>OGEO01000149.1_pt1 | contig 81632 bp, 72 predicted proteins | sample 1570661 | NCBI WGS metagenome assembly OGEO01 (sample SAMEA2582142, study PRJEB24529) | metagenome | biome: Human gut stool | place: China | collected 2011
TTCGCGAGTTTTGTTGCTCCGGAACAGATGTGTCTGCCAAAGTCCTTGCGATGTACGCAGGCACTAGAACTCCGTCAATGGAACCACAGTGGCTTGCCGCTGGGTTAAGTCAGTGTCAAATTTGCATGTGTAATCTTTTTTTCAAAGACGAAAGATGTGCCAAAAACGGAGGCGGGATCGCCCGGATCATTTGCAGGGCAGATCCATGTTGGATTCCAGTTCATAAAAATACCTCCCTTAAATTTGAAAAGTTACGTTATTACTTATATCTTGAATTGTACCATGAAATAAAATAAGAAAAAATATATGAAAAGCACAAAATGATGGAGAATCATTGCCATAGATTGACGAAACCATTGCACCGAAGGGCTTTCGTATGGCAACAAAACAATTGACTTTTGCATGACGGCTTGTTACAATGGCTTATAGAGCCAGTGGCTCAAGTAAGAAAGGCATAAGAAGAAATTATGAGATTTGTCAGTATAGCCAGTGGAAGCAGCGGAAACTGTACCTATATAGGCACCGATCACACACATCTTTTGGTGGACGCAGGAATCAGCTGTAAGCGAATAGATACCGGAGTACAGGAACTTGGTATTAAGCCAGATGAGCTTGCCGGTGTGTTGATTACACATGAGCATAGTGATCACATAAGCGGCATTCGCGTTTTTTCAAAAAAGCATCATGTGCCGCTTTATGGCACAAAAGAGACGCTTGAGGCAATTGAGCGCATGGATGTAAAAAAGGAAATAGATCCTGATTTGTATCGCCCAGTACGTGCCGATGAGCAGATTGTAGTAGGGGATTTTACTGTAACACCATTTTCAAACAGTCATGACGCAGCCAATCCAGTGGGTTACCGCGCAGAGGCAGATGGTCATGCAGTAGGAGTTGTCACAGATCTTGGTGTGTACAGCCAGTATACAATTAATCATCTGCTTGGTCTGGATGCAGTTTTGCTTGAAGCAAATCATGATGTGCATATGCTTGAGGCAGGTCCGTATCCATTTCCATTAAAACGCAGGATTCTTGGTCAGAAGGGTCATCTTTCCAATGAAGCGGCAGGTCATTTATTAAATGAACTGCTTCACGATGGAATGAAGCATATTGTGTTAGGCCATTTGAGCAAGGAAAACAATTATGCCGAGCTTGCGTATGAGACTGTATGCTGTGAAGTGAACATGAGTGAAAATCCATATAATTCAGGCGATTTTCCAATCACAGTCGCAAGGCGCGATGCGATGTCTGAGGTGATTTACATATAGCTAATTAGTTAAGGTCAAAATATTGTTTGGCCTTAAAATAAAATAAAAAAATAAGAGAGGCAGGAATTAAAAATGACAAAGGCAGTTATCACAGTAATAGGAAAAGACACAGTAGGTATTATTGCAGGAATCTGTACTTATCTGGCAGAGAAAAAGGTAAATATCTTAGATATTTCTCAGACAATCGTACATGGATATTTCAATATGATGATGATTGTTGATATCAGTGCTGTGGAAGAAAACTTTATTGATGTTGTAACAGAGCTTGAGGAGATTGGCAAGAAGCTTGGCGTAGAGGTTCATTGCCAGAAGGAAGAAATTTTCACCAAAATGCACCGCATTTGATTTAACCCGATAGGGCGGTTTTGCGCATGATAGGCGCGGGTGAGCTGTTTCTTACTAAAATCAGCGAATCCTCATGTTTTTAGAATGCCAGAGTTGCGTAGCAACGGAGCAATTCGTAAGCATTGTATCTACTATAATTCACAAACAAGAAAGAGGTAAATTCCTATGATAAATATGTTTGAGGTAAGTGAAACCAACAATATGATTACACAGGAGAAGCTTGATGTGCGTACCATTACGATGGGTATCAGCTTGTTAGACTGCATTGACAGTTCTGTTGAAAAGGTCTGTGAGAATGTATATAACAAAATTACAACACTGGCAAAAAATCTTGTGTCTACCGGAAAAGATATAGAGAAAGAATATGGAATCCCGATTGTAAATAAGCGAATCAGCGTAACGCCAATCGCACTTGTCGGCAGTGCAGCATGCAAGACAACGGATGATTTTGTTGAAATTGCAAAATCACTCGACAGAGCAGCAAAGGAGGTTGGCGTAAACTTCCTTGGCGGTTATTCTGCACTTGTAAGCAAGGGTATGACAAAGGCAGAGGAGCTGTTAATTCGTTCAATCCCGAAGGCACTTGCTGTAACAGAGCGTGTGTGCAGCTCAGTCAATATTGGTTCAACAAAGACAGGAATCAATATGGATGCAGTTCGTTTAATGGGAAATATCGTAAAAGAAGCAGCTGAGTATACAAAGGATCAGGACTCCTTAGGCTGTGCAAAGCTTGTTGTATTTTGCAATGCACCAGATGATAACCCATTTATGGCAGGTGCATTCCATGGTGTGACAGAGGCAGATGCAATTATCAATGTCGGAGTAAGTGGTCCTGGTGTTGTAATGCACGCAATTTCACAGGTGCGCGGTCAGAATTTTGAGGTGCTTTGTGAGACTATCAAGAAGACTGCATTTAAGATTACAAGAGTAGGACAGCTTGTTGCACAGGAAGCAAGCCGCAGACTTGGCATTCCATTTGGAATCATTGATCTGTCACTTGCACCGACTCCGGCAGTTGGCGATAGTGTAGCAGAAATCTTAGAGGAGATTGGCTTAGAGGAAGTAGGTGCACCGGGAACAACAGCAGCACTTGCAATGTTAAATGATCAGGTTAAGAAGGGCGGCATCATGGCATCTTCCTATGTTGGTGGATTAAGTGGAGCATTTATTCCGGTCAGCGAGGATCGCAACATGATTGAGGCAGCTACAAATGGAAGTCTGTGCATCGAAAAGCTTGAAGCTATGACATGCGTTTGCTCCGTTGGTCTTGATATGATTGCTATTCCTGGAGATACAAGTGCAGCCACAATCTCAGGTATTATTGCAGATGAGGCAGCAATCGGTATGGTAAATCAGAAGACAACAGCAGTACGTGTAATTCCTGTTATCGGCAAAAAGGTAGGCGATACAGCAGAATTTGGCGGTCTGCTTGGCTATGCACCAATCATGCCAGTTAATACAAAGGACTGCAGTGCGTTTATCAACAGAGGCGGACGTATTCCGGCACCGATCCACAGCTTTAAGAATTAATTAAAATAAAGGTAGTAAAAAATCTATGAATATGATTGTCGCAGCAGATAAGAAAAATGGAATTGGCTATCAGGGAAAGCTCCTTGTTACGATTCCGTTTGATCAGCAGCTGTTTCGAAAAGAAACGATCGGAAAGGTCGTTGTCATGGGACGAAAAACTCTGGAGAGCCTTCCAGGCGGACGTGTGCTTGAAGGACGCACCAACATTGTACTGACACGTAATAAAAACTATAAGTGCAAGGGTGCAGTCATTTGTCATAGCGTCGAAGCGGTACTAGAAGAAATCAAAAAGTACCGCAGTGAGGATGTCTACATAATAGGCGGTGAGAGTGTATATCAAGCATTTATGCCATATGCAGACCGCATTCATTTGACGCGTATTGATTATGTGTATGAGGCAGACACGTTCTTTCCAGAAATTTCGCCTGACGAGTGGTCATTGACAGATGTCAGTGATGAACAGACATATTTTGATCTTATTTATGATTTTCGCTGTTATGAAAGAAAACAAAAATAAGACAGCTTATATGATGACGATGCCGGCACGAAATTCATCTGGCAAAGTTTCATGAAATTTACACCAGACAGCCTGGCGGTAAAGAAATGAAGAGGCAAGCTCATGGGACAGGATTTTATTTCCTGTTTCATCGAGCTTGTTTTTTGCATCAGCAAGTTTTGTTATTACAGGAATGTTTGCATTATTTTTAACTGCCTTTAGAAGTGAAGAAGCATTACTCTTAAAACCAAGAATGCGTGCATATAAACAAAAGCCAGATGCACGAAAAAGTTCCATATCATCCTGGCTTATAGAAAGCAGACAGTGGAGCAGTGCACGGTTTATCCGAGCACGTGTAATGTTTTTTGTTTTAAGATTTTGGGCAAGCTCACTAAATGTAAAGGCTTGTCCTGTACAAAGTATGCGCTGTATGCGATCATACAGTTCAGGTGTCATCTCAGCTGCATGTAAAAGATCCATTCCATTTGTCATTTGACCAGCGTTTATTATCATGCCAAGTGCAAGCGAAAAATCATCTTCTGTGATTGGAAATGTATGACCAAAAGTTTTTTCCATCAAAGAAAAGGAGGTTTCAGGAAGAAAAGCTGAAAGTGACGAAATAGAAGAAGCTGCTTCACATTCAATTTGACTTCGGATGGCAGACGCACTTGCAAAGCCTGAGGAGAGTTTTGTATCGTGGTAGTCATTGCCTTCTCTTTTTACAGCAAAGGGCTTCATTGTACTTCCAGATGCAAGAAGTGCTTTTATATATTCAATACCAAGCGTGTCATTCGGTGAGGCTGTAAGAAAAGTACCCATAGAGTTCATCGCTAGCTGCACACTTTTTGGATAGCTGTTTCCTTCCTTTAAAAAGCACTGTAAAAGTGATTTATATTCAGGGGGTTCTTCCTGCAATGTGTGTGCTGCCGTAATCAAAGAATCAATATTGCCGGATTCACTTCCAAAACATAGTGAATCAACGCATCCAAGACGCGTAAGAAGCGAGACACCTGCTTCTGCAAATATAGGGGCAGCAGCTGTTGCAAAAGGTACAGGCAGTTCAAGAACAAGATCAGCGCCGCCTTCTAATGCCATTTTAGTGCGCGTATATTTATCAATAATAGCGGGAGCACCGCGCTGCACGAAATTTCCACTCATAGCAACAACGGCAAAGTCAGCGTTTGCTGCTTTTTTAGCTTCTTCAATCTGGTAAGCGTGACCCTTATGAAAGGGATTATATTCTGCGATAATTCCAACTGTTTGCATAAAAAATAAAATAAGCCTTTCTCTGTTTTTTTATCCATTTTTCCGCAGAAAACCTCGTCCGCCATAGTCGGGCGGGGATGAATGCGGCATAACAAAAAAATAAGTCAATCAATATCAAGTGCGAGTCTTTTTCACACACTTTTTTGTTTGCCTTTTGGTATATTTTCGTTTCGGTTTTTCAATACCCTGGTCTTGGATATATTTTTCTAGCGTTTCAATGTCTGTTCCTCCTGTAGTCGTAATGAAGTAACTGTCCGACCAGAAAATATTATTCCACAATTTATCCTTGATTTCATCCCAGAAATTTGCTCGGATTTCTTTTGAAAGCTGCGTCTTAAGACTGCACACGACAACAGATGGCGCTGCTGTTGCAGGAAGTTCAAACAGGATGTGGACATGGTCCGGTTCTCCATTTAGTTCTATGAGCCTGCCCTGATAACACTGCCCGATCAGATGGGCGGCATACTGTCTCATGTGCTCAATAATCGGTTCTGACATTACTTTTCTGCGATACTTAATAACAAACACAGCATGATAAGTAAGTTTGTAAACGGCATGTCGTTTTCTGTTAAAATCGTCCATAAAAGCCTCCATTCTTTTTTACAATCGACACTTGAAATATTTCTTTAAATGTGCTATAATAATAACATATTTAAAATGATATTGCAACAGTTAACTGATTTACAATCGAGGTGATTTGTATGGAGCTGTCAAGAACAATCAATTCGGACAAACGCTACTATTTGGATGAGAATACCATCGAAAATGCAGCATCGTTTCTGCAAACGATGCGTGTATTTAATGATGCCAAAATAGATCTGTATAATGCCCTGTATGATCAGAAATATCTTGTGTCAGGACCGCTTATTGATCATGCGTATCCGGTGTTTTTGAAGGAAAAATACAAAACCAATGATTATTACAATGCGGCAATCTATTTAGCGGCCTCCGGTTCGATATCTTCACAGAAGGAACTGAAAAAGTATTACAGCACCACAATCACTGCAGATTTAAAGACCCGTGATGAAAAGATTCAGACCATTCAGGAAGCACTGGATAAGAAAAAGGCTGTTAAGAACTCGATTCGAATCTATCGAAAAGACGGACGATGGGTCACACCTTATCCAAGATGCCAGCTGAAGGTCAAAGGTCTCACGATTGTTCTGTTCAACAAAACGATTGTAAAATTGGATGAGTATGAGCGTAGTGTGGAAGCTGATATTCGTAAATTAAAGACACGCCTGGCGCTGGTAACGGAAGCGAGAAGACGGAAGGAAAAGAAGCTTGAAAATATAAAAAATCTTCCACCGGAGCGTATTGTGTTTGGCGGTAAGAAACTGTATTCCGAGAAGGATACCGTGGGCATTACAAAATCTGCTGAGGATAATAAAACTTCACAAAAAGCATTGAAAGGAAACAGGAATTTTTTGAAAAACGTCACCAGAGCATGGCACTTCCGGGAAGGCATACATCAAAGTATGGAAACTTCCTGTGTAAATATGATGGAAAGGATTTGTCTGTTGCTTGCATAGACGGTACCACCACCGTATTCCATGATTTTAAGCTTCCAAGATACAATGAAGCCTTTCAAAACAACTTCACTTGTAAGCCGGAGGATCGACAGTCTCTTTGCTATAACTTTACCGTAAAACGGGACAGGAAGAATCGACAGTATATCATCGTATCTGTTACCATGAAGCTGCAGGCATATGAAAACAGCTATTATGGAAATGGTGCAATTTCCATGGATATTAATTATGATCATTTTGCATTGGCAGAGATTAACGAAACAGGAAAGCTGCTTGATCAGAAACTGATTAGATTTGACCTCGTTAAAAAGTCGACCGGTCAGATCACGAATATTTTGGGAACGGCTGTTAAGGAAGTATTTAACTGGTGTGCAGAAAAAGATAAACGTCTTATAGTAGAAGACATTGATTTAACAATTAAACTGGCATCCAGAAAGTATGGAAACCGAAAAGGAAATCACCATATGACCCTGTTTGCGTATCAGAGGATTGCATCCAGTATTGAAAATCAGAGTTTGAGACGAGAAATCGCCTTTTGTAAGATTGATCCTGCTTATACCAGTCAGATGGGCAAGTTTTTGTTCATGCGAAGATATGGAATGTCCATACATCAGGCCGCAGCCTATACGATTGGCTTGGTAGGAATGAGTTTGTATGATAAACTGACACCAGATTTACGGATGTTAAATCTTTTGAAAACAAAAGAAGGGATTGTACCGGAATTTTCACAGGAAACGTACAAAACGATCTGGGCGAGAATTACAAAAACATTTTCAGGTATTCAAAAGCATTTCTTCTATCGAAGCATTTCGTATGAAGTGCTGGAAGAGAGAAAACGGCCAAGTTTAAGAACGTTAGCCGCTGAAATGAAAGTAAGGTATATGCCAAAGCTTACGAATTACAAAAGCTGCGAACTGGTATAGGCATTTGCAGTAGTAAGGAATTTGTCAATCAATAGTCAGAGTAACCCGATAACAATATAGATTTGTAACTGTAAACCTTGCTCTTTTGTTACCACTTTCTGGATGTGTGTCAATAGTATGATACAATGTGGGAGTGGATGGACGGCACTGGAGCAATCATGTTCCTGTCTTGCGAAGCACCGAAAGATGTCTGATGAGTCAGGAAAAGCGTAACGCTGGACTAAATCGCGATTCCAAAACAGCCCGATGTGAGAAATCCTGACGGCTGCAATGGAATCCTCGTCAGACACGTCGGGCGAGGTTGTTCAAAGTATACGACAAAAAGATTAAAACAGCAACTTTTACACTTGAAGCAGGCCTTTCAAAGTAATATATAATAAGAAAAACATAACAGGAGCCTGCTGAGTTTGGTCCGACGACGAAACCATTACACCGAAGGGCTGTAGTAACATGACGCGTGAACTGTAATTTTGTACCGTAAAAGAAACAAAATATGGAAAATCCTATCTTGCCTAAGATTAAGGATTGTACTATAATTGATAAAAGAAAGACAGCGCGAAAAGCGCGTCCGAAGAATGAAAGGAGAATTAAAGTATCATGGGATTTATTGATGAGATTAAGGCAAAAGCAAAGGCCGATAAGAAAACAATTATTCTGCCGGAGTCTATGGATACCAGAACATGGGAGGCAGCTGAGAAGATCTTAAAGGAAGGTCTTGCAAACCTGATCATTTTAGGAAGCCCAGAAGAAGTTGAAAAGTACGGAAAGGGCTATGACGTAACTGGCGCTACCATCATCGACCCAGCTACATATGAGAAGACCGAGGAGTATCTGGATCTGTTCGTTGAGTTAAGAAAGAAGAAGGGTCTGACTAAGGAAGAAGCAAGAAAGCAGGCACTGTCTGATTATGCATACTATGGATGCTTAATGATCAAGGCTGGTGATGCTGATGGTATGGTATCTGGTGCATGCCATTCTACAGCTAACACACTTCGTCCATGTCTGCAGATCATCAAGACAAAGCCAGGCTGCAAGTTAGTATCCGCATTCTTCCTAATGATCGTTCCGAACTGCGAGTATGGTGAGGACGGCGTATTTGTATTTGGTGATTGTGGTCTGAACCAGGATCCGAATCCGGAAGAGTTAGCAGCAATTGCAGCATCCTCCGCAGAGTCCTTCGAGCAGCTGACCGGAAAGAAGGCAAAGGTTGCTATGCTGTCTCATTCCACAAAGGGAAGTGCAAAGCATGATCTCGTAACAAAGGTTGTAGAGGCTACCAAGATTGCAAAAGAGCAGTATCCAGAGCTTGACGTTGATGGCGAGCTTCAGTTAGATGCAGCACTTGTTCCGTCTGTAGCAGCTTCTAAGGCTCCAGACAGCACCGTTGCTGGACAGGCAAACGTACTGATCTTCCCGAACCTTGATGCTGGAAATATCGGCTATAAGCTGGTTCAGAGACTGGCAAAGGCAGAGGCATATGGCCCAGTTACACAGGGTATTGGTGCACCTGTAAACGATCTGTCAAGAGGTTGTTTTGCAGATGACATTGTAGGCGTTGTTGCAATCACCGCTGTACAGGCACAGATGAAGTAAAAATTTTCGATACGAATTGCTCCGTTGCTTTGCAACTCTCGCAATTCTACAAAACATTCGGATTCGCTGATTTTCTTTGAAAATCGCTGCCATCCTCATGTTTTGGCGGGACAAGAAGTCAAAAATCCTCTTGTAAGCAAGCTTACATCGGATTTATGACTTTTTGTCCCTGTATCGTAAAAAAAAACAAAAAACAGTTGACAAATGGTAGTGAAAACTATATAATGTACGAGTGTGCGTAAAGTGTCATGTAAAAATACTTGACACGGGTTCAGCCTGTGAGGAGGTCTGCTATGGTAATTAACATGTCTGAGCTTTTTACTGTGGATGGTACTGTAAAGACATATGAGGTTTCCCTTGAAATGTCAGAGGTCATCTGGAAGCGTAAGAAGTATCCGATTGTAAGTAAGCAGCCAGTTGAGCTGAGGCTTACACATGAGGGAGACAGGAAGATTGCGATAACGGCTAAGGTATCTCTTGTTTTAGAGATGCCATGTGACCGCTGTCTGGATAGCGTAAAGGTACCTATGGATCTTGACTTTGAGAGAAACGTAGATGCTAATGCGTCATCAGAGGAGCGTATCGCACAGTTGGATGAGCAATCCTACATTGACGGGTATCATCTGGACGTAGATGGTATGGTTTTGGATGAAATGATGACGGATATTCCGGATAAGGTGCTCTGCAGAGAGGACTGTAAGGGTGTATGCCCAAAATGCGGAGTAAACTTAAATCACCAGACCTGCAATTGTGATCGTACAGAGTTAGATCCCAGAATGTCAATTATCCGTGAGATATTCGCCAAGAATAATCGTACGGATTCCTGATACAGTAGTCACATCCTGCCTGCCAGGATGTGTATGGCAGGCTGTGAAAGCTTTAATTAAGGAGGTGTAAAACATGTCTATTTGTCCAAAGAATAAAACTTCTAAGGCTAGAAGAGATAAGCGTAGAGCAAACTGGAAGATGGGCGCTGTCAATCTGGTAAAGTGCAGCAAGTGTGGTGCTCTTATGATGCCGCATAGAGTTTGCAAGGCTTGTGGTTCTTATAACAAGAGAGAGATCGTTTCTGTTGAGGACTAATTAAAAAGTTACAAAAAATTGAACGGAGCGTACAGTTTTCGGACTGTATGCTCTTTTTGTTACAGCAAAGGTCTGAAAAAGTTCTTGATTTCTTATACAGAATCGTATATCATGATACTGGGACGAAAAACTCCCCTGTGAATTAACAAGAATGGAAGAAAAAGAATGATTACAGTAGCAGTAGATGGTATGGGAGGCGATAACGCTCCTGCTTGTATGGTGCAGGGCGCAGTAGATGCCGTTAATAAAAACAGCAACATAAAGGTGCTTTTAACTGGTCGTCCGGATGAGTTAAATAAAGCACTTGAGGGACTGACGTACGACAAGTCAAGACTTGAGATCGTGCCGGCATCTGAGGTAATCGAGACTGGTGCACCGCCAGTTGAATCTGTCCGTACTAAGAAGGATTCTTCACTTGTTGTCGGACTTAAGCTTGTAAAAGAGCAGAAGGCAGATGCATTTGTTTCCTGCGGAAGCACAGGCGCTGTATTAGTCGGCGGTCAGCTGATTGCAGGAAAAATCAAGGGTGTGAAAAGAGCACCGCTTGCACCGGTTATTCCGACTGTAAACGGAGCCATGCTTTTAGTAGACTGTGGTGCTAATGTAGATGCGCGAGCAGAACAGCTGGTACAGTTTGCAAAGATGGGTTCCATCTATGCAGAACATGTGATGGGTATTAAAAATCCGAGAGTCGGCATTGTCAATATTGGTGCTGAAGAGGAAAAAGGAAATGCACTCGTAAAAGAGACCTATCCATTGTTAAAAGAATGTTCAGACATCAACTTCATTGGAAATGTTGAGGCAAGAGAGATCCCTTATGGTCCGTGCGATGTATTGGTTTGCGAGGCATTTGTTGGAAATGTCATTTTAAAGCTGTATGAGGGCGTTGGAAAGGCGCTGATTAAAGAGATCAAGAGCGCGATGTTGTCTACAACGGCAGGAAAGATCGGTGGTCTTCTTGCAAAGCCTTCATTAAAGGGCGTAGTGAAAAAATTTGATGCCAGTGAGTACGGCGGAGCGCCGCTTCTGGGATTAAAGGGTCTTGTAGTAAAGGCTCATGGAAGTTCAAAAGCAAAGGAAGTTACAACTGCAATTGAGCAGTGTGTATCCTTTACTGAGGCAGATATTGCCGCAAAGATAGAAAAAAGTCTGAGTGTGTAAGAACAAAAATTAAAAAAGAAGGTATTAAGAAAGGGTGACTTGTATGGAATTTGAAACACTGCAGAAAATTATTGCTGAGGTTTTAGATGTCGAGGAGGACGAAATTACAATGGACACGAGATTGCTTGAGGATCTCGGAGCTGATTCATTGGACGCGGTTGAGATTATTATGGGAATCGAGGATGAACTGGGAATTACAGTTCCTCAGGAAGAACTCGAAAGCAAAAATCTGGCAACCGTTGGCGATGTGTACGAATTAATTAATGATACGATGGCGTAAAATGAAAACGGTACATGAGCTGCGAGGTAGATCCTTGCGGCTCTGTCTTTTAATTGTGAGGAGGAATTATGGGTGAATTAGAAAAAACAGTCGGATATACATTTCAGGATCCGAAGCTGTTAGAACTTGCTTTGACGCACAGCTCCTATGCGCATGAGCATTATGCAGGAAAGAGACATGACAACGAGCGTCTGGAGTTCTTGGGGGATGCTGTGTTGGAACTCGTATCAAGTGATTATTTATTTCACAATTATAATGAATATCCTGAAGGAGAGCTGACAAAGCTTCGTGCCAGCATTGTCTGTGAGCAGTCATTAGCAATGTGTGCAGAAGCTATTTCTCTAGGAAAATATCTTCGTCTTGGCAATGGAGAGGACTCCACAGGCGGAAGACTTCGCGCATCAATCACATCTGATGCAATGGAAGCGTTAATTGGTGCCATTTATCTGGATGGTGGATTTGCTAATGCAAAAGAATTTATTACCCGTTTTGTATTAAACGACTTGGAAAATAAAAAACTCTTTTACGATAGCAAAACTATCCTTCAGGAGATCGTTCAAAGAGACTTTAACGAGCCATTGTCATATGAGCTGCTTGCAGAAGAAGGTCCGGATCATGATAAAAAGTTCCGCATGCAGGCAAAGATTGGCGAGAAGGCATATGGTGTCGGAGTGGGTCATACTAAAAAGGGTGCTCAGCAGCTGGCTGCCTATGAGACTATTCTGCTGCTTAAGAAAACAAACGCATAACGTTAGAAATGAGAATAATCTTTTATGTATTTAAAAAGTATTGAGGTGCAGGGCTTTAAGTCATTTGCAAACAAGACGCTGTTTGAATTCCATAATGGAATTACCTGTATTGTCGGGCCAAACGGAAGTGGAAAGAGCAACGTCGCCGATGCTGTGCGCTGGGTGCTTGGAGAACAAAGCTCTAAGCAGCTTCGTGGTGCAAATATGCAGGATGTCATCTTTTCAGGTACGCAAAACAGAAAGCCACAGGGCTATGCGAGTGTGGCAATCACATTTGACAATTCAGACCGTCATCTAAATCTTGATTATAATGAAGTTACCGTATCAAGACGTATTTATCGTTCAGGAGAAAGTGAGTACCGTCTGAATGGAACACAGTGCCGATTAAAGGATGTCACGGAGCTTTTCTATGATACAGGTATTGGAAAAGAAGGATACTCCATTATCGGACAGGGTCAGATTGATAAGATTTTAAGCGGTAAACCAGAGGATCGCCGTGAGCTGTTCGATGAGGCGGCAGGTATTGTAAAATTTAAGCGCCGTAAGGCGGCTGCAAAGAAAAAGCTTGAGAGCGAGCAGGCAAATATGGTTCGTCTAAGCGATATTATGTCAGAGCTTTCAAGGCAGGTTGGACCACTTGAAAAGCAGGCGGCATCAGCAAAGGAATATCTGAGACTTCGCGATGAATTAAAACAATATGATATCGATGCATACGCTGTAGAGAGTACAAAGACAGAGAGTGATTTGGCAACTCTTGAAAAAAATCTTGCAATTACGACAAGAGACTATGAGGATACAAACAGAAGCAGTGAAGCATTAAAAGCAAAGTATGAAAGACAGCAGGACAGCCTGAATAGTCTTGATACTCAGATCAGTGCACTTCGCGATGAAATTAGTGATTGCCAGACAAATCGTCAGGAAAAGGAAGGTGCCGTTAATGTATTGAAGGAACAGATCAATACCGAATATTTACGGCGTACTCATACGTCACAGCGTATGGAAGTGCTTGAGAAAGAGCAGAAGGAGTATGAAGCACAATTAGAAGAGGAACAAAAAAAGCGTCAGGAATGCAGCCGCGAAAGCTATGACATAACGGCAAAAAAGGACGGCGCACAGAGTGTTCTTATTCAGGTGCAGGATGGACTTGCTTCATATCAGCAGGCATTAAAGGATGATCAGGGAAAGATGATTTCCCTGTTAAATGAAAAATCTTCCTTTGTGGGAGAACTACAAAAATATCAGACGCTTCTTGAACAGGCAAAAACTGAGCAGGCGCAGATGAACCGCAGACTCTTAGAGAGTAAAACAGATGAGTCAATTTGGCAAAAACGCGAAAAAGAGTGTCAGGCAGCATACCAAGAAATCTCACAGAAAAAAACAGAGCTGACAGAAAAGCAAGCCAAACTTTCAGATTTGCTAGAAAAGGAGCAAAAGCGAAAAGAGCAGCTACAAAATGAATATTACGAGCAGCGGCGTCTTCATCAGGTTTCTGTTACGCGTGCAGAGTCACTTAGAAATCTTGCCGAGCGCTATGAGGGTTATGGAAACAGCATCAGGAAAATCATGGAGGTCAAAAAGCAAAATCCAGGAATCCATGGTGTTGTGGCAGACTTAATTCATGTAGAAAAGCGTTATGAGACTGCAATAGAGACAGCGCTTGGAGGTGCAATTCAAAATATCGTTACCGATACCGAGCAGACAGCAAAGCACATGATCGAATATTTAAAACAGGGCCGTTTTGGACGAGCTACGTTTTTGCCGCTTGATGCAATCACGGTGCGAGATGAGTTTTCGCAAAAGGATGCATTAAAAGAGCCTGGCGTGATTGGACTGGCAAGCAGCCTTGTTAAGACATCAGATATGTACAAAAGATTGGTGTCATTTTTGCTGGGAAGAATTGTTGTTGTCGATACAATTGATCATGGAATGAAAGTTTCAGCAAAGTATAGAAGAAGCCTTCGCATTGTTACACTTGAAGGAGAGCTGTTAAATCCTGGCGGATCTATGACAGGTGGTGCCTTTAAAAACAGCAGCAACTTGCTGGGACGAAATCGAGAGCTTGAAGAGCTTGAGATTAAAATAAAAAAGGAAACAGAAAACTTAAATAAGTTGTCATCTTCCTTTGAAGAATTAGAAAAGAAAGTAGTGAATCTCTCACAGCAGACTCAAAAACAGCAAAATGAGATTCAAAATTTGACCTTAAAGGAGACGGAAGGACGTCTTCGAGTAAGAGAAGCAACGCAGCGCGTTGAGGAAATTGTAAAAGACCGCGAGCATTTAAATAATGAACTTGTTTTGCAGGAAGGAAAGCTTGAGAGAATTAAAGCAAGCTTTGAACAGGTAACAAGTGCAATCAAGGAGCTTGAGTCTGCTGGTGATGAGTCTAAAGACAGTGCAGACAGAAATCAAAGCTTTGTTGATGAGATGATGAAGCAGCGCGATGATTTGACAAAAGAAATTTCCGAGCTTAGCACAAAGCAGCTGCAGTTAAAGCAGCAGGAGCAATTTATTTTAGCTAATATAAGCCGGATTGCTCAGGAAGCAGATAAACGAAAGACAGAGCAGGAAGAACTAAAAACAGTATTTTTGGCATGTGAAGATGCTGTAGCACAAAAAACGGCTCAAATCGATGAAGTGCAAAAGCAGATGCAGGCACTTGAGGTGACTGTGCAGCAAAAGGAAGCAGAGCTGTCAAAGGTAAATGAGCGAAGGAATCATATCAATGATTCATTAAAAGGCTTTTTTGCAAAGAGAGAGGAGCTTTCAACGAGACTATCTGCTCTTGACAGAGATCTTCTTCGCATGAATAACCACAAGGAACGCTTCGAGAGCCGCCTTGACGAGCTTGCTGAGTATCTTTGGGAAGAATATGAGCTTCGGCCTAGTGATGCTAAGGCAGCAGCCAAAAGTGATAGGCCGCTTAGCGAGCTAAAAGAGCATATAGGTGAACTTAAAAAGAGCATACGCGGACTTGGCAGTGTCAATGTAAGTGCAATTGACGAGTTCAAAGAGGTGTCAGAGCGCTATACCTTTATGAAGACGCAGTACGAAGATCTTGTTGAGTCCGAGAAGACTTTGCAGAAAGTTATTGAAGAACTTGATGAGGGTATGCGAAAGCAGTTTAAGGAAAAATTTGAGGAAATTCGCGTTGAGTTTGACCGGGTTTTCAAAGAACTTTTCGGAGGCGGCAAAGGTACACTTGAGCTTGTTGAGGATGAGGATGTGATAGAGGCCGGCATTCGTATTATCTCACAGCCGCCAGGCAAGAAGCTTCAGAACATGATGCAGCTTTCCGGAGGCGAAAAGGCGCTTACTGCAATTGCGCTTATGTTTGCTATTCAGAATTTAAAGCCGTCGCCGTTTTGTCTTCTTGATGAGATAGAGGCAGCGCTAGATGATTCTAATGTAGGCCGTTTTGCAAACTACCTGCATAAGCTTACGGCAAACACGCAGTTTATTGTAATTACACATAGACGAGGAACAATGACTTCAGCTGACCGCCTGTATGGTATCACGATGCAGGAGAAGGGTGTATCCACACTCGTAAGCGTCAACTTGATTGAAAAGGATCTCGACAAGTAATTGTCAACAAATACAGAAATAGATAGGCAGGTGGACTATGGAAGAAAAGAAAAAAGGTTTTTTTGCCCGATTAAAGGAAGGTTTGACAAAGACAAGAAACAGCATTGTTTCAGGAATTGACTCTGTTTTCAGAGGCTTTACGGATATTGATGATGATTTCTATGAGGAAATCGAGGAAATTTTAATCATGGGCGACTTAGGTGTTGATGCGACGGAGAAAATCTTAACAGATATGAAGCAGAAGGTAAAAGAGCTTCATTTAAAGGAGCCTCACGAGTGCAAGGAGGTTTTAATTGACAGTATCCGCCGTCAGATGGATCTGGGTGAAAACGCCTACGAGTTTGAGCACAGAAAATCAGTTGTGCTTGTCATCGGTGTCAATGGTGTTGGAAAGACGACATCAATTGGCAAATTGGCTGATCAATTAAAGGCAGAGGGAAACAGTGTGCTCTTAGCAGCAGCTGATACTTTCCGTGCTGCTGCAATTGATCAGCTTGAAGAGTGGGGAAAACGTGCAAATGTTGGTGTTATTTCCCATAAGGAAGGTTCCGACCCGGCAGCAGTTATTTTTGATGCTGTTCAGGCAGCAAAGGCAAGAAATACAGATGTTTTAATCTGTGATACAGCCGGTCGTCTTCATAATAAAAAGAACCTGATGGAAGAACTGAAAAAGATCAATCGTATCATCGACAAGGAGTATCCGGAAGCATACAGAGAGACTCTTCTTGTTCTTGACGGCACAACTGGTCAGAATGCACTTTCTCAGGCAAAGCAGTTTATGGAGGTTGCTGATATTAGTGGTATCATCTTAACAAAGATGGATGGAACCGCAAAGGGTGGAATCGCAGTAGCGATCCAGTCCGAGCTTGGCATTCCGGTTAAATATATCGGTGTTGGCGAGCGCATTGATGATTTGCAGAAGTTTAATTCCGAGCAGTTTGTCACCGCATTGTTTGACCGCAAGGACACATCGTCTGAGCAGTAAAGCACCAAAGCTCTAACGGGAAAAAGCAGAAAAACTAGCAATACAATGTAGTACAATGTAGTAGAAAGTGCAGCAAGTAACGCACAACAAGCGAAAAGAAAGGCATGAGAAAATGGAAGAATTGACATTAGAGAAATTTGAGGAAGCCAGTGAGATCGTAAGCCGCGTCACACTGGAGACAAAATTAAAGTACAGCGAGTATTTCTCAAACCAGACTGGAAATAAGGTCTATTTCAAGCCTGAGAATATGCAGTACACCGGAGCTTACAAGGTAAGAGGTGCGTACTACAAGATTTCCACTTTAAGTGAGGAGGATCGCGCAAAGGGTATCATCACTGCATCCGCAGGAAATCACGCACAGGGTGTTGCTTACGCAGCAAAGCTGTATAACGCAAAGGCAGTTATCGTTATGCCGACAAATACACCGTTAATTAAGATTAACCGTACCAAGAGCTATGGTGCTGAGGTTGTTCTGTACGGAGATGTGTATGATGACGCATGTGAGCATGCATTGAAGCTGGCAGAAGAACATGGATATACATTTATCCATGCTTTCAATGATCTGGATGTTGCATGTGGACAGGGAAGCATCGCAATGGAGATTATAAAGGAGCTTCCGACTGTTGATTACATTCTTTGCCCAATCGGCGGCGGCGGACTGTGTACAGGTGTTTCCACATTAGCGAAGATGCTTAATCCAAAGATTAAGGTTATCGGAGTAGAGCCAGAAGGTGCAAATTGTATGCAGGAATCTTTAAAGGCTGATCATGTTGTAAGCCTTCCGAGTGTCAATACAATTGCAGATGGTACAGCAGTGCGCACTCCTGGAGATAAGCTGTTCCCGTATATTAAAGCAAATGTAGATGAGATCATTACCGTACCGGACGACGAGCTGATCGGTGCATTTCTTGATATGATCGAGAATCACAAGATGGTTGTAGAAAACTCCGGACTTCTGACTGTTGCAGCACTCAAGCATCTTGATGTAAAGAATAAGAAGATCGTTTCTATCTTAAGCGGTGGTAACATGGATGTCATCACCATGTCCTCTGTTGTACAGCACGGATTAATTCAGAGAGGAAGAATCTTCTCCGTATCCTGTCTGCTTCCAGATAAGCCGGGCGAGTTAGCAAAGGTTGCTTCCCTTATCGCGCAGGTAAAGGGCAATATCATTAAGCTTGACCACAATCAGTTTATTACCATAAATAGAAGCGCCGCAGTAGAGTTAAAGATCACCATGGAGAGCTTTGGTGAGAGCCATAAGAAAGAGATCATCGCTGCATTAGCAGAGGGTGGTTTCCGTCCGAAGGAAATTAGAGCAAATCTGTAAAAATAAAAAAGTCAGCCACAAGATACGAATGATCAAGTGGCTGGCTTTTTTTATTAGAGTATTAAAAAAGATCAGAATGTGTTCCAGTGCGAAACAAGAATAATTCAAGCTGATCGTCATCTGTACGATATACAAGTAGCCAATCTGGCTCGATATGGCATTCACGAAAATCGCGGTAATTTCCAGTCAAATTGTGATCATGATATTTAATATCAAGTGGTTGTTGTGCAGCTAAAGTGTTGACAACCACTGAGAGAAGTTCTAGGTTCAGTCCGCGTTTCTTTGCAAGTTTTAAGTCCTTTTTAAATTGATTAGATGGAATAATACTAAGCATTGAGTACCTCATTCATTAGATCGTCAAATGAGTCATAACGCTTATAGTTTTCAGGATGTAGCTTCATCTGATCATATTCTGCAAGTGCTGCTTTAGTTTCAGCATTTGGGGATATGCGTTTCACTTCAAATGGTATACCATCATGATTAACGGCACTTTTAAGAAACATGGTAATTGCAGTAGACATATTCAGACCAAGATCAGCAAATAGTGATTCAGCAGACTGTTTAAGATTTGCGTCAACGCGGACGTTAATATTAGTTGTAGCCATATGGATAACTCCTTTCGAATTTTGCTGTGTTTTAGATTCTGCTTATATTATAATTCAAAATGCAAACAATGTCAATACAATGTAAAATTCTGCTTTGCATCTGAAAAGGGGTATTAGGCAAAGAACTCAGCATCATTCAAATCAAAACTTGACAAGAATGAGTAGAATGGTTAGAATAAAGCACTAATCTAGATTACGCTTCCGAATCGGAATGTAAATCATGCAGATAATGCTGCATTAGAGGCTGCAGAGGAACCAGAAGTGAATGTAATTGAGCTTGCAAAAGAAAAAGGATCCGTTAGCAGAAAAGAGATTGAAAAGCTATTGGGCGTTAGCCAATCTATCTGTGGACGTCTGTTAAAGCAGATGCTTATGGACGGACAGATTGTTCAGCAGGGAAAAGGGAAAAATACACGCTATGTACTTCAGAATTAAAGTAAATAACCAGTTCATTAGTTTATAGAGTCGAAAGAAGTCAGTCACATGGTACAACAACTGCATTGTGTGACTGACTTTTGTCTTCAAAATACGTAATCAACAAAAGGTCAGCGTTAAATAATTGCCTAGCATAATAATAAAAAACAGAAAATAAAATAGTCTTTACGGCGATGTCTCTGCATGATACAATAATATTTAGAACATGTAGAGCCATTCTAATTGTGTTGAAAGAATAGAAAAAGGCTAAAAATTGGAAATTGGTAAGAAAGGAGCTTGTGAAAAGTGAGACAGTTAAGACTTCCAGTAGGCATTGAAGATTTTGCGGAAATCAGAAGAAATGAGTATTATTATGTAGACAAAACTCAGTTGATTGAACAGGTTCTTGACAGAAGAAATAAAGTTACGTTGTTTACGAGACCACGTCGTTTTGGAAAAACATTGAATATGAGTATGCTTCGATACTTTTTTGAGATTGGAACCGATGTTAAACTTTTCGAAGAGCTTTTTATCGCCCAAAATCATGAGCTATGTGAAAAATATATGGGGAAATATCCAGTAGTATCGATTAGTTTGAAGAGCATTAATGCAGATTCATATTCGAAAGCAAAGGCTCAGTTAATCAAATTAGTTAACAGAGAAGGAAGAAGGGTTCAATTTTTGATGGATAGCGATCGACTGACAGCGGTTGATAAGGCATTATTTACCGCACTTTTGGATCGGGAAATGGAAGAAGACACGCTTGTAAGTAGCCTTCAAGAGTTGACAGAACTGTTAGAAATTCACTTTGGACAGCAAGTGATTGTTTTAATTGATGAATATGATGTTCCACTTGCAAAGGCAAACCAAAATGGTTACTACGATGAAATGGCGCTACTACTTCGCAATTTTTTTGAAAATGTATTAAAAACAAATGATAGTCTGGAATTTGCTGTCCTGACGGGATGTCTGCGCATTGCAAAGGAAAGCATTTTTACTGGATTAAATAATTTTAAAGTGTATTCAATCACAGATGCAGACTATGATGAAATGTTTGGCTTTAACGATAAAGAAGTGAAGAAAATGCTTCTGACGTTTCATCAGCAAGAAAAATATGACGAAGTAAAAGAGTGGTATGACGGTTATCGCTTTGGAAATGCAGATGTCTATTGCCCGTGGGACGTAGTGAATTACTGTGCAGACCATTTGACACATCCAGGTGCAGTACCGAAAAATTATTGGTTGAATACAAGTGGGAATGAAGTAATTAATCGTTTTATTGATAGTGTGGATGAACCTCAGAAACTTGCAAAGACAGAATTAGAGCGTCTTGTGAGTGGAAATGTTGTCCGAAAACGAATTGATGAAGCAATTACGTATAAAGAATTATATTCGACGATTGATAATTTGTGGAGCACGCTTTTTATGACGGGATATCTAACGCAGCGGGGATGCGAGGATGATGGACGTTATCGGCTGGTAATTCCAAATAGAGAAATTCAAAATATTGTCACAGATCATATTTTAGTGAAGTTTCAGGGGGAGGTAAAGAAAGATGGTCAGATGGCAGATGCATTTTGTCATGCATTAATGGAAGGAAAGGCAAATGAAGTTGAAACATTATTCACAGCCTATATGGGTAAGACAATTAGCATTCGTGATACTTTTGTTCGAAAATCAATCAAAGAAAATTTCTACCATGGTATTCTTCTTGGAATTTTGAGTTTCAAGACTGGTTGGGAGGTGGCTTCAAATCGAGAGTCAGGAACTGGACTTAGTGATATTCTCATTGAAATTGATGATTCGGACATTGGAATTGTAATAGAAGTAAAGTATTCAGATGATGAGAATCAATTAGAAAGTGATTGTCGGGAGGCATTAAAACAGATCAAAGATTGTGACTATCCACAGAAGTTACGGAATGCAGGCTTTCATAAAATTCTGAAATATGGAATTGCTTGCCAGATAAAGACCTGTAAAGTATTGGTTGAGATTTGAGAAAAAAGTAGCTGTTTAAAAACCTAAATAAAATTGACAAAATACTGGTATTCATGATAACATACAGATAGAAGAAAAAATAAAACAATATTGTGTGTGATATTTCAAAGAAGGAGGTACAAACTATGAGCAAAAGAGTTCGAATATTAGTTGCACCTACATGTGTTTCTGTAATGCTGTCAGCAGTTGTGCCAGTGTTTGCCAAGAATGATCAGGAAACGCTTGATGTACAGTCGGCTATAGAATATTTATTGGCACAAGACACAAGCGATACTGTCAAAGTCAGTTTCCAAACTGACATAACGGCAGAAAGCACCGATGAATTACTTGCGATCGGTGATCAAGTGTCTGATCAAATTGAACAGGCATTATTAAAAGAGAGAGGGGCATCATACCAGTCTAGTCAGTATCCATATTTGGAGAGCGGATTTTGGCTGAATTACTGGTACGATGAGAGTCTTGGCAGCTGCATTGGATGTGTGCTTGATCCGACAGATAATGGGTTGACAGTAGATCTATTTTTACATAACTATGAATCCCTTTCAATTGACTGGTCAGATATTCCATTTGGACTTTCCTTTGGAGATGACTGTAATCAGATTGAAGCAGCAATACAAAATGCACCATATTATTGCGACGAGAAGGATCTGGGAACGTATACGGATATCATGTATCTTGTTTTGACACCAGGTGCAGATCAAGTAGAATATATCCAGCTGAATGCAACCTCGTACCTTATAATGCAGAATATGAAGATTCAGGCAGAAAATGATGTTATCATCCCTACTTCTAACTATTTATATAATGCTATTTATTATATGGAAGATGTAGAGTTTGCTGAGTCTCAAAAGACAGAAGTGGCAAAGATACTGGCTAAGAAGTGGGATGGAAACTGGACGAATGGCTATGAAAAAGGAAATTGGCAGTATTACCTGTCAACAGCAGATTACCTAGGTGATGATCCGTTGATTGAGACAGATTTCTGGAAACAATGGGGACGTGTTTTTTCTTCGTACTGCAGTGTGAGCGTGGGTGAGACGATGACGAGTGGTCATTCGACTGTGACACATAGTGGAAAGGGCATCATGTCGATTGAACTGTTGCAGTCATGGAAGGTCAAATGAGAGACGGAAAAAGTAATTTTTATTAGACAAAGGACTTTTGCTACAAAAACAGATAAAATAAACATGCCATAATAGTGATACTTGCAGCGACGCAAGTGAGATAAAAAAGCTAGACAGGTAAATACATACAATAATATTTGCATTAGCTGAGAAAAAAAGTGTGAAAAAGACACAAAAACAAGAAAAATGATATTTACTTTTAAAATTATATAGTGTACCCTTTTAGATATAGTGGTGATTTCTCAAAGTTTTTAATTGATTTGGAGATTGTTATTACTACAAATTTAAAGAGGGGACAAGTTGGCATGAAAAAATATAAATTAACAGATAATATTAGCTTTTTGGCATCTGTGATGCGTCAGGCATCCAAAGCTTCCTTTGTGTTTGTGCTGTTGCGCATTCCGCTCGAGGTCATCATTCCGTATATTGGAATTTGGTTTCCGAATTTGATCGTGCGGGCAATTGAGGAAAGTGTAAATAGGACACATTTGTTTACACAGGCAGCTATTCTCGGAGGACTGTTAGTCGTGTTGTCGTTAGTGAATCAGTACGGCAAAGGAATCGTGAGTGCGGAGTCGGCATATGTGCGCATGAAGCTGATGGATATGCTAAATGACCATTTAATGGATTGCAGCTATGACATGCTCGGTGACAAGAAGGTAATGCAAAGTCTGAGCCAGGCATCGCAGCGTATCTGGTCTAATACAGGATTTTTGGTCAATGCAGGTGAGAATACAGTTGCCTTCTTTTCCGCAGTGGCAGGTGTGGTCGTGTATCTTGCGGTGTTGTCAAAGCTTCCATTTTGGGTAATCCTTCTTTTGATCGCGGCGACGGTCGTGAGCTTTCTGACATCAGGCTTTGGCGAAAAGATACGACAGAAGCGCAACGATTATTTTGGTGAGAACGTAAGTCGTTTGCTAGGGTTATCAAGTGAGATGTCGGATACCGCAAAGGGCAAGGATGTACGCCTCTATCAGATGCATCCGTGGGTTAATCATTATTACAATATTTATAACAAAAAACTGAATCGTGAGTATGGTCATATCGCAAAGTGGAATTTTATTTCAGACTCGATTGGAACTGTGCTGTCATTTGCAGCCGATGCTGTTGTGTATCTGTGCCTTACTGCATTTGCCATGCAAGGGAAAATCACTATCGCGGAGTATGTGCTGTATATTGGTGCAGCGACTGGATTCACCGCGTGGGTGCGTCAGGTGACAGGACTTTTGCAGCGCGTCTGGAAGGTGAACGGTGATCTTTCATGTGTTCGAACCTTCCTTGATACGGACAGTCGTGAAGAGGAACAGGGACAGTCGATACCATCTGGTGGATGGGTTTGCGCAGTGGATGTCTTAAAGAAAGGCGATCCGTGTGAGATCGAGTTTGATCATGTTAGCTATCGATATCCCAATAATGAAAAAGATACCTTAAAAGAATTGTCTTTCAAGATAAAAGCAGGAGAGAAGATTGGGCTAGTTGGTATGAACGGCGCAGGAAAGAGTACACTGATTAAACTTTTGTGTGGGTTAATTCGCCCAACTAGCGGTCATATTCGGATTAATGGTGTCGATATCACATCAATGGAGCGAACGGAATGCTATAAACTATTCTCAACTGTCTTTCAGGATCTTCATATCTTTCCGGTGTCCATAAAAGATAATATTGTCTGGGATGGACAAGTTGATGAGGCCTATTTTGCCCAGTGCTTAGAACAGGCTGATCTGGCTGAGTGGGTGTCTTCACTTAAGGAAAAAGAGAACACAAAACTAGTACAGGAGTTAGAAGAAGGTGCTGTGAATCTGTCAGGAGGCCAGTCACAGAAGTTGTTATTGGCGCGAGCATTATATAAAAATGCACCGATTCTTCTTTTGGATGAGCCGACTGCGGCACTCGATCCGATTGCTGAGAGCAATATTTATGAAAAGTATAACCAGTTGTCTGCGCACAAAACGTCCATCTTTATTTCCCATCGTCTGGCAAGTACACGCTTCTGTGATCGTATCTTCTTGATGGAGGATGGACGGATTGCAGAGGAAGGAACGCACGAAGAACTCTTAAAAAAGGCAGGAAGTTATGCAAAAATGTTTGAGGTGCAGCGTCAATACTATGTATAAATTGTTTACAATATTGCACTTGAGGGAGGAAAGGAGAAAAAAGATATGCTGAAACAGATCAAAACCATATTGAAAACAGCAGTGTTGATTGCAAAGACCTCGCCGTGGAATCTTCCTGCATTTATTGGAAGTCGCTTTCTTGAGATTGTCCAGCCCTTTGTCACATTATTCTTTTCGGCAAAGATTCTTGATTTGCTCACGCAGGGCGCGGATCGGCCGCAGGTCGTACAGTGGATTATAGCTGGCAGCGCAGTCACGGCACTGATTCATCTGACTGGTCGTTTCTTTGCCAATTTAAATAGCGTTGAGGGTATGGACTTATTTGTTAAGCTGTATGAAGAAATGAGTGCAGCGATGATGCGGGCAGATTACAGTGAACTGGAAAATGGAAAGATGCGCGAAAAGTATGAACGAATTGTCCGTGCTGCTAATGTGTACTGGTATGGCCCATGGGAGGTACCAGGGGTGTTAATGAATGTAACAGAAGGTTTGACTGTTGTAATTTCTTCATTTGCGTTGGCTTATCCGGTCTTTGTACCGGCAGAGGGAAAGGACTGGTGGCAGACTGTTCTTCTCATTGCATTGATTGTAGGTTCGGCAACCTATTCATTTTTTGCGGAGCGTAAGCTCTATCAATTAAAGGAGCAAGGATTAGAAGGACAAATTCATGACAATCAAGTATTAAATTATTTGGATCAGTATATTACTGCAGATAAGGCGGCAAAGGATGTGCGCTTGTATCAGCAGCAAAACAGCATTCGCCGTTTTCGCGATACGTTTAACCAGAAAATGCGTCAGGGTGTAGGGGAATCCAGACGCAGAAAAGAAGCGTCAAACAGTGCGATTCGCGAGATGTTTGGGCGACTGATTAGTTTTGCTGGCTATCTGATCGTTGGCATCCGTGCAGCACAAGGATATTTTTCGATTGGAGATGTGCTTTTGTACGCTGGTGCATTGTCACGTGTCTCAGAGGGCGCACGTATGCTTGTCTACTCCATGCAGCACGTAGCGATGCAGGCACCGCATTGTCAGGAATTTCTTGATTTTGTTCAAATCGGAAAGAAGACCCAAAAGAAATCGGAAGAAGTATCAAATGTAAAGACGAAAACGAAGACAAAAACAAGGACAACTACATCAGGGAGTGCAGAAGCATCCGTTGCTCGTTCAACACCTCATGAAATTCGTTTTGAACATGTAAGTTTTTCCTATCCAGGCAGTACAAAACCTGCTGTAAAGGACATTAACATTGTGATCAAAAATGGGGAGCATTTGGCGATTGTTGGAAAAAATGGAAGTGGAAAATCTACATTCGTCAAGTTACTATGTCGTATGTACGAGCCACAGAAAGGTCATATTTATTTAGACGGAAAAGAAATTCGCTCCTACTCAAAAGAGGAATATTGGAAAATTCTTGGCGTTGTCTTTCAAGATTTTGCACTTATTGGTTTGCCACTTGCAGAAAATATTGCTGCATCAGAAGAGTACGATGAAAATAAGGTGCGCCATTGTTTGAAAGATACCGGCTTAGAAGAATGGGTAGACCAGCTAAAAAATGGACTGAATGAATGGATGTCAGCTTCTGAGGGTACAGCACCATCTGGTGGAGAAAAGCAGCGTCTGGCATTAGCTCGAGCACAGTATCGAGATCCGTTTTTGATGGTTCTCGATGAGCCAACTGCGGCACTTGATCCAGTGGCAGAATCTAAGGTCTTTCAAAAGTGTCGAGAGATTGCAGGAGGTACCAGTGCAGTCTATATTTCCCATCGTCTTTCTGCCTGCCGTTTCACGGATCGTATCCTTGTATTTGATGAAGGAAGTATCGTTCAGGAAGGCAGTCATGATGAATTGGCGAAACAAAGAGGTAGCATGTATGCCCAGCTTTGGCAAGCACAGGCGCAGTATTATATATGAAATACTAATTGCTTGTGATTCTATTCAAATCAGATCTTGACAAGAATGAGTAGAATGAGTAGAATGTGGTTAGAATAAGTTCTAAGTATGGAGGTTCACAAATGGTTTTTCGAGAAAGTGAAACAGTTGAATTGAAGTCAATCGTAGTGGAAGATATAAAGAAGGAAATTATTGCTTTTGCAAATTGCGAAGGAGGAAAGCTTTATATTGGTGTTCAGGATGATGGTACCGTAGTGGGATTAGATGATCCTGATGGCGTTGCTTTGCAAATTAGCAATATGGTTCGAGATGCGATTAAACCTGATGTGACAATGTTTTTGCGGTATAAGACGATAGAAGAGCAAGGAAAAAAATTAGTTGTGGTTGATATTCAGCAGGGAACAGAGCGCCCTTATTATATTGCAAAAAAAGGACTTAGACCAGAGGGAGTCTATGTGCGTCAAGGATATTCATCTGTGCCAGCAACGAATACGATGATTCGTCGAATGATTAAGGAGACAGATGGAGATCATTTTGAGGATCTTCGCTCATTAGAGCAAAATTTAACTTTTCAAGCAGCAAAAAAAGAGTTTGAACAGTGCAAGGTTACGTTTGGTGTTCCTCAAATGAAGACATTGGGAATTATGAATCAAGAGGGAATTTATACCAATTTGGGTCTTTTGCTGTCAGATCAATGTGTGCATACGATTAAGGCAGCAGTTTTTGAGGGAACAACTCAAAATGAATTTAAAGATCGAAGAGAATTTGCCGGGTCCTTGTTTGAACAGATGAATGAAGCCTATGATTATATTGATTTTCGAAACCAAAATCATTCTACCTTTTTAAAGCTTCATCGTATTGATCGAAGAGATTATCCAGAGGCGGCAGTAAGAGAAGCACTTCTTAATCTTCTTGTTCATCGAGAATATTCATTTCGTGCGAGTAGTTTTATTAGCGTTTATTTGGATCGAATTGAATTTACTTCAATTGGAGGTCTCATAAGTGGTATGACATTGCAGGATGTAATGATGGGAATTTCAGTATGCAGGAATGCGAAGTTGGCAAATGTATTTTACCGACTGGAGCTAATTGAGGCATATGGAACTGGAATTAGAAAAATTATGGAAGCCTACGAGGGATCTGCACGAAAACCTAAGATCGAAGTGACGGAGAATGCATTTAAAATTACGATTCCAAATCGAAATATAAGCAATGCATCAGACGAAGAAACAGAAGATCAAAAAGAAAGCGTAGAGCAAGAAAAAAGAGTGATGAAACTTGCAAAAGAAAACGGATCAGTCAGCAGAAAAGAGATTGAGGGAGTATTGGGAATTAGTCAATCCACTGGTGGACGTCTGCTGAAGAAAATGGTTGCCGCAGGACAGATTGTTCAAATTGGAAAAGGAAAAAATACACATTATGTGCTTCAAAATTAGACTTTTACTACAAAAACAGACAAACCAAACATGCTGTAATAGTGATACTTGCGGCGGATAATCAAAACAAAAATACAAATCAGATAAATATACACAATAATATTTACATCGCCTGAGAAAAAAGTGTGAAAAAGACACAAAAACAAGGGAATTGATATTTACTTTTAAAATTATATAGTGTACCCTTTTGATTAAGATAGAAAAAATATCGGAGGGGTAAGAGAATGAATGAGAAGAAGTATTCGCTACTAAATAATGTATTTTTTTTGCTGCGGATGATAAGAAAATATTTACCAATGTCATTTGTCTTTGTGATAATAGACATTCCACTGGCTGTTTTTATGGATTATGTAGGTGTGCGAATTCCTAATTTGATTGTTGGAATGATTCAGGGATACTCGGTGTCAGTTGGAATGGTTGCGGCGCTTGGTATTGCTAGTGTATTGGCAGCAGTTACATTGCAGTATGGGAATCGTATGGTTTCTGCACAGGCACCTCAGTTGTGTGCTAAGCTGGATTTAAAATTATTTGAAAAGTACATGACATGCAGTTATGAAAAACTGGAAGATGCAGATTTTACGGCGCACTACAAGGAGGCAGATGGTTATCTGGCGGATGACAATCATTTTTTGTCGGAAGCAGCAATGCATATTATTGAGATTGGCTCTGGGGCATTGGGAATTATTTTGTATTTCGCTATTCTAGTTGGATTGCCAAAATGGGTGTTGGCTGTGTTGATTGTGGGTACGGTTGTGGAGCTTTTGATTAGCAAAAATGCGGAAACGGAACGAAAAAAACGACAGGAGACAATTGGAAAGCTCACCAGAAAAGTTGATTATATGAATAAGACAGCAGCAGATGTCCGTTCAGCCAAGGACATTCGAATCTTTGATATGATTCCTTGGTTGGAGAAAAAATTTGCAGAGGTAATGGATCGTTTTCACATTGAGAATACACAGGTTGAAAAACAGCGTATTCGTATTGCAGGAATTCGTGCAGGAATCGGTGGGATTCTGGAAATTTTAACTGGAATTTTGTTAGTTGTTTTTGTGCTACAGGAAAAATTATCATTAGCAGAATATATTCTTTATGTAGGCGCAATTCGAAGCTTTTCTATGTGGAGTTTTCAGTTTGGAACGCTTGTGCAAAATTTTTATCGGATGAATGGTGATTTGAGCCGCATACGGTCATTTATTGACGAAGAAGAAACAACACAATCAAATGTGAAGCCAGATACACATTCAATAGCATCACGGCGGTCTAATGTATTGCCAGTAAATGCCGCGGAGATAAAATTTGACCATATATCGAAAATTGAATTTTCACATGTTTTTTATCGCTATCCAAAGAGTGATAGATGGATTGTAAAAGATCTTTCATTTGTCATTGAAGAAGGAGAAAAAATTGCACTTGTAGGAATGAATGGTGCAGGAAAGACAACGATGATTAAACTGTTGTGTGGACTGTTAATTCCAACAAGAGGCACGATACGAATTAATGGAGTGTCCTCTACCGATATAAAAAGAGAAGATTATTATCGTTTGTTCTCTACTGTCTTTCAGGACATTCATCTGTTTCCAGCAAGCATTCAAAGAAATATTGTATGCAGGGATGATCAGATTGATCAGGTGCGGTTTGAGGATGCCGTAAAAAAGTCGGGAATGGATGAAGTAGCCCAAAAGTTTCGAGATGGATTGAATACGCTTTTAGTAGCAGAGGTAGATGAGGAAGCAGTGAATCTTTCGGGTGGACAGGTACAGAAGTTGATGCTTGCACGTGCGATTTATAAGAATGCACCAATTTTGCTTTTAGATGAGCCAACTGCGGCACTAGATCCGATTGCGGAAAAAGATATTTATCTTCAATATAACGAGATGACAGAAGGCAAGATGTCAATCTTTATTTCACACAGACTGGCAAGTACGGTGTTTTGTGACCGAATTTTCTTTATGAAAAATGGAATAATTTCGGAGGAAGGAACGCATGAAGAATTGCTGCAGAAAAAGGGAGATTATTACGAGGCTTTTTCTGTGCAAAGCAAATATTATCAGGAAGAAAAGGGGGAGAGCAGTGAAGGTGCATAATCGGAAAATTCAGGGGAGTTTGCAAATAATTATCAAGACAGCAAGGGCGTTGAACCAGATTTTGCCGTGGACAATTGCAATTTTTACTGGTGGACAGCTGATTGTATCGTTACAGCCATACCTGACGGTATTCTTATCTGCGAGAGTTGTGGACTTGCTTTCTGTACATGCAAAGATGGAACAGGTAATTGCGCTAATCGTGTTATCTGGTGCTGGTACCTATACACTAATTTTTCTCGGTAAATATTTTGATAGTAAGCGCAATGTGAGAGGTCTTGACTTGTATTGGGCAATTTTATGGAGAATGAATCGGGTACTAATGAAATGTCCATATTCCGAGGTGGAAAAAACAAAGCTTAGAACACAACAAGAAGAAATTATTCAGGCATACCGTATGAGTGGCTATGGTCCATGGAAAATTCCAGAAATAATGATGGAGTTGATTAGCGGATGCGTAATGATTGTTATGTCGATTGTAATGGGAGGTGTTGTTTTTCTTCCAGTTCAGGGGGAACGTGTGCCGTGGGCAACTGTGGTGATGTTGGCTCTCACTATTGTGTCGGTGATTGTATCAGTGGTTTCGCAGAGACAGTTGCTTTTATTGAATCAGCAAAGTATTGGCGATATGGGAAAGATATTCATGAAAGAAAACTATCTGCTGTCTTATATGGATGAGCAGAAAGCGGCGAAGGATATCCGTATTTATCAGCAGCAAAACGAGATCATTGGGCAGCTTGCGTCTGCATTTGGTGTATTTCATACATTTATTTTTCAAAGGGGAAAGAAAGAGGCGCGCAATTTGGCGTTGCGCAGCTGCTTCGCTCAATTGCTTACAGTGGCGTCATATGTGATTGTCTGTATTCGTGCAGTAAATGGAGTTTATTCAATTGGAGCAGTTGTTCAATATGTGGGAGCAATTGTTCAGCTTTCAGAGGGAATACGGATGCTTGCGTCATCACTACAGATGATTCAGATACAAGCGCCATTCTGCAAGAAATTTCTTGATTACATTGATATTGACGAACATTCCGAGTCTGAAGAATCTGGTAAGAAAATGCTTGCACCAGAAAATGTACAGGAGATTACTTTTGATCATGTGTATTTCTCTTATAAAAAAGATGGAAACTATGTGTTAAAAGATATTAGCTTTTCACTTCGTAGGGGAGAACATATTGCAATGGTTGGCATGAACGGAAGTGGAAAAACAACCTGTATAAAACTGTTGTGCCGTTTGCTAGAGCCAGATAGCGGAACGATTTATTTGGATGGTACAGATATCAAGACATATACAAGAGAGTCTTGTTGGAAATTGTTTTCAGCTGTATTTCAGGATTTTCAGATGTTTGCACTTCCAATTGGAGAGAATATAGCTGGAAGTACGATATATTCCCAAGAAAGAATCATGAAAAGCTTGAACGATTGTGGAATGGGGGATTGGATTAAAAGACAAAATAAAGGGTTGAATCAGGAATTGTTTCGTGTGAATGAGGATGGTATAAATGTTTCAGGTGGAGAAAGCCAAAAATTAGCAATTGCTAGGGCGTTATATTTTAATCGACCTTTTATTATTATGGACGAGCCGACAGCAGCACTTGATCCGGTTTCAGAATCGGAAATCTATGAAAAATTTCATATGTTGGCAAAAGGAAAAGGTGCAGTTTATATATCACATCGCCTCTCTTCCTGCCGTTTCTGCAATCAAATTTATGTGTTTGATAATGGGGAATTGATACAGAAAGGAACGCATGAAGAGTTAGTTGGACAAAAGGATGGAAAATATAGGCAGCTTTGGCAGGCACAGGCAGAGTTTTATGAAAAGAAAAAAGCAATACAGAAAATTTGATGAGAGAAGAAGTGCCTGGCATTAGCCGCCTGCCACAAATCACACATGAAACAACAATCGCTTCGCGTAGGCTTCCCTGTATGCAGACGGGGATAGCCCAGTACTTTTTTTATAGGTTCTAGCAAAATTATGAGCATCGGTGTAGCCAAGCTTGACGGCAATCTCACCGATGCTCAAATTGGTATCGGTCAAAAGATAATTTGCCTCGTCAATTTTTGACTTCAAGATAAATTGCTTTAGTGGCATACCGGAGAGCTGCCTGAAAAGATGCGACAGATATTTTTCGTTATAGCCAAAGTGAAGTGCAATATCGGAGACACGCAAATTATTGCAGTAGTTTAGCTTTATATAATCAAGCATATCAGAATAAATTTGCTTTTGAGAGAGCTTGTCAACATCAGCTTCCTCTTTTGTCAGCTGAGAGTAAAGCTCGCATAAAAGAGAAGTTGTCTCATAATTTAATGCAAGTCGGCTGTGTCCATCTCGAACATTACTTTGAAGTTGTTTCATTAAAGCAACTAACTTGGCTGGGTTTGGCGTAATGCCCTGAATGGGAATACGAATTGAGGTAGAATCAGAATTCGTTTCTTTAGCGGCATCTGGTTGCAGTAAGGTATAAGGAGCACATGACGAAAAATGAATCCAATAAAACGAACAATTGGAAGCCTTCAGACCTTTGCGCCTGTTACCTGGTGCAGCAAGTGGTGGGAGAAGCAGATATTCATTTGGATGTACAGTAAAAGGAGTATGATTGTATTCAATATATAAAACGTTTTCTGTCATGATAATAAGCTCAAAATCCGTTAGGTCAAAATCTTCATGCATCCAATCATCTGAAGGTGCCTCGAATTTTCCACTCATATGATAGTCTAGTGGGGCATTTAGCGGGATTTGAATCAAACAATCTTTCATTGTCAATTTTCCTATCCTTTCTGCAAAAATTGAAAAACTAAATAAAGTATATCATAAAAAAGCCAAAAAGAAAAGAATTACATTTTGACACGTTTTCTATCTTTTCGATATTCCATTTTTCTACTGTCAATATTATACTATTGAAAAAAGAAAAAACGCTGAATAATTAGATATTAATACAAGAAAAGGAGAGAGAAACGTGAGTAAACTTCAAAATTTTGACTATCAAAATGTCGCCTTAAAGGAAGGCCATTGGAAGAAACAGAGAGATGAGCTGATTGAGACTTATCTAAAAATCGAGGATGATGACATGCTTCACCCATTTCGCAAGCTGGCAAATCTTCCAAATAAAGGACATGGTCTTGTTGGTTGGTATGGAAGCGGAGCATCTACATTTGGACAGAAGTTAGGAGCATTTGCCAAGCTGTATCTAGTGACAGGAGATATCCGTTTAAAGGAAAAGGCGATTCGACTGGCAGACGGCTGGGGTGAATGTCTGGCAGCATCTGACAGTGTTGCTGATTGCAATGGTACATATAATTACGATAAATTGATGGGCGGCTTTCTTGATCTGTATGAGTATCTTGGCTATGAACCGGCGAAAGAATATGTGCGTGCATTGACAAAGAGCGCAGATGCAAGACTTGACAAGGAAGTTTGCCGTGATGGTTTGCAGATCATGAGCGGCGATATGATTGAGTGGTATACGCTTCCAGAGCAGATTTACCGCGCATATCAACTTACAGGCGAACAGCTCTATCTTGATTTTGCAAAGGTGTGGGATTACGATTATTTTTGGGAAAAGCTTCTTGCTGGAGATTTTAAGATAGGTCCAAGACACGCCTACAGTCATGTCAACAGTCTTTCAAGTGCAGCGATGGCCTACGAGACGACAAAGAATGAGGAGTATCTGCATGCAATCGAAATTGCCTACAAAAAGATTTTGGATCATCACACCTTCGCAACTGGCGGTTATGGTCCGGCAGAGTGTTTGTTTGCCGATGAGGAAGGATATTTGGGTGATTCGATTAAAGCCAGCTGGGATGCAGATAAGCGTCATATCCATTATCGAGATTTTGGCAATTCCATCCGTCAAAGAGATGACCGTTGGGGCAGCTGCGAGGTGTCCTGCTGCAGCTGGGCAGTTTTCAAGTTAACTCGCTATCTGATGGAGCTGACTGGAGAGGCAGGTTATGGCAGCTGGGCAGAGAAGCTTCTATATAATGGATGCGGTGGTCAGCCTCCGATCACACAGGATGGAAAGGTCATGTATTATGCAGACTATTTCATCAATGGTGGTTTGAAGTCAACAGAAGATGGTCGTCTTCAGGATAATGGCGCTTCTTTTGAGTGGCAGTGCTGTACTGGAACATTTCCTCAGGATGTGGCTGAGTATGCCAATCTTTTATATTATCATTCAGAAGAGGGACTGTTTGTCAGCCAGTATCTGCCGTCAGATGTAACTTTCTCTATTGGAGATAAGCAGGTACGCCTAGAAAATACAAGTTTTTATCCAAAGGAAAAAGAGCTTCGATTTGTTGTTCACGCAGAGACACCGGTTACAACAGCACTTCATTTTCGTGTGCCGTCATGGGCAACCGGAAGCAATACTGTCTGCATAAACAAAGAAAAAGTGAATACCAGTATCCTTCCTGACACTTGGCTGACATTAGAGCGCGAGTGGAAAGAGGGCGACGAGATTATAATTTCCTTTGAGTTTGTGCTTCGCTTTGAATCTGTGGACTCATATGCGCCAGAGGTAGCAGCACTTGTGTATGGACCGATTGTTCTTGCCTGCAACAAGATGACTCTTTTTGACGGGGATCGTGAGAACCCAGAGGAGTGGATCGAGCCAATTCAAAAGGATGGTTATTCGTTTGCATTTCGAACAAAGCCAGGTCATGTAAAGCCGTATGAGCATTTGACAAGAGAATTTTATCCGTATTACGAGATTCCACAGATGCAGTGGTATTATATGTACAGTCGATTTACAAAATAATAGTAACGATTGAAGGTGATTTCATATCGGGCTGGTTGTGCAAAAAGCATAGCTAGTCCGATATTTTTTTCTGCAAAAAGAAAATTTATGCACAGTTCAATCAGCCAAAAGAGAAAAGTAACACCGAAAACTATGAAAAAAACATGATTAACAAATGAAAAAAGTGTGAAAATGACACCAAATCTAGGAAAGTGATATTTACTTTTGGGTAGCAAATCGTTTACAATATAGCCAACACAAAGAGCTAAGCAACTCGAAAATATGTATATTATATACATATGCTGTTTGGCAAAAAAAACTTGTAAAAAGATACTTTTACCAAGAAAGTGATCAAAAAGAAAGGTGGGAATTGTTTATGAAAACAAGAAAACTGATGGCAATGGCAATGGCAGGAGCAATGGCACTGCCGACATGTACTGCATTTGCAGATTCCGCAGAGGAGCCAGTTAAGCTGACTGGTCTGTTTATCTCACATTCGCTTACCAAGAGTGTAAATGATATGCAGTGGCTGCAGGAGATTGAGGAGAAGGCAGGTGTTGAGGTCGAGTGGGAGCAGATCTACACCGATTGGGATCAGACAAAGTCTACCAGATTTGCATCTGGAGATATTCCGGATATCCTGATCAATGCAACAGCTGATTCAGATTATGCAACTTATAAGGGTCTGTTCATGGAACTGACTGATTTGATTGATCAGTATGCACCAAACGTACAGGCAATGTTCGAGGAAGAGCCTGATACACTTGCACTTGCAAAGACCTATGAGGGTGAGATTTATGCACTGCCTAAGTTCCAGGGCAAGTGGCCGGATTGTAATGGTGTTATGTTCATTAACAAGACTTGGCTGGACAACTTAGGACTTGAGGTTCCGACTACTCTCGGCGAGTTAAAGGACGTTTTAGTTGCATTCCGTGACAACGATGCAAACGGCAACGGTGATGCTTCTGATGAGATTCCGATGGACTTCAACGGCTGGTTCGGCGCCGCTTACTCTCTTACAAACTTGATCGGTTCCTATGGCATTCAGTTAACCAACTGGGGTACTGATGGTTACTTTGTAGAAGATGGACAGGTTAAAAACTACGCAGTAGATGAGAGATATAAGGCATTAATTTCTTATCTGGCTGATCTGTATTCCGAAGGTCTGATCAATGAGAATGCAATCACAAATGACTACTCCATGTTCCAGTCTTTGTCAAGAGGTGATGAGAATGGTGATGCACTTGTTGGTGTTGTATTAGGATGGGAAGAAACTGATAAGTTTGGACCGACCTTACATGATCAGTATGTTCCATGCGGACCGTTCGCAGACGATGTGGATGATCTTGGAACAGACGAACCACGTTGGACTTATGATTACTCTGGTCTGAATATGAGCTCTAATCGTATCTGTATGAGTGCAAACTGCGCAAATCCAGAAGCAGCAATGAAGTTCATGAACGAGTTTTATGATTCAGAAGTTTCTGTAGAGGTTCTGTTTGGTGGTATCAGTGATGGTTGTCTTGAGAAGACTGGCGACGATTCCTATAAGGTTCTTGATCCGCTTGATCCAGATACCGACTCAGGTACATGGAAGTGGACCAGCAGCATGGCTGATAATGGCCCGATGTACATCAGAAGAGCAACTACCATCGATATGGCACAGGATATGACTTATGCACTGGAAGAAAGAGAGCAGTATAAGGAAGCTATTGCAAGAATCGACATGGATAAGGAATACTATCCGCAGATGCTGATGAAGTACACATCTGAAGATCAGAACAACATGGCAGTTACACAGGCAAATGTTACCAACGTTACTGACGCTTACTGGGGTCTGTGGCTGACTGGTGAGTCTAATATTGAAGATGATTGGGATTCTTATGTAGAGGAAGTAAATGCAGCAGGTCTGCAGGATATCCTTGCTATTCGTCAGGCATCTTATGATTCTTGGAAGGCTCAATAATTGAAGGCTTGATTGAAAAAATAAGCAATAAAATCAGATGGTAAAAAGGGCGGGGGCGGAGCAATCCGCACCGCCTCTTTTAAAAAAACAAATTGGTTCAGAACAATGGAAGGGAGGAACATCATGGCAAGGAAAAAAGTGGCAACCGGAAAGAAAAAAAGTATTGGCTGGTATTTAGCCCATGATTGGCAGCTGTGGGTCATGCTGCTTCCGGCAATTATTTATATATTTATTTTCTGCTATGTTCCTATGTACGGTGTACAGCTGGCATTTCGTGAGTACGATTTCAAGTCTGGTATTTACGGTGGAAAGTGGGTTGGCTTTAAATATTTTAAACAGTTTTTTGATAGTGCAATGTTCGGAACAACACTGCGCAACACATTTGTAACGGCAGCACTCAGTATTGTTTTAGGATTTCCAGCTCCGATTGTGCTTGCAATGATTATAAACCAAATTCGTCAGAAGAAATGGAAGAAAATTGTTCAGACAACGGTTTATATTCCATACTTTATTTCAACGGTTGTTATGGTTTCTATTTTAAATATTATGTTAGCAAGCAAGGGTGGCGTAATCAGTGAAGCAATGAAGGCAATTCACCTGATTCCCCAAAAAGCTAATTTGTTCAGTAATGATTACTTTGTATGGGTCTATGTATTCTCTGGTATCTGGCAGAGCATGGGTTGGAACAGTATCATTTACATAGCAGCTCTTTCTTCTGTTGATACACAGCTGTATGATGCATGTAAGATAGATGGAGCAAACCGTTGGCAGACCATCGTACACATCGACTTCCCGGCACTTATTCCAACAATTGTTATTTTGCTTATCATGAACATGGGTGGTATTTTAAATGTCGGCTTTGATAAGATTTATCTGATGCAGAACACACTAAATAAAAAGACCTCAGAGGTTATTTCAACATATGTATATACGGTTGGTATTAAATCATCTCAGTTCTCGTTTGGTTCAGCAGTAGGATTGTTCACAAATGTAATCAACTTTGCATTCTTAATGTTGACAAACTGGCTGGGTAAGAAACTGACCGGTACAGGTCTGATGTAAGGAGGTGTGAGTATGGCAGCAAAAAAAGGAAAAGAGATTCGTGAGCGTCATGCTTCGGACCGAATTTTCAACGCAGCAGTAATTATTTTAAGTATTACGACATTTATTGTAATTGCCTATCCACTTTGGTTTATCGTGATTGCGTCAATCAGTAATTCAAACATGGTTAATCAGGGAAAGGTTATTTTGTGGCCAGTAGATATTCGTTTTTACGGTTATCAGCAGATTTGGGAAGATTCCCGTATCTGGACTGGCTATCTGAATACATTGATTTATGTAGTAGTCGGAACCGTTCTGAATCTGGTGGTAACACTTCCAGCAGCGTATGCGCTGTCCAGACCGGACTTTAAGGCTCGTAATGCGGTCATGATGTATTTCGTTTTTACGATGTATTTCTCTGGTGGTCTTGTTCCGTTGTACATGACGATCAAGAGCATTGGTTTTATTGGAAACAGATGGATTATGATTCTGATGGTACTTGTCAATACCTATAACTTGATTATTGCAAGAACCTTTATTCAGAATACAATACCAAACGATTTGTATGAGGCAGCACAGCTAGATGGCTGCAGTCACTTTACATTCTTAGGAAAGGTTGTCCTTCCACTTTCTAAGGCAATTATTTCTGTAGAAGTTCTTTACTATGCAGTTTATCATTGGAATGATTATTTTACTGCATTGATGTATACCAATAATGTTGCAAAGATTCAGCCATTACAGACAGTTCTGCGTAGCATTCTTCTTTTGAATGAGTCATATGCAAATGGTAATGGTGGTGTACAGGGTGGCTACGGCCAGTCATCAGCCGACCAGGTTAAGTACGCAGTTATCATCGTATCAACTGTACCGATCTTGTGTGTATACCCATTCGTACAGAAGTATTTCGAGAAGGGTGTCATGATCGGTGCTGTAAAGGGCTAAAAGGGACAATAAAAAGACTGAAACAGACAACAAAATAGTAAGATGAGAATATGGTATTTGAAAACAGAACAAACGTGGACAAATATCATATTTTTATAAATTAATGAGACTACAAAATGAAAAAAATAGTCATATTAAGGGGCGTGATTCGATGAGAAATTGTATATGGTTGATTAGAAAGAGCATGAAGGTATGTCCACAGAGACTGCCAGCAATGCTACTAGTGGCATTGTTAGATGGCGTCAATGCAGTGAATATTATTTTGTTTTACAAATATGCAGTGCAGGCATTGTATCAGAAAGACGTGTTAAAGCAGATGGCAATCGTGGTTTTAATTTATCTGGCAATACACTGCATTCATAGCGTCGTGAATAACTATCTGACGCAAGTAAAATATCCAATTTGGAACGAAACAATTAAGCAGTCTTTGTCAAAGGAAATTTATCAAAAATATCAATCTTTATCGGCAGATACGGTGCAGGAACCGAAATTTTTTGATTCCTATAAAAAGGCATTAGACGAGTCTGATATGAGAACGGAAGCCGTGTTAAACACCATTCAGGCAGTGCTTGGAAATTTATTTTCTGCATTTGGAATCATTGCGGTTATCGCATCAATGAACTGGATTTTAGTGCTGCTTGCCATCATTCCAGTCTGCACATCTGCACTGGTAAATTTGAAGATCGTGAAAATGAGATATCAGTACAACATGTCCTGTGTGAAGCCAAACCGTATGGCAGAGTACATCATAAGATTATTTTATCAACCAGAATATCGTGAGGAGATTCGCCTTCATGATAATGCACTTTTGCAGAAGCATTACCATGATGCCGTGGACGAGGTGAGCAGCCAAACAAGAGCGCAGATGCCAAAAATTGTTTTGATATCGGCATCGGGTGCAAATTTGTTTTCTTTAATTAACTATGGAATTCCAATGCTGGTATTAGGTTGGCAGGTCTTTCATGGAATTACGACAATCGGTGAGTTTTCAACAGGTGTGATCGGCGTATCGAATTTGAGCAGCTGTCTGTTTGGCATTTGGTGTATCATTCCAGGAATACGTGAGCAGTCGCTGTATATTGAAAATTTAAAAACATTTTTAATGATAGAAAACGAAAAAGAAGGAACATGCAAACTTGAGTCAAGTATGCATGAAATTACTTTACAAAATGTGCATTTTCATTATCGGGGAAATGCAACTAGAGAGGTAACGGATGGAATTAGTCTGCATATCAAGAAGGGAGAAAGAATTGCATTTGTCGGCGAAAACGGAGCAGGAAAAACGACATTAGTTAAGTTGATTGAAGGTCTGTATCATCCGACAGAGGGTGAAATATTGGTTGATGGTACGCCAATTGAGCAGCTAGATAAACAGTCGCTACGATGTAACATTGCCACTGTCATGCAAAAACCAGTCCATTATTCATTCTCTATTGCCGAAAATATCTTAATGAGAGAAATCCAAAGTGATGCAGATCGAGAGCAGGTTCAGCAGGTGCTCGAAGAGAGCGGACTATGGGATCGGGTGTCAAAGCTTCCAAAAGGAATGGACAGTGTGCTAGGAAAGGAATTTGACGAGGATGGAATTGAGCTTTCAGGAGGAGAAAGTCAAAAGCTAGCCATTGCACGAGCATTGTATGAAAATGCAGGTGTGTTAATTCTTGATGAGCCGGCAAACAGTCTTGATCCATTGGCAGAGGCAGAGATGTATGAGCGCATGTTTGCAGCAGGAAAAGACAGAACAATGATTTTAATTTCGCATCGTCTGTATTCAACAAGAAAGGCAGATCGCATCTGCTATATTGAAAATGGAAAAATTGTCGAGGAAGGCACGCACGAAGAACTCATGAGAGCAAATAGAAAATATGCGTCAATGTACCAGCTGCAGGCAAGTTTGTATGAGAAAGATTCAAATGAGGCAACGATAAATGAAACGACAAGCAAAATGAATGTAGAAAAGACGACAAGGTTGATAAAGGGGGCGGCACAATGAGAAAAACAATAAGAATAATGATGTGGTTTTTAAGAAAACTGTATCAATGTGATAAAAAACGTTTTGGTAGTATGGCAGCACTAATTGTGATTCGTGCAATAAAAACCCTTTTGAGTGTGATTACGATTAAAGTGGCACTAGACTGTGTTGTGACCTATCATTCTTTTTTGTATTTGGTAATCTTTGTTGCAACAGAGCGTGTGGTATCAAGTTTACTTGCTTTAATTGAGTCTAAGATTGACTGGCGTGATAAAGAAATTCAAAATAATACAATTAGGCAAAAGCTTGGAGCGGAGATTTTTCATCATGCAGAGACACTTTCGCTAGAACAGCTTGATCATGCTAGCACATATGATCAGTATAAAATTGTATTAGAGGAGATTGGAACAAGAAGCGGAAGTTTCTTACAGAGTATCGAAAACTTTCTCATAGGAATTTGTAATATTGCAGTGACAATGCTTTTTGTTTTAACACTGGATATCCGCTTTATTTTGATTGCAGCTGTATCGGCATGGATAGGAGCAATGCTTGGCGGCAAGATTGCGCAAAAAGAAGTTGAGAAACGTGAAAAATTGATTCGCCATGAGCGTAAGCGCGACTATATCAAGCGTATCTTTTATGTTCCCGAATATAATGAGATGACGCGTCTGACAAATGCAAATTGGTTCCTTCTTCAGAAATATGATAAGAGTGTCGGTGATGTAAAACAGGTGCTTCAAGGCTATCAGCCGCAGGTTGCCCATTTGAATGATTTCAATATTATGCAGATTTTTACGCTGAATTTTGGTCTTAGCGCGCTGCTGATGGCAAAAGATATCGCAGCAGGAACTGTGGGAGCCTCAGCATTTACAAGCGTCATGTTTGCATGCTCAACGATGAGTGGATCAGTTGGCTGGGTCAGCAATGAACTTAGTGAGATAAAAAAACATGCACTCTATATTGAAAAGTTGCAAGATTTTTTAAACAAGACAAAAGATGAGAATGGTACGGTGCCCATCACATCAGGTATGCATGAGATTACTTTACAAAATGTACATTTTCATTACTGCTCAAACGCAGCAAGAGAGGTGACAGATGGAATTAGTTTGCACATAAAAAAGGGTGAGAAAGTTGCATTTGTCGGTGAAAACGGAGCAGGAAAAACGACATTAGTTAAGTTGATTGAAGGTCTGTATCATCCGACAGAGGGTGAAATATTGGTTGATGGTACGCCAATTGAGCAGCTAGATAAACAGTCGCTACGATGTAACATTGCCACTGTCATGCAAAAACCAGTCCATTATTCATTCTCTATTGCCGAAAATATCTTAATGAGAGAAATCCAAAGTGATGCAGATCGAGAGCAGGTTCAGCAGGTGCTCGAAGAGAGCGGACTATGGGATCGGGTGTCAAAGCTTCCAAAAGGAATGGACAGTGTGCTAGGAAAGGAATTTGACGAGGATGGAATTGAGCTTTCAGGAGGAGAAAGTCAAAAGCTAGCCATTGCACGAGCATTGTATGAAAATGCAGGTGTGTTAATTCTTGATGAGCCGGCAAACAGTCTTGATCCATTGGCAGAGGCAGAGATGTATGAGCGCATGTTTGCAGCAGGAAAAGACAGAACAATGATTTTAATTTCGCATCGTCTGTATTCGACGAGAAAGGCAGATCGCATTTGCTATATTGAAAATGGAAAAATTGTCGAGGAAGGCACGCACGAAGACCTCATGAGAGCAAATGGAAAATATGCGTCAATGTACCAGCTACAGGCGAGTTTGTATGAGAAGGAAGAAAATTGAATTTTTTTGTGAGGTGAACGGAAATAAAAACGAACTTCACAAATACAGAAAGAAGAAGTATAATAATACACAAAAATATATGGTATCCAGAGAAGGAGGTATAAATGTATTATTATTCAACAGTGAATGGTATTATAATGACGCACAGTGCATTATTAGAAAAAGATGGATTTGATATTGTAAAGGTGCATTTTGAACGGCCAAATGATGATGGATTTGATTTTTTAGATATGACACTTCCAGGGGAAATTGTTTATAAGTCATTTGGATTTTCGGAAGATGAAATATTGAAATTAAAACGATATGCAAAGAACAATTCGTCATTGATCTGGGATTTTGCTCAGAAAGGAGGCGGAGAAAATGCCTAAAGCGTTGCTTGATTTCTTGGGGTATAAATTTTTCTTTTGGTCAAATGAAAATGCAGAACCGCCACATGTGCATGTGTGCAGGGGAAAGCAAACTTCAAATGCAACAAAATTTTGGATTACAGCAGATGGAATTAAACTTGATCATAATAAAAGTCAGATTCCGCAGAATGATTTAAAAAAGATTGCAAGATATATCTTGGAAAATAGAGCCGATATTTTGGCTGCATGGTTTGATTATTTTAACAGTCTGTAATTCTTTATTGAAAAAATTTCATTTTCCCTCTTGTATTCTTCTGTAACTTTTCCTATAATGAAGCAGACAGTATGATGTTTTTGCATGTCTGATTAAAACAATACGGAGGAAGCAGTGTGCAAGTTACAGAGAAATTAACGAAAGCACTGACGGAAGCGAAATATTTAAATGCGGATAATGTTGGGCGATATCGCTGCATTATGCGCATTTTTTTTGAAAATTATGAGAAACTACACTATTGGCTCTATCAGGAGGAAATCTACGACCAGATGAAGGCAGATCCGTTTTTTGCGGATTACAGACTAGAGCATATACATAGATGAGAATCCGTCTGTTTTTGCAGCTCGTTGTATGAGCTATCCAGAATCAGCATGCATGTGCATGAATGGTCAGCCAAAGCTTGCCGCTCTAGTTGCACTTGAATTATTTGCAGCATCAGGAACAAAAGTGTATTATTCAGGAGATTTTGACCCAGAGGGATTGTGGATTGCACAAAGGCTCGCTTATTTTTATCCGGGAAATTTTGAGTTTTTGAATATGGATACAGAATGTTATGAAAAATGTATCTCAGATGAGCCGATTTCAGATGTTAGGTTAAAGCAGCTTGAGCGTATCACAGACGAGCGATTGCTAGGTGCTGTACAGATGATGAGGCGAGAGAAAAAATCTGGTTATCAGGAGGGCATTTTGTAAAGAAACAACTTGTCAATACGAGGGTACAAGTTGTAAAATTGAGATAACAAATATAAATACAAGGGAGGCTTGTTATGGCAAAATTACATATCCGTCCAGACGTTGTTAAGGGACATATCAATCCTGAAATTCAGGGACATTTTTCTGAGCATCTTGGACGCTGCATTTATGAGGGTCTTTACGTAGGAGAAAATTCTCCGATTCCGAACACAAACGGAATGAGAAATGACGTAGTTGAGGCACTTAAGGAGATTCATATTCCTGTACTTCGCTGGCCGGGCGGCTGCTTTGCAGACGAATATCATTGGAAGGATGGTATTGGTCCAAAGGAAAATAGAAAGAAAATGATTAATACCCATTGGGGTGGTGTTGTTGAGGACAACAGCTTTGGTACACACGAGTTTATGGAACTGTGCCGTCAGCTTGGATGCAAGACCTACATCAACGGAAATGTAGGAAGCGGTACTGTTCAGGAAATGTCTGAATGGGTTGAATATATGACATTTGATGGTGTATCACCAATGGCAGACCTTCGTGCAAAGAACGGTCATGAAAAGCCGTGGAAGGTTGACTATTTTGGTGTCGGCAACGAGAACTGGGGCTGCGGCGGAAATATGCTGCCAGAGCAGTATGGTATGATGTATCGCCGTTACCAGACATATGTGAGAAATTATAATAATGCAACACCAGTTGCAAAGATTGCCTGCGGTTCCAATGTCGATGATTACGAGTGGACAGAGAAGGTATTAGAGACAACAAATCGCCGCATGCCAAAGGAAGCTCACGGTGCAATGGATGGTCTGTCTCTTCATTATTATACACATCCAGGCGGATGGGAGAATAAGGGAAGTGCAACAGACTTCACTGAGATCGAGTGGTATGAAACAATGAAGCGTACATATTACATGGAGGAGCTTGTGACACGTCACGGTGCAATCATGGATAAGTACGACCCAGAAAAGAAAGTCGGCATGATCGTTGATGAGTGGGGCTGTTGGTTTGATGTAGAGCCAGGCACAAACCCAGGCTTCTTATATCAGCAGAATACAATGCGTGATGCACTTGTTGCAGGAATTAACTTAAATATCTTCAACAAGCATTGTGACCGCGTTAAGATGGCAAATATCGCACAGATGGTTAATGTACTTCAGTCTGTAATTCTCACAGATGGTGAGCGTATGATTAAGACACCGACCTGGTTTGTATTTTATCTGTATCAGGCTCATCAGGATGCTGAGCTTCTTGACAGTACACTTGAGACAGCAATGGTTGGACCAGAGGGTCATCAGGCGCCTAACATGACAGAGTCTGTATCAATGGGCAAGGATGGAAAGATGCACATCACACTGACAAACGAGTCTGTCACTGAGGATTATCCGATTGATGTCATTTTAGATAGTGGCAAGGCTGTGGATGTTTCCGGTATGATTTTGACAGGTGAGATGCATGAGCATAATACCTTTGACAATCCAGATCAGGTAAAGTGTACGTCATTTGATGATGTTAAGCTGACAGATGATGGACTTAAGCTTACACTTCCAAAGTGCAGTGTTCTTCATCTTACTGTAACTGTAGAATAAGCCAAAGCGGGGGTATCAGTAATGGATGAGAAAACAAACTGGCAGTCACTTGAAAAAAATGGACCTATCACTGAGTACAATGAACCTTTCATTGAGCAGCGTGCTGATCCATTTGTGTGCAAGGCTGCCGATGGCACCTATTATTTTACTGCATCCTACCCGGCTTATGACCGTATTCTGCTTCGAAGCAGCAAGACTTTAAATGGTTTAAAGGATGCAAAGGAACGTCAGATTTGGGTAAAGCATGAGCATGGTCTTATGAGCTGCCATATCTGGGCGCCAGAGCTTCATTTTGTCTATGGAAAATGGTATATCTATTTTGCAGCAGGTGAGGCAGAGGATGTGTGGAGGATTCGACCATATGTACTTGAGTGCGATGGTGATCCGATGACAGGCGAGTGGAGCGAGCTTGGTCCTATGAAGGGCTGTGATGATGATCCATTTTCCTTTACAGATTTTTCACTGGATGCAACAATCTTTGAACACAAGGGTGATTATTATTATGTTTGGGCACAGAAGGCATCTAACATTTCCAATCTTTATATTGCAAAAATGGCAGCACCAAATAAGTTAGCAACTGTAATGGAGATGATTACAACGCCAGATTATGATTGGGAGCGCATTTTGTTTTGGGTAAATGAAGGACCGGCAGTGTTAAAGCATGATGGAAAGATCTGGCTTACATTTTCTGCCAGCGGAACAGGCTCCTGCTATTGTGTTGGCCTTTTAAGCGCTGATGAAAATGCAGATCTTTTGGATCCGGCTTCCTGGACAAAGGAGCGTATGCCAGTATTGGAAACAGATCAAAAGAAAGGTCTGTATGGACCAGGACACAACAGCTTTACAACTGATGAAGATGGCAATGATATCATGGTCTACCATGCAAGAACATATGATGGCATCAAGACAAAGGATCCGTTGTATGATCCAAATCGTCATGCTCATCTGTTAAAGGTGCAGTACGACGAAAACGGACGCCCGATATTTGATTATCAGAAGCATTAATTAAAAATTAGTAAAAAGACGGAATACATTACTAGAAAGGACTGGTTTTTAAATGAAAACAGGAAAAAATTATAAGTTTTGGTTTTGCACCGGATCTCAGGATCTGTATGGTGACGAGTGCCTGCAGAAGGTAGCAGAGCATTCCAAGATTATTGTAGAGAAGTTAAATGAGTCTGGAAATCTTCCATTCGAGGTTGTTTGGAAACCAACACTGATTACAAACGAGCTGATTCGTCGTACCTTTAACGAGGCAAATATCGACGATGAGTGTGCAGGTGTGATCGTTTGGATGCACACATTCTCTCCTGCAAAGTCTTGGATTCTTGGTCTTCAGGAGTACAGAAAGCCATTGCTTCATCTTCATACTCAGTTCAACATGGAAATTCCATATGACACAATAGATATGGATTTCATGAATGAGAACCAGTCCGCACATGGAGACAGAGAGTTTGGCCATATGGTAACACGTATGGGCATTGAACGTAAGGTTGTAGTTGGTCACTGGTCTGACGAGAAGCTTCAAAAGAAGATCGGCAGCTGGATGCGCACAGCAATTGGTGTTGTAGAGAGCAGTCATATCCGCGTTATGCGTGTTGCTGATAACATGAGAAATGTTGCAGTAACAGAGGGTGATAAGGTAGAGGCTCAGTTAAAGTTTGGCTGGGAGATTGATGCTTACCCAGTAAACGAGATTGCAGAATCTGTAGCTGCTGTATCCGAATCAGACACAAATGCACTGGTGGATGAATATTATAGCAAGTATAATATTCTTCTGGAGGGAAGAGATCCGGCAGAATTTAGAAAGCATGTAGCAGTTCAGGCACAGATTGAGCTTGGTTTTGAGCGATTCCTTGAGGAAAAGAATTATCAGGCAATTGTAACTCACTTTGGTGATCTTGGTGCTTTAAAGCAGCTGCCAGGTCTTGCAATTCAAAGACTTATGGAAAAAGGATATGGCTTTGGTGCAGAGGGTGACTGGAAGGTTGCTGCAATGGTACGCCTGATGAAGATCATGACTTCTGGAATGAAGGATGCAAAGGGAACCTCCATGCTTGAGGATTACACCTACAACCTTGTTCCAGGCAAGGAAGGCATCTTAGAGGCTCATATGCTTGAGATCTGCCCATCTATCGCAGACGGACCGATCAGCATCAAGTGTCAGCCGCTGTCCATGGGCGACAGAGAAGATCCGGCGCGTCTTGTATTTACTTCTAAGGAAGGAACAGGTATTGCAACTTCCTTAGTAGACTTAGGAGATCGCTTCCGCTTGTTAATCAATACAGTTGACTGCAAGAAGGTAGAAAAGCCGATGCCAAAGCTTCCAGTAGCAACAAACTTCTGGACACCACAGCCAGACCTTATTACAGGAGCAGAGGCATGGATCTTAGCAGGCGGTGCTCATCATACAGCATTCACCTACGACCTCACAGCAGAGCAGATGGGCGACTGGGCAGAAGCAATGGGAATCGAGCCTGTCTACATCGACAACGAGACAACCATTCGCAATCTGAAGAAGGATCTGATGCTGGGAAATCTTGTATATAGAAAGTAAATATGATTAAGGGTTCATGGGTCGTAACCTAGCCCGTGAATAAGAAATAGTTTGTGGATAATCCAATATTTACGGCCAAGCCCGAAGGTGAATGGATTTCACGAGACGGACACTTGAAGCAGGTCTTTCAAAATAATGTATAATGAGAAAGAATATAACAGGAACCTGCGAAATTTGGTCCGTCGACGAAACCATTACACCGAAGGGCTTTAGAAATATAGTCCCGTGAACAGAAACAAATATAGAAAAACTTTCGGGCTGTCAAGAAAAAACACTTGACAGCTCTTCTTTTTTCGTGTATAGTAGCGAAGGTGATGTTTGATGGAAAAGATTGTAGAACGCAATATGCTGTATGATTTCTATGGTGAGCTGCTTACGCCGCATCAGCAGGAAATCTACGAAAGCATTATTTTTCAGGATCTGTCGCTGAGTGAAGTGGCAGAGATCCACGGCATCAGCAGGCAGGGAGTTCATGATCTGGTAAGGCGCTGTGACAAGCTGCTGGAAGGTTATGAAAACAAACTGCATCTGGTAGAGCGCTTTGTGACACTCAAATCTTCTGTAAGCGAATTAAGAGAACTTACAAAAGCATATGAGAAGAGCAGAGACGATAAGCTGTTTGGACAGATTGACAGGCTTTGCCAGACAATACTCGAAGAGCTGTAACTGTAAAGTTAAAGGCAGAAAGGAGCTGCAAAAGTGGCATTTGAGAGCTTATCTGAAAAGCTTCAGAACGTATTTAAAAATCTGCGCGGCAAGGGCCGTCTGACAGAAGCGGATGTAAAGGCTGCTTTGAAGGAAGTAAAGATCGCGCTCCTCGAGGCGGACGTTAACTTCAAGGTAGTAAAAAACTTCGTAAAGTCAGTCCAAGAACGCGCAATCGGACAGGATGTTATGAATGGTTTAAATCCTGGACAGATGGTAATAAAGATTGTAAACGAAGAGCTTGTTTCCCTGATGGGATCTGAGACAACAGAGATTGCACTGATGCCTGGAAATCAGGTGACAGTCATCATGATGATTGGTCTTCAGGGTGCTGGTAAGACAACTACCGCAGCAAAGATTGCAGGAAAGCTGAAGATGAAAGGCAGACAGCCACTTTTGGTTGCTTGTGATATTTATCGTCCGGCGGCAATCAAGCAGTTGGAAGTTAACGGTGAAAAACAGGGTGTTGAGGTGTTCTCGATGGGAACAAATCACAGTCCGGTTGACATTGCAAAGGCAGCAATCGAGCATGCAAAGAATAACGGACAAAACGTGGTCATCCTTGATACCGCAGGTCGTCTGCAGATTGATGAATCCATGATGCAGGAGCTTGTAGATGTGAAAGAGGCAGCTGGCGTTACGCAGACGTTGCTCGTCGTAGATGCGATGACTGGACAGGAAGCAGTTAACGTGGCAACTACCTTCAATGACCGTATCGGCGTAGACGGAGTAATCCTGACAAAGCTTGATGGCGACACCAGAGGTGGTGCAGCGCTTTCCATTCGTCAGGTGACAGGAAAGCCGATTCTTTATATTGGTATGGGCGAAAAGCTCTCCGATTTGGAACAGTTTTATCCAGATCGCATGGCATCACGTATCCTTGGCATGGGAGATGTCATGAGCCTTATTGAAAAGGTTGAGGCACAGGTCGATGCTGAGAAAGCAAAGGAGATGGAGCAAAAGCTTCGCAAAGCATCCTTTGATTTAAACGACTATCTGGATCAGATGGAACAGATGAAAAGTATGGGTGGTCTTAGCAAGATCATGGAGATGCTTCCGGGCATGGGCATGAATTTAAATGCAAAAAATATGCCGGACATGGATGAGAGTGAGAAGCAGATGGAAAAAATTCAGGCAATCATTCGTTCCATGACTATGAAGGAGCGAACCAATCCAGATATCATCAACGCATCCAGAAAAAACCGCATTGCAAAAGGTGCAGGAGTTGATGTTGTAGAGGTCAATAGACTGTTAAAGCAGTTTGACCAGAGCCGCAAGCTCATGAAGCAGATGCCCGGCATGATGGGCAAGCAGGCAAAAAAAGGAAGATTTAAACTGCCTTTTTAATAAATAATTAATTTTAAATAATTGGAGGAATTTTACAATGGTAAAGATTAGATTAAAGAGAATGGGACAGAAGAAGGCTCCTTTCTACAGAGTAGTAGTTGCAGATCAGAGATCTCCAAGAGACGGAAGATTCATCGCAGAGATCGGTTACTATGATCCAACTAAGGAACCAAGCGTAATCAAGTTTGACGAAGAGGCTGCTAAGCAGTGGCTTGCAAACGGTGCTCAGCCGACAGATACAGTTGCAAAGTTATTAAAGGTTGCTGGTATTGAGAAATAATTAAGAGTGCCGAATCCTTTTATCAAATGTTGCGGGCGCAGCAGAATGAGAGAGATGTATGAAGGGACTATTAGAAGTTATCGCTAAGTCACTTGTTGACAACCCAGATGAAGTTGTGGTTACTGAAAAGGAAACCGAGAAGGGACTTGTGCTTGAGCTGAAGGTAGCGCCTAGTGATATGGGCAAAGTTATCGGTAAGCAGGGCAGGATCGCAAAAGCAATCCGTTCTGTGGTAAAAGCTGCTGCATCAAGAGAAAACAAGCAGGTTAGTGTAGAGATTGAGTAATCAAAAACGTGTACTTCAGAGATGGGGTGCACGTTTTGTTTTTAAAATGTATGAGTTATATGAGCTGTATAAGCTGTAATGTTATCATAGGAGAAAATATGGAAGATTTATTGCGTGTAGGTGTGATTTCCTCCGCTCATGGAATTAAGGGAGAAGTTAATGTATTCCCGACAACTGATGAGCCGGAAATGTTTGAGCATTGGAAGACACTGCGTCTGGTTGAAAAGAAACAAAGTCGTCTGATTCATGTGCGCGGTGCAAAGTATTTTAAAAACATGGTCATTCTTTCTATTGAGGAGATTGCAGACCGAAATCAGGCGGAGCTTTTGCGTCAGGCAGAGCTTTATATAACAAGAGATCAGGCAGCCCCGTGTGGTGAAAATGAGAATTTTATTACTGATTTAATTGGACTTCGTGTAGTTGATGAAAATAAAGAAGAGCTTGGCAAGTGCACTGATGTGTTTCAGACGGGCGCAAATGATGTCTATGAGATAGAGCTTTTAGATGGAAGAAAGGTGCTTTTCCCAGCTATTCCTTCCTGCATCTTAGATGTTGATTTGGAAAAAGGCATAATGACAGTTCATGTTATGGCTGGACTAATTGACTAAGCTATGACTATGAAAAGAAAGAGGTAATTCCATGCATTATTATGTGCTGACGTTGTTTCCAGAGATGATTACAAACGCCTGCGGCGAGAGTATTCTTGGACGCGCATCCCAAAAGGGATTGATTTCAGTGGAGGCCATTAATATACGTGACTATTCCACAAATAAACATAACCGTGTCGATGATTATCCATATGGCGGCGGCGCTGGAATGGTAATGCAGCCTATGCCAGTGTACGATGCCTGGAAGGATCTGACAGAGCGCATTGGGAAAAAGCCGCGTGTGCTGTTTATGACACCTCAGGGAAAACCATTTTCTCAAAAGCTGGCAGAAGAATATGCAAAGGAAGAAGATTTGATATTCCTTTGCGGTCATTACGAGGGAATTGACCAGCGTGTGCTTGATCTCATTGTGACAGATGAAGTTTCAGCAGGTGATTTTGTGCTTACAGGCGGTGAACTACCAGCGATGATGATGATTGACTGTATTTCGCGTCTTGTGCCAGGTGTACTGAATAATGAAGCATCTGCGCAGGATGAGTCATTTGAAGGAAATTTGCTGGAGTATCCACAATATACAAGACCAGAAGTTTTCATGGGCGAGTCAGTTCCGCCTGTACTTCTATCAGGTCATCATGGCAATATTGATAAGTGGAGACGTGAGCAGTCAATTCTTCGGACAGCAAAAAAACGCCCAGATCTTCTTAAGAATGCTGAGCTTACACAAAAAGAGAAGAATTGGCTTCGGGAACAGCTAATTAAAAAAAATAAAAAAGCTGAAAAAACACTTGACAACTGATATAAAGTGCGGTATACTGCTAGTGTTGTCAATAAACAGGAAAGCAGAGGATTCACTCTCACCTTAGCGCAAAGGCGTCTCGGGTTGATATTTAAGTTCACATATCGTATTTTGCATATTTGTGTATCTTAATGGTGGATCGTCGCGGTCCATCATTTTTTTGCGTAAAGCAGTTCACAACATTTTTCGATGGGGGTACAAAACAATTAGCAGTTTAATGATTAATGAGCAGATCCGTGACAAAGAAGTCCGGGTAATTGGTGAGGAAGGACAGCAGCTTGGAATTATGTCCTCCAGAGATGCCATGAAACTGGCAAAGGATGCCGGTTTAGATTTGGTAAAGATTGCACCAACGGCTAAGCCGCCGGTATGCAAGATTGTTGATTATGGCAAGTTCCGTTATGAGCAGGCCAGAAGAGAAAAGGAAGCCAAGAAGAAGCAGAAAGTCATTGAAGTAAAGGAACTGAGATTGTCTCCGAACATCGATACAAATGATCTGAATACAAAGGTGAACAATGCGCGAAAGTTCCTGGAAAAGGGCGATAAGGTAAAAGTTACCTTACGTTTCCGCGGCAGAGAGATGGCCCATATGGGTGCTTCCAAACATATACTGGATGACTTTGCTGAAAACCTCAAGGATATCGCATCGGTTGAGAAACCGCCGAAGTTAGAGGGTAAGAGCATGAGTCTGGTATTGGCAAAAAATATCAAGTGATTGACAGGAGGAAATTATAATGCCAAAGGTAAAAACAAGCAGAGCAGCTGCAAAGCGTTTTAAGAAAACAGGTACAGGCGAGTTAAAGAGAATGAAGGCATACAAGAGCCATATCTTAACAAAGAAGTCTACTAAGAGAAAGAGAAATCTTAGAAAGGCTGCTATGACAGATAGTACCAACGTAAAGAACATGAAGAAGATTTTACCTTATTTATAATTTTGTGATTTTATAAGTAAGTTTGGGAAACATTTCTGCACAGGATTCGCGAGAATCCTCATCGTTTAGGAGGAGATAGATATGGCAAGAATTAAAGGCGGTATGAACGCTAAGAGAAAGCACAACAAAGTGTTAAAGCTGGCAAAGGGTTACAGAGGAGCCAGATCTAAGCAGTATAGAGTAGCAAAGCAGTCTGTTATGAGAGCATTAACAAGCTCTTACGCAGGAAGAAAGCAGAGAAAGAGACAGTTCAGACAGCTGTGGATCACCCGTATCAACGCAGCAGCTAGAATGAACGGTCTGTCTTACAGCAAGTTTATGTATGGTTTAAAGAGCGCTGACATCCAGTTAGACAGAAAGATTCTGGCTGATATGGCTGTTAATGATCCAGCTGGATTCGCAAAGCTGGCTGAGACTGCAAAAAGCAAGCTTGCTTAATTAGCAGTTGATCAAACCGCATATTGTGTATAAAAATTCAGGGAGAGCTTTGGCTCTCCCTTTTTGTGATGTTTTTGTGAAAATCACTTACTTTTCGCCCGTTTTTTTATATTATTTGTGGAATATGAAAGGTTGATTTCAAATCCAAAGCTATGATATACTTCTATTGAATATACTTACAATTCACGCGTTTTGTGAAGGGTAATTACAAATCAAAGGAGAATGATATGAGCGTCAGAAGAATCTTCGCGGAGAAGAAGGAACCTTATGCAGTAAAAGCACAGGAGCTTATGGAAGAGATGAGCAGCTATCTTGACATTCACGATGCCAAGAAGGTGCGTGTGCTGATCCGTTATGATGTTGAAAACCTTTCGGATGAGACTTATGAAAAGAGTAAGGGAACTATTTTTTCGGAGCCGCCGGTCGATGATCTTTATGAGGGCACCTTCCCTCATGAGAAGGATGATATTATTTTTTCAGTAGAGTATCTTCCGGGACAGTTTGATCAGAGAGCAGACTCGGCAGAGCAGTGTGTAAAGCTGTTAAAGGAAGATGAACAGCCGATTATCCGTTCAGCAACCACATATGTGATCAGCGGTGCACTTACAAGTGAGGAAGTTGCTAAGCTGAAGAATCACTGTATTAACCCAGTTGATTCAAGAGAAGCATCGGAGGAAATTCCGCAGACACTGAACATGGTACATCCAGAGCCAGAAGATGTAAAAATTCTGGAAGGCTTTTCCAAGATGAATGAGGAAGATCTGAAGGCGCTCTATGATTCCTTTGGTCTTGCTATGACCTTTAAGGATTTCCTTCACATCCAGAAGTATTTCCACGATGAGGAAAAGCGTGATCCGTCCATGACTGAAATTCGTGTACTTGATACATACTGGTCTGATCATTGCCGTCATACAACCTTCCAGACAGAGTTAAAGAACGTTACATTTGAGGAAGGATATTATCGTCCGGTAATCGAGAAGACATACGATGAGTATGAGACTGCTCATAAAACATTGTTTGAAGGCAGAAATGACAAATTTATCAGCCTGATGGATTTGGCTCTTATGGGTATGCGTCAGTTGAAGAAGCAGGGAAAGCTTCAGGATCAGGAAGAAAGTGATGAGATCAATGCATGTTCTATCGTAGTACCTATTAAGGTAGACGGTAAGGAAGAAGAGTGGCTGATCAACTTTAAGAATGAGACACATAACCATCCTACTGAGATTGAGCCATTTGGAGGCGCTGCAACATGTCTTGGCGGTGCAATTCGTGACCCGCTGTCAGGTCGTACCTATGTTTATCAGGCAATGCGTGTGACTGGTGCTGCAGACCCGACACGTCCGCTTTCTGAGACACTTCCTGGAAAACTTCCTCAGAAGAAGCTTGTTCGTACAGCAGCAGCTGGTTATAGCTCTTATGGAAATCAGATTGGTCTTGCAACTGGTTATGTAAAGGAAATTTATCATCCAAATTATGTGGCAAAGCGTATGGAGATCGGTGCTGTTATGGGTGCAGCTCCAAGACGTGCAGTAATCCGTAAAAATTCTGATCCAGGCGATATCATTATTCTGCTTGGCGGACGTACAGGAAGAGATGGCTGCGGTGGTGCAACTGGTTCTTCTAAGGCTCACACACAGTCTTCTATCGAAACATGTGGTGCAGAGGTTCAAAAGGGTAATGCACCGACTGAGAGAAAGTTACAAAGACTGTTCCGTCGTGAGGAAGTCAGCCATCTGATTAAGAAATGTAACGACTTTGGTGCCGGCGGTGTATCTGTAGCAATTGGAGAGCTGGCAGACGGTCTTGTTGTTGAGCTTGATAAGGTTCCAAAGAAGTATGCAGGCCTTGACGGCACAGAGATTGCGATTTCTGAGTCTCAGGAGCGTATGGCAGTTGTAGTAGATCCAAAGGATGCAGACCAGTTTTTAGCTTATGCAGCTGAGGAGAATCTGGAGGCAACAAAGGTTGCAGTTGTGAGTGAGGATCCTAGACTTGTTCTTCGCTGGAGAGGAAAAGAAATTGTTAATATCAGCCGTGCATTCCTTGATACAAACGGTGCTCATCAGGAGACAGATGTTACTGTAAGTATGCCAAAGAAGGAAGAAAGCTTCTTCGCATCAAAGGAAGTTACTGATGTAAAGGAAAAATGGCTTTCTATGCTTGCTGATTTAAATGTTTGCTCACAGAAGGGTCTTGTTGAGATGTTCGACAGCTCCATCGGTGCAGGAAGCGTTGTAATGCCGTATGGTGGAAAGAATCAGCTGACTGAGGTTCAGACAATGGTAGCAAAGGTTCCTGTAGCAAAGGGAAATACTGATGCTGTTACCATGATGAGTTATGGTTTTAATCCATACCTGTCCTCATGGAGTCCATATCATGGTGCTGTTTATGCCGTAACAGAGTCTATTGCTAAAATTACGGCAGCTGGTGGTGACTACAGTAAGATTCGTATGACATTCCAGGAGTACTTCCGCAGAATGACAGAGGATTCTCATACATGGGGACTTCCGTTTGCTTCATTGCTTGGTGCATATGCAGCACAGATGGGATTTGGTCTTCCGTCAATTGGTGGAAAGGATTCCATGTCAGGAAGTTTTGATGAGTTAAATGTACCGCCAACACTTGTTTCCTTTGCAGTTGATGTGGCATCTGAAAATGATGTTGTAACACCAGAATTTAAGAAGGCAGGAAATAAACTTGTTCTGTTTGCTATTGAGAAGGATGAATATGACCTTCCGAACTATGAGCAGGTGAAGAAACTGTACGGTCAGATTCACGAGGCTGTTCGTAATGGTCAGATCGTATCCTCATATGCAATTGGCGCAGGCGGTATCGCAGAGGCAGTAAGCAAGATGGCATTTGGTAATGGCCTTGGTGCAGTTATCAATGCACAGCTTGATAAGAATCTCCTCTTTGCTCCATTATACGGAAATATTCTTGCAGAAGTTCCGGCAGAATGCATCGCAGATTTAGAGGTTCCATGTGAGGTTATTGGTGAAGTAAGTGCAGAGCCAACCTTCATTTATGGCGAAATTGTAATTTCCATGGATGAGGCTGTAAAGAGTTGGAAGTCTACTCTTGAGAAGGTATTCCCGTCTGTATCTGGAAAGACACAGCCAAAGGTTGATACAGGTATTTACAAGGCAGATTCAATTTATGTATGCAAGAATAAGGTTGCAAAGCCAAAGGTATTTATTCCAGTATTCCCAGGAACAAACTGTGAGTATGACAGTGCAAAGGCATTTGAACGCGCAGGCGCAGAGGCTATTGTTAAGGTTGTTCGCAACCAGACAGCAGAAGAAATTCGCGAGTCTGTTGATATCTTTACAAAGGCAATCCGCGAGTCTCAGATCATCATGTTCCCAGGCGGATTCTCAGCAGGTGATGAGCCAGATGGTTCTGCAAAGTTCTTCGCAACAGCATTTAGAAATGAGAAGCTCAAAGAAGCAGTTATGGATCTGTTAAACAACAGAGATGGTCTTGTACTTGGTATCTGCAACGGCTTCCAGACACTTGTAAAGTTAGGACTTGTTCCTTATGGTGAGATTATTGACAGCCAGCTGTCTGATTCTCCGACACTGACAACAAACACCATTGGACGTCATGTTTCCAAGATGGCATACTTAAAGGTAGTGTCCAATAAGTCTCCATGGCTGGCACAGGCAACACTCGGCGGTGTTTACTGCAATCCAGTTTCTCATGGTGAGGGACGCTTCGTAGCAAGCAAGGAGTGGCTTGATAAGCTGTTTGCAAACGGACAGGTTGCAACTCAGTATGTTGATTACAATGGCAATCTTGCACAGGACGAAGAGTGGAATATGAACGGTTCCTATGCAGCAATCGAAGGTATCACAAGCCCAGATGGACGTGTATATGGAAAGATGGCGCATTCAGAGCGTATCGGAGATTCTGTAGCAATCAACATCTATGGTGAGCAGGATCTGAAGCTGTTTGAGTCAGGTGTTAAGTACTTTAAGTAATTTTGGCGGCTTTATTAAAAGTATAAAAAAACGGTCATACCTAAAATGGTATGGCCGTTTTTATATGTTTAAAGCAAATAGGCGCTGGCAAAAACTTCACAAAAGCCCACTTGTAAACTTAATGGGTAGAATCTACCGTATGAATGTCGCAGCTTTGAAGGTTCGATGGTGCCAGATAATCTGAGTCTGTCGTAGTGCCGCTTGAAAGATCACTGTCATCGATATGAAGATAAACGCGCTGCACGACTGAATCATCGGGGCAGTATTTTGTTGCACTTTTGCCTGATTCTGTGCAGATACGAAGTGCATAGTGGCGGTCACAATAGCTTGTTGGTGCTGTGCCAGGTGCAAAATATTCTGTGTATACAGAAGCGTTGCTTGAACTGCTGTTGCATACGCCATCAACTGCGAGAAGACCTGACTTGCTGCAGATTTTTGCAGATTCTAATTCATCTGTAAAGACGAAATCTTTGTTATCAAGATCAGTATGAATGCGAGCCATAATTTTCTGCCATATTGTTTTGTGGTATTCAGTTCCGTTTGAAAGTACTTTTGAGTCATCATATCCAGACCATATGCCGCAGGTGTAGTAAGGAGAGTAGCCTATGAACCATACGTCGCTTCCGCTTGTCGTTGTTCCAGACTTTCCAGCAAGTGTCATTGAATCAACTTGACAAAGTGTACCAGTTGGTGTGATTCCGTATTGATAGTAATAAGAGGAATCAGATGAAATCACATCCTCCATTGCATTTGTTAAAAGAGCAGCAGAGGAACTTTTGATAATTCTTATCTGAGAAGGAACACTTTCAAGAAGGATATTACCCTGGCGGTCTAAAACCTTTGTGTAGTAGGTTGGCTTTTGGTAAATTCCATCATTTGCAATGGAAGCAAAGGCAGCAGTAAGCATTTCGTTTGTGACAGTATATGACTGGCTTGCGGAGGCAAGAGAGGCTGAAGATTCAAACACGTTAGCATCGACTAAACCAAAAAGCTCTAAATAATCATAGGCGGTAGAATCAGATACAAGAGAAGTCAGGCATCTGGCACCAATGACATTCATGGAATATGTGATAGCCTGACGTATATTGTTGTAGCCAAGATACGGATTTCCCCACCAGTTTAAGACCTGCTGATTTCCGGATGAATAAGGAGCGTCATAATATGTGGAGGCAAGAGTGGCACCACACGAGTCGATAGCAGGTGCAAATGTGCTGATTATCATTGAAGCAGAACCTGGCTGCCTGTGGCAGTGCAGAGCACGATTTAAAGTGAGGCTTCCTTCTTTTTCACCGCGGCCGCCGGATATAGCAGCAACCTGACCATTTGACTGATTCATGACAACGACAGATTCCTGCGGTTCGAGAATAGGAGTAATGGTTTCGTTTGTAACTGAGTCACCAGAAATAAGCAGTGATGCTTTAAATTCACGGACAGAGCGATAAATATCTTCTTTTGAAGCATAAATATTTGCAAACGTTGCCTGTTTTTTTTCTGACTGAAAATAGCTTATCAGATCATTTTCTGTATAGGTGCTTTCAGAACCGTCTGCATGGCATACAGTAAGCGCATAATTAAGTGAATATTCTAAAAGCCTGCTTCCTGTTGAAGAGATGTAATTGTCAGCATTGTTGATCTCTTCATCGACAATAGCCTGAATGGACGGATCCATTGTTGAATAAATCTGCAGGCCGCCGCTGTAGAGAAGTTTATAAGATTGTGAGGCAGAATAGCCAAGCTTTGACTGCAGATCATCACAAACTTGATTATATACAGCATCTGTAAAATAAGAAAAGACCGTACTGCCTGAAGTGGCATTGTCAACTGTCTGAATGCGGCTGTACACATCATCATCAAGTGCATCGTTTTTCTGATCATAAGTGATAAAATTTTGCTCATACATTTTTTCAAGAACGATCTTTCGGCGCACTGCATTTTCCTTTGGATGTGTAAGCGGATTATAGCGTGATGGGTTTGATGTGGTGGCAGCCAAAACAGTGCATTCAGATAATGTTAATTCCCATACATTTTTGCCAAAATAGCGGTGAGCAGCTGTCTGTACACCAAGACAGTTGCCGCCAAGATTAATTGTATTAAGATAGTATTCAAGAATAGTTTCTTTGCTGCCTAGCTGATCTTCTAATTTTACTGCAAGAAATTGTTCCTGAATTTTGCGGCGCAGTTTGTCTGCCATGCTTGTCTCGTAGCCGCCCTGCAGCACATTATTTTTAATAAGCTGTTGAGTGATTGTGCTGGCACCTTCAGAAAATCGTCCATTTGTAATACCGACATAAGCAGCACGCAAAATTCCTTTTAAATCAATTCCGTTATGTTCATAAAAGCGGCTGTCCTCAATTGCGATAAAAGCGTTTACAAGATCATCAGGAAGCTGGTCAAAGCTGACTTCTTCGCGGTTGCTGCCTTCCATGACAAGTGTCTGCATTAGATTGCCGTCTGCGTCGTAAATTTGAGAAGCATATCCTTGTGGCTGTACATCAAGTATATCGAGAGAGGGAGCAGCATCAATTGCCCCACGGACAAATCCAATGCCTATAGCAAAGCCGGCGAAACAAAGAATTAGAAACATTGCCAGCGCTATTTTTAAAAGAAAAATAAGATGGTGTCGTCTGGCCTGCCTTGATGTATCAAGAAGACCTGACAGCTCCTTTTTTATTGCATCATTATTAAAAATCATAAAGATCAGTGCCTTTCCGTCAAATTCATGCATAAACGCTTTCTAAGCATGGACTGACATTTATTCTTTAGTATATCAAAAAATAGAGAAAAATACCAGAAAAAAAGCAAACCTTTACAGAAGCTGCAAAATAAGATACACTAGCTACAAAGCATTTTGCAGCAGAGAAAAATAAGAAAATGCTTTTAATATATGGAAATAAAAGTATAAAGGAATAAGGTGAATAAAATGTCAGAGGCCTACAAGACAGTTTATGTTGGAGATACAGCAGAAATTGTAGAGAAAAAATCACGGTTTATTGCAAACTTAGAGCATGTGGAGTCAGAGGAGGAGGCACTTGCCTATATTGAGACGATCCGCAAAAAATATTGGGATGCAAGACATAATTGCTATGCATACTGCATCGGAAAAAAACAGGAGCTAAAGCGCTGCAGTGATGACGGTGAACCTTCACAGACAGCAGGAAAGCCAATGCTTGATGTGCTGACGGGTGCAGGTCTTTGCGACACGGTTGTCGTTGTCACGCGCTATTTTGGAGGTACTCTTTTGGGGACGGGCGGTCTGGTGCGCGCTTATACGGCTGCGGCAAAGGCTGGCGTTGAAACAAGTGAGGTTATTGAAAAAATTCCAGCTGTACAGTTTTTAGTAAAGGTAACATATAACCAGATTGGAACGCTTCTTTACTTGCTAGGACAGCGAGGCTACAGCCAATTAGACAGCGAATATGCAGAGGATGTAAGCGTGCGCTTTCTTGTACCTCTTACAGAACGCACATCTATGGAAAAGCAGCTTCTTGAGAGCTTTCAGGGCAGTGCTAAGACAGAGATCGAAGATTATGGGTACTACGCTAAGAATGGAAAAGAACTTCTGTTGTTTGAGGAGGAAGTGTAATGATAACATGTGCAATGTGTGATGATGAACTGCCGTTTGCCGAGCAGCTTAGAAGTTTTGTAATGGCTTATGCAAAAAAAAGGCGAGTAGAGCTGCAGGCTGAAACATTTGCATCTGCGGAGGAACTTTTAGAAGAAATTGAAAACGGTGCAGGCTTTGAAATATTGTTTCTTGATATTGAGATGCGAAAAATGGATGGAATCGAACTTGGAAAAAAGCTTCGTGAGCGCTCATACCAGACACTTATTATATATGTTTCAGGTTATGACCAGTATATGCGACAGCTGTTTGAAGCGGAGCCATTTCGTTTTTTATCAAAGCCGTTAAAGCAAGAAGAACTTGAGAATGTGTTAGATAAGGCGTTTGAGCGAATCAGCCGTTTTCACAGAGAGTTGTTTACGATTCGTTTTGGAAAAAACGTGGTTAATCTTCTTTGCCGAGATATTGTATATCTAGAAAGCAATAAGCGGAAAGTAATTGTTCATACTGTGCGAGGTGAATATGAGTATTACCATAAGCTTGATGAGGCTGAGGAGGAGCTTTTAGCAATCAGTGCAGATTTTGTACGGATTCACAAGGCTTATCTTGTTAATATGGAGCACGTTGAAGCCTTTCAGTATGAAAAGCTTGCTCTTAGAGATGGTACAATTTTAAGTATAAGTGAGGCACACCGCGCTAATGTGCGCAGCCGCTTCTGGGAATGGGGTTCTGAGTAAGAATAAACATTGAGAGGGATCGAAACATGACAGATTTATTGCTTGTATTATTGATCAATTTTTTTGCATTATATACGACATCACAATATCTTGCAGTTTTGAAAAAAGAAGAACAGAAAAAAACTTGGCGCTGCCTTTTGCCGCATTTTCTTTTATGGTGTGTGTTAAATCTGTGCTGTTTGATTCTGATTCGTACAAAAGGGGTTCTAAGCTTATTTAGTGCAGCAGTTGCTGCGATTATTTTACTGTTCGAGACAATTTTTGCGTTCCAGAAGGAAGAAGCCTGGAAGGAAAAGACAAGGCGAAGGGAATATATGACAGGCCGTCAGCTTCAGTATTATGCAAAGCAGTATGAGGCTCTTTCTCATTTTCAGGAAACAATGCGAAAGGAGCGTCATGAGCGAAAAAACCGCAATATGGAGCTTTTGATGCTTGCCCAAAAAGGAGATTTCGATTCTTTAATTTGCCGCTTGAAGGAAGAGCAAAGTCTTATGACACCGCATGCATCAACAACAGGAAATAGAACAGTAGATGCGGTACTTGGCTTTGAAAAGGCCGTGGCAAGAGAAAAAAAGATTGAAGTGGAAGAATCGATTTCCATTCCAAGAGAAATGGAGGTGGCAGATTCTGTATTATGCGGTGTTCTTGGAAATGCGCTTGATAATGCAATTGAAGCATGTGACAGAGTAAGTGAGAAGGAACGTCTTGTGAAGATTTTTATGAAGGTTGAACGAAAAAATCTTTTTATTGAAATTAAAAATCGCTATGATGGTACTATTTTTGAAGCGCAGGATGGACGCCTTATAAGCCGTAAAGAGAATCCACAAGAGCATGGAATGGGTCTTCGCATCATGCATGAACTTTTAGAACATGCAGACGGTAATGTTGAGACAATGTGGGATGAGCAGGTATTTACACTAAGAGTGATGATTTATCATGTGATTTAGAATTTAATGGTTACAAAAATATCTGGCAAAAATGACAGCAAAAAAAATACTAATCATTTTTGTGGTAGCATAAGAAAAACGAAGATGAAAGGAGGATTAGATGTGGACAGTATCGAAGTTTATGTTTGGCTCATCTTATTTATCGTATTGACAGCGATTGAGATGGCAACATTTCAGCTTGTAACCATTTGGTTTGCTGTCGGTGCCGTTGCAGCATTTATTACTTCACTGTTTTCGACATCGTTAGAAATTCAGCTTATTGTTTTTTTAGCTGTGTCGATGCTGTTATTGATTTTGGTTCGTCCCATTGCCGGACGCTTTCTTCAGACAAAGACGGTCAAGACAAATGTCGATAGTTTAATTGGAGATTATGCGACGGTTACGGCTCGAATACATAATCAGGAAGGCTTTGGAAAAGCTGTAATTCGTGGTCAGGAGTGGACAGCAGCTGCCGAGAAGGATGATGAAATAATCGAAGCAGGCAGCCGTGTTGTTGTCACAGGCATACGGGGTGTCAAATTGATCGTTGCAAAGATTGAGCCGTCAAGGACAGCACAGGAAAACAGTTAAAAGAATAAGCAGTATATCATTTAAGAGAAAAGGAGTGTATGAGTATGTTAGCAGCATCTATTCTTAGTCCTCAATTTATTGCAGGCGTTATTATTGTCATTGTTATTTTATGTATCATTGGTTCATGTATCCGCATTGTGCCACAGGCACATGCTGTTATCGTAGAGCGTCTTGGCGGTTATCTTACTACATGGTCAGTTGGTGTTCATATCAAGATGCCATTTGTTGATCACGTTGCAAGAAACGTTATTTTAAAGGAACAGGTTGTAGATTTTGATCCTCAGCCGGTTATTACAAAAGATAATGTTACAATGCTTATTGATACAGTTGTATTTTATCAGATTACAGATCCGAAGCTTTATGCGTATGGTGTAGAAAATCCGCTGATGGCAATTGAAAATCTGACAGCAACCACATTGAGAAATATTATCGGTGAAATGGAGCTTGATGAGACACTGACATCTCGCGAGACAATCAATACTAAGATGAGAAGCAGTCTTGATGAGGCAACAGATCCGTGGGGAATTAAGGTAAACCGTGTTGAGCTTAAGAATATCGCACCGCCGTCTGACATCCAAAATTCTATGGAAAAGCAGGCAAAGGCAGAGCGTGACAAGCGTGCAGCGATCCTTAGTGCAGAAGGTGAAAAGCAGTCTGCAATTCTTCGCGCAGAAGGTAAGAAGCAGTCTGCAATCCTTGATGCAGAGGCTGAAAAGCAGGCAGCAATTCTTCGTGCAGAGGCAAAGAAAGAGGCAATGCTTCGTGAGGCAGAAGGTGAAGCAGAGGCAATTCGCCGCGTTTCTCAGGCGAAGGCTGATGGAATTGCTTATATTAAGGAAGCAAAGGCTGATGCAGCCGTTCTTCAGATTAAGAGTATGGAGGCTTTTGAGAAGGCAGCTGACGGTAAAGCAACAAAGATCATTGTGCCGTCAAATCTGGCTTCGATTGCAGGAACACTGACTGCACTTTCTGAAACTGTGCAAAAGGATGCACCAGAATCTTGAAAACTACTTGCAAAATGAATATTATCTGTGCTACAATAAGAGAGTTGCCAACCGGCAGCTCTCTTTTACTGATGAAAAGTTTAAAAAGACAGATGCTGGTTTTGGGGGATTTGTGTAACTGAATTAAGTTTTTAGCATTAAGAGGAGTTTTTTCTATATGAAAACAAAGAGAGAGACAGTAAGAAACGTAGCGATTATTGCGCATGTTGACCACGGTAAAACGACACTGGTAGATGAGCTGTTAAAGCAAAGCGGAGTATTTCGTGAGAATCAGGAAGTTCAGGAGCGTGTCATGGACTCTAATGATATCGAAAGAGAAAGAGGCATCACTATCCTGTCCAAGAATACTGCAGTTACTTATAAAGACTGCAAGATCAATATCATCGATACACCAGGACATGCGGATTTCGGTGGCGAGGTAGAGCGTGTACTGAAAATGGTAAATGGTGTTATTCTTGTTGTTGATGCATTTGAGGGACCAATGCCGCAGACAAAGTTCGTTTTAAGCAAGGCACTTGAGCTTGACCTGTCTGTTATTGTATGTATCAATAAGATTGACCGTCCGGAGGCAAGACCGGCGGAAGTTGTAGATGAAGTATTAGAGCTTTTGATGGATCTTGATGCGAGTGATGAGCAGTTAGACTGTCCATTCTTGTATGCATCTGCAAAGGCTGGCTTTGCAGTTAGAAATTTAGATGATCCTAGAGAGAATATGGTTCCATTGTTTGAAACCATTATTGAGCATATTCCGGCACCGGAAGGTGATCCAGAGGCACCGACTCAGGTTTTGATCAGCACCATCGATTATAATGAATATGTAGGTCGTATTGGTGTTGGTAAGGTTGACAATGGTTTTGTAAAGGTAAATCAGGACTGTGTTATTGTAAACCATCATGATCCGAGCATGAAGCGCCGCGTAAAAATCAGTAAGCTGTATGAGTTTGATGGTCTGAATAAGGTAGAGGTACAGCGTGCTGATATCGGTTCCATCGTTGCAATTTCTGGTATTAGTGATATTCATATCGGTGATACGATTTGTTCACCGGAGAATCCGGTAGCGATTCCGTTCCAGAAGATTTCTGAGCCGACTATCGCGATGAACTTTATGGTAAATGATAGTCCTCTTGCTGGTCAGGAAGGAAAGTTTGTTACTTCAAGACATTTAAGAGAGAGACTGTTCCGCGAGCTGAACACAGACGTTTCCCTGCGCGTTGAGGAGACTGAGAACATGGATAGCTTTAAGGTATCCGGAAGAGGTGAGCTTCATCTTTCAGTTCTTGTTGAGAACATGCGCCGTGAGGGATACGAGTTTGCAGTCAGCAAGGCAGAGGTTTTAACAAAGAGAGATGAGAGAAATCGTCTTTTAGAGCCAATGGAGCTTGTTTATATTGATGTTCCAGAGGAGTTTTCCGGTACTGTTATACAGAAGCTTTCCAGCCGTAAGGGTGAACTTCATGGAATGGGAACAACACAGGGCGGCTATACAAGACTGGAGTTTTCTATCCCATCAAGAGGTCTGATTGGATTCAGAGGTGAATTCATGACTGATACAAAGGGAAATGGTATCATCAATACTATCTTTGATGGTTATGAGGAGTACAAGGGCGATATCCAGTATCGTAAGCAGGGTTCTATTATTGCATTTGAGGATGGCGAGAGTATCACTTATGGTCTTTACAATGCACAGGAAAGAGGTGTATTGTTTATTGGACCTGGTGAGAAGGTTTACTCTGGTATGGTTGTTGGTCAGACTGGTAAGGCAGAGGACGTAGAAGTTAATGTCTGCAAGACAAAGCATTTGTCCAACACCCGTTCTTCAGGTTCTGATGATGCACTTCGCCTTGTTCCAAAGAAGGTGATGAGCCTTGAGCAGTGTATGGATTTCATTGATACTGATGAGTTACTTGAGGTAACACCAAAGAACCTTCGTATCAGAAAGAAGATTCTTGATCCAACACTTCGTAAACGTGCAGCACTGCGTAAGCAGCAGTAAGCATATAAATAAAAAAATGTGTGCGGCGCGTATGCGCCGTGCAGCAAAGGAGGATTCTTATGGAGTTAAGAACTGCTGTAAGTCCAAGAGATGTTAAGACTTATACCACACAGAGACTCAGAGAGGAATTTCTGATTCAGGGACTGTTTGTACCAGGTGAGATTAAGCTGGTATACAGCCACATCGATCGTATTATCACAGGAAGTGCAACACCGGCAGAGAATGCACTTGAGCTGACTGCAGGAGATGAGCTTCGTGCAAAGTACTTCTGTGAGAGAAGAGAGCTTGGTGTAATTAACATCGGCGGCAAGGGAACAATCACTGTTGATGGAAAGGTATATACCGTTGACTATAAGGAAGGTATGTACATCGGAATGGGAACACAGAAGATTGTATTCGCAAGTGAAGATGCTTCCAACCCGGCAAAATTCTATTTAAACAGTGCGCCGGCACATCGTACCTGCCCGACTGTTTTAATTAAGCCAGAAGGTACACCAGAGGAAGGTGTTGTCATCGTTAAGGATGAGAACAAGGTAGAGCTTGGTTCACTTGAGCTTTCAAATCATCGTACAATCTGCAAGTATATACTTCCAGGTCAGGTAGAGAGCTGTCAGCTTGAAATGGGTATGACAAAGCTTGAGCCAGGCAGCGTATGGAACACAATGCCATGTCATACACATGACAGACGTATGGAGGTTTATCTGTACTTTGATATTCCAGAAGATGCATTTGTTATGCATTACATGGGAGAACCGCAGGAGACTCGTCATATCGTTATGAGAAACGAGGAAGCTGTTATTTCTCCAAGTTGGTCTATTCACAGTGGTTCAGGTTCTCAGGCATACACATTTATCTGGGGTATGGTTGGCGAGAATCAGGATTTCGATGATATGGACGGTATTGCAAATCAGGATATCATGTAATCAAGACATTATTTTCCGCTCCGGCATTTGCCGGGGCGGTTTTTTTTGTTCATGCAGTTTTGTTCACATCTTTGCCATATTTATTTGATAAAATGTTTACAAACGCGAATTATGCTGACAAAGAAAAGAAAGGATGGAATACGCAATGGAAAAGATAAAAGTATTGGTAGTAGATGATGAGAGCAGAATGAGAAAGCTTGTAAGTGACTTTTTGACAAGAGACGGCTATGAAGTCATCGAGGCTGGAGATGGAGAGGAAGCAGTAGAGATTTTTTTCCAGAATAAGGATATTGCAGTAATCCTTCTTGATGTTATGATGCCAAAGATGAATGGCTGGCAGGTGTTAAAGACAATCCGCGAATATTCACAGGTACCTGTTATTATGCTGACTGCAAAGGGTGAGGAACAGGATGAGCTGCATGGCTTTGATCTTGGTGTAGATGAGTATATAAGCAAGCCATTCAGTCCTAAGATTTTAGTGGCAAGAGTCGGAGCTGTGTTAAAGAGAAGCAATCAGGTAAAATCAAGCAAGTTAGAGTGCGGCGGAATAGTGATAGATAAGGCAGCACATCAGGTAACAATAGATGGTAAGGAAATCGAGCTTAGTTTCAAAGAATTTGAACTTTTGACGTATTTTATGGAGAACAGAGGATTGGCACTGTCAAGAGAAAAAATTTTAAATAATGTTTGGAATTATGATTATTTTGGCGATGCCAGAACAATTGATACTCACGTAAAGAAATTAAGAAGCAAGATGGGTGAGAAGGGCGAATATATTCATACCATCTGGGGCATGGGCTACAAATTTGAGGTAGAATGATGAAATCATCCATAAGAACACAGATTATGACTGCCTTTGTTGCAATTCTTACATTGACAATGGTGTTGTGTATAGGGTTAAATAACGGACTGCTGAAGGATTTTTATTATCAGAAGAAGCAGGAAAAGGTTGTTCATTATTATGAAAAGCTTGATCAGCTGACTAATAACAAAAGTGAAAATGATAGTAAAGTCAGCGCAGTTTTGATTAGCATGCGTGATGCAGATAATATCTCTTTTATTCAGACAACATCAGACTGGACACTAGATGAAGTGAGTGCAAATTGTGTGTCTAATATGCAGGCGAGCGAGCTTCGTCATCGTCTTATGCAGTATATTTTGGTATGGGACCGCATGGACACGGTCACAACATTAAAGCAAGGGGAACGATATAAAATTTTAAAATATTATGATCCTATTGAAGGAACCTCCTATATGGACTGTTATGGTTCTTTGAACAATGGAACATTATTTTTAATGTCTACGCCTTTAGAAGCTGTGCAGGACAGTGCACAGATTTCCAATCAATTTTTCATGTTCACCTGCTTAGGAGGAATGCTGCTTGCACTTATTGTCATCAGTGTGATATCTAATCGTCTGACAAGACCGCTTCTGCAGCTTGCTGAGCTTGCTGATCATATGGCAAATCTTGATTTTACGAGCAAATATACGGGCGATCTGAATAATGAAATTGGTCTTTTGGGAAACAGCATGAACTCAATGTCAGAGCAGTTAGAGAGTACAATTAATCAGCTGCAGACAGCAAATGAACAGTTAAAAAAGGATATTGATGAAAAGATCCAGATTGACGAAGTGCGAAAAGAATTTTTATCAAATGTTTCGCATGAGTTAAAGACGCCAATTGCACTGATCCAGGGCTATGCGGAAGGTCTTCAGGAAGGTATCAGTGACGATCCAGAGAGCCGTGCTTTTTATTGTGATGTAATTGTCGATGAGGCAAAAAAAATGAACCGCATGGTGCGAAAGCTTCTTACACTCAATCATCTTGAATTTGGGCAGGATGCGCTCACAGAAGAACCATTTGATATTTGTGAGATGCTTACAACGCTTCTCAATTCAAGTGCACTGGAAATGCAAAAGAAGGAAATTAAGGTGATAAAACAGTATCCTGCTTCCTGTATGGTGATTGGTGATGAATTTAAAATTGAGGAAGTTTGTACTAATTATATAAGCAATGCAATGAACCATGTAAATGGAGACATGCGTATTTGTGTGACGCTAGAGGAACAAGAGGATACTGTAAAGATAACGGTAGCCAATACGGGCGATCCTATTCCAGAAGATTCCCTTGATAAAGTATGGATCAAGTTTTATAAGGTCGATAAAGCAAGAACAAGAGAATATGGAGGAAGCGGTATCGGTCTTTCTATTGTAAAAGCCATTATGGATGCTCATAAGCAGCCGTTTGGTGTATATAATACAGCAGAAGGCGTTGCATTCTGGTTTTGCTTAAAAAAAGCGCCAAAAGAAGAAACAGATGTACAGGAGAATGAGAATGACACAGGAAGTATGGAATAAGATAATAAACAGTGAAATGCTGTTAATCGGAATCGGCACACAGCTGTCAGTGAAAGAGGATAATGAAAAACAAATTGACGAGGTATATGATACGCTGGCAAAGCTGGCAAAAGGAAGAAATTGTTTTGTAATTACCTCAAATACGGATCAAAAGCTGTTAGATGGGCGAATTTCTAAGTTTTTGACGGCAGCACCGAAGGTGGAAGGACAAGAAAAGCAGTGGGAAGCCTATATGAACTGGCTTAGCTGCTCATTGACGCATGAACTTACGATTTTAGAGCTTGGTGAGGGCTTTGCTGATCCGATGGTTATGCGCTGGCCATTTGAGAAAGTGCTGTCCATGCATCAGAAGGCAACGCTGATTCGTGTACATCCGATGCTGTATCAGGTGCCGGCCGATTTAAATGGCAGAGGTATTGGTGTGAAAGAAGATTGCATCCAATTTGTAAAAGAAATAGCAGAACAGTTGTCACATGAATAATCATATGATATAATCAAGCTGTTTTTATACACATGAATCAGGGGGATGGCACGTTGATAGCGATTATTGATTATGATGCAGGAAACATCAAAAGTGTAGAAAAGGCGCTTTTGTCAATCGGAGAGACACCAGTTTTGACAAGAGATCCTGAGGTAATTCTTCAGGCAGATCATATTATCTTGCCGGGAGTAGGCTCTTTTGGAGATGCGATGGAAAACTTAAATAAGTTTGGATTAATTGATGTTATTCATGAGGCAATAAACAGAAAAATTCCATTTTTAGGTATATGTCTGGGTCTGCAGCTTCTTTTTGAGAGCAGCGAGGAGACACCTGGCGTAGCTGGTCTTGGTATTCTTAAGGGAAAGATTGTGCGCATTCCAGAAGGTTCAGGTCTTAAAATACCACATATGGGCTGGAACTCCCTGAATGTACGTAAGGGTGCAGCATTGTTTAAAGGGCTTGAAAAAGAACCTTATGTGTATTTTGTACATTCATATTATCTGCAGGCCAAAGACCCCAAAATCGTAGCAGCAACTGCGGAATATGGTGTTACGATCCACGCATCAGTAGAAAAAGAAAATGTTTTTGCCTGTCAGTTTCACCCAGAGAAGAGCTCAAAGACAGGTCTGGCAATTCTTAAAAATTTCTTGGCGCAAAGGAGGGAAGGCTGATGTTTACAAAGCGAATTATTCCTTGCCTGGACGTACATAACGGGCGTGTTGTAAAGGGTGTTAATTTTGTGAATTTAAAGGATGCCGGAGATCCAGTTGAGATAGCAGCGGCATATGATGCGCTAGGTGCAGATGAGCTGGTATTTCTTGATATTACAGCGTCAAGTGATTCCAGAAACATTGTTGTTGATATGGTGCGCAGAGTAGCACAGAAGGTATTTATTCCTTTCACTGTAGGCGGCGGAATCCGCACGGTAGAGGATTTTCGTATGCTTCTTCGTGAGGGCGCAGACAAAATTTCAATCAATTCATCTGCCATCAATACACCGCAGCTTATAAGTGATGCAGCTGATAAATTTGGAAGTCAGTGTGTAGTTGTGGCAATTGATGCAAAAAAAAGAGCAGACGGCAGCGGATGGAATGTTTATAAAAACGGAGGCCGTATTGATACTGGACTTGATGCAGTAGAGTGGGCAGCAAAGGCTGTAAGAATGGGCGCAGGAGAAATTCTTCTAACAAGTATGGACTGTGATGGAATGAAGACAGGTTATGACATTGCGCTGACTAGACAGGTATCAGAGGCAGTTAGTGTTCCTGTAATTGCATCAGGCGGTGCAGGCACGAAGGAGCATTTTTACGAGGCACTCACAGATGGAAAGGCAGATGCTGCGCTTGCAGCAAGCTTGTTCCATTACAAGGAGCTTGAGATTGCCGATTTAAAACAGTATTTGAAGGAACGCGGCATCAGCGTGCGTATCAATTAATTCATTTGTGGAGGAAAACAATGGGAGCAATTGCGAATGATTGGCTTGTGCCGCTGAGTGCAGAGTTTAAAAAGCCATATTATGCCAGTCTCTATAAAAAAGTAGTTGAAGAGTATACCACACATGTGGTGTATCCGCCATCCGATGAGATCTTTACTGCGTTTAATTTAACACCGCTCTCTAAAGTAAAGGTAGTCATTCTAGGGCAGGATCCGTATCATGAGCCAGGTCAGGCACATGGTCTGTCTTTCTCTGTAAAGCCAGGCGTAGAAATTCCGCCTTCTCTGGTCAACATTTATAAAGAACTGCACGAAGATTTGGGCTGCTATATTCCGGACAATGGATATCTGGTAAAATGGGCAAAGCAGGGTGTTTTGATGTTAAATACTCTTTTAACAGTCCGTGCACATCAGGCATTCTCTCACAAGGGGATTGGCTGGGAGCAGTTTACAGATGCTGCTATTGAAGCACTTGCCAGACAGGATCGCCCGATGGTGTTTATTTTGTGGGGCAGACCGGCACAGTCAAAAAAGCCTATGATTTACAATTCAAAGCATCTGATCATTGAATCAGCGCATCCGAGTCCTCTGTCTGCATACCGCGGATTTTTTGGAAGCAGGCCATTTAGCCGTACAAATGAGTACTTAAAAGAAAATGGCCTTGCGCCAATCGACTGGCAGATTGAGAATCGCATGTAAATAGGGAATAACAGAAAGGAAAATTAAAAAATGAATATTATTGAGTGGCTGAGAGTCATTTTTCTTGGCATCGTAGAGGGAATTACCGAGTGGCTTCCTGTCAGCAGTACCGGACATCTGATTTTGGTAGATGCCTTTTGGAAAACAAGTGCACCAGAGGTGTTTACTGATAGTTTTACAGAGATGTTTGATGTCGTTATCCAACTTGGTGCAATCCTGGCAGTAGTTACAGTATTCTTTTATAAGCTGAATCCATTTTCAGCCAGAAAAACAAAAGAGCAGAAACACAATACTATTGAGTTGTGGAAGAAGGTAATTATTGGCTGTATCCCGGCTGGTGTGATTGGTGTATTGTTCAATGATCTTATTGATAAATATCTGATGAATTGGCTTGTTGTAGCAATTATGCTGATTGTAGTTGGTATTGCATTCATCGCAATCGAGATGAGAAACCATAAGGTTCGTCCATCAATTGTAAAATTTACACAGCTTAGCTATAAGACAGCATTTATTATAGGTGTATTCCAGTTGTTGGCATTGATTCCAGGAACATCCCGTTCAGGAATAACAATCATCGGTGGTATGCTTTTTGGATGCTCTCGTTTCATCGCAGCAGAGTACACCTTCTATCTGGCAATTCCTGTTATGTTTGGTGCCAGTGGCTTGAAGCTTGTTAAATTCCTCGTAAAGGGTGGTGGATTCTCACCAGAGCAGTTCTTTGTCGTATTATTGGCATCAATTGTATCTTACGGTGTGTCCATGATCGTAATTAAGTTCTTGATGCAGTATATCAAGCGTCATAATTTCAACAGCTTTGCACTTTATCGTATCGCACTTGGTATTATCGTTTTAATTGTTGGCTTTGCAGTTGGCCTGTAATTGACACAGGAGATTGTAACAAAAGAACGAAAAAACATGAATACTCCCACAAAGTAAACTATTGGTTGCTTTTTGGGAGTATTTTTTAGTTTTGAGACACAAAAAGGCACCTACAAAAAGTTTTTTGATTTTTTTTGAAAAAAGTGTTGACAAATCATTGCCCATGTGATAATATATATATCGTCAGGTGAGCAACAGAGAAAACAAAGAAACAACAAACAAAGTTGCTCAACAGACAAAAACAAAATATGCAGTTGTGGCGGAATTGGCATACGCGCAAGACTAAGGATCTTGTGAGCCTAGCTCGTACGGGTTCAAGTCCCGTCAACTGCATTTTTCTAATGTGTATCATTAGAAAAACAAAATTGAATATGCAGTTGTGGCGGAATTGGCATACGCGCATGATTCAGGTTCATGTCCATGTACTTGGGTAGGGGTTCAAGTCCCCTCAACTGCATTACAAGCTAAGAGAGAAGATGAGAGTCTTCTCTTTTTTGTGTATTATCGAAAAGCTGCCTCTAGGCAAAGTGCTCCCCAACCTGTGCGAGGATTAGGTACGGGATAGCCTGGAAGTTCTTTTGCACCTGCAATCAGCCATGCCTTTAATTGTTCTCCGTATAAAAATAAATTATTTTCTCTTACGATTCCCCATTCCATTAAAAGAGCAGCGCTGCCTGTGACAAATGGTGCAGCAAAGGATGTACCAGATACGGTTTGATATCCGCCAGGAAATGAAGGTACTGTGACAGAAACACCTGGAGCGACAAGATCAGGCTTTGTTAAAAGATTTGGCATTGAAGCAGCTCCGCGCCCTGAAAAATCTGCTGGAGTATTCGTTTTTGCATCATAGGCTCCTACAGTAATAACTGAATTAGCAGAAGATGGTACTGTGAGTGTATTATATGGATCGGGAGAAAGAAAACGTGTAGCACCATTTAAGCTAGAGGCAGCAGGAAGCCACATCTCGAATGTACCATTTTTTATTGAAATTGGTTCAATGATAAGACTCCACACACCAGAAGTTAAATAAAAGCTGTCAGCTATTGGAAAAAATTCAAAATAATATTCCTGCAGACGCTGAAACGGAGAAGGTGCACTATTATAAAAAGCTATTTGTGTTTGATCCAGCACTTCCATATTTGTTCCAAATTTGTCAGAAAGAGTGTATTCTATTCCAGAAGGCGCTCTTAGTCTAATACGCACAGCATCTGCGTAATCTTTCCATAGCTGCATATTAAGAGAAGTCTGACGTTCCGAAATAGAAAAATCAACATTTACTGTCTGATCAAGAAAACCCAAGGTATGTATTGGCGAGGCACCTTCATTTCCAGATGCAGCAATTATGCTGATGCGGCCAAGCAGTGATACACGGTTTAGATAAAGTTCCGAAAGTGAGTTTCCTGTATGTGAACCGTAATTATTTCCAAAGCTTATATTTAGTACGAGTGGACGATTAAATTTTAGCGCTTTTCTTATACAATAATCAATTCCACTAATTAATTCTGTAGTTCTAGGATACAGCCCTTTATTTTTCCGCATTTTCACTACGATTAGTTCAGCTTCAGGCGCAATACCGCGATAGCGTCCTTTAGAAGCATTGCCATTTCCGCAGGCAATCCCAGCTACAGCAGTACCGTGTCCGGATTCATCTCTCGACAAAGTTTTTCCAGTCCGAAGAGCCTCATTAATTTGATCATTATTATATTCTGTGCCAAACAGATATCCATCTGGTGGATCTTCATCTCTAGTTTGATCCCACAAAAATAAAACGCGGCTATTTCCATTTGAATCTTGAAAATCTGGGTGTGTCAGATCAATGCCGGAATCCACAAAACCAACTAAAACTCCATTTCCCGTCAGTGAAAGCGGAGGCAGTGTTACCTGTGTAATACAGGACGAGCGTTTTCCAGAAAGGATTTCAAAAGAAATATAGTGAGGCATCTCTATATAAAGAATTTGCGGCAGTGCGCTAACCGTTGGAATTAGTGATGGCGGCAGCCGAAGCAGTGCAAAATTTTCAAGAAGCATCGAGACCTCGATTTGTGGGTACTGTTTTGTTAGAAAAGACAAATCTTGTGATGCCATCACTAATATTTCCCATACACTGCCAGTCAAAACAGCAGACAAAGACGTTGACTTTTCATGTAAGCTTTCGGGCAGCGATAAAGATAAATTTAAAGCGGCATCTACTTTTGGGTTATTCATATATGTTCTCCTTAAATTTTTAAATTACTAGAATAAAAAGTTATATTCCTGCATATATATCTACGATGTTACGGATCAGCCATAAAACCCTTCCTTGAATTTTTGTATAAAATATGGTATGATGCAACAAGACTTAAAAGTACAAAAACAGGGAAAGAAAGGAGCGGCGCTCATGCGGTATTCAGATGAAGTGATAGAAGAAGTACGTGCAAGAAATGACGTAGTAGATGTGATCGGAGGATATATTCATCTGCAGAAAAAAGGAAGCAACTATTTTGGACTGTGTCCGTTTCACAATGAAAAGTCACCGTCATTTTCAGTGTCACCACAGAAACAGATGTATTATTGCTTTGGATGTGGAAAAGGCGGAAATGTTATCACGTTTGTCATGGACTATGAAAATGAAAGTTTTCAGGAGGCAGTTGCGTCGCTGGCAGAAAGAGCTGGAATCGAGCTGCCGCAAGAGGAAGAAAGCGAAGAGAGCAGAAGGCAGGCAGATTATAGAAGCATTCTGTTTTCAATACAAAAGGAAGCAGCCTTATATTTTTACCATCAGCTGATGAGTGAAAATGGAAAACGAGGCTATCTTTATCTTCGCAGCAGAGGACTTTCTGATGAAACAATCAAAAATTTTGGCCTTGGGTATGCAAATCAATACCCAGATGATTTATATCGCTTTTTGCGGCAGAAGGGGTTTTCGGATGCACAGCTTAAAGATTCTGGTCTTGTAAAAATTGATGAGAGAGGCTGTTATGATAAATTTTGGAATCGTGTTATGTTTCCTATTATGGATATAAATAACAAGGTGATAGGCTTTGGTGGTCGTGTTATGGGAGAGGGAGAACCAAAATATTTAAACTCTCCGGAGACACCGATTTTTGAAAAAAACAGAAATCTTTACGGCATGCATGTTGCAAAGAGAAACAGAAAACCATATTTTCTGATTTGCGAAGGATACATGGATGTCATCAGTCTCCACCAGGCAGGATTTACAAATGCAGTTGCGTCACTTGGAACTGCATTTACAGTACAGCATGGTCTGCTGCTTAAGCGCTATACAAAGGAAGTTGTGCTTACATTTGACAGCGACGGTGCAGGTATCAAGGCAGCACTTCGTGCGATACCGATTCTAAAAGAAGCTGGACTGTCAGCTCGCGTGCTGACGATGAAACCATATAAGGATCCTGATGAATTTATTAAAAATATGGGAGCTGAGGCATATCAAAAGCGTATTGATGAAGCAATCCCCTCCTTTATGTTTGAAATTCAGGTGCTGCGAGATGGCTATGATTTTTCAGATCCAAGCAAAAAAACAGAATTTTTCGAGGAAGCAGCGAACAAGCTTCGCACGTTTGAGGATGTGCTTGAACGAAATAATTATATAGAGGCAGTATCTAGAACATACGGCATAGATTATCAAATTTTAAAACAGAAGGTGGAGGAACATGCCTACAAAGCACCTCAGGCTATGCAGCAGGAAAGAAAGCAGGTACAGAAAAAAAGAGAAAAGGATGAGGGGTTAAAGGCGGCACAAAGACTTCTTTTAACATGGCTTAGCGATCATCCTGGACAGCTTAATCAGCTGGCAGATATTATTATGCCAGAAGATTTTTCTGATTCTCTTTATCAAGAGGTGGCTCGCCTTTTATACAAGCAGATCGAGCAGGGAAAAGGAAATCCGGCAGAGTTGTTAACAAATTTTATTGAAGATGAAAGTCAGTATCAGGAAGTGGCTAAAATCTTTAATGGTGAACTTGTTCAGGAGACATCCGGATCAGAAAAAACAAGAGGAATACGCGAATGTGTGATTCGCTTAAAGCGTCACAGCCTGCAAAAGGAAGCCGACACGACAGATGATATAAAGAGGCTTCAGGAGGTAATGGAAGCGTTAAAAGGATTGGATCATTTGAATATATCTTTTTAATAAGGCAACAATATAGTCAGATATCATAACGAGTAAAACAAAAAAGCCTGCGGGCAGAATGAAGGCAGACATGAAAATGAAGGCAGACATTGAAATGAAAAAGTTAGAATCTGACAAAAGAGTAATGGAATTGATTCGTCTGGGAAAGACACAGGGAGGTTTTGTGGCACTTTCTCAGATTGAGGAAAAATTTCCGGAAGCCATGCGTACAGAGAAGGGATTAGATCATGTGACAGAACTTCTTGGACGCAGCCTGATCTCAATTGGTCAGGAGGAAGAAGAGGATATAGATACGCAAGAAAGCACTTATTACGATGAGGATGAGCCGATAAAGCTTTATATGAAGGATATTGGTAAGGTGCCGTTATTAGATGCAGAGGAAGAGACAAAGCTTGCAAAGCAGGCTTCTCTAGGAGATGAAGAGGCACGAAAGAGGCTTGCAGAGGCTAACCTTCGCCTTGTCGTCAGTGTGGCCAAGCATTATAATGGATGTGGGCTCGCACTTCTTGATCTGATCCAAGAGGGAAATCTTGGCTTGATGAAAGCAGTTGAAAAATTTGATTACACAAAAGGTTATAAATTTTCAACATATGCTACCTGGTGGATTCGTCAGGCAGTTACGCGTGCAATTGCCGATCAGTCAAGAACGATCAGGATTCCAGTCCATATGGTAGAAAACATGAACCGCATCATACGAAAGTCGCGAAGTATGGTGCAGGAGCTTGGAAGAGAGCCAAGCATTAAAGAGGTTGCACAAGCACTCGATCTTCCTGTGGAAAAGGTTAGTGATGCTATTAGGATGAATATGGAGCCAGTGTCTCTTGAAATGCCAATTGGAGAAGAGGAAGAAACACATCTAGGTGATTTTATTCAGGACTGTGGCTCAATGATTCCACTTGAAGAGACAACACGTGTTTTATTAAATGAGCAGCTTTCTGAAGCACTTAGCACACTTACACGCAGAGAGGAGGAGGTGCTTCGTCTTCGCTATGGACTGACAGATGGCAGGGCAAGAACACTTGAGGAGGTCGGTCAGATCTTTCATGTGACAAGAGAACGTATTCGTCAAATTGAGGCAAAGGCGCTTAGGAAACTAAAGCATCCTACAAGAAGTCGTAAATTAAGGGATTATTTAGAATGATTTGTAAAGAAATATAATATGAAATACAATATAGAGAGGAAATAAAATATACGTATGAAATTATCAAAGAGATTGGAAACAGTTGCATCCATGGTGACAAAGGGAAACCGCGCTGCGGATGTTGGCTGTGACCATGGTTTTGTCCCGATTTTTCTTGTAGAGTCGGGTATATCACCTTTGGCTGTTGCGGCAGATGTGCGTCCAGGTCCGCTTTCGCGCGCAAAGGAGCATATAAAAGAGTATAGATTAGAAGAAAAAATACAGACAAGGCTGTCTGATGGATTGGCAAATATAAAGCCAGGTGAGGCAGATTCATTAATTATGTCGGGCATTGGCGGCATTTTGATGATGCGTCTGCTGCAGGATGAGGAGCATACAGCAAAAAGCTTTAAAGAATTGATTTTATCACCGCAGTCAGAGCTTTTTGATGTGCGTCGCTATCTTGTATCAAACGGTTATTTGATTGAGTATGAGCATATGCTTTGTGATGAGGGAAAGTATTATTTTATTTTTCATGTTCTTGTAAAAAAAGATGAAAGAGAGTGGTTAGAGGAAGAGTATCGTTACGGAAAAGATATCTGTAAGGACGATATGAAGACATTTTTGGCATATCTTGAAAAGGAAGAAAGACAATATGAGCAGATCCTTGAGAAAATGAAGCAGGCACCAGAAAACGATCGTGCCGCGCAGCGAATTGCACAGCTGCATCAGGATATCACCTGTCTGAAAAAGCGCAGACAGTTAGTATACGATTGTGGTTGCTTCGCATAGTTTTGATCAATTACAAATTTAAGAAAGGCGGATGATACATATATGAAATGCAGTGATATTGAAAAACAGCTGGAACTTTTTATTCCAAAAGGATTGGCACAGACTGATAAAAAAGAAAATACGGGATTAATAGTAGGCAGAAGTGATAAAAATGTTTCAACGATTATAGTTGCTTATCGCATTGATCAGGAAACAATAGATTACGCTGTGTCTGCACAGGCAGATATGATTATTTCTTACGAGCCAATAATTGAGGAGCCTATTTTAACAATTGGAAGCACCAATTATCAGGGCCGTCTTTTACTGCAGTTGCTGCGCCATGATATTGCATGTTACGCGACAGGAAGCAGTTTTGATAAATGCAAGGGAGGCAGTGCTGACTGGCTTGCCTCAAGATTAGAACTTTCTGGCGTGTACATTACTCAGCCGCAGGCATCATATGCAGGAATGGAAGACACAGTCTGCCAGGGTGGTAAAGGACGAATTGGATATTACAAAAAGAAAAAGTCACTTGAGGAACTTACAGACATGATCTGTAATTTATTTTCGTTGGAAGGGATCAATGCATATATCTCAAAAAGAGATGATGGACTGACGTTTTCAGATGTAGCAGTTGTTGTATGGGCAGATGAAAAGAGTATAGATGCTGCTATGGAACGAGGCGTTCAATTGATTGTTACCTGCGGCGTAAGCAGTAAGGAGGCGATGAAGGCCTGCAGTGAGCATAGAGCAGTGCTGGAATTGCCTGGTGAGACAGCAACACATATATTTGAGACGTGTGTTGAACAGTATCTGTCAGAGGTATTGAGTTCATCAATTGAGATTTTGACGATTCCAATACAAAGAAAGAGCCGTTTTTTAAAGTGCAGAAAGGAGTAAGGATGATAACTGTTTATTACAATGGAAAGCCGTATCAATATGCAGACAGCACAAAATATTTAGAGTTAGCAAGAACACTGCAGCCACAGTTTGAACATGATATTGTACTGGCATCAGTGAATGGCAAGCTTCAGGAACTGTGGAAATATATTAAGGACGGAGCAAGTGTAAGTTTTCTTACAACGCAAAGTCAGGCTGGAATCATGGCATACAGAAGAAGCGTCGTGCTTCTTTTGTTAAAAGCATTAAAAGATACTATTTCAAAGGAGCGCCTTGGCAGCAATCAGGTAAAGGTGGAATTTTCGCTGAGCAAGGGGTTATTCTGTCATTTTGATAAAGGCCTTGTTTTAGACGAAGAGGAATTAAAACAGGTTCAGACTTCCATGGAGATACTGCGTGAAGCTAATTATCCAATTGAGAAATATAGCATTAGTACTGAAGCTGCTATAGAGCAGTTTGGAAAAGCAAAAATGACAGATAAGGAAAGATTGTTTCGCTTTCGCCGTGCTTCAAAGGTTAATATTTATTCACTTGATGGCTTGGAGGACTATTATTATGGGTATATGGTGCCGTCTACAGGCTATTTAAAGTATTTTAAGCTGTATTCTTACGAGGATGGTTTTGTGCTTCAAATGCCAGTTAGGGAAGCACCAGAGGTAATTCCTGAATTTGAGCCGCAGCATAAGCTTTTTAAGGTTATGAGAGAGACTGGTAAGTGGGGAGAAGAGCTTGGTGTTGCGACAGTAGGTGAGCTTAATGAGCTGATTACAGGAAAGACAAATAAAAAATCCTCCTGCAGAGATATTACGGATCTGATTTTAGTGCAGGAAGCACTGATGGAAAAAAGAATGGCGCATATTGCAGATGCAATTGCAAAGGATTCAAAGAAAAAAATCATTCTTATTGCTGGTCCGTCTTCATCAGGAAAGACAACCTTTTCCTATCGTTTGTCTGTGCAGTTAAAGGCAGCAGGACTTCGTCCTCATCCAATTGGTGTGGACAACTATTTTGTTGATCGCGAAAAAAGCCCAAAAGATGCAGATGGAAATTATAATTATGAAGATCTTGAGTGCATTGATGTGGCACAATTTAATCAGGATATGGAAGATTTGTTACAAGGGAAGACAGTTTCCATGCCGACTTACAATTTTATTACAGGACGCCGTGAATATAAGGGCAATTTCTTAAGACTTGGTCCAGAAGATATTCTTGTTATAGAGGGAATCCATTGCCTGAATGAAAAGCTTTATCCGTTACTGCCAAAGGAATCCATTTTCCGTATTTATATCAGTGCACTTACACAGTTAAATATTGATGAGCACAATAGAATCCCAACTACAGATGGTCGTCTGATTCGCCGTATGGTTCGCGACGCCAGAACAAGAGGTGCATCAGCACAGGATACTATTGCGATGTGGAATAATGTAAGAAAAGGTGAAGAAAAAAATATTTTCCCATATCAGGAAACGGCAGATGTTGTGTTTAATTCCGCTCTTATTTATGAGCTTGCTGTATTAAAGCCATATGCAGAGCCGCTGTTATTTGGAATAGACAGAAACGCACCAGAATATTCAGAGGCAAAACGCCTGCTGAAATTCTTTGACTACTTTGTTGGTATTGACAGCCAGAAAATTCCGATCAATTCAATTTTAAGAGAGTTTATCGGCGGAAGCTGCTTTAATGTGTAATTTACAGTTCACGCGTCATGTTACGAAAGCCCTTAGGTGCAATGGTTTCGTCGTCGGACCAAATTCCGCAGGTTCCTGTTATGTTCTTTCTTATCATACATTACTTTGAAAGACCTGCTTCAAGTGTCCGCCTTGTGAAAGCCATTCACCTTCGGGCTTTGCTGTAAATATTAGCTTATCCGTGGGCGTCCCGTGAACTGTCCCGTGAACTGTAATAATGGGACGCCAGTTCAAAAAAACACTTTACAAATTCAAAAAATGTGGTAAAATAGTTAGGCATGGTTTGAGCAGGACAAGTGATCGCGGCTGCAGAAACGAAAGGCTGCAGGTGAGGAAAGTCCGGGCTTCATAGGGCAGGATGCCGGATAACGTCCGGTGG
>OGEO01000160.1_pt1 | contig 79276 bp, 68 predicted proteins | sample 1570661 | NCBI WGS metagenome assembly OGEO01 (sample SAMEA2582142, study PRJEB24529) | metagenome | biome: Human gut stool | place: China | collected 2011
CCCTCTTTCAAATACAGGAGCCCTTGAAGACAGCAATGTTTTCAAGGGCTTTTTTAGTATGGTAAAGCCCTTCTCTAGCTCTCCCCGAGGGGAGAGAAATGCTATACCATACCATCCTCCCTTAATTTATGCTCTGTGGGGTTTGCGGTCCCCTCCCCTTGGGGAGGGTTAGGGAGGGGCTTTAGGGAGGGGCTTCTTATAATAATTTCTATTTCATTTCGTTATCCTTATTGCTATGCAATGGACGGATAGAATCAGACAGGTAAAGATCATTCTTGTGGTGATGGCAATTGTGATTGCCGTGGCCTCCCTTGTCGTGTCCCATAGCATGACGCATGACTTAGAAGCGCAGGAACGAAGCCGCATGGAAGTGTGGGCAGAGGCCATGCGCTCGCTCAACCAGGCTGACGGGAATACAGATCTGAATCTTGTGCTGAAAGTGATTAACGACAATAATACGATCCCCGTCATCGTGCTCGATCGTAGGGGGCAGGTGACGGACTTCCGCAATCTTTCTATCAATGCCTCTTCCCGTGCTGACAGTTTAAGGAGGGTCACTGAGAAGGGGCTTGAGCTTTTAGCAATGAACCGCAATATACGTATCTTCCTCGACGAGCGGCATCGCGATTATATTGATGTGTGCTATGATGAGTCGTTGATGCTGAAGCGTCTTTCCTGGTATCCCTATGTGCAGTTGGGAGTGGTTCTTCTCTTTGTGGTGGTGGCCATCTTTGCTTTACTCACTTCTAAGCGTGCCGAACAGAATAAGGTGTGGGTGGGACTGTCGAAGGAGACTGCCCATCAGTTAGGAACACCGATCTCCAGTTTGATAGCTTGGATAGAGATTCTGAAGGAAACGTATCCCGACGATACGTTGATTCCGGAGATGGACAAAGATGTTAAGCGCCTGCAACTCATCGCAGACCGCTTCTCTAAGATCGGTTCTGTTCCGGCACCAGTCCCTACCAATCTCTTGGAGTTGTTGGGACATGTTGTCGACTATATGGACCGCCGTACCAGTAAGAAAGTGATGATACTTACCGATTTCCCAGTGCATCAGGTGATCGTGGATCTCAACGGCTCTCTCTTTGAGTGGGTGATAGAAAATCTATGCAAGAATGCTGTGGATGCCATGGGCGTCGAGCAAGGAATTATCACGCTGAAGGTAGAGGAGTCCGACACGTGGGTATACTTAGATGTGAGTGACACGGGTAAAGGTATTCGCAAACGTAATATAAATAATGTGTTCCGTCCTGGCTTCACCACAAAGAAGCGAGGGTGGGGATTGGGACTCAGCCTTGCCAAGCGCATCGTGGAGGAATATCATCATGGGCGCATCTATGTCAAGGAGTCGGAGGTAGGCAAGGGAACGACTTTCCGGATAGAATTGCGTAAGTGCCATGCATAGCCGTTGTTATCATTCCTCTTTTAAGAAAGTTTTTGCAGATTAATTTGACACTATCAAAAAAAAGTAGTAACTTTGCACACCAAATGTGATATGTCTGTTTGTGATATGTCTAATTTAGAGCAGTTTAAGATAGACTTGAAAGGCTTGTCGGAAGGTGACAATGTCTTTGACTTCGATTTGAGCGACCCCTACTTTGAGGCTATTCAGGCCCCGGCAGTAAAGCATGGTCGTGTGCATTCCTCGTTGACAATACGTCGTACGGGGGACGTGTTCTATTTGGATTTTCACACAGACGGCTTTGTCATTGTACCTTGCGATCTCTGCTTGGAAGATATGGAACAGCCCATAGAGAGCGATGACCATCTGGTGGCAAAGTTTGGAGAAGACGATTCGGAGGATGACGACCTCGTCACGGTCAGAGAAGACAACGCTATTCTCGACGTGTCGTGGTTCATCTATGAATTTATCGAGCTCAGTATTCCACTCAGGCATGTGCATGCACCTGGAAAATGCGACCCTGCCATGATGAAGATTCTGAAAGAACATTCGGCCGCCCGAAGCGGTGATGAGGATACGGAGCCAATGGATTCCCGATGGGCAGCATTGAAAAAGATAAAAGATAAAAATTAAAGGTTAAAAAATTATGGCACATCCTAAAAGAAGACAGTCTAAGACTCGTACACTCAAGCGTAGAACTCACGATAAGGCAGTAGCCCCCACATTGGCAGTATGCCCTAACTGCGGCGCTTACTATGTCTATCACACCGTTTGCCCGACATGCGGTTACTATCGTGGCAAGGTCGCTATCGTTAAGGAAGCAGCTGAGTAATGGGAAAGATTAACGCGATAATCACAGGTGTTGGCGGCTACGTGCCCGACTATGTCCTTACCAACGAGGAACTGTCGCGCATGGTAGATACCAGCGATGAGTGGATTACTACGCGTGTCGGCATCAAAGAGCGCCGTATCCTCACTGAGGAAGGCCTCGGATCAAGCTATATGGGGCGCAAGGCTGCCAAGCAGCTGCTCCGTAAAACAGGCGTGGATCCGGATACCATTGATGCACTCATCGTCTCGACAACGACTCCTGACTATCCTTTCCCCTCTACGGCAAGCATCATCTTGGGTAAACTGGGACTGAAAAACGCTTTCGCCTTTGATATGTCCTGCGCCTGCTGTGGCTTTATCTATGCCCTTGAGCAGGCTTGCTCGATGATTCAGAGCGGCCGTTACCAAAAGATCATTGTAGTATCTGCCGAGAAGATGTCGTCGATTGTCGACTACACCGACCGACAGACCTGTGTGCTCTTTGGTGATGGTGCCGGCGCTGTGCTCGTGGAGGCAACTGAGGAAGAGGGTGTCGGCTTCCAGGAATCGTTCTTGCGTACCGACGGTGCAGGCCTGCCCTTTCTTCACATGAAGGCCGGTGGCAGCGTATGCCCTCCCTCGCATTTCACAGTGGACCATCGTCTGCACTATATCTATCAGGAGGGACGCAACGTGTTCCGCTATGCCGTGACGGATATGAGCGATGATGTGGACCACATCATGAAGCACAATGGTCTGACGGCTGATGACGTGGACTGGGTGATCCCGCACGAGGCAAATCTGCGTATCATCGATGCAGTGGCCAAGCGCGCTGATCTGCCGATTGAAAAGGTGATGATCAATATCGACCACTACGGCAATACCAGTTCCGCTACCATTCCTTTGGCTATGTGGGACAACGAGGCTAAACTGAAGAAGGGCGATAACGTCATCCTCACAGCTTTCGGAGCCGGATTTGTTCATGGAGCTATGTATCTGAAATGGGCTTACGATGGTGCTGCCGCAACAGCGGACAAAAAGTAAATCGTGAGATCCTTCATTCATAACAACAGAAAAACGCATCCTTCTTGTTATAGTAAGAATGCGTTTTTTTGTTTGTTGATTATGTTTAATTAAAAATACTTATGCATAAGGCCGGTTTTGTAAATATCGTAGGAAACCCCAATGTCGGTAAGTCCACACTGATGAATCAACTTGTCGGTGAGAAGATCAGTATCGCTACGTTTAAAGCGCAGACGACCCGTCATCGCATCATGGGCATCGTCAACAAGCCCAACATGCAGATTGTCTTCTCTGACACGCCCGGTGTGTTGAAACCTAATTATAAGATGCAGGAGATGATGCTGGCATTCTCGGAGTCTGCCTTGGCAGATGCCGACATCCTGCTCTATGTCACAGATGTGGTGGAGAGCCCGGAAAAGAATCTCGACTTCCTGGAAAAAGTCAGGGAGATGAAGATCCCTGTGTTGTTGCTGATCAACAAGATCGACGAGACCGACCAACAGCATCTCGGAGACATTGTGGAGGCATGGCATGGCCTGTTGCCCAATGCTGAAATTCTGCCGATCTCGGCTCAGAACAAGTTTGGCATCGACATGCTTATGAAGCGCATCGAAGAGCTGTTGCCCGAGAGCCCTGCTTATTTCGACAAGGACCAGCTGACCGACAAGCCGGCAAAGTTCTTTGTCTCTGAGATCATCCGCGAGAAGATCCTGCGCTATTATGACAAGGAGATTCCTTATTCCGTGGAGGTTGTCGTGGAGCGCTTCAAGGAAGACGAGCATCACATCCATATCAATGTGGTCATTTATGTGGAGCGTGACTCGCAGAAAGGTATTATCATCGGACATCAGGGCGCTGCCTTGAAGAAGGTGTCGTCGGAAGCTCGCAAGAGCCTTGAGAAGTTCTTTGGAAAGGCGATCTACTTGGAGACCTTCGTCAAAGTCGACAAGGACTGGCGCAACTCTCAACGGGAGCTCGACCACTTCGGGTACAACCCGCAATAAGAATGTTGAGCGTAGAAAGTTGAGTTAAGTCAACATTCAATTTTCATCATTCAACACTGCAAAAATTCCCCTGACTGTATGGCAGGGTGCACTCTCCTTCGGGAGGGCCGAAGAATGTTAAACTTCAGAAATCAAACAACGAAATGGCAAATTTAGTAGCTATCGTAGGACGCCCTAATGTGGGAAAGTCCACGCTTTTTAATCGTATGACCCAAAGCCGCAGGGCTATTGTAAGTGATGTAGCCGGTACCACGCGTGACCGTCAGTACGGCAAGTGCAGTTGGAATGGCAAAGAGTTTTCCGTCGTAGATACGGGCGGATGGGTTGTGAAATCAGATGATATCTTTGAGGATGCCATCCGCCAGCAGGTGAAGGTCGCCACAGAGGAGGCTGACCTGGTACTCTTCCTGGTGGATGTGGAGACAGGCGTAACAGACTGGGATGAGGATGTAGCCATGATCCTGCGCCGTGCCAAGCTGCCGGTCATCCTTGTGGCAAATAAGGTTGACAATAGCGGCAACGCTTACGAGGCCGCTGAGTTCTATCGACTCGGACTGGGAGATCCCGTCTGCGTCAGTGCGGCCACGGGTGGCGGTACGGGTGATCTGCTCGACTTGATACTGACCAAACTGCCAAATAATGTTGATGAAGCTCCCGAGGAGAATATCCCGCGCTTCGCTGTCGTCGGTCGCCCTAATGCCGGTAAGTCGAGCTTGATCAATGCCTTTATCGGTGAGGAGCGCAATATCGTCACGGATATCGCGGGAACCACACGCGACAGCATCTACACGCGCTATACCAAGTTCGGCTTCGACTTCTATCTCGTCGACACCGCCGGCATACGCCGTAAGAATAAGGTAAGCGAAGACTTGGAGTTCTATAGCGTCATGCGCAGCATCCGTGCTATCGAGAACAGTGATGTCTGTATCCTGATGATTGATGCCACACGAGGCATTGAGGCACAGGATATGAACATTTTCCAGTTGATACAAAAGAACAACAAGAGCCTGGTCGTAGTGGTCAACAAGTGGGACTTGGTGGAGAACAAGAGTCAGAAGGCCATCGATACCTTCAAGAATGCCATTCACAACCGTATGGCTCCCTTCGTTGATTTCCCCATCATCTTTGCTTCCGCACTGACCAAACAGCGTATCTTCAAGGTGTTGGAAACCGCTAAGCAAGTCTATCTCAACCGTGAGACACGCATTGGTACGACCAAGCTCAACGAGGTGATGCTGCCGATCATCGAGCAGACACCGCCACCTTCTACAAAGGGAAAGTATATCAAGATCAAGTATTGCTCACAGCTGCCCAACACGCAGATACCCTCTTTCGTGTTCTATGCCAACCTCCCGCAATATATCAAGGAGCCCTATCGTCGTTTCCTGGAGAATAAGATCCGTGAGAACTGGTCGATGCATGGTTGTCCGATCAATGTGTTTATCCGTCAGAAGTAAGATGCAGAGAATATGGCGATATGCGGCGTTGGCCGCTATCTTGTCCTTGCCTATGGCATGCAAGAAAGCTCTGACGCCCTCCGAGATAGCCGCACATGCTGCTAAGGGCTATTACGACCAGCTGTTGGCTGGGAAGTATGAGGATTTTGTGGCTGGCACATACATGCCCTATAAGATTCCGGACAGCTATCGCAGACAGTTGGTGGACAATGCCCGGATGTTTGTGGCGCAGCAGGAACAAGAGCATCGTGGCATCAAGAAGGTGAAGATTCTCGATGCCAAGGCAGATACGCTCAGGCATGTGGCAAATGTGTATTTGATATTTGAATACGGAGACAGCACGCACGAAGAAGTGTGCGTGCCGATGGTGGAGAAGAAAGGCGTATGGTATACGCGCTGACGTTACCCAATCATATAGGAAAATATAAGAATGATAAACGCTTCCTCTCATACCGGAGGGGAAGCGTTTTATGTTGCGGGTGGTCTACGAATTCTCTTCTTGCATTTCCACTTTCTTCACTTTGCGGAACAGATCGCTGGCAAAGACCAGATCGTTGAGCTTCTTATTGGTGGAGTTGATGACTTGGTCTTTGTTTCCCTGCCACTCCTTGTGCCCTTTGTAGATGAAGACGATGTTCTCGCCGATACCCATGACCGAGTTCATGTCATGGGTGTTGATGATCGTTGTCATCTGATAGTCTTTGGTAATCTCTGACAGTAGCTTGTCGATGACCAATGAGGTCTTTGGGTCCAAGCCTGAGTTTGGTTCGTCGCAGAAGAGATACTTCGGGTTGAGCACGATGGCGCGCGCAATGGCCACACGCTTCTGCATGCCACCGGAGATCTCGTCAGGGTATTTGTTGCGGGCATCAAGAAGGTTGACACGCTCCAGGCACTCCTGTGCTCTTTTGGCACGCTCACGGGAGGTCATGTTGGAGAACATGTCCAAAGGAAACTGCACGTTCTCTTGTACAGTCAAAGAGTCGAAGAGGGCGGCTCCTTGGAAGATCATTCCCATCTCGCGCCGCATCAGCACTTTTTCTTTCTTCGTCATCGCCGTGAAGTCGCGCCCGTCGTAGAGGATTTGGCCTTGTGTCGGCTCAAGCAGTCCTACGATATTCTTCATCAGCACCGTCTTTCCGGAACCACTCTGTCCGATGATGAGATTGGTCTTGCCCGTCTCAAAGACTGCGCTGATGTTGTCGAGAACGGTCTTGTCCTCAAAGCGTTTCGTTAGATTTTTGACTTCTATCATGGCTTAACTCAGTAATTGCGTAAGGAAAACGTCGGAGAAGAGGATGAGCACGCTGCTGCATACGACGGCATCGGTGGAGGCCTTGCCCACCTCGACAGAGCCTCCTTCTACCGTGTAGCCGAAATAAGACGACACGCTGGAGATGATGAAGGCGAAGAACAGGCTCTTGATAATACTCATCCACATAAACCAGGGATTGAAAGCGTGGTGCATGCCGGCGGTGAGATCGTCGGGCGACATCATGTGTCCGATGAATGCTGTGGCGTAAGCACCCATGATGCCCATAGCTGAAGAGAAAATCACCAAGAAGGGCATGATGGTAACTAGCCCGAGAATCTTCGGCAAGATCAGATAGTTGGCCGAGTTCACTCCCATGATATCCAGAGCATCGATTTGTTGTGTGACACGCATGGTGCCCAACTCTGAGGCAATGTTGGAACCTACTTTGCCGGAGAGAATCAGACACATGATGGAGGAGGAGAACTCCAGAAGCATGATCTCACGCGTGGTGTAGCCGGTTGTCCAATGCGGCATCCACGGACTGGAGATGTTTACCTTCATCTGGATACAGATGACTGCACCGATGAAGAAACTGATCAACAACACGATGACGATGGAGTCGACACCCAACTGGGACATCTCTTTTACATAGCGCTTCATAAACATGCGCATGCGTTCCGGACGCGCAAAGGTGTGCCCCATCAGGATGAGGTAACGTCCGAAAGTGGTGAGATAACGATGAAGCAACTTCAATAAAAGCATGGGCTATAACCTATTTGATGATGCAAAAGTAACCAAAATCCCATAAAAAACTGCAATAAAAAGAAGAGTTTTTGCTTTTATCAATGTTATTAGATGTTTTTTTAGTATTTTTGCATTCAAAACTATTATCATGGACGAAACATTACAAGTACCTGCACAGCAGGAGACGGAAGTTCAGCAACCATTGAAGACTGTTGAGGGAACAGCGGCCGAAGAGGTTGCTCAGCCTGAGACACGCCCCGATGTGGAGCACATGACTCCCGAGGAAGTGGATAAGTTGCTCATGAGCAAGTTGAAACATAAGGAGCTGCATGCTGAAGGTCTGGTCAAACGCTATGGCAAACGTACTGTGGCAGATCATGTCACGTTTAATGTCAAACAGGGTGAGATCGTAGGATTGCTTGGGCCTAACGGTGCGGGTAAGACGACCTCTTTCTATATGACGACGGGATTGGTCGTGCCCAACGAAGGGCATGTCTTCATCGATGATAAGGAAATCACGAAGTATCCTGTCTATAAGCGCGCCCGCGCCGGTATCGGATACTTGCCGCAGGAGGCCAGTGTGTTCAGAAAGCTGAGCGTGGAAGACAATATCATGGCTGTGCTGGAGATGACGAAACTGTCACACCAGGAGCAACTCGACAAATTGGAAAGTTTGATCAGCGAATTCAGACTCAATAAAGTGAGGAAAAACAAGGGTGACCGTCTCTCCGGAGGTGAGCGCCGACGTACAGAGATCGCCCGCTGTCTGGCTATCGACCCGAAGTTCATTATGCTCGATGAGCCTTTTGCCGGTGTTGACCCAATTGCCGTTGAAGACATCCAGCATATCGTGTGGCGACTGAAATACCGCAATATTGGCATTCTCATTACTGACCACAATGTGCAGGAGACCTTGTCCATCACCGACCGTGCCTATTTGCTCTTTGAGGGACGCATCCTCTTCCAAGGATTGCCCGAGGAATTGGCAGCTAACAAAGTCGTGAGAAAGAACTATCTGAGCGACAACTTTGTCTACCGCAAGTTCCAGTCCAATGAGGAGGACAGAGCCTTTGCCGCCCAATCCCGAAAGTCTTTGCTTGCAGAAGTTTATGGCGGATAGATGATGGTTAAAAAAACAAATTTTTCCATCTTATATTAGGTAGATTGGTAAAATATGCGTAATTTTGCCGATCAATATGGCTTTTGTCGCTTGACGGGCGATAAGAGTCTGCCGTTTCCTTACGGAGATAAATCATAAACAATATAAACCAAAGATGAAAGTTTCATTTGAAAATCCCGACAAGGTCAACGGACTGTTGACCATCACTGTCGAAGAAGATGACTACAAAAACGATGTCGAGAAGGAGCTCAAGGAGTACCGCAAAAGAGCTAATATCCCCGGCTTCCGCCCTGGAAAGGCTCCTATGGGCATGATCAAGCGTCAGTTTGAGCCCGGCGCCAAGATGGATGCTATCAACAAGGTGCTCAACGATGAACTTCAGAAGTATATTGCTGACAATAAGATTCAGATGCTCGGTGAGCCTCTGGCCTCTGACAAGCAGGAGCCTCAGGATCTGGAGAAACCGGCTCCTTATACTTTCATGTTCGACATCGCCGTCGCTCCTGAGTTCAATATCGAGCTGAGCGACAAGGATACTGTCGACTATTACGAGATCACTGTTGACGATGCTCTTGTTGACAAGCAAGTGGATATGTTTGCCAACCGTCTTGGCGGATACGTCGACGTCGAGGACTATCAGGAAAACGATATGCTCAAGGGTGATATCCGCGAGCTCGACGAGAATGGCAATACCAAGGAAGGTGGTCTGACCGTCGAGGGTGCTGTGCTGATGCCTAACTATCTGAAAAACGACGACCAGAGAAAACTCTTCGAGGGTGCTAAGAACGGTGATGTAATCACTTTCAATCCTTCTAAGGCATACGATGGCAATGAGGTGCAGACCTCTTCTCTGTTGAAGATCAAGAAGGATCAGGTTGCCAACTACAAGGGTGACTTCAGCTTCCAGGTGACTGGTATTCAGCGCTTCCAGAAGCACGCTGTGGATCAGGAACTCTTCGACCAGACCTTCGGAAAGGATGCTGTTAAGGACGAGAAGGAGTTCCGTGACAAGATCAGCGGGGGACTCAAGGAGCAACTCGTTCGCGACAGCGATTATAAGTTTCTGCTCGACGTCCGCAAGTATGCTGAGGACAAGATCGGTCAGCTGGCCTATCCCGATGCTCTTCTGAAGCGTGTCATGAAGCAGGGCAGCAAGGAGAAGGACGAGAAGAAGCTCAACGAGATGATCGACAAGAACTATGAGGCAAGTCTTAAGGAGCTCAACTGGAGTCTGATTCGCAACAAACTCTCTGAGCAGACTGGCATCAAGGTAGATGATGACGATGTCAAGGAGGCTGCCCGTGAGACTGCTCGTATCCAGTTCGCTCAGTATGGCATGAGTAACGTTCCTGAAGAGTACATCAACAACTACGCGGATGAGCTCCTCAAGAAGCGTGAGAATGCACAGAGCTTTGTGGATCGTGCCATCGACGTGAAGCTCTCTGACGCTTTGAAGAAAGTCGTCAAACTGAACAAGAAAGAGGTCAGCCTTGATGATTTCAATAAGATGATGGGCGAGTAAAATAAGATTTTAATAAAAAATAATCTCTTGATTGAAGAGGTTACCAGCTTTTTTTATTATCTTTGTGTAATCAACACGAAGAATAGGTTTGAAACCGGTAAAAAGAGCTGATGACCTCTTTTCTCGTATTTGACTATTAACATTGAATATATTAAGGAAATCGAATGAACAACGACTTTAGAAAATTTGCCACGGGACATTTAGGCATGAACGGGCTGGCCTTGGATGATGTGATCAAGGCGCAACAACAATATCTCAATCCGTATATCCTCGAAGAGCGTCAACTCAATGTCACGCAGATGGATGTCTTTTCGCGACTGATGATGGACCGCATCATCTTCTTGGGAACAGAGATCGACGACTATACGGCCAATACGCTTCAGGCTCAGTTGCTCTACCTCGACTCTGTTGACAATGGCAAGGATATCTCCATCTATGTCAACTCTCCCGGTGGTAGCGTGACAGCAGGACTGGGTATCTACGACACCATGCAGTTCATCTCCAGCGATGTGGCAACGATCTGTACGGGTATGGCTGCCTCTATGGCCGCTGTGTTGCTTGTTTCCGGTACAGAAGGCAAGCGCTCTGCACTGCCTCATAGCCGTGTGATGATCCATCAGCCTCTGGGTGGTGTGCAAGGACAGGCTTCGGATATCGAGATCGAGGCCCGTGAGATCCAAAAGTTCAAGAAAGAACTCTATACCATCATCTCCAATCACTCTCACCAGCCTTACGAGAAGGTGTGGAAAGACAGTGACCGTAATTATTGGATGACCGCCGAGGAGGCTAAGGAGTATGGTATGATCGATGCGGTGTTAACAAGAAAGCAATAATCTTAGTAGTCAGGAGGAATAAGAAAACATGCCGAAAAAAGTATGTAGCTTCTGTGGTCGTGACGAATCACAGGTAAAATTGCTCATCACAGGACTCAACGGTTATATCTGTGAGGATTGTGCTGTGCAGGCTTACAAGATAGTTAAGGATACCGGCGTACTCGGCAACGTGGACGAGGAGGCTAGCGCAAAGTCTAATGAGACTTTCCGCAAGAAAGCTCGTATCCCTAAGCCAAAAGAGATCAAGAAATATCTCGACGAGTATGTCATTGGACAAGACGAAGCCAAACGCTATCTGTCTGTGGCTGTGTATAATCACTACAAGCGTCTGCTCCAGCCGTCGGATGATGATGGCGTGGAGATTGAGAAGAGCAATATTATCATGGTAGGCTCTACGGGTACGGGTAAGACTTTGTTGGCCCGCACCATTGCCAAGCTGCTCGATGTGCCTTTCACCATTGTCGATGCTACGGTGTTTACCGAGGCCGGTTACGTCGGTGAGGATGTGGAGAGCATTCTGAGCCGTCTGCTTCAGGTGGCCAACTATGATGTGGCTGCTGCTGAGCGGGGTATCGTCTTCATCGATGAGATTGACAAGATTGCTCGCAAAGGCGACAACCCCAGTATCACACGTGATGTCAGTGGCGAGGGAGTGCAGCAGAGCTTGCTGAAGCTCTTGGAAGGAACTATGGTCAACGTACCTCCAAAGGGTGGACGTAAGCATCCTGATCAGGACTATGTGCATGTCAACACCAAGAACATTCTATTTGTCTGTGGTGGTGCCTTCGACGGCATTGAGCGCAAGGTCGCTCAGCGACTCAACACGCATACGGTAGGATACAATTCTGTACAGAACGCCCGCCATATCGACCGCGACGATCTGATGAAGTATATCCTTCCGCAGGACTTAAAGTCGTTTGGCTTGATACCAGAGTTGATCGGTCGTCTGCCGGTACTGACCTATCTCAATCCTTTGGATCGTGATGCTCTGCGTCGTATCTTGGTAGAACCGAAGAACTCTATTGTCAAGCAGTATATCAAACTGTTTGAGATGGATCACATCACGCTGACCTTCACAGAGGAAGCTCTTGACTTCATCGTGGACAAGGCCGTGGAGTATAAGCTTGGTGCACGTGGCTTGCGTTCTATCGTTGAAGAGGTGATGATGGATGCAATGTTTGACGTACCGTCAAGACGCATCAAGAAGTTCGAGGTGACGCTTGACTATGCCAAACAACAATTGGATAAGGCTCATCTGCAGCGGCTCGAATCGGCTTAACCGGCTTGCAGAGGCGTAGAAAATAATGGTAGAGACCGTGGATGCGACTCTCTGCATATCCCATTATGAAAAAGAATCATCTAAGGAGCATGCAATGACTAAAGAAGTGGACTTGACTCAAGCATTGAAGAAGTACTTCGGCTTTGATCATTTCAAGGGAGACCAAGAAGCGATCATCCGTAATCTCATGGCGGGAAACAACACTTTTGTGTTGATGCCTACCGGTGGGGGCAAGAGTCTGTGCTATCAGCTGCCGTCGCTAATCATGGATGGAACGGCTATTGTCGTGTCGCCTCTGATCGCGTTGATGAAAAATCAGGTCGATGTCATCAATGGCCTGACTGAGGAAGACGGTCTGGCCCACTTCCTTAACTCTTCGCTCAACCGTGCAGCCATCAACCGTGTGATGGATGACGTGCACAGCGGGCTCACGAAGTTGTTGTATGTGGCTCCTGAATCTCTTAATAAAGAGGAGAACCTTGAGTTCTTCTCTTCTTTCCATATTTCTTTCTATGCTATCGATGAGGCTCACTGTATCTCGGAGTGGGGACATGACTTCCGTCCCGAGTACCGCAATATACGACCTACCATCAATCGCATTGCCGAGATACAGCATGTTGACTCGGTACCTGTCATCGCATTGACGGCAACAGCTACGGACAAGGTGCGGTCGGACATCAAGAAGAGTCTCGGCATTCTCGATGCGGAGGAGTTCCGCAGTTCCTTCAACCGTTCTAACCTCTACTATGAGGTGCGGCAGAAGATCAGCGAGGAAGATACCGACAGCCAGATTATCCGGTTTATCAAGCAGCATCCCGGCAAGAGCGGCATCATCTATTGTCTCTCGCGTAAGAAGGTGGAGGAGTTGGCCAAGAAACTTCAGATCAATGGCTTCAAGGCGGCACCTTACCATGCAGGCCTGGACTCAGAGTTGCGCACAAAGACGCAGGACGACTTCTTGAAGGAAGAGATCGATGTCATCGTGGCGACCATAGCCTTTGGGATGGGTATTGACAAGCCCGATGTGCGCTTTGTCATCCATTATGACATTCCCAAGAGTCTTGAAGGCTATTATCAGGAAACGGGTAGAGCCGGGCGTGACGGCGGTGAGGGCATCTGCATCGCTTTTTATTCTCCTAAGGACTTGAAGAAACTCGAGAAGTTCATGGAGAACAAAGATGTCAATGAAAAGGAGATTGGCTATCAGCTCCTCCAGGAGACCAAGGCCTACGCTGAGTCTTCGGTATGCCGCCGCAAGATGTTGCTGCACTATTTCGGTGAGGAATATCAACAGGACAACTGTGGCAATTGCGACAACTGCCTGCATCCGCAGAAACAGTTCGAGGCTACTGATGCATTGCTCATCGTTCTCAATGCCATCAAGGCAGTGAAGGAAAACTTCGATCAGGCTTATATCACTGACTTCGTCAAAGGTCGTGCTACGGACAACATTGTGCGCCATGGCCACAACAAACTGCCGGAGTTCGGTACTGGAGCCAAGCTCAATGAGGAGGATTCTACCATTTGGAATCCTGTCATCCGTCAGGCAATGATCTCACATTATATTCGTAAGGATGTGGAGAACTTTGGGCTGTTGAAACTGACTCCTGAGGGCAGGATGTTTATCAAGAGTCCGAAACCGTTCTTTGCTGTTCATGACCGGGAGTACGACGACGTGGAGGAGAATGCCGAAGGAGGTGTGAGCGCACTCGACCAGGAGTTGCTCGGCTTGCTGAAGGGGCTGCGCAAGGATGTGGCCCGCAGGCATAATCTCCCGCCTTATGTAATCTTTCAGGATATCTCACTTTCTCAGATGGCGACGAGCTATCCCGTCAGCTTGGAAGAACTGCAACAGATACAAGGCGTAGGGCAGGGCAAGGCACATAAATATGGTAAGCCCTTCGTGGATCTTATCAAGAAATATTGTAAGGACAACGACATCCAGCGGGTGGACATGATGCGTGTTATCAGCCTGCCCAAGAAGTCGATGAAGAAGTTAAAGATCATCGAGCTCATCGACCGTCGTGTACCGTTGGATGAGATCGCCTCGATGCAGGGGGGCGGTTTCGATGATCTGATCGACGATATCGAGTCTATTGTCAATAGCGGCATGAAGGTAGACATCAGCTATTACCTCGATGACGAGGATCTCATTGACCCAGATGAGGTGGATGACATCTATGACTATTTCCGCAATAGTGACAGCGATGATGTCAACACAGCTATTGATGAATGTGAAATTTATGACGATGACGGAGGCCTTACCGCAGAGGAGAAAGTGCGCTTAGTATTGATCAAATTTCTTTCCGAGCAGGCCAACTGATCTCCTTGTTGCTGTTAAATAGCATTAAAGGCTAAAGAAATGGAGCCGCTCATCCTCTTCAATCGGAAAAAAATGAGTATATTTGCACGCAATAAATTTTTAAAATTCGTTTTATGTCATCATTTGTTGCAGATAAGATTGTGATGGACGGACTCACATTTGATGATGTCCTGCTGATTCCTGCTTATTCAGAAGTGCTTCCTAAGGAAGTGTCGTTGAGAACCAAGTTTTCACGTCACATAGAACTCAATGTTCCGTTTGTCACGGCCGCTATGGACACGGTGACCGAGTCGTCGATGGCCATTGCCATCGCGCGTGAGGGCGGTATCGGTGTTATCCATAAGAATATGGCTATTGAGGAGCAGGCTCGCCAGGTAGCTATCGTCAAACGTGCTGAGAATGGTATGATCTATGATCCGATTACCATTCGCCGCGGGCGTACTGTCAAGGATGCTTTGGATATGATGCACGACTACCATATCGGTGGCATTCCTGTGGTTGATGAGGAAAACCATCTTGTGGGTATCGTCACTAACCGTGACCTTCGTTTCGAGCGTTACATGGATAAGCTCGTCGACGATGTGATGACATCAGAGAATCTGGTTACTACACATCAGCGCACAGACTTGTCTGCTGCCGCGCAGATTCTTCAGGAAAACAAAATCGAGAAACTCCCCGTGGTTGACAATGCCAACCATCTCGTGGGCTTGATCACTTATAAAGATATTACGAAAGCCAAGGATAAGCCGATGGCCTGCAAGGATGACAAGGGTCGTCTGCGCGTTGCTGCCGGTGTCGGTGTCACTGTTGATACGCTCGACCGTGCGCAGGCCTTGGTAGAGGCAGGCGTCGATGCCATTGTCATCGATACCGCTCATGGTCACTCAAGGGGTGTGGTTGGCAAGCTCCATGACGTGAAGGCTGCCTTCCCCAACTTGGATGTTATCGTCGGCAATATCGCTACCGGCGAGGCTGCCAAGTATCTTGTCGACAACGGCGCCGACGCTGTCAAGGTGGGTATCGGCCCTGGCTCTATCTGCACTACGCGTGTCGTTGCCGGTGTCGGTGTACCTCAGTTGAGTGCCGTCTATGATGTCTACTCTGCATTGAGAGGTACCGATGTGCCATTGATCGCTGACGGTGGTCTGCGCTATTCCGGTGACATCGTCAAGGCATTGGCTGCCGGTGGCAGTTGCGTCATGATTGGTTCACTCGTTGCAGGTACCGAGGAGAGTCCGGGTGAGACCATCATCTTCAACGGACGTAAGTTCAAGAGTTACCGTGGTATGGGTTCTTTGGAAGCTATGGAGCAGAAGAACGGTTCACGTGACCGTTATTTCCAAAACGATGTCCGTGATGCCAAGAAGCTTGTACCGGAGGGTATCGCCGGCCGTGTACCTTATAAGGGTACCGTTCAGGAGGTTATCTACCAGCTCGTCGGTGGTCTGCGCTCTGGCATGGGCTATTGCGGTGCTGTCGACATTGAACGTCTGCACGACGCTAAGTTCACCCGTATCACCAATGCTGGCGTACTCGAGAGCCATCCACACGATATTACGATCACAAGTGAAGCTCCGAACTACTCGCGCCCCGAGTAATCATTTCTTTGCATGAACAAATTATTCTATAGGAAACATGTGATAGTGGGCGCCATGCTTTTGTGTGGCACCCTCTCTTTTGCTCAGAGCGACGATCCTGTCATCATGACCATCAATGGTCATCCGGTTCTACGCTCTGAGTTTGCGTATTCTTATAAAAAAAACAATACCAATGGCGTCCTCGACCGTAAGAGCGTACGCGACTACGTGCCGCTGTTTATCAACTATAAGTTGAAGGTGGAGGCCGCCAAGGATGCGCATCTCGACACGCTGTCGTCCTACAAGAAGGAGTTTGCAGGTTATCGCGACCAGCAGATCCGTCCGGCAATGATCGACAGTGCGGACATTGAAGCAGAGGCCAGAAAGATCTATGAGGAGACACGTCAGCGCATAGACGATAATGGCGGCATGGTGCGCGTCTCGCATATCCTTATCGCCATGAAGCAAAAGGCTACACCCGATGAGGAGAAGGCTGCCAGGCAACGTATCGACTCAGTTTATATCGCTTTGCAGCATGGAGCGGGCTTCGCTGCCTTGGCGCGCAAGGTGTCGCAAGACCCGGGTTCCGCCAAGGAGGGAGGACAGTTGCCATGGATAGTCAAGGGTCAGACCTTTCCGGAATTCGAGAATCAGGTGTGGAGTCTGAAAGACGGGCAGCAGAGCAAGCCTTTCCTTTCGCCAGCCGGTTGGCATATTGTCTTAAGACAAGGTCATCAGAACTTTTATTCTTACGACAGTCAGCGGTCGGACATTCTGCGATTCATCGACCAGCGTAACCTGCGTGAGCAGATCATAGATCAGAAACTCGACACACTGGCCAAGCAACGCCATACCTCTCCCGACACTGTGTTGGCTGCTAAGCGGGAAGAGATGGAGAAACAAGATCCCAACCTGAAGTATCTCATCCAAGAATACCATGATGGGTTGCTGCTCTTCGCCATCGCCGACAGTACGGTATGGGAGAAAGCTAAGAATAACGAAGCCGGTTTAGAGCAGTATTTTCGCAAGAATCGTAAGCGCTACCGTTGGGATGCGCCCCGCTTCAAGGGCATTGCCTATTGTACGCGTGCGCAGGAAGATATTGACAAAGTGAAGAAGGCAGTGAAGAATTTGCCGTTCAGTCTGTGGGCAGAGAAGCTTCGCGCTACTTTCAATGCCGACTCCGTGCTTCGCATCCGTGTGGAGAAGGGAATCTTCCGCATGGGTGACAACGCTTTAGTGGACAAAGAAATCTTTGGCAAGGACACAATTGCCCAACCTGTCAAGGACTATCCCTATATGGCTGTCTACGGCAAGAAACTCAAAGCACCCAAAGAGATGGACGACGTGCGTGAACTCGTGGTGGCTGATTACCAGGATGCCTTGGAAAAGGGATGGGTAGAGCAGTTGCGCCGCAAGTACCCCGTCACCGTCAATGAGGCTGTCGTCGACACGGTCAAGTAAGAAACAGATTAGAAATAGCAACATGAAAATAAGCAATAAGCGTCATATCCCCTTTGTCGCAGCACTCTTGTTGGCTGCGGCCTCTCTTTCGGCCATGACTACTGTTCCCGGCTTGCCGGGTTCTGTTAGTCGTGTGGCTTCAGATTCTACGTCACATGACAGTACAGCCAAGGAAGAGGCTCCGATTCCCGAGAGCAGTGTCATCGATGAAGTCGTGTGGGTGGTGGGCGACGAGCCCATCCTTAAGTCCGATGTAGAGATGATGCGTATGCAGGGACAGCAGGAAGGTATGACGTGGGGCGGAAATCCTGACTGTGCCATTCCCGAACAACTCGCCGTGCAGAAGCTCTTCCTCCACCAGGCAGAGATAGACTCCATTGATGTCAGTGAGTCTGAGATCGCTGCTGGTGTGCAACAGCAGCTCAACCGCTGGATAGAGATCGCGGGCAGTCAGGAGAAACTCGAAGAGTATCGCAGGGAGTCCATCAACGAGATCCGCAACGACATGCACGATGAGTTCAAGAACCAACAGCTCATCCAGAAGATGAAACAGAAACTTGTCGAGGACGTGAAGGTCTCACCGGCCGACGTGCGTAGCTATTTCCGCAATGTCCCAAAGGACAGCTTGCCTTACGTGCCTACTGAGGTAGAAGTAGAGGTGATACAGGTTTCTCCGAAGATCAAGCAGAGCGAGATCAACCGAGTTAAGGACGAGCTTCGCGGATTTACCGAGCGTGTCAACAATGGTGAAACGAGTTTTTCCACGCTGGCGCGTCTCTATTCCGAGGATCCGGGTTCAGCCCGTCAGGGCGGTGAGCTGGGCTTCATGGGTCGTGGTATGCTGGATCCCGCCTTCGCTCAGGTGGCTTTCAACCTGACCGATCCTAAAAAGGTGTCTAAGATCGTGGAGTCGGAATTCGGCTATCATATCATTCAGCTCATTGACAAACGCGGTGATAAGATCAATGTGCGCCACATTCTGCTCAGACCTAAAGTGTCGCAAGACGAGATCGAAGCAGCTGAGCAGCGTCTTGACTCTATCCGTAACGACATCCTTGCCAACAAGTTCACCTTCGAGTCCGGTGCCTCTTATATCTCTGATGATAAAGACACCAAGAACAATCAGGGTCTTATGTCTAATAGTACCGCCGACGGCATGACCTCGCGTTTCCAGATGAAGGAGCTGCCCACAGAGATCGCAAGAGTCGTCGACACGATGAAGGTGGGAGAGATCTCCGCGCCCTTCACACGTATCAATAATAAGAACAAGACGGTCGCTTGCATCATCAAGCTCAAGAGCCGGGTGGAAGGACACCGTGCTGCCATCACGGAGGATTTCCAGGTGATGAAGGATGTCGTCCTGGCCAAGGAGCGAGAGAAGGTGCTCAATGACTGGGTCGTCGACAAGATCAAGCATACCTATGTCAGGGTCAACGACCGCTATAAAGATTGTAAATTTCAGTATCAGGGATGGATCAGATGACGTTCCGCAGATTTTTCCAACACTTATCATATAGGCATGGAACCGTTTCCTTTACGGCTCTATGCCTCTTTGCACTTTGTATGCTGACTGCTTTCGCTGCTCCCCGCAAGCGCAAGGCAGTGGACAATAGGGTCTATCTCGTACATGCCGATGAGTTGAAGTTCGACATGTATGGGCCTAACCCCGACGCTCAGATCGTCAAGGGACACGTCCGCTTCCTTCACAGGGGAGCCACGCTGACCTGCGACTCGGCTTACTTCTACCAGACCACAAACTCTGTGCGTGCCATGGGACACGTGCATTTTCGTCAGCTACAGGACAATATCACGCTCACCTGTCAGCGGGCATGGTACGATGGCGAGGAACAGCTTATGGAGGCCCGCAACGATGTAGTGCTCCATCATGCCCGACAGACGCTCTACACCGACTCACTCAACTACGACCGGCTCTACAACAACGCTTATTTCTTCCGTGGCGGACGGCTCATCGACGGAACGAGCAAACTCAGTTCTGACTGGGGCGAGTACAACACCGAGACCAAACAGGCTGTCTTCTACTACGATGTGCAGCTCCATACGCCAAAGACCCGCGTGTCCACTGATACGCTTTATTACGATACCCGCACCTCGCAGGCGCATGTCGTCGGACAGTACACACCCGATAAAGGGCAGGGTACGCCACGCGCCTCACGTATCATCAATGGGCAGAACGTCATCACTACCACCGACGCCTACTTTAATACCAAGACTGACAAGGCGGATCTCTATGGGCGCTCGACAGTTGTCAACAAGGAGAAAACGATCACTGCCGACACCTTGTTCTATAATAGCAAGACCGGACGCAACTATGGTCAGGGCGACGTGGTGTATGTCGACAAGCGCAACAAGAACAAGCTTACCGCTCATCTCGTCGTCTACAACGAGAAGACCGGACGCGGCTTTGCCACGGGGCGTGCACTTGTCATGGACTACTCACGCCCCGATACGCTGTGGATGCATGGGGACACGATGCGTGTGGAGACTTTCCATATCAACACCGACTCGGTCTACCGCAAGGTTCATTGTTATCCCCGTGTGCGCATCTTCCGCAACGATGCGCAGGCGGTCTGCGACTCTTTGGTCTTCAACTCCAAGGACTCGTGCATGACGATGTATCACGATCCGATTCTCTGGAACGGACAGCGGCAGCTCTTGGGCGAGAGGGTCCTGGCGTTTATGAATGACACCACGATCCGTGAGGCCCACGTCCTCGGACAAGCACTTTCCATTGAGCTCATGCAGGACTCCACACACTACAATCAGGTGTCCTCCACCAATATGTTTGCTTATTTCCAGGCAGGCAAGATCCGACGCAGCGATGCCGTGGGCAATGTGCGTGCGATTTTCTTCCCTGTTGACGATAAGGACAGCACACTGATCGGACTCAACTATATCGAGACCGACACCATGCGCTCTTTTGTCAACGATCAGCGCAAGCTGGAACGTATTTGGATGCCGAAAGCCCAGGGTACGCTCTATCCGATGACTCAGATTCCGCCGGGCAAGGACAAGCTCGATGTCTTTGCATGGTTTGATTATATCCGACCGAAAGACAAGGATGACGTGTTTAACTGGAAAGCCAAAGCCTCGGGAACGGAGCTGAAACACATCAAGCGCCATGCCGCGCCAATCCAGCAACTCGGCAACAAAGTTGTTACGGAAAAGACGCAAATGCCTGCTCCTGCCGCTGACGGTGCAAAGAGCCATCAGACACCGCCACGTAAGCAGACGCCGCCTGCGCGCAAGCAGGGCTCTCGTAGATAATCATTTCGGCATATGTTCTTCACTTTCCGTCGTCCCCGTCCTTTCCATCATACGTTCATCTACTACGATGAGCGTAAGGAACGGCTGCGCCAACTGGAGGAACGCGCACGTGAAGAGTTAGCCGAAGAAGGGCGGCAGGCCAAGGAGGGTAGGGCAATGCAGTGCTCAACGGCGGATGACGCAGAGGCTCTGCGCTGTTTCCGTTCGGAGATCCTGCGTGGTACTTTCCTGTCTGCCGACAGCCGCGTGAAGCGCCGTCACAGCAGTCTGCTCTCCGGCAACCTGCTGCTCATCGTACTCATCCTGCTATGTGTTGTTTTGTTTCTATTGATGTTATGACGTTATGAGTGATATTATTCAACTTCTTCCAGACTCAGTTGCCAATCAGATTGCGGCCGGTGAGGTCATCCAGCGCCCCGCCTCGGTCATCAAGGAATTGGTCGAGAACGCTGTCGATGCCGGTGCCAAGCACATCGACATCGCCGTAGTCGATGCCGGACGCACGTCCATCCAGGTCATTGACGACGGCAAGGGCATGTCCGAGACCGACGCGCGCCTGGCCTTTGAACGCCATGCCACGTCCAAGATCCGTAAGGCCGACGACCTCTTCGACCTCCATACCATGGGATTCCGTGGCGAGGCTCTGCCGTCTATTGCTGCCGTAGCGCAGGTGGAACTGAAGACACGGCAACGGGGCGAGGACATAGGCACGCATCTGTCCATCGCTGGTGGTAAGGTGATGGGACAGGAGCCGTGTGCCTGTCCCGAAGGTTCCAACTTCATGGTGGAGAACCTCTTCTTCAATGTACCTGCCCGCCGAAAGTTCCTCAAGTCCAACAATACCGAGCTCAACAACATCCTAACGGCATTCCAGCGCATTGTACTGGTCTATCCCGATATCGTCTTCCGCCTTCACAGCAATGATACGGAACTGCTCAACCTGCGGGCCTGTGGCTTGCGTCAGCGTATCGTAGACGTCTTTGGCAACCGTCTCAACCAGGATCTCCTACCCGTGAAGGTGGAAACCTCGCTTTGTGGTATCCATGGCTTCGTGGGCAAGCCTGAGTCGGCAAAGAAAAAGAATGCCCATCAGTATTTCTTTGTCAACGGCCGCTATATGCGTCATCCTTATTTTGCCAAGGCAGTGATGTCGGCTTTTGAGCGTTTGATACCCCAAGGTGAACAGGTGCCGTTCTTCCTCTATTTCGATGTTTCGCCGAAGGATATTGACGTCAACATCCATCCTACGAAGACGGAGATCAAGTTCGAGAACGAGCAGGCGGTGTGGCAGATCCTCAATGCGGCCGTGAAAGATGCTGTGGGTATTTTCAGCAATGCTACCACACTGGACTTTGACACGGAGGGTAAGCCCGACATTCCGGTCTTCGATCCCGACAATGGGGCTTCCATGCCGAAGGTAGACTTCGATCCGCAATATAATCCGTTCACAGCGTCGGTGCCGTCCTCTGGTGGCTCCAGCGCCTTGCATCCTTCCCGTATGGGCTCTGCCAACTTCCATGCTTCTCAGTTGGGGTCTGAGGGCTTTCACGCCTCTCGCATGGGCAGTTCGGCATCAGCGTTTGCTGACCTCGACGCATTGGCGGGTGGTGCTTCTTCATCATCTTTCAATAGTACACCGTCTTCGATGCCTGAGGATCTCTTCCCTCAAGAGAACAGTACGACGGCAGGTACCAAGCAGGTACTTGAGGAAAAGGCGCCGTCGCGCTACCAGTATAAGGGGAAATACATCATGACCGCTGTAAAGTCGGGGCTGATGATCGTGGATCAGCATCGGGCACATATCCGCATTCTCTTCGAGCAGTATCAAAAGCAACTGGAGGCAAAGAAGATGCGGGCGCAGAAGGTGCTCTTCCCCGAGTCGCTTGAACTTACGGCTCAGCAGCAAGTGACCTTAGGACAGATCATGCCAGAATTGCAGGCTATGGGTTTTGAGCTGACAAGTTTAGGTGGAAATACGTGGTCGGTCAATGCTATGCCGGAAGGTCTTGACGGCATCAACGTGATGGATCTGCTCCACGATATGCTTGACGGCGTTCATGTTACGGGTGATGAGGCTTTGCAGAAGGTCAATGAACAATTGGCATTGACGATGTCGCGTGCCGCCGCGATTCCTTATGGGCAGGTGCTTCAGAACGAGGAGATGGAAAATATCGTCAATAGTCTCTTCCTCTGTGGTAATGTCAACTATACGCCTGACGGTCACAGGATCCTCTGCATCTTGAAACAGCAGGATATTGAGCAGATGCTGGGAGAATAGTCTGCTAAATCTAAAGCCTATTATGTTTAATAGACGATGAATAAAAAAAGGTTTTGGAACCATCTGGTTCCAAAACCTTTTTATTTTTGGGCTTTTTCAGTCTTACTCAGCCACCTGCACAGTAGCGCGACGGTTGAAGGAGACAGGAGACAGCTCGTCAACACCACCCTTGCCGACGGTGTTGATGTTAGCGCGGTCTACACCCATCTTCACGAGCTCGTCAGCAACAGTAGCTGCACGACCCTCAGAGAGCTTCTGGTTGATCTCTGGAGTACCGGTAGCGCTGTCTGCATAACCAGTAACGTTCAGCTTGCTGCCGTTCTCCTTAGCATACTGGGCGACAGCCTTCACGTTGACAAGATCCTTCTGGGAAGCGATGTCGGTGTGGTTGATGTTGAAGAAGACAGACACCGGAGTGGTGACGAAATTCTTGACAGCCTTCGGGGTCTCTTTGGGCTGCTCGCTGAGGAGCTTCTTCAGACGTGCGTTCTCGGCGTTAGCATCGTCGAGCTGACCCTGGAGAGCGTCGAGCTGGTTCTGATACATAGCCTTCAGAGCGTCTACGTCAGGCACTTTGTTCCATGTGCTCTTGCCCAGGTTGAAGGTCAGACCCACCTCAGCATAGAGGTGATTGTCCTTGTCTTCCCATCCACGCAGATCGTGCGTGTTGCCTTTGAAGTTACTGCTTGCGCTGTAACCGTCGAAGTCTTCCTCCATACGGTTCCAACCACCTTCAACATAGACGTTCATCTTGTCGCACAGGCGCCAAGAGGACTGCAAACCGACGCTCAACTGCATAGCGTAGAGGTTGGTCTTGCAGTTGCGGGAGAAACCACCACCGGCAAAGGGAATCACGTTCCACACACGGTTGGGGTTGTAGCCGAAGAGCAGGTTGCTCATGTTGAACATTACGTGCTCGTTCAGCGTCCAGAATTTCATGCCGTTGCCAGCGTTGTTGCCGTCAGTGACAGCCTTGCCCCAGATACCCTGCAGTTTAGTGCGGAGTCCGATGCCCGGAGTAAACCACTTACCGATAGCGACAGAGGCGCCCGGGTTACTGCGGAACTTCTTGAACGGGCTCTTAGACAGACCCAGTCCGTGCTCCTCGTTGCTGTACCAAGCACTCCAGTCAACACCACCCTGGATGAACCAGTTGCTCCAGAAAGAGTTGGTGGCCACGCTGTACTTCTGTACGGGGGTTGTCTCCTGAGCCTGAGTGCCCAAGGCGAAACCGGCAAAAGCCAATGCAATGAATAACTTTCTCATAACTTTAACTATTAATTAATTAATTGATTGATTGGTAATCTTACGATATTAATCCTTTAGTTTACACATATCTGTGCGTGCAAAGTTAATACTTTTTTTCTTATGTTGGTGTCTTTTCTTGCTTTTTTTGCTTTTTACCCGCTTTTTTTATGTGTAAACAGCTATGTAGCAATATTTTTGGGTTAAAAAACTGCTGAAATGATATGCTTTTTATACATCTGACAGTTCATACCCCATATCCTAGGGATGCGTAAAATCCGTGAACCATAAGGTTATTCCACATATCCGGTGACAGTAGCTTCTACAAAGTTAAATGCATTACTATGAATCTCCACTTTCTTGTTAACGAATCCCTTGGCACTCTTTTTAGGATCAAACTTCACGGAAATATATCCCAAACCATTCGGAGGTATTGGAGAATGGGTATACGACTTTAACTTCACACATCCACAAGTGGTAGTCAAGTCTCGAAGAACCAATGGAGCCTGACCGGTGTTCTTCACTTGAAAAGTAAAGGAAATAGCATGGGATGAAGACTGAATTTGACCGAATGACCAGACAGAATCTATGAGTTGTATGCTTGTTTTGGGTTCTGTCAGATCACTTTTCTTATGTTGGCACCCAACAAAAGTAAGGAGGCAAAGTATCAAGATGAACAACGATTTCTTCATATTCGCTCAATAAAAAGCGTTTCTGCCAGCTATAAGATGATAGCATCGACAAGAACGCATGTATCAGGAGACTTTACTCAAATTAGTTGTCATACTTGATATGAATGGCGCATGAGCCCTTCTCCATGTCTTCCTGATGGCGATAGATCTTGCCGTCACGAAGATAATAGTATGTAGGGTCGCCATCGAACTGTATGGTAGCATAGGCCTGGTCATGATTCGTGCCATCGCTCCACTTCGTATGGAAGGCTGAGTCTTCACCGGCAAACTTGATGGTTGCCGTATGATCATCGTTCAGCGTGAACTCGTTGTGGAACTCATCCGTGAACGAGCCTGCAAACTTATTGTTGTCCTGACCTTTCTTTCCTTCGCAGGAAGCCACAGCAATAGCGAGCGTAAGAACTAATGCTAATTGAAAAAGCTTTTTCATACAATGTTTGGTATTTACAATGAAAAGGGTGTCATCTATCAGAAGAAGACACCCTTTCCCTTTATTCAGTCTCCTTTACAGGAAACTATGATGATTTACTACTTCTTAGCCTGGTTGACAGTCTTGGCTACGTGAACTGTGATAGGCTCGGTCTCAATCGTACCCCAACCATAATTGACAGTTACAGGGATGTAAAGATCGAAGGCGTTAACAACAGTACCGTTGTTCTTGTAAGTGATGAAGCCATACTTAGAAGTCTTAGCATCCTTACCGGTGCCCATTGTGCCGGCAGCCTCTTGCTTCAAGACGATGGTGGCAGGAACAGACTGCTTTGTGCCATTGAGGTTGCACTTAGCATCTGCAAGATTAGCAGTGATGGTGAAGGGGCCGTAAAAGTCCCAATAGTTCGTATTCTCTGTAAGCTTGTAGTTACGCCAGTCAGAAGGAGCAATGAGATCCTCAAGAGCGATGAACGAGCCCTTATTACCGAAGTCAACAGCATCAATGAATTTGTCGTTAGCTTGAGCGGTAATATTCACAGGACGAACGAAGCGGGCGGTAAAGTAAGACTTGCCGTTGAATGTTACAGCAACCTGCTTGGTAGCGTCGCCACAAACAACACCCTTCACACCATAGTTCACATCAAATGCATTGGTGTTCAGAAGTTGCTTGGCGATCTTGCTGTCCTTTTTCAACTCAACATAGTTGTAAGGAATATCAGAACCATTGTTGCTGATTGTCGCGACAGTCTCAGTTGTGCCGCCGACAGTTGCTTTCAACGTAGTGCCGTCAACAATTTGGAACTTAACCTTGATGTCTCCAACCTTAGTTATACTCTCCATCGACTTGTCGAAGAAGAAGTTGTAGCTTGTGATAGTGCCGGCCTCTGTCTCAGGAAGCTCAAGCTTACCTTTGGCTGTAGTGAACGGAGAGTTGAGGTCGTTCTTGAATACGCACTTGCTTGCGTCTGTTGATCCTGCAGTAGGAGTAGCGACATTGAACTTAGCGAGTGTCTTCTCAGCATTCCAGTATTCATTGATGAAGTTAGCCTTGACAATATCGTAGGTCTTGGCAATTCCCTTGATGTTGCTTGTAAGGGTGATCTGAACGAACTTGTTAGAGCCTTAAGCTGTACGATAGTATACCACGTGCTTTACAGTCTTACCGGCATTCTTCCACAGATCATCGTTGGTGATGGTCCACTCCAACAGAAGGGTTGTCTCACCATCAACCTGTTCTGTCAGCTCTTTGACTGTACCAACATTGCCTTCTGTATTGTTGTTTGCATCAAAGTAGCTATAGAAGCTATGGAACTCATCACGATCCATGCTGCAAGCATTGTAGAGCTGGACATTGGTCTGCTCAACAGTTGTCTTCACTGTACCTGGCTCACCACACTTGAATGTGAAGTCACCAGTTGTGAAGTCAATTGTCTTGTTGTCTGCTTCTTTCTTGACAATCTTGACTTTGACATAGGCAACTTTCACGATTTCATTACCATGCTTGAGCAGTACACGCACGACAGGAGTACGGCCAACAGCAGCATACTTCTGAGCATCCTGGAACACCTTAGGAGTCAGTACGCTTCCGCTCAGGCTTGCGAAGTCTGCCTGATCAGTATTGTTGGTGCCGATCTTATAGTTCTTCACCAACTGATACTCAAAGCTCATACCTAAGCGAGACAGGTCAGTATCGGTATGAGGAGTATTCAGGACATGTGCCTGAACATACTCGCTCAGATCGACAGAAGCATCGAATGCAACCTCGATATCAGCATCTGTACCGTCTGTTGTATTCCAAACAGGCTTATTCTTCACCTCTGTACCAGCCTCTGTATCATTAGCGTTGATATAGCGGCGGAAGTGATAATCAACAGAAGGATCGGCCTCGAACTTTTTCTTGTCTGCAATGCGCAAATCTTTCAGGTCGCTCTTGTAGATGGTCTCAGGATCATCGCTCTGCTCAACAACCTCCTTGTTGCGCTTGGTTGCCAGAAGAGAAACTGTAGAGATCTTTTCTGCTGTAGCAGGAGTACCTGTAACGTCAACCTGTACTTTCAGAATTCCATCCTTGAAGGAAACGAACTTAGCGTTGGCAGCGAAATCCTTAGAAGCCTCAGCACGAGTCTTGATATAATTACCATTAGCCTCTACGCGATAAGCGAGCTTCTTCAAATCATCAGCACTTGCTTCTGCAGGCTCAACCTTGTAGTAAGCATATGTAGCAGGGTTGATTACAGTAGAAAGGCTTGCCTCCTTGGCAGTCTCCTCCTTGCTGTCCTTCTTACTCAGCGACAAAGCTTTAAAGCTGTAGCTCTGGATCTGGATAGCCTCGACACCATCAACGAGTGTGTGAGCCAAGAGCTTACCATCATTGTCGGCAGCGTCTGTGACAAAGGAAAAGCTACGAAGGTTGTTGCTCAAAGAGATCTTGACATCCTTGTAGGTTCCGTCAGGATATTTCACGTTGTGGAGGGTCACGTAGTCGTTGTCCATCAAACCTGTGATGGAACCAGTGCCAATCCAAGAGATGTTGCTGGAGCCAGTGTCCTTTCCATCCTGATAGATGTGGAAGTAGCCATCGGCGTTAGGAACATAGACAGCACCATCCTTACCATCTTTACCATTGGTACCGTTAGTGCCGTTGGCACCGTCCTTACCAATAGCCTTGAGAACGGTCTTGGTACCGTCCTTTACCCAATAACCATCTTCGCTGATGGTCCAAGCAGTACCATTGGTACCGTCCTTACCTTTTGTGTGTTGTATATGATACGGCATGCAAGCATAGGCGAATTACAAGAACAATTATAAAAATAAACGCTATGAAGTTAAGATCACTCTTTACGATTGCTGCCCTCGCTTTGGGGACAGTCTCCGGTATGGCCCAGGCTACCTACACAGCCAAGGACGGCACAGAGTACACATTCAAAAAGCATTTGTTCCTCGATCTCCAGGGTGGCGTACAGTACACACTGGGTGAGGCAAAGTTTGACAAGCTCATCTCTCCGAACGTACAGCTCGGTTTGGGCTACCAGTTTAATCCTTGGTTCGGTGCGCGTCTGCAGGCCAATGCTTGGCAGAGCAAGGGTGGCTACAATGGTATTGACGAGAACGGTAAGCCCGTTCCTGTGACTTCTACCTACAAGTTCAAGTATGTCGCTCCGGGCTTGGACTTCATGTTCAACCTGAGTAACCTGTTCTGTGGTTGGAATCCTAACCGTGTGTTCAATGTGACAGCTTTCCTCGGCGGCGGTGCCAACATCGCTTGGGCCAACGATGACGCTGTGGCTATGCACGCCGGCAACGGCGTAGTGATGCGCTATCTTTGGGACGGCACAAAGGTGAAGGCTTTCGGCCGTGGTGGTATCGACCTCAACTTCCGCGTAAGCGATGCTGTAAGTATCATGGTGGGAGGCAATGCCAACATCTTGAATGACCGTTACAACAGTAAGAAGGCTGACAATCCTGACTGGTACTTCAATGCTCTGGCCGGTCTGCGCATCAACTTGGGTAAGACCTACACCAAGAAGGCTCCGGAACCAGAACCGGAACCAGCTCCAGAACCAGTGAAGGAAGAGGTTGTCGCTCCCGCACCTGCTCCAGCTCCAGCTCCTGTTCAGAAGGTTGAGCCAATCCGTCGTGACGTGTTCTTCCGCATCAACCGTTATTTGGTGACTACTCAGGAGCAGTCAAAGGTTGAGGATATCGTCAATTATCTCAACGAGCATCCTGATGCTAAGGTGACCGTTACAGGTTATGCTGATGCCGGTACTGGTAACAATGTCATCAACGACAGTATCGCTAAACGCCGTGCTGATGCTGTGACCAAGATGCTGATGGATAAGGGTGTCGCTGCTGACCGCATCACTACTGACAGTAAGGGTGCACGCGTACAGCCTTTTGCTGAGAACGACAAGAACCGTGTCAGCATCATGATCGCTGAGTAATCGCATCTTCAGTCTCTCTGTGCTGTGCCTTATATAATAAGGTGTAGACAATCTGAGAGAACATCCAATAATAAGAGGCTTCGGAATGTTTCTGAAGCCTCTTTTTTAGGTTTGTGGCAGACTTGTTTAAATTAGTTTAAACGATAGGAAGAGCCTTTGTGAGGAATATTTTTTATGCTTTTGCACCCCCAGGCTTTTTAGTTAACAACATAAATATCGTTTGTAATGATGGGAGCCGTCATTTTCTAACGCTTTTTGCAGGTTGGAAAAGTTGCGATTCTCAAAACTTTGCATTACCTTTGCAAGAAAGCATAACAAGCATAAAATGATGGATACAGAAATTAAGATTGGAAACTATAATACGTTGAAGATGACACGGGTGGCTGAGCGCCCTAATCCTCATGCCTTTGGCGGTAAGGAGACTTTCGGCATCTTCCTCGACGGCGGCAATGAAGGCGAGATACTCATGCCGCAGAAATACGCGCCGGAACACGTCCGTGTAGGCAGCGACGTGCATTGCTTCGTCTATCTCGACCAGGATGAGCGGCTTATCGCCACTACCGAGAAGCCGTTAGCAAAGGTCGGGGACTTCGCTTATCTGAAATGCTCGTGGGTCAACGAGTATGGCGCTTTCCTCGACTGGGGACTGATGAAGGATCTCTTCTGTCCTTTCCGTGAACAGAAACGGCGTATGGAGATCGGCGAAAGCTATATTATCTTCGTTTATGTCGATAAGGACAGCTATCGTGTTGCCGCCACAGCAAAGGTAGACCGCTGGCTCCACGACGTGCGTGAGGACAATGGCGGCGGACTGCACCGGGGCGTAGAAGTGGATCTGCTCGTGTGGCAGAAAACAGAACTGGGCTTTAAGGTGATCATCAACAACCGCTATGCGGGACTGGTATATAAGGATCAGATCTTCCAGTATATCCATACGGGCGACCGCGTGAAAGGCTACATCATGAACGTGCGTGAGGACGGAAAGATCGATGTCTCGCTGCAGCCGATAGGACGCCGCCAGATGCTTGACTTTGCCGAGACGCTGCTCGATTGGATCAAAGTGCACGGCGGTCACTGCCCGTTCAACGATAAGAGCGATCCCGACGACATCAAACGTGAGTTCCAAGTGAGCAAGAAGGTGTTTAAGAAGGCTGTTGGTGATCTCTATAAGAAGAAGCTGATCACCATCAGTGATGAGGGACTCGACTTGGTGAAGGAAGGATAACAAGAGAAAGCTCCACACTTCGTAAGGGAAGTGTGGAGCTGATGGCTTATTCCGCTTCGGCGCTGTCGGTGAGTCTGCCGTCGACCATGTGAATGGTGCGGTCGGTGATGGAGGCGAGGTGCTCGTCGTGGGTGACAATGACAAAGGTCTGACCGAACTTGTCACGCAGGTCGAAGAAAAGTTGATGGAGCTCGTCCTTGTTCTTGGAGTCGAGGCTGCCCGAGGGTTCGTCGGCGAGAATGACGGCAGGATGGTTGACCAAGGCACGTGCCACGGCGACACGCTGCTTCTCACCGCCGGAGAGCTCGTTAGGCTTGTGCCCTGCGCGGTCGGCGAGTCCCATGAACTCAAGCAACTCCATGGCACGCTGCTTAGCCTCACTACGTCCCTTGCCATTGATGAAGGCCGGGATCATCACGTTCTCCAATGCCGTAAACTCCGGCAAGAGCTGGTGAAACTGAAACACGAAGCCGATGTGCTCATTGCGGAAGTCGGCAAGCTTGTTGGTGGATAGCTTGCCCACGTCCATACCGTCGATGACGACCGAGCCACTGTCGGGCTTGTCAAGTGTGCCGATGATTTGCAGCAGAGTAGTCTTGCCGGCTCCTGACGGGCCGACGATGCTGACCACTTCTCCTTTGTTGATATGCAGGTCAATGCCTTTAAGCACCTGTAACTTGCCAAATGACTTGGTAATGCCTTTAACGTCTATCATGGGTGATAATTTGTAATCAATTTCTTTAGCTTATTGCAAATTTAGTCATTTGTTTTTGTACTTGCAAAAGTTGAACGTTAATTTATGCGTTCTATTCTCCTTTAACTCCTCTTTTCCCTTTCGGCATACTCAAAGAGATGCTTTTGTTTTTCATCCAATCGCGCAGGGCGGCGTAAGCCGAGGTCTCCTCGGTATGCTGAGGCTGAGCGAAAGTCATGCGCATCTTGTCGTCGCCATACTGGTCGGGGAAGATGATCATCAGGTTCTTGCCTTTGAAGTATTTCGTGAGTTCCTCGGGCAAACGTTCTTGGGCGGCCTTGAACGATACGGTACCCTTGCGGGCGGTGACGACAACGAAGAGATGGTCGTCGGCGATGGTGGCGGCAAGCTTGGGCATCTCGTTCCAATGCTCCATCTCTATATAGGTGGCGCGTACCGAGGCGTGGCGGTTCTTGACATATTCGTTGATCATCTGCAGCGTGTCCTTGCGGCCGTAGAAGACAATACGGCACTCCAGGTTCTCCGATAGTCGTGAGAGCCGTTCCACCCATCGGTAGAAGCCTGGCTCGTACTGCGCGCGGGAAGGTACGGCAACCTGTATGCGGCGCAGCGTGGCGATGGGGTGGTTGAGACGTGCCATGATGATCTGACGGCTCAGGCCGTTGAACAAACTCTGGTGGAACTCGCCCCAAAACTTCGGACTCACATTGGAGTGAGTGTGCATGCCGATGAGCACCTCTGTGGCCTGGAACTCCTTGAAGGCATGCTTGATGCCATTGGCGATGTTGGCGGCAATGCGCACCTGGGTCTGAAGACGGACATCGGAGCCTGCGGCGTAGTGGCTGACCTGATCCAGCAGCCGTTGCCCGGCTGCTTGGTTCTTGCGGATGTTCTGGTCGTCATACACAACGTTCAGCGCCACAATGCCCTGCGGACGCTTGACCGACCGCATCATCAGCGCCAGGTCGATGAGGCGGTTGGCATATTCGGGGTATTTCACCGGCACGAGAATATTCTCCACCGTCGTGGGCTCTTCTTCGTCGTGTGCCACTTCCTTGTCACGGACAATGATGTGCTGTGCGGAGCGGTCGGTGACGATCGACGAAATGATGCAGGTGAAGAGAATCATGATGACAACGCCGTTGAGCATCTGCTCATCGACGAGCGGCTTTCCGTCGGAGGTCTTTAGCCCCATGCCCACCATCACCATGGCAATGGCTCCGGCAGCATGAGCTGACGACAGACCAAACATCATGTGCGCTGACGACAACGGCAGACGGAAGAGGGAACCGGAGAGATAGGCGGCAATGGCCTTGCTCAGCGTGCCAATGATGACGAAACATGCTACCACCCAGATGATGTTTCCGCCGGCAAAGAGCAGGCGTACGTTGATGAGCATGCCCACGCCGATAAGGAAGTAGGGGATGAACAGTGCGTTGCCGATGAACTCGATGCGGTTCATCAGTGGCGAGAGCTGGGGGATGTAGCGGTTGAGGATGAGTCCGGCGAAGAAAGCACCGAAGATTCCCTCCAGTCCGATCAGCTCGGCGAGCGCTGCCATCAGGAAGAGCATGGCCATGACAAAGATGAACTGCATGACGGCATCGCTGTAGCGGCGCAGAAACCAACGTGTCAGCCGGGGAACAGCATATAGCAGGACGGCGCAGTAGAGTGCCATCTTCAAGATGAAGAAACTCCAGAAGGCAAAGCCGCCACCACCTTGATGAGAGGCCACGATGACGGCCAGTACGATGAGGGCCAAGAGCAGGCTCACCATCGTGGCGCCCACACTGATGACCACACTCGGCTTGCGCTGCAGTCCATAGCGGCTGACGATGGGGTAAGAGATAAGTGTGTGCGACGACATGATACAGGCCAGCAGCAGGGCGGCTCCCGTCGTATAGCCCAACAGGCTGATACCTGTGACGTAGTTCATCGCAAAGGGTATGGCAAAGGTCAGCAGACCAAAGACCAGCGCACGGTATTTGTTGCGTTGCAGGCCGTCGAGATCCATCTCCAAAGAGGCAAGGAACATGATGTAGTAGAGGCCTACCCGGCCGAAGAGTTCAAAGGAGGCGTCGCGCGAGAGGATGTCCAGCCCGTACTGACCAACGAGTACACCGGCCAGTACCATGCCAATGATATGCGGGATGCGCAGCTTGCCCATGATGATAGGAGCCAGCAGGATGATGAGCAATACCACGAAAAAGATCAACGTGGGGTTGGTGATGGGGAAGTATGACGCGATGTTGAGCATATATCTTCTATATTCCTACAAAATTCTTGCGCAAAGGTAGCAATTAATTTTCAAACACTGAAAAATATTACATATTGTTCGTCTAATTGATTGAAAAGTTGTACTTTTGCAACACATTATCTGTAGCATATTATCTGCAACATATTTATATTAAGAGAAAGGAATAGATTATGAGAGTAGCTATTGTCGGTGCCAGTGGCGCAGTGGGCCAGGAGCTTCTGCGCATCCTCGCTGAGCGTGATTTCCCCGTTGATGACCTTGTATTGTTCGGCTCTACACGTAGTGCCGGCCGCCTTTACAATTTCAAGGGTAAGGACTATGAGGTAAAGCTTTTGCAGCACAACGACGACTTCAAGGACGTGGACATCGCCTTCACCTCTGCCGGTGCTGGTACGAGTAAGGAGTTTGCGGACACGATCACGAAGTATGGCGCTGTGATGATCGACAACTCCAGTGCTTTCCGTATGGACGACGATGTGCCATTGGTGGTGCCTGAGGTAAACGCCGCTGATGCGCTGAAACGTCCGCGCGGCATCATCGCCAACCCTAACTGCACCACGATCATGATGGTCGTCGTGCTGGAGCCTATTGAGAAGCTGTCTCATATCAAGAAGATCCATATCTCCAGCTACCAAAGTGCCTCCGGTGCCGGTGCCGCCGCTATGAAGGAGCTCGAGCAGCAGTATAAAGAGATGGTGGAGCAGGGACATGTGACCACCATTAACAAGTTTCCTCACCAGTTGGCCTACAACGTCATCCCGCAGATCGACAAGATGACACCTAACGACTATACCAAAGAGGAGATGAAGATGTACAACGAGACGCGCAAGATCATGCACTCCGATGTACGCACCTCAGCAACCTGTGTGCGTGTAAGCTCGCTGCGCTCCCACTCTGAGAGCGTATGGTTCGAGACGGAGAAGCCGCTGAGTGTGGAGGAGATCCGCGAAGCGCTGAAGGTCGCTTCCGGCGTCACCGTCGTCGACGATCCCCAGAACTATGTCTACCCCATGCCGCTGGAGAGCGCCGGAAAAGACGATGTCTACGTGGGCCGTATCCGCAAGGACCTCGCCGACGATAACGGCAACACGCTCTGGCTCACCGGTGACCAGATCCGCAAGGGCGCGGCCCTCAATGCCGTGCAGATCGCCGAGTACCTTATCAAAGAGGGAGACGTGAAGTAAGGAGCAAAGGCGGGGAGCTGGGTGCGTTTGGAGCTTCAGGGACGGGGGGAGCCTTGGCACAGCCAAGGCAAACCGAACTGCTAATGCAAAAAGAGCAGCCCCCTGCCTTCCGGGCTCTGCCTTTGGCTCTTCGTGTGAGCCGTTATGTTTGCTTCGCCTGTGGCGAAGTCCTCCCTTTGTTATTCAATTATCTCCCCTGTCTATGAATGAGGAACAATACCTAAAGCACAAGCCCTTTGCCGGTCCTCTGAAGCCTTCTATGCTGCGTCGCGCCCTCTTCAACGACTATCACGCGCGCCGCATCTACCTGCTGACAGTGACCACCGTCAACCGCTACCCTTGGCTTGGCGAGGTGGTGGGGCATACGACGGCTCCTCGCTATACCCTCGACTATCCCCATATTGTTCCGAGTCCTTTAGGTCTGGCCGTCTTGGATGCTTGGCGGCATATCCCCAATTTCGTGCCGGAGATCTCCATTGTCGACTTCCAGCTTATGCCCGATCACCTTCATGGCGTCCTCTTTGTCCATGAGAGGATGGAGCGGCATCTCGGGAATGTTGTCGGTGGCTTTAAGAAATCGTGTAATGCAGCCTTTCGACAAATCATCCTCCACGAAGAGGAAAATCCCAAGGAACAACGCCACAAGGATGGTAATATGCTCTGGCAACTCGGCTACAACGACCGCCTGTTGAAGGATGAAGGGCAGATGGAGCGATGGCGGCGGTATCTTCGCGACAACCCTTACCGGCTGATGATGAAGCGTGAGCACCGTGACCTCTTCCGTGTGCAGCACAACTTCGAATATGCCGGCTACAGCTTCTCCGCCATCGGCAACCGCTTTCTCCTCAACTATCCCGAGAAGAAAGTTGTACAGTGCTCGCGCAGTCTCACGGCCGAACAGATAGAAGCTCAGCGCCAGCAGTGCCTGAAAGACGCAGCCCGTGGCGTGGTCTTCATCTCGCCGAGCATCTCACCGGGCGAGAAGACCATCATGCGCTGCCTGTTTCTCAGTGACTACCCGCTCATCCACCTTCGTGAGAACGGCTTCACTGACTACTCCAAGCCCACAGGCCGCTCGATGCAAGCCTGTGCCGAAGGCCGCCTGCTGTTGCTGGCCCCATGAGAGCATCACAACGCCCGTATGACGATCCGGCGTGACCAGTGCCTAAGCCTGAACGAGATAGCCAAAGCTCTCAGCGAGTGTTAATGCTTATCACTTTTCTGTGGCTTCTTCTTGTTATATAGAAAAAAATATGTATCTTTGCATCCACTACGATTATTTTCATGCGCCTGTGGCGGAATTGGTAGACGCGCTAGACTTAGGATCTAGTTGCTCACGCAGTGCAGGTTCGAGTCCTGTCAGGCGCACCGAATGAAGAAATCCTAACCGTCGTCCGCCGGTTAGGATTTTTTCCTTTTTCTGATATTTAACGCTCTCGGAAAGAGTGTTTTAAAGAAAAAGCAGTAACTTTGCAGGAAAGTATTATTTATTAGAACGTTAAAGAATCATGGCACAAGAAGATGTATTCAAGAAGATTGTGAGTCATTGCAAGGAATATGGTTTCGTATTCCCCAGTTCAGACATTTATCCTGACGGACTCGCAGCCGTCTATGATTACGGACCAAACGGTGTAGAACTGAAAAACAATATCAAGAAGTACTGGTGGGACAGCATGGTGCTTCTTCACAACAATATCGTGGGCATTGACGCCGCCATCTTCATGAACCCGACCGTATGGAAGGCCAGCGGTCACGTCGACGCTTTCAACGACCCACTCATCGACAACCGCGACTCGAAGAAGCGCTATCGTGCCGATGTGCTCATCGAGGATCAGATCGCCAAATACGAGGAGAAGATCGACAAGGAGGTGAAGAAAGCCGCCAAGAAGTTTGGTGACGCCTTCGACGAGAAGAAGTTCCGTGAGACCAATCCCCGTGTCCTTGAGCATCAGAAGAAGCGCGACGACCTCCATGCCCGCTACACCGAGGCCATGCAGGGACCCAACCTTGAGGAGCTCAAGCAGATCATCCTCGACGAGGGTATCGTAGATCCTATCAGCGGTACGAAGAACTGGACCGACGTGCGTCAGTTCAACCTGATGTTCTCTACTGAGTTCGGTTCCACAGCCGGTGCCACGAGCAAGGTCTATCTCCGTCCGGAGACCGCTCAGGGTATCTTTGTCAACTTCCTCAATGTGCAGAAGACCACCCGTCAGAAGTTGCCATTTGGTATCGCACAGATCGGTAAGGCCTTCCGTAACGAGATCGTTGCCCGTCAGTTTGTCTTCCGTATGCGTGAGTTCGAGCAGATGGAGATGCAGTTCTTCTGTCAGCCCGGCACCGAGATGAAGTGGTTTGAATATTGGAAGAAAGCCCGTCTGGCCTGGCATGAGGCACTGGGCATGGGCAACGACAACTACCGTTACCACGACCACGAGAAACTCGCCTTCTATGCCAATGCGGCCACCGACATCGAGTTCAAGATGCCGTTCGGCTTCAAGGAGGTCGAGGGTATCCACAGCCGTACCAACTACGACTTGAGCCAACACGAGAAGTACAGCGGCACCAAGATGCGCTACTTCGATCCTGACACCAACGAGAGCTACGTGCCCTACGACGTGGAGACCTCCATCGGCGTCGACCGTATGTTCCTCAGCGTCATGTGCCACTCTTATGAGGAGGAGAAGCTCGAGAACGGTTCCAGCCGCGTCGTCCTGCACCTGCCGGAGGCTCTGGCTCCGATCAAGTGCGCCGTGTTGCCGCTGGTCAATAAGGACGGACTGCCCGAGAAGGCACAGGAGATTGTCAACGACCTGAAGTTCCACTTCACCACACATATCGAGGCCAAGGACTCCATCGGCAAGCGCTATCGCCGCCAGGACGCCATCGGTACACCGTTCTGCGTCACCGTTGACGGACAGACCCTGGAAGACAACACCGTCACGCTGCGCTATCGCGACTCGATGAAGCAGGAGCGTGTGCCCGTGGAGAAGCTGCGCGAGATCATCGAGGACCGCGTGAGTATCACCAGCGTGCTGAAGAAACTCAGCAAGGAGATTGAAAACCTGTAATCAGGTCAAGTCGGACATGTAAAAGGGAATAGTAGAAGATAGACAGTTTTTTATTATAGATGAATACGAAACGCAAAATGATGGGTGTAGTAAAAAGTATGGTAAGATGTTTACCTTTTTACCTTTTTGCTTTTTTACTTTTATCGGCCTGTTCGGAGAATGACGACAATAGTTCGGAGTTTGACGATTGGCAGAGCAAGAACACAACCTACTGGAATGCGCTCTACGCCAAGGCGCAGGACAGCGTCAAGGCTGGCAATACCAATTGGAAGATTATCAAGAAATGGAGTCTGGAAGACGCTTTGCAGTCTAAGAGCACTGATTTCATCATCGTCCACGTCAAAGAGAAGGGCACCGGTACGGTCTGTCCCATCTATACCGACACAGTTCGGGCGCATTATACCGGCCGGTTGATTCCCTCCGCAAGCTACCCCGACGGTTATCAGTTCGACTCTTCCCTGGGACATGCAATTTCCATGGATGAGGCCACACCGACGAAGTTGGCTGTCAGCAAGGTTGTTGACGGATTTTCCACGGCTTTGCAAAACATGCATGTCGGTGACCGCTGGGAGGTATACATCCCTTATACCCTTGGCTACGGCGAGACGGCACAGAGTGCGATTCCTGCCTATTCCACGCTGATCTTCGACATTAAATTGGCAGCCATCTATCCCAAGGGACAGAAAGTCCCGGATTGGAAGTAAGCCGAAAGCATATCTTTAGGGCCATGCCCCGAAGCATTTCTCGACCGTCCTATATTATTATAAGGTGCAGGGCATAGAGAAGAGCTTCGGGGCATGGTCTTTTTTTGTTGTTGTAAGCCCTTTCTGCTGCCTTTCTATGGTTGTTTTCGCGTCGTGGTCGTCGGTTGTTGCTGTGCAAACGATTGCTCGGCGTTTCAGTACTGAAAAGCTATTGTGTGCGCACACACTTTATTGACATAGGTCAAAAACCCCCTCTTTTTGCATAAAAACAATGGTAGAATCGTTGCGGCTTTGCAAAAATCATCCTATCTTTGCAGTGTCAAAAGGAAAAAGAATGTCCGCAAGGCCATCAAGAGATATTTGAAAAGTTGAGAGAAATATACAAGGTAATAAGTTTGTCGGGATACGACGTTAGCAGAAAAAGTAGAGAGAACGCAGGTAGAAGATGATCCAGGACAACAGATAGAAGATGATTCAGGATATACGGATAGGTAGAAGATTGGTTCTGGGAAAGGTAAGAAGAAAGATGGATTCAGGAAACGTGATAGGTGTTAGTAACAGAGAAAGGTATTAGTAGAGTAGGGTATTAGTGAAAGAAGAATAGGTGTTAGTAAGACAGAAGAAGGTAAGGTAGATGTTCCTCAGGTAGAGAAGAAAGATAGAAGAAGTAAGGATGACAGACAGGATGACACGATTCAGGATGACGATGAAGAAAAGGTAAAAGAATGAGTAATGAAAGATTGGTTTATAGTTTAATAAGAAAGCGAGGTAAAAAGATGTATGTAATGATGATGAGTCTCATGTGTGCAGCAAGTGCTGCCGCATGGATGTGGGCAGAGAACAATGGCATGCGCCTTTAGTTCCCCCACACGATTGGAAGGAGAATAGCATAGAAAATTGATATTAACAGATATAACGAGAGCGGTGTTCCAGTATATGGGACACCGCTTTTTGGTTATTTGGCGGATTCTGTGTACCTTTGCAGTATAATCAAAGAGTAGTATGTTCAGCAATAAGAAGAGTGAGGCCTTGTTGGCCAAGATCCGTGAAGGAGCCCCGTTGATGGGCAGCGAGAAGCTGCGGCTCATCGTGGAGTTGAGTATTCCTTCCATCCTGGCCCAGATCACCAGCGTGCTGATGTTTTATATCGACGCCTCCATGGTGGGCTCGTTGGGCACCGAGGCCAGTGCGGCTATCGGATTGGTGGAGCCGGCCTCATGGCTTTTCGGTTCGCTGACGGCTGCCGCATCGATGGGGTTTGCCGTGCAGGTGGCCCATTTCATTGGTGCCAATGACTTCCGTCAGGCCCGTCGCGTGATGAAGCACGGCTATCTGTTTTGCTTCGTCTTCTCGTTGGTGCTCATGGCTGTGGCCTGTGGCGTGTCCGGCCCGCTGCCCCGTTGGTTAGGTGGCGGCAGTGATATCCAGCTCGACGCCTCGGCCTATTTCCTCATCTTCTCGTTGGCCGCTCCGTTTTTCATGATGGAGAACCTGTCCTCAGCCATGCTCAAGTCGAGTGGCGACATGCGGCGGCCGAGTTCCATCGCCGTGCTGGCCTGTGTCCTCGACGTGGTTTTCAACTTCCTGCTCATCTTCCCTTCGCGCACCATGAACGTGTTGGGTATGGACATCCCACTCTGGGGTGCCGGTCTGCGCGTGGAGGGAGCAGCCTTGGGTACATCGTTGGCCTACGCTGTCACCTCGCTGATCCTCGTGTGGTTTAACGTGCGCCGCAGTCCCATCCTGGCTTGGCATCTCGACCGCGAGCGTTTTGTCTGGCAGCCGGAGTATGTGATGAAAGCCTTGAAAATCAGTGCGCCGATGGCTCTGCAATATGTGCTGATGAACGGCGCGCAGATTGTTTCCACGATGATCGTCGCCCCTTTGGGCAATGTGTCCATCGCCGCCAACTCGTTTGCCGTGACGGCCGAGAGCCTATGCTACATGCCGGGCTACGGCATCGGCGACGCTGCCTCCACGCTTGTCGGTCAGACCTTTGGTGCCGGCCGACGTGATCTCTGCCGCAGTTTTGCCTGGCTGACCATAGGCTTGGGCATGGGCGTGATGGCACTGATGGGCGTGGTGATGTATGTCTTCGCCCCCGAGATGATCGGCTTCCTCACCCCCGTGGTGGCCATCCGCGAGCTGGGAACGCGTGTGCTGCGTATCGAGGCTTTTGCCGAGCCTTTCTTTGCGGCCAGCATTGTGGCCTTCCGTGTCTGCCTCGGCGCCGGCGATACACTCAAACCGGCTGTGATGAACCTCGCCTCAATGTGGTGCGTGCGCCTGACGCTCGCCTATCTCCTGAGTCAGCACTATGGGCTCGTAGGCGTGTGGGTGGCTATGGCGCTGGAGCTCACCTTCCGTGGATGCATCTTCCTCGTCCGCATTGCACGCGGGCGGTGGTACTTGAAACCGCAGCCTGCAAAGGCAGAATCATAAGAATATATTTTTCGTTTTAAATAAACACACATGAAAAGACAAATCGTATTGTTGAGTCTGGCACTCGCCTGCACAGGTGCTTTCGCCCAGACTCCCACGTCGGGTATCGACCGCAACAACCTCGATACCTCGGTGCGTCCCGGTGACGACTTCTATCACTATGCCGCCGGTGGTTGGCTCAAGAGTCATCCCTTGGATGCTGAGCATCCTGAGAACGGAGCATTCATCGACCTTGAGGAACTCAACCAGAAGCGTATCCAGGAGCTCATCCTCCAGTATGCCAGCCAGCCACAGAAGCAGGGCACGCTCGGGCAGAAGATCGGATCGCTCTACAATCTGATGATGGACAGCGTGCGCCTCAACCGTGAGGGATGGGCTCCGCTGAAGCCGACGCTCGCCCGTATCGCCGCCATCAAGAACACACGCGAGTATCAGATCGTCACCGCAGCGCTCGACCGCAATGGCGAGGGCACGATGATGTTTGGCATCGGCGTGGACGCTGACCAACGCAACGCCGCATGGAACCTTGTAAACATCGGACAGGGCGGACTCGGACTGGGCACACGCGACTATTATGTCTCAGATGATCCCGACAAGAAGAAGGTGCTCGAGGCCTACAAAACCTATCTGACTCATCTCTTCCAGCTCGTTGGCAACGATGAGGCTAAGGCCAAGAGCAAGATGCAAAAAGTGCTCGACATTGAAACTGAGATCGCCAAGGCCAGCTATGACGAGGTGAAGCTCCGCGATGTCGACGGCAACTATCATAAGATGAGCTATACCGAACTCGTCGACCAGTTCCCCGGTATCGACTGGGGCAATGTGATGCTGGCCAGTGGCATGCCTGCCATCGACAGCATCGACGTGGCACAGCCCGAACCGATCCACGAGGTGGAGAAGATCTTGGCCGACACGCCGCTTGAGGATCTGAAGACCTATGCTGAGGCTAAGGTCATCAGTGGTGCTTCCAGTCAGCTCAGTGATGCTTTCCGCAAGGAGGCTTTTCAACTCAGTGCCGCGCTGAGTGGTGTCAGGCAGGACCGTCCGCGCTGGAAGCGTGCCGTAGGCCTGGTCAGCGGTACACTCGGTGAGGCTATCGGCAAGCTCTATGTCGAGAAGTACTTCCCAGAGAGCTCCAAGAAGAAGATGCTCGACCTTATCCACAACCTGCAAACGGCACTCGCGCAGCGCATCGATGCTGCCACCTGGATGGGGTCGGCCACCAAGGCTCAGGCCAAGGACAAGCTTCAGAACTTTATCATCAAGATCGGTTATCCCGACAAGTGGAAAGACTACAGCGGACTGCAGGTGGTGGACTCGCTGAGCCTCTACGAGAATCTGCAGCACATCGCCCGTTGGGCTACCGACAAATATATCGCCGAGAAGGTCAACAAGAAAGTCGACAAGATGGAGTGGGGCATGACACCGCAGACCATCAACGCCTACTACAACCCGACAACCAACGAGATCTGCTTCCCCGCAGCCATCCTGCAGCCGCCGTTCTTTGACCCGAACGCTGACGACGCAGTGAACTATGGTGCCATCGGCGGCGTCATCGGACACGAGATGAGCCACGGCTTCGACGACCAGGGATCGCAGTTTGACAAGAACGGCAACCAGCACGACTGGTGGACAGCACAGGACAAGAAGAACTTCAACGCACGCACAAAGGTGCTGGCCGATAACTTCTCTCACTTCGAGGTGCTTCCAGGCGTGAAGATCAACGGTGAGCAGACCCTCGGCGAGAACATCGGCGACAACGGCGGACTCAACATTGCCTTCACCGCCCTGCAAAACAGCATGAAGCAGCATCCGCTGACCACCATCGATGGCTTCACGCCTGAACAGCGCTTCTTCCTGGCCTGGGGTCGTGTATGGGCGTCGAATATGACACCGGAGGTGATCCGCTATCTCATCACAGCCGACGTCCACTCTCCCAACATGGCCCGTGTCAATGCCGCTCTGCCACAGATCGACGCCTGGTACAAGGCCTTCGGCGTGAAGAAGGGTGACAAGCTGTTCTTGCCCAAGAACAAGCGTGCTCATATCTGGTAAACAATTGCTAAAATCCAGTTTTGTTGGATAAACTGACAAAAAACAGCCTCTGAGAATCGATTCTTTGCGACGAAGTGGCCTCTTGACCGCAAATTTTCGAATTTTGAGAGGTTTTTAGTAAGTTGTTGACAGTCAGCAGATTGTAAGTATTTGGCAATTTTTTGCCGAAGAAATCGTTGAGATACTTCGGTCAGAAAGGTACTTTGACCGAAAATTCTCTAGAGAATTTTTGATGAAACAGCCTTGATGACCCGGTCATCAAGGCTGTTTCATAACGAGAAAAGGGTGATTTGACCATGTCAAATCACCCTTTTCTATGCATCATCAAGCAAAAAGCATGGAAAAACGCTTGCTTTTGCTCTTGACCACTCTTTTTTGCTGATGCTCTCATCTCTAGAATGAGTGCTCAAGTAGAGGGACTTTTGTCAAGATGCTTTTCGCCTATTCCCAAAGATCCTTAGGCTTTGTCACAGTCTCCCATGGGTTGTCGTCTTGCCAATTGACGTGAAGATGAACAAAGGCTGAGGCAACATCCGACGCAAACTCGGGATGAATACTGACGACGATCTGCGCGAGACTTTGACAAAACGGCTCAATGCCTGACGTACTTTCTTGATAGCGTGTGACATTATGTCATATCTCCCACCATTCCTCCTGCCGTTGGCACATGCTTTGTTATTTAAGGGGCGGGCAATTAAGTCCAATAGTTAACATTGAATAATAAATAAAATATATACTATTATGGGAAAGATTATTGGAATCGACTTAGGTACTACCAACAGCTGTGTGGCTGTTTTTGAAGGCAATGAGCCTGTAGTAATCGCTAACTCCGAAGGCAAGCGTACAACGCCGTCTGTTGTGGGCTTCGTCAAGGACGGTGAGCGCAAGATTGGTGATCCGGCAAAGCGTCAGGCTATCACCAACCCGAAGAACACTGTGTACTCCATCAAGCGTTTTATGGGTGAGACCTACGAGCAGAGCCGCAAGGAGGCTGAGCGTGTACCTTACAACGTGATCAACGACAACGGCTATCCTAAGGTGCAGATCGAGGGTGCAGCACATCCTTACACACCGCAGGAGATCTCCGCCATGATCCTGCAGAAGATGAAGAAGACCGCTGAGGACTATCTCGGCCAGGAGGTCAATGAGGCTGTCATCACCGTGCCTGCTTACTTCTCCGACTCGCAGCGTCAGGCTACTAAGGAGGCTGGTGAGATCGCCGGTCTGAAGGTGCGTCGTATCGTCAACGAGCCTACGGCTGCCGCACTGGCTTACGGTGTCGACAAGGCTAACAAGGATATGAAGATCGCTGTCTTCGACCTTGGTGGTGGTACGTTCGATATCTCTATCCTTGAGTTCGGTGGCGGTGTGTTTGAGGTGCTCGCTACCAATGGTGATACCCACTTAGGCGGTGATGACTTCGATCAGGTGATCATCGACTGGCTGGCCAACGGCTTCAAGGCCGACGAGGGCATCGATCTGACCAAGGATCCTATGGCTATGCAACGCTTGAAGGAGGCTGCTGAGAAGGCAAAGATTGAGTTGAGCTCTACAACTTCCACTGAGATCAATCTGCCTTATATCTCTGCTGAGGGTGGTGTGCCTAAGCACTTGGTGAAGACACTGACACGTGCTCAGTTCGAGCAGCTCGCTCACGACCTGATTCAGAAGTGTCTGGTACCTTGCCAGAACGCGATCCGCGACGCTAAGCTCTCTACGAGCGATATCGACGAGGTGATCCTCGTGGGTGGTTCCAGCCGTATTCCTGCTGTGCAGACATTGGTGAAGAACTACTTCGGCAAGGAGCCTTCTAAGGGTGTCAACCCCGATGAGGTCGTCGCTGTGGGGGCTGCTATCCAGGGTGCTATCCTCAACAACGAGAAGGGTGCCGGCGACATCGTGCTACTCGATGTCACTCCGTTGACCCTCGGTATCGAGACCATGGGTGGCGTGATGACCAAGTTGATCGATGCCAACACGACCATTCCTTGCAAGAAGAGCCAAGTATTCTCTACCGCTGTTGATAACCAGACTGCCGTGACTATTCATGTGCTGCAGGGTGAGCGCCCAATGGCTGCTCAGAACAAGAGTATCGGTCAGTTCAACCTCGAAGGCATTGCACCGGCCCGTCGTGGTGTTCCGCAGATCGAGGTGACCTTCGATATCGATGCCAACGGTATTCTGAACGTCAGCGCTAAGGATAAGGCTACCGGCAAGGAGCAGAAGATCCGCATCGAGGCTTCCAGCGGCTTGAGTCAGGACGAGATCGAGCGCATGAGAGCTGAGGCCAAGGCCAATGAGAATGCTGATAAGCAGGAGCGTGAGAAAGTGGACAAGCTCAACCAGGCTGACTCCATGATCTTCACCACCGAGAACTTCCTTAAGGACAATGCCGACAAGATCCCGGCTGACAAGAAGCCGGCCATCGAGGATGCTCTTAACAAGTTGAAGGATGCTCACAAGGCTGCCGATGTGGCTGCCATCGACACGGCCATGGCAGCTCTGAACACTGCTGTTCAGGATGCTTCGGCTCAGATGTACGGTCAGGGTGGCGCTCAGCCGGGTGCCGGCCAGGGCTTCCAAGGTGGCGCCGGTGCTGGCGCAGGCGCAGGTGCTGGTCAGCAGAGCGACTCGAAGAGTGACGACAATATCCAGGACGCCGACTTTGAGGAGGTGAAATAATCTGTTGATAATCAACATGGTATCTGCTTGAAAAAGTTAAGTAATGCTTTGACAAGGTAGACCTGTAAAAATAGGAATCCCACGCAACCGTTGTGGTTACGTGGGATTTTTGTATCTATTTTGTTTACCACACTGTTTCTCTTTCCAGCTTGAAATCCAGCTGGGTCTTGCCATCCTCGCTTTGATAGATGGCGGTCTCGTTGTTCAGGTCAATCTGCTTCATCGCTTCATGGTTTTCATAAACTATTGCTTTCAAAGATCATACATTTATCGCTAAGATCACATTCTTATGCGCACAAGATCTACTGCAAAAACATGTGCAATTGCACCCAAAGTTGCATTAAAAGATCCGAAACGCTTGCCAATACAAGATATTTGCTTTACCTTTGTACCGCAAAAGCAGGTGCAATTATCCCTAAGTTTGCAGTTGATATAAATTTTCAAAAGTTTTAAGGTATGGTCATCAATAGGAAACATTACGAAGATTTGCTCCTGCATAAGCCCTGTCCGAATGTTGGCTGTCCGATAAAATGTGTACCTTTGTCCATAGTTATCAAGTTTTTGTTAGCACAGACAAAGATAACGAAAAAGGCTGGATTCCAAGTGAGGAATTCAGCCTAATTTATTTTTGCAAAGCAGCAGAGACAAAAAGTTTTAGCGGACACCAATAGAAAAGAATCTCATGGTGAAAGTATCGTGAACTAAATCAACAAGAACAATGGAAAAGGAAATATGGGAACAGCCTGATTAGCCATCTGCTTTTACGCTGTATTGCTTTTGCTGGCTCTCTTTACCAGCTTGTCTCCCATAAGTGAAAAGGCAAAGGTACAGGCATTGTTGCTGGAGCCGTGATATCCTTTATTGCCGTGCCACTAATGGATCATTACATTGTCGGAGTGAACAGCTTTTCAGAAGAGATACGTTACCGTTATGTACTCGTATTCATCAATGTCGTCTGCTGCTTTTGTGTCATCGTGGCTTTCATGATATAATATACCAGGCCATGAAAAAGAAAACTGATACGTTGGAACAAACAGGCCTAAACTTCAGGCAACACCTTCTCAGAATTGAGCGTTACGCTTGCCTTTTTATTCTGAACAATATTTACCTGCCCACTATATGCAATATCAGATTCTTCATATTTCATATTGGGTCTGGCATAGTACACTTTCAGTTGATAATTGCCAGGTGTCAATTTGCTCATCTTAAAATTGACATCGTATTTACAAATACAATCAGCAAGTTCATCAAGGACATTATGATATACAATCAGGGTAATCTGATTATCCTGGTTGACAACGTTTACATAGATATTTCTCACGGTGCAGTTGGCTGTAACATCTTCAAACGCACATTGGGCAACACCATCTTTTCCCAACTCAATGCTAAGGATCGCAGGCTTTGCATCATTTTCCAAATAGAAATCAGGACGTGTTTCTGTTGGAGAGAGATTTAACTTACAAGTGGAGTTAGCCACATCGTAGACTCTCAAAGCATCGAGAACAACATTCTCTGATGAACATGCTGATAATCCTATGAGGCAAATTAGGCTATAAAATACTTTTTTCATAATTACAAGGGATTTAGAATGTTATTATTTATATAAACGTGATTATCTGTTATTTATTGCTGGTGCAATTCTTTATTTCTGCCATTAAGGAATAAACATGCTTGACGCTTTCCAAACCAAAGGCATGATTATCCTTGCATCTGTTTTCAATCATATCGGCAAACACCTGAATTTCGGAGAAGAACCCTTGTGAAACAATCTGGTTATTCCCAATCGTTGGTACAAAACCATTCCTTCCGTATAAATTGACAACGGTTGCATTATTTTGGAAGACCTTTTCCAAAGGGATTCCCCATATTGCAGAGTGTCTTGGAGAAAAATCAAGTCTCTCCATTCTGTCCAATATATATTGTCCTCTGTCCGTACTAATACTTAATTGTTCCTGTGTATCCTGCCAAGAGTAATCTGTTGATAGTTCCAGCATTCCCGTTATCCCTTGATGCTCCAGCACAAGGAACAAGGTCTGACCACCATCCTTACTGCACATTTCCTTTGCAGTCTTTACCTTTGCTTTACCAAAAAGAAACGTAACATAGTCAAGGGGATGGATGAACAGATCGATCAGGGCATCACCCTCCGGGTATAACCCCGTAAGATAGCGATAATGATAGTGCCGTTTCCCCTCACTTCTCAATTGCTTTTGCAGGATTTGAGTGGCTGGGGCAAAACGTCTTTGCAGTCCGACAACGATATGTTGTGCTCCGTATAGTTTGACGGTATCGGTCAAAGCCTTTAGTCCTCTTTCGTTCTCACACGGTGGTTTCTCTATAAATAAGGATTTCCCTGCCTTGATGACTTCATTTGCAATATGGAAATGCGAATGTGGATTAGCTGCCACCAAGACCCCCGAAACCATATCATCATTCAGAATGTCTTGTAAAGAAGTCGTACCTTTTACTCCCTTGTACTTTTGGGAAATTAGCTCGGCTTTCTTCTCAGAGGTGCAGCAGATGTATTTCAATGGCAACTGAAGATATTGTATTACAGGTAACAGATTGCCGATACAATGATTGCCAAGACCTACAAGAGCATACTGTTGGGTGTAGATATGGTTCAGTTCCCTTATGCTCCGTATATTCTTGTATCTGCCGATGACTTTGTCTATATATCCCATAGTTTATGCTGTTATTTGCTTGAAATGTTCCTTATAGGTGATTTGCGTGTTGCTGGTCCATTGATATTTCCCATAAAACAACTCTATCAGTCGTTTGGGCAGTATTCTTTCCAGGTTCCTCAACAGGATAATATCATACTTCCGGTGATAGTTGATCCAGCATTGATTACACGCTTTGGAGTGTTGACACTGAATCTTACAGGCTTCCTTTGAATTGAATATCTCGTCAAGTGTATTCTCATGGATGTTGCCCAAGATTACATCCAAATTCTGGCACAAGGGGACATCACCATTGGAATGGATGACCAACTCGCTGAAAATGCTATGGCACCTAAGTTTCAGTCTGTTATTCTTCCACTCGTCATACAAGGCTACAAAGTCAAAGTTTTCTTCCGTTTGATGTATGGATGAGGGTATCTGACGGATGAAATCAGTATCATTGGCTTCCATCAAGCCTTGGGTCGTGTCAAAGAATGACATCGTGCTGTAAATGCCAATACGTACGTCTATGCTATATTTCCTGGCACAATCTATGACATGCTTCATATCCTCAAACGAGTTCCACGGAGAAAGGCAAAACATCAAGGAAATAGGGACAATATCCCTACACGCCTCTATCACTTCGATAACCTTATCGTATCCATCCCTACCACGCATGTAGCGATAGGTTTCCCTGGTGCCGTCAAGTGAAATATACAGGTGCTTGGGGTGATGATTTTTTACGGCAGAAATCACCTTGTTTACCGCAAGACAATTAGACAGCAAAGTATAGTTGGGGTGATGAACGTCAAACCATCCCAATATCTTGTCCGCTTCGGGATGAAGGATAAACTCACCTCCTTCCAAGCCGACCATTGTGCGCTTTGTTACACATTTGCTGTTCATTATCTTGATGATGTCGTCTAATCTTAGATTTTCCGCAGGTTTCTTCCAAATGGAACAGTGCTTGCAGCGTGACTGGCAGTTGGTAGTGGCATATATCATCAAGGAAGTAAGTTCCTTATGCCGTCTGCGTATTACATTGTTGGCAAATACAATTCCGTTGTGGATGTAGTCATAAATACTGTACATTCTTTCTTTCGAGTTTTGTCTTTTATTGTTAAGAGCAGAAAACAACGAAAAGACTGCACAATATTTATGACTTTTTCTTATCTATTCATTTCCCATCATTTACCAAGTAAGTCTTAGTCCGAATGGTACCGTTATGATGAACGGGTGCTCTGTTCGGTAGGTTTCAAGCCCACTGCCATTCCCAAAGTAATAGAACATATTAGGTTCCAAATACAGACTGAAGGGCTTGAATAGCCTATACTGCACACCGATACCCAAGTTCACAGACCACTGACAACGTGGCTTGATGTCACCCTTCAACGTGTAAGAAGAGTCGGACGTTATGATATACTTTTTATATAGTGAACTATGGACAGGCATCTCGAATGTCACTCCTCCAGTTGTATAGGCATTGAAACGCCCCTTGCCCCATATATGATAGGTCAATCGCAATGGTATGCCCACATAATCGACCTTCTGGGTTTTCAACAAAGTCGCACCATGAAACTCACTCTCAAAATCAGACTTCAACCTTGTATAAGTCAATCCTGTGCCAAAAGTCCAATGGGAACTTAACTGCTTGTTGAGCGACAAGCTAAAGGTTTTGGGGCGGTAGTGATGCGCCTTCTCACCTAAGGAAGCGTTGCCTTCTGTTGCATTATTCAGTGCTATCCATGACATTTTTGCTCTCTCAACGGAATCCATCAGCGCATTGTTCCTGGCTAAATAATTTACATAATCATCCCATGTATATAATTTGGCCGCAGTCCCACCGTTAGCGTAATCTATTACTGATAGGTAGTTCAAATTGGACATGGCTCCATTTGCTCCGGCATTGGAAGAATAGCCGAAGTTAAATGTCCATGGGTATTTCTCCTTATTGCTGACACTATACGACAGCCTTTCATTCAATGCCATCATTTTTTCTTCTGGAATTTGTGGAATACGGAGTACGGAATCTTTGGTGCCAATACCCTTTGTTGCCAGTTGCTTCTGTATAGAATCCATGTGGAATACTACTGCCTCATGTCCGAATTCCACACTATTTGTTATTACATGTGACGACATCTTTTCAGTAGGGACAGTTGTTTCAGCCAAAGTATGCCCATCCTTATCATTGATGCTTGATGGGATCAAGTATGTTGGTTGCGTGTTCTTTCTATAGGCTCTTTCTCTTTGAACCCGTTTGGACTGCTCCTGATGAGTGGTTACTGCTGTAGGCTTGTTATCAGAGGTACTGACAGATTTGTGCTTCGTTACGAAATAGATATAGACAGGAATCAGAATTGGAAGCAAGAAGAGCATCCAATAATTAATCAGTATGGTACGCAACATTTTCTTTGCCCGAACCAATTGTGAAGATGAACTGTGAGGATTGATGCCAAGCAGTTCTCCAATTTCCTTATGGGAAAGACCATCCAGAACCGAGAGCTTGAATATCTCCCTATACCCCTCTGGTAATGACTCTATTGCCGACAACAACAGTTCAAGTTCTATATTCTTTTCTTCCTCGTCTTCTTCGCTCAAAGGTTCTATGTCCAGACTATATAGAGGGATGTCATCCTTCTCTGTACTTTGCAGAAACCTTAAAGCAAGGTTTCTTACAATGGTTATCATCCATCCCTCCAATTTTGAGTTGTCTTTCAGCGACTTGATAGAGGTGAAAATGATGATGAACGCATCGTGCAGAATATCTTCTGCCGTGCTTTCGTCTTTCACATAATGTCGGCATACTCGCATTAACTTGCCTGAATATGCCTTATATAAATTGCCGAGAGCCTCACGTTCTCCCTGTTTACATGCGTCTATATCAACATCTACTTTCATAGATATAATTTTTCTTTTTATTAAAAGGAGCAGATTATGACTAAAAGACTGCACGAATTTTGAAACTTTTTTTGAGAAAACTAAACAAAGACCTAAAATTATGATTAGTGGCCTATTTTAAGGGAAAATACATCATCAACAAGAGCACTATTACAAAGTTCACTTCCTTTCATAAAGGAGATATTTGATGGCGTTTCTTGATATCTGTAACAAACGGTGCCCCAAGCACTTCCTGGTCACGGATACAAGCCAGTAAGGCAGCACGGAGAGATACTGGTGCACTTTGATACTTTCGTCGGACTTGTAATAGACAGGCCTGATGTCAAGGCCACTTTTGAGTGTATGGAAGATCTTGTGTAAAGCTTTACATAACGTTTTTCATGTGTGATTATTTCTTTTTCAGAACTTTTTGATGGCGGCCATCATTGATGGACGTCTCCGATACACTTCTCTGAAGAAGACAGCAAGCTGGTGGGCAGCAGCTTTTCCGCCTTTTAGCTTTTGCATGCATTCCATTGAGGCGGCAATGGGTGGATATTTGTCCACGTCGGCCTTGCCGCTGGCATCCTTTTTCAGCAACTCTACGTACATTGACAGCAATTCCTCATGATGACTGCTGTCGGTATAATGTGCATAGTGGTCGAGTGCGTCCGTGTTGTACTTAGAATTAGCCTTGATGAACTCGTATAGTTCTTCCATTTCTTTCTCTTCCACATAGATGTCGGCCAAGTTGCTGACACCGAAGCCGCCAACCTTGGAGAAAGGCGTGTCGGCAATCAACTGCCCGAGCCATTGCTTCCACTCGTCCTTGGGTATCAGGGCTTTCAGTTTGTGGTAGTACTTAGCATCGCCAAGACTGCTGACAAACAAATCGCGGGCAGCCTTTATTTGACCGGGTTTGTTGCCCTGTAGTTCATAGATTTCGAGTAATCGCTTCGTCCACATCGTATCAGCCCAACGCACTCCTCGACCGCTGTCCAAACTTATACCGGCCTTGGCATATTCGGCCGCTTTGTCATACTGCTTTTGCTCCACCAGCCTGTCAACGACGATCTTGCGGATTTCAGGAAGACAGATATACTTCTGCTCCTCTTTGTCGGCATCAGCGTCCTTGCCCATTTGACGCAACAACGCTATCTTCCGTTCAACATAGACATGCAGGTTGTAGTCGTCTTTTTGTGACTGAATTTGTTCATCAAGAAGTCTTAATCCTTCCTCATCAGAGAGTGCCCTACTTCCAGCTTCAAGTCGTTTAAATCAATGAGATCGTAATCAGCCAAGTCACGGTTGGAAAGGTCATTGACCTTTTCGACGATATGTTTCTTCAAGTCCTTTGAGATGGCAGGGTGGCTGATAGCATTGAGCAGCAAGTTCTCTGCCTGCTCACATTCATAGTGTCCATCTATGTTTTCGTCTTCTCGTAGCTATTCCATCTGTCACCAATATCCTTCGTCTCGCAGAAGGCATCGGCCATTTGACCGGCATAGTCGGAAGCGGTCTCTGTGTTGTGTAGATACTTTTTGGCGAGATAAGCTCCCAATGCTTCTTGGAAGTCTTTATTGCCTTTGGCATATTCAAGGGAAAACATGACGAGGTCTCCCCGTGTAGCAAGTTGAAGCAACTGCTCTAAATCTTTGGGTGATGGTGTGCTGCTCATGTGATTTAATATATTTTTTTCGATTATTATTTCTTAAACACTTTGCCACATTCGGTACATTGGTAGTACTTGCAGTCTTGTTTGGGTAAAACCAGCAAAACGCCACCAAGCAGTACAAACGGAGATATGATAAGACCATATAGCCGAACAGACGCAAGAGTCTCCACAAAATTAGGCAGGATTAGCCCCGCGCAGCCAAGAATTATCAAGACAACACCAAGGAGGATTGCAGGTGTTGATCTTTTGCCCTCTTTGTTTCGCAAGACTTTGATCTTGTCACTCCCACAACTGGGACACCATGGCAACTGTTCTGAGCGAGAAGCTCTTATCTCATTGAGGATGTGCTGACTTTGCTCATAGTCTTTCTTGAACACCCTCACCTCAATACCTGGATTCGGCCCATAAGCGCCATACGCAGGGTCGTTGAGTTCGTCATGAAGGGAAGCGGTGATGCCATTGCTCGCCAACTTCGAGACGATCTCGTCGGCAACAATCGTGTTGTCGCACTTCGTTAAGGTAATGATTCCCTCGTTCTCCATAATCGTGATGGTTTAGTGTTCAAGTTTATCTCTGCCACAAAGATACGTTATTTTTCCGTATTTGTCCGGTTGTAGCTCAAAAAAGTTTAAGAGCCACCATGTTTCCTATTTACGAGAGTGAGATAACGGACAGGCTATGGAAGCCATCGCAGGGGTAGCCAAGAAGATGTTGTCCGCAGGATATATTAAACAGGCATGGATACTCCTTCCAAGGAGAGGACATCAGAAGTGGAAGTTGAGCGTGGCGGTCAAGTCGTGGAAGTGGTAGGATCCGGATTTCCCAGGGTAGTCTTTTTCCAGATTGAGCAGTCCGACATGCCCTTGCAGTCCCAGTCTCCAGTGCTTGCCCAGTTGGTAGTAGATGCCGGGCTGCAGACCAAAATCGAACGACCGGTAGATGTCCTTGTCGTTCAATGGATGGTAGGGATTGGCATCATTATAATATTGGTTGTTGGAGGCAATGAAAGAGAACACGGGGCCGCATTCCACCACAAGTCCGCTCTTACGTGGATTGGAGAGATGATATTGGATTAGGACGGGAACATCGAAGTACGAGCAGTCGTAGGAACCTATACCTTCCTCGTAATCTCCTACTTCAAACTTCGCACGATAGCCGATGCCCGGCATGACAGACCAATGGCGCGTAAGATAATAGTTCAGACCATAGCCAATATGAAAAGCATAGGGGTCATCTACGCCTTCAAAAGAATGCGCATCACCTAAACCTATGTAGATGTTGTGTTCGAAATGTTTGTCTTGTCCTGAAATAGGAAGACTGAGCAACATGGCTACACTCAGAGTAAGCAGCACTCTCTTAAATAAACTTGTCATTCTACAAATTAGTTTTTATGTGAATATCGATTCTGATTCTGGCATGCGGTCGTGGCAGTCAAATTGGCTCCTCATGCGCCATCCCAATGACTATGACGCAGCGTGAGGGCAATATCCCCCTATGCCGGACGAACAAATCTCGTACTTTTCTCCCCTTCGTTGCTCAGGTCTGTCTGCTGCATTGTCCGCGTTGGTCTCTTTCTGCCTTCTGTAGGCTTTTCCCTATTCGCCCATAGGGAAAAGTCTATAGTAATTATCCCCACAAATGGCTATCTTTGCCGTGGAACAACGTAAAAACGACAAATATGAAAACCAGATTAGCCAGACAATTCTTTCTCGTTTGCCTGATGCTGCTGATTGGCAGCTTGAGCATGATGGCAAAAAGAGCCCGCATTGAGCGGGGCATGACCAAACAACAGGTCACGAGCATCTTGGGGCAGCCCGACAACACCAGTTTTGATGAGAGTGGTGAGACTTGGGAGTATTTCAAAAGTCCGCTCATGAGCAACTACACCAATCGCATTGTAGTTTATTTCGGTAGGGACGATCTGGTGAGGGCCTGTCAGTCCTCTACTATCGATTATCATTCCAACACACCCCTGGGCTATGGGCACCGTCCCGGTGCCTATCCGGCGGTGCCCGTGCCGAATCCAAGCTGTTACGGTCTTGATGACGAGTCGTTCACGATATTATATAATAAGGTGAGGGACGCGAGCTTTGACGACAACCGCTTTGATCTTATCCAAGTAGCTTGTCTTGGCTGTTGGTTCAGTTGCAGTCAGGTGGCCGGTTTGCTCAAGCTGTTCTCGTTCAGTGATGCCAAGTTCAAGGCGCTGGGCATGATGGCTCGTCACATTACGGATCCGCAGAACGCAGTCGAAATTTACCGGATGTTTGATTTCTCCTCAGACAGGGACAAAGCCGCTGAGATTATGGGAGAACGATAGCACGGCTGTGACGCGTTTTGCGACTTCGCCGAGTAGCATTCCCGATCTGGTGCTGCTCGACTGAATATTGCCTACAATGACGGTGTCAAGGTGTGCCGTCGCATCCGGGAGATGGATGAGTCTTTCGGCCGGTCGCCAGGACGGCAACACGCTCATCGTGTTGTCGCACTTCGTCAAAGTAATAATTTCCTCGTTTTCCATAATCGTGATTGTTAAGTGTTCAAATTTATATCTGCCACAAGGATACGTTATTCTTCCGTATTTTGCCTGGTTGTAGCTCAAAAGCACACTGCCTGAAGAATATAAGACGATATCCGGAGCCTCATTGCCCTGGTGGTTATGAAGCCAACCGCGCGTCTCGTCGATCGTTTCCAAAGGGCCTTCCACCAGCATGGTGGCGTCGTAGCCAAGGAGGAGCTTCTTCAGTCGGTTGAAGTTATGCTGTTCGTCTTCGATAATCAGGACTTTCATAGTTTTGTGGTTGAATGAATGACGGGGATGGTCACATTGTAGGTTGTGCCATCGTTGTGAATGATGATGTCTTGATGAGCCAACAGTGCGTAGCGGTCGCGGAGGTTGCGGAGCGAGAAAAGTGAGTGTCGGGTGCTCATAGCCATTGTCTATTGCTGTTCTGTCTTGCAAAGATAATGTTTTCTTTTGATAAGACCGTGTCTCTGTGGTTTTTTATGCTAAACTCACGGTTCTTGCAATACTCGTAATATATTTTTTTGCTTTTCGAGTAGGGGATATGTCTCACCTTTACGTCTTAAGTTTAGAAATAAAACGAAAAGTGATGAAAAGACAAGCTTACAAACACCTACCAACGGAGACATGAACGTAGTCCCACACATGCCTGTAGCGCTCACTAACGGCTCAGTTACATAGTTTTCCGTTTCAGTGGCGTTTTTCTTCGTTCCGGCTACATCTTTCATCACTTCGTGATCAGTCTTTCGTAACTTTGTACTAAAGATACAGTAATAATGAAAACAAATATTGATTTTCTGACAGAGATACAGGAAAACTTCGTGAACTATGCTTCACGCCCGGCCTTCTGTATCTCCAATCAGCTTTTTACCTACGGCCAATTATCCCATTGCGTGTCAAAGGTAAGGGAAAGGTTGAGGCCTGTCTCTGACGAATATATTGGTCTCGTCGCCAATGACGATCTGATGACCTATGCCTCCATCCTTGCCATCTGGTTGGAAGGCAAATGCTATGTACCTCTCCATCCTCATCAGCCGTTGGCCCGCAACAAGGATATCATCCATCAGGTAGGGATCAACACGCTGCTCGATTCGAGTCCGTGTAGCAGCTTTACGGACTGTGGCGTGCAGATCATCGCCGAGACTGTTGGGAGTGAAGCGACAGATGCTTGTCTGCAGGCAGACCATATTTTCGATGCGAGTCACCACGCCTACATTCTTTTTACCTCTGGCAGTACAGGACGCCCCAAAGGTGTGCCGGTGACCTTCGGCAATGTGTCGGCATTTATGGACTCCATTCGGGAGATGGGACTGGAGCTTAGCAGCGAAGACCGATGTCTGCAGATGTTCGACCTGACGTTTGACTTGTCGGTAGGCAGTTATCTTCCCTCGCTTGTGGCCGGAGCCTGCGCCTATACGGTGGCACCAGGCTGTGTCAAGTGGCAGGAAGTGGGCCGGCTGATAGAGGACTATCATCTGACCGAAGCGCTGATGGTGCCTTCGGTGATACACTATCTGCGTCCTTACATGGATGAGCTTGAGGCCGACGCACTACGCTATTCGCTGTTTTGTGGAGAAGCACTGTTGGCCGACGATGTAAAGGCATGGGAAGCAAGAATTCCACGGGCAAAGATATGGAATGTATATGGCCCCACAGAGAATACCATCTACTGTACAGCTTACGAGATTGGCGACACCATCTGTGAGAAAAACGGCATCGTCAGTATCGGAACGGATATGAAACACAGCGCGACAATGATTGTGGACGACAACCGGCAGCCTGTGGCGATTGGAGAAACAGGTGAACTCTGTCTTTCCGGGCAACAGCTGACACCAGGATATTGGAGAGATGAGGTAAAGAACACCTCATCGTTTTTCGTGTCCGACGGTATTCGCTGGTATCTCACGGGCGATGTCTGCTATCGTCAGTCCGACGGTAATATCATCTATTTGGGGCGTAAAGACTCACAAGTGAAAATCCAGGGATACCGGGTGGAGTTGAGTGAGATAGAGAATGTGGCCCGTCATTTCTACCATGACGAGGTCGCCGTCGTTGCCACCACATTTGGCGATGAGAGCGCCCTGCGTATTGCCATTGCCGTGGAAGCAGAGGACAATCAGTGTGGTTTTCAACTCGTGGATTATCTCAAGGAGTATCTGCCCGCCTATATGATACCCGAAAAGGTGGTCTATCTCAAGGCCTTTCCGCAGAATTCTAACAATAAGACTGACCGAAAGGCGATTAAAGAACTTATCAAATAAACAAGTAATCATGGAAAGAGAAGAAGTAAGAAAGTTGCTTTCAGGAATTTTTGAAGTAGTACTCAACCAACCCGTGCTGTTGACTGATGATATGACACCGGACGACATTGACAACTGGGATTCGCTGACCAATATGACCATTATCAGCGAAATAGAAAGCCAGTGGGGTATCAAGTTCAAGCTGCGCGACATCATCCGCATGAAGAACGTGGGCGACATCATCGACACCATCATCAAGAAGACCTGCTAAGTACGATCATTCATCATAACGATCACCACACATACTATGGAATTTCTGTCGATACCATTTGTATGCTGCATGGCGGTGACTTTTCTGCTGTACTATCTTCGGCAGAGTCGCTCCTGGCAGCATGCAGTACTGCTCGCGGCGAGCATGGTGTTTATTGGTTATTACCATCCCGTCTATCTGCTCATCGCCTCGGCAATCACTGTCTTCACATTTCTTTGGGGACGTCTCATCCACGAAACGTTGGATACCCGCGTCGGCACCGTCTGCTTTTGGGCCGGCATTGTCGCTTTGGTCGGGTTCTGGCTGGTGGCGCGCTATTGGTTTCCGCTGTTTCCTTTGGGCATCTCTTTCTATACCTTCCAGGCATTGTCCTATCTGATTGAGATCTATTGGGAAGAGGATCCGGAAGATGATTTCATTGACTTCACGCTCTATATGATGCTCTTCGTCAAGTTCCTTTCGGGACCTATCGAGCGTGCGTGCGACCTGCTGCCTCAGTTGAAGACCGCACGGACATTCGACTATACGCTTGTCACGCGAGGCCTGAAGTTAGTGGCATGGGGCGTGTTTCTCAAAGTCGTCATCGCGGACCGCATCTCGCCCTCCCTCGACATTGTGCTCAACGATGTGCGTGATGCTACCGGTATGCAGCTCTTAGTGGCCACGCTTCTTTATCCCATTCAGCTCTACAGCGACTTTGCCGGATATACGTGCATGGCTTTGGGACTCGGCCGCATGTTAGGATTCCGGTTGCATCCTAACTTCGACCGTCCGTTTGCGTCGCGGTCTACAGGCGAGCTGTGGCGGCGGTGGCATGAGTCGCTCTCCTTTTGGGTGCGTGACTATGTCTTCACGCCGCTCAATGCATCGTTGCGGGAATACGGGCGTTGGGGCGTGTGCCTTTCGTTGCTTGTCACTTTTGTGGTCATCGGCGTATGGCATGGTGCCGGATGGACGTTTGCCTGTTATGGACTTTGCCAGGGTGTTCTCGTCATAGAGGAGGCACTGTTAGGCAAGCGTCGCGAGCGGTGGTATGGTTATCTCGGAAAGCATGTTGGTAATGCGCTGATGATGATCCGTACCTACATTTTCTTTGCCCTTTCGCTACTCTTCTTTAGAGTGGCAGAGGTATCCGATGTGTTCTATACCTACCGCCATCTGTTTGATGGAATTGAATCATCAGTTAAGGAACTCCGTCTTGGCATGGACGACCACTCCTGGATCGTATTTGGTGTGGCAACCATTGTGATGCTGATCGTAGAGTATGCTAACAGCCATCGCAATCTCATCGTCGCTTCCGAGCGGCTGCGGCCGCTATGGAGATGGACGTTGTATTTCGCCGTACTGCTCATCATTCTCTTCTATGGATCGTTCGGAGTGGAAAACTTCATCTATATACAATTCTAAACTGTCATCATCATGAAGACGACATATTCTATTTTGAAGTTCTATGGCAAATGTCTGCTGCTGAGCCTTCCTTTGCTGTTATTTTTGGCTTTCTATGTCATCCGCGACCCTTTTATGGTGGTGCGCTCTTATTCCGACTATGACCATAGCCGTGTGATGCAGAGTGAAGGAGCAGTCAGTTGGGAGAAGTATAAGCTCTACCGTCATCGATGCCACTACGATGCTTTCATCATGGGCACGTCCTGTACAAAGGCGTTTTCCTGCCATGAATGGAACCGATATATCCATGCACACCCTTTCCGCATGTTTTGCAACGCCGAGGGGCTGGGAAGCCTGAAAGTAAAGTTGCAGGCGCTTGACACTGTTCCCGGACAGCGCATAGACCATTTGCTCATCATTGCGGAGCGTAGCATGTTTGACAAGGTTTCACCTATGCATGACTTTATCCATGCCTTGCCGCCTAAGGTGAGCGGAGAGAGTATGGCTAATTATCAGACTCTGTTCTTTCAAACGTTCCTTCAGCCCAAGTTTCTTGTGCCATACCTTGATTATTTGGCTACGGGAAGAATCAGCCGGAACGGACAAAAGGTGCTCAATGTCAACGTACCAACCCGTGAGAGATACTCCAACGACGAGGTGATGTATCAAGAACGGGAGATTACTGATATGGGTGAGAGATATTGGGCAGACAAGGACTTGCCTCAACAGAGCAGGCAACAACACCCTCATGAGGCTCCCTTAGCCATAGGCCTGCCACAGGTGACGGTGCTCAAAGAGATAGAGAAGATATGCCGTAGACATCATACCGATGTTCAGTGGGTCGTTGGCCCTACTTTCAAACAAGAACAGCTCAACCGTCACGATATTCTCGTGTTGTGCCAGATCTTTGGCGCTGCTCACGTCCACGACTACTCAGCAGTCCCACAGTTCTTTGACTACCATTGTTATTATGACCAGGCACATTACCGGCGGGCTGTAGGCAAAAAGATATTGCAAGACATCTATAAGACTCCCTGTCAGCAATAGGCCGATACGCTTCATCCCTCTACTTTTCCGTTTCAGCCATCTTGCGGATCGTTTGGGCGGCTATTCATCGTACCTTTGCAGCCAATAAAACAGTTATCGTTATAAGGAAACAAAGATATGAACAGATGGATAACCGCAGCCTTGGTCGTCGCTGTCTTGCTGACGGGCAGCTGTAAACGGCCAACGGCTGACGACGAGAGCAACACGACTGCAAAAATAGAAACCATGACGGTGAAGCCCCGTGACCTGATGACCACGGTAGGCTATCCTGCCACCATGAACGCCTCTATGGCAGCAACGCCTCGTCCATCATCAACGAGATCAATGCCGCCGTCAAGCAGATGAGCGATGACCTGTCCGAGGGCATCCATTTCCAGAAGATCAACGATGCCAAACTCTATCTCGATGCTTCCATCCACACCGTGTTGGAGACGCTCCTCGAGTCCATTCTGCTTGTCATCCTCGTGGTGTGGGTGTTCCTGCAAGACCTTCGTTCCACGTTCATTCCCTCGGTGAGCATCGTGGTGTCGCTCATCGGTACCTTTGCCTTCATGCAGCTTATGGGCTTCAGTCTCAATCTGCTGACGCTCTTTGCCCTTGTGCTCGCCATCAGCACGGTGGTCGACGATGCCATCATCGTGGTGGAGGCCGTGCAGGCCAACTTTGACCGTGGCTACCGCTCGCCTTATCTGTCCTCCACCGATGCCATGCACAACGTGGCCATGGCACTGCTCACCTCCACGATCGTGTTTATGGCGGTCTTCATCCCCGTGAGCGTGATTGGCGGTACGTCGGGAGCCTTCTACCGACAGTTTGGATTGACCATGGCGGCCGCTGTGGGCATCTCGGCCATCAATGCCTTCACGCTCTCGCCGGCACTCTTTGCCCTGCTGCTTCTCATGACGGTGCTCATCATGCTCCTTGTCATGTTGCCGCTGATGATGGCTACGGGAGCCGGAGCCAATGGCAGCCGCTCGTTAGCCTCCTGCGTGGTGGGAGGCATGGTGTTGGGTATTCTCGCCCTGCTCTTCCTCGTGCCTGCTCTGTTCATCATCTTCCAGTGGTTGCAGGAGTGGATGGTGACAAAGAAAATGGTGGAGTGATAGGGGTTAATTATTCTAAATAATGTAGTAAAGAGCAACTCTATATCATAGGCTTTTTGTAATATTGCAGCCGTTTCTTGTTTAGAATAACATATATGACCTCAAAGATAGTTCCTTCGGGAAGTGTGGCTCATCGACTCAGTGTAATGAGTCTGTTAGTGACTTTAGGTATCGTTTATGGCGACATAGGAACGTCGCCTCTCTATGTCATGAGAGCAATTATCGGTGCCACCCCTGTTGTGACCGCCGACTACATTATAGGCGCAGTGTCGTGCATCATCTGGACACTCACTATTCAGACAACATTGAAATATGTAGTATTGGCGCTGCGCGCCGATAATAATGGTGAGGGTGGTATCTTGGCACTCTATGCGCTTGTGAGGAAACATGGCAGGAGGTGGCTCTATCTCCTTGCCATCATCGGGGCGAGCACGCTCGTTGCCGATGGAGTCATCACACCCTCCATTACTGTTTTGTCAGCCATAGAGGGCTTGCGCACCTATGAGCCTTCCACGCCTGTCATCCCTATTGCCATTGCCATTCTCACGGTGCTGTTCTTCATCCAGCAGTACGGTACCAGCGCCATCGGCAAGCTTTTCGGCCCATTGATGTTGTTGTGGTTCTCAATGATTGGCCTGTTGGGACTTGCCCATGTGGGTGACAGTTGGGTGATACTCAAGGCTTTCAATCCTTGGTATGCCGTTCGTTTGTTAGCCACCAGTCCGGAATGGTTTCTCATCTTAGGTGCCGTGTTTCTTTGTACAACCGGTGCGGAGGCGCTCTATTCCGATTTGGGTCACTGTGGCAAGCAAAACATCCGGGTGAGCTGGGTCTTCGTCAAGACAATGCTCATCTGCAACTACCTCGGTCAGGGCGCTTGGATCATCGCCCATGCCGGGCAGCTTGCTCCCGGCACGAATCCTTTCTACGCCATCATGCCGCATGCTTTCCTGCCCGTAGGTATTACGATGGCTACGATAGCGGCTATCGTGGCTAGTCAGGCACTGATCAGCGGGTCGTTTACCATCTTCAGCGAGGCCATGAACCTTCACTTTTGGCCACGGCAGCGCATCAAGTATCCTACCGATATCAAGGGACAGTTGTATATACCGTTTATTAATATCAGCCTTTACGTGTTGTGCATCATCGTCATTTTGTTTTTCCAGACTTCCAGCAATATGGAAGCAGCCTACGGACTGGCTATCACGGTGACGATGCTGATGACCACCTTGCTGCTGGGTTGCTATCTTAAGCAAAACAAGATGCGGCGGAGTATCGTGATTCCCGTCATCAGCTTTTTTGTGGTCTTGGAGAGCATCTTCTTTGTCGCCAACTTAGCTAAGTTCATGCACGGCGGTTGGGTGACAATGCTGTTGGCCGGGACCATCTGTCTTGTGATGTATGTGTGGTACAATGCCGATAAGATCAGAAGCACCTTTGTGGAGCACCGCGACATCCGTAAGTACTATGACATACTGTCGGATATCAAGGCCGACACGTCCATCTCAAAGTTCGCCACCAACGTCGTGTATATGAGCCGGTTTGGTGGCAAATACGATGTGGAGCAGAAGGTGCTGTACTCCATCATCAACAAACATCCCATGCGTGCCGATCACTATATCTTGTTGCATACTGATTATGAGGACACGCCCAATGAGCGCAGCTATGACTTCTATGAACTGATACCGGGTACGCTCTACCGCATCAACCTCCACTTAGGGTTCCGCGTGCAACCCTATGTCAACCTCTATCTCCGGCAAGTCATCGAGGATCAGGTGGAGAAAGGCAGCTTTACTTCTGAGAGTGGCTACGACTCGTTGCGTCGCCATCATGTGGCGGGTAACTTCATTTTTGTGTTTATCAAGCGGGTATATGCTGAGTTCAACGTGTTTACTCCCAAGGCTCGTTTCATCATGACCATTTACAATCTTGTACATCATCTCAAGCAGAGCGCCCCTAAGGCTATGGGCTTGAACACCAGCAATGTCTTTGTGGAGACCGTCCCGCTTGTGGTCCGGACAAGAAAGATAGAACGTGTAAAGCAAAATTAGTCCTGCCCCCCGAAGACGAGATGCGGAAGACTTAGAAGTGGAAGTTGAGCGTGGCGGTCAAGTCGTGGAAGTGGAAGGATCCGGATACCCCAGGGTAGTCTTTTTCCAGATTGAGCAGTCCGACGTGCCCTTGCAGTCCCAGTCGCCAGTGCTTGCCCATTTGGTAGTATATGCCGGGCTGCAGACCAAAGTCGAACGGCCGGTAGATATCCCTATCGTTCAATGGATAATTGGGATCGGCACCATTATAATACTGGTTGTTGGAAGCAATGAAGGAGAATACGGGGCCGCATTCCACCACAAGTCCGCTCTTACGTGGGTTGGAGAGATGGTATTGGATGAGGACTGGAATGTCGATGTACGAGCAGTCGTAGGCACCTTCTTTACCAGTGACATCACCTACTTCAAACTTCGCACGGTAGCCGATGCCCGGCATGACGGACCAATGGCGTGTGAGATAGTAGTTCAGACCGTAGCCGACATGAAAAGCGATAGGGGCTTCTTCATCGGCAAATTCGGTTGCATAGCCCAAACCGATATAGAAGTTGTGCTCGATGCGCTTTCCCTGTCCGATAGCAGGAAGACAAAGCAATGTAGCTGTGCTTAGGGCAAGCAACCCTTTTCTGATGTTGTTCATGGTTACTATATATAATAAGGTGTATGATTCTTTATTCCTTTGCCGGTCTAAGCAGCATCCAGTAGGCGCTTGCCTTGATTTTGTTCATCAGAGCGGCGCCAAGAAAAGAAGGATGGCAGAGAATAATCCTCTCTGCCGAAGGCGACTCACCATTTGTTTATTTCTATATGACGACGGCCGTTCCGCTCACTGCCACCATGAGCATGGAACCGCTTTGGCCCACGGTCTCGTAGTCGATGTCGATGCCAACGACAGCGTTGGCACCGAGGTCGGCGGCGCGTTGCCGCATCTCGTCCAGTGCCGTGCCTTTTGCCTCGCGCAGCACTTTCTCGTAGCTGCCCGACCGTCCGCCGATGATGTCGCGGATGCCGGCAAAGAAATCTTTCATGAAGTTGGCACCGATGATGGTCTCGCCTGTCACGATGCCCTTGTACTCTCTAATGGAATGACCTTCGATGGTCGGTGTGGTGGATAATAGCATAATCTAAGACGTTTGGTGGTTGCAAAGATAGTGTTTTTATTCCAAAGTCCAAAGGAGAGGGGAAAGAAATGTCTCTTGGCGATCTTCCTTTCGGCCTTGTGAGAGAAAAAGGACAGGAAGATTCGGGTATGACCAAGAAAAGTTGTATCTTTGCCAAAGATAGAATCTTATGAATGACAGACATGGACAAAGATAAAGTTTATCGGCAGCTGACGGCACAGGCAAAGAGTCTGGTCGATGGCGTGGACAACGTGGTAGGCGCCTTGGGTAATGTGACAGCCCTGTTGAAAGAGGAGCTTCCATCTTTCTTTTGGGTCGGCTTCTATGTGGTTAAGGATGGGCGTCTGCAGTTAGGACCCTTCCAAGGTCCGGTCGCCTGCTACGGCATCGAGAGGGGAAGGGGCGTATGTGGTGCGGCTTGGGAAAAAGCCCAAACCATTGTAGTGCCCGACGTGCATCAGTTCCCCGGTCATATTGCCTGCTCCTCACGCTCCAATTCCGAGATTGTCGTGCCGGTCTTCTATGGCGGAGAGGTCGTCGCTGTCATCGATGTGGACAGCGAAGACGTTGATGCTTTCGACGAGGAAGACAAACGCGGCTTGGAGACGATAGCCCAGATCGTGGCACCACTCTTTGCCGCAGGATATTGAGTGCTTTCCTACTCTTGCAATAGTAACTAAACCTGTATGAAGATGTTGAATATGACCATTCACAACACCATCCGTAAGCTTAAGGACAAGATGGAGACCAGCTACAGTCTGCCTTGGCGGGAAGACTTCGGAGGGTATCTGCTCCAGCGTGGTTATCTGCTCTACCAAAATCTTTTTATCAAGCGTCACTGGGGCTTCGCTGCCCAACTCACTTTCAATACCTTCATGTCCCTTATTCCTGCCTTTGCCATCATCTTCGCCATCGGCAAGGGACTGGGATTTGAAGGCTATATTCTTTCTTGGTGCAAGTATGTCTTCTCGGCTCAACCGCAAGTATACAACGCCATCGTGAGTCTTTCAGAGTCCTACATCCAATATGTTCATACCCGGGTCTTTGTCATCGCCGGCATTGCCGTCATGCTTTGGAGCGTGATAAGTCTCTTCATGGATATCGAGAGCGTATTCAACGACATCTGGGGCGTCAAGGAAGACCGCCCATTGCAGAAACGGTTGATCTATTATATCGCGATTATCTTCTGTGCACCGATCGTCATTATCCTCTGCAGTTCTTTCACTATCTACAGCTACTTACTCCTCGACTATCTGCCTGTCATCCGTTACATCACTCCTGTCATGCACTGGGCAACAGGCATCATCGTCCCCGTTCTGCTGATGTGGCTGTTTTTCTTGTGCCTTTATACCTGCATCCCCCATACGCCCGTGCCCGTCAGGCATGCCTTGTGGCCGTCACTTTTAGCCAGCTTCTGCATCATGCTGCTCCAGATGGCCTATATCCATCTGCAGGTTCTGGTCTCGAGCTATAGCATCATCTATGGCAGTCTGGCTGCCATCCCTCTCCTCCTGTTATGGTTGCAGATATCTTGGTACATCAGCATCGGATGTGCGGAACTCACGCATGCCAATCAGGATCTGGCGATAGGCAACGTTGATAAAACCGCAGAGTACACGATGAACGAGATCATCGCTCAGTGCCTCATCATCCTTGACCTACTCATCGACCGGCAACAGAAGGGCTATAGTCCACTCCGTTTCACTCAGCTACAACAGCGAACCTGTTTTTCTCGTCCCGAACTCTTGCAATGTCTCGTCCGGATGGAAGTCTGCGGCATCGTCTATGCTTCACCGTCACGCCACCGTCATGACAAGATCTATACCCTGAGTCAAAATACGCAGGATATCCAACCCGATGTAGTCGTTGCCCGACTGATGAACTCTCGTTTGGGAGACGATGGCCGCCAGGTCACCGATGCGAAGATCCGTGAGAAGATAAAGACCTTAAAGATCCATATAGATAGGTAGATAGTGCTTCTCCGTTTAAGGGCACTACCTCTTTTAATCTTGTTCTTCGCTATTGACCAAATCCATTTTTAGCGATGTCCTTGATAAGGCGGACTAAGATGTTCAGAGACAGTGTGGATTAGAATCACAGAATTCGCTTGTACGCAAATATATTTAATGTTAGTGTCACAGGCCTAAGCATACCTGTGGCGATAATCGTGGTTCCGGCTGTTGTCGTGATACAGGGAATCGTATTACGAAGAAACAAATACGTTCAGACCTTGTTGGAGCAATATCGGGTCATGACACCAGAAGAAAGGAAGAGACTGTCAAAAGAGGGTTTGCCTTATCGCGTAATACCCGGCCTTGGATTAATGGCTTTCTATATGTTGATTTTAATTCTTGCTTGGCAGCATGTCATACACATATAATATAGTTAGATTCAGAAATAGTAGAGCTTTTGAATAATGGACATGAAATTCGACTACAAAATGCTGTCGTCTCACAGTTGTATTCTAGAGAAGAAGTAGTGGACTTTTCAACGAACCCCATGCTGTTTTGATGAAAAAGGTAGGATGAGGTGGAGAAAACGGTGGTTTTACTTTGCAAAATCAGTGATTTTACAGTGAGAAAAAGGCGAGATGACAAGAAGAAAAAGGTACTTTGACCGAAAATTCTCTAGAGAATTTTCGGTCAAAGTACCTTTTTTTATTGGACTATCTTTGGTTTTCTTATGATAGAAATATCTGTTATCTTTATAACTTGTTGATTTGTAACATATTGCAAAATTGGCTTCAAAAATCGAGAAATTGCGACCAATGATGCTCTTGTTTGTGAAAATTGCCGTCTCGTGGATCGTTTTTTGTCAGTTTATCTAACAGATTCTGTTTTTCTGAATAAGATGGATTTGTGGCTTCTGCTTTATAGTTCCTTAGTCGATGCCGTCCATTGCGAAAAGTTCGCAATGCAAAGATAATGGAATCCGGGGAGGCAGCAAAGCTCTTGGAACGATGATTTCTTATCTATTGCTGTTCATCCCCTCCTTGAATTTTGCTTGAAGTATTTTGGCCATCTCGTTCTTCGGGTTGAGTTTCAGCGCCTCGTCAAAGCTGTCGAGCGCCTGACGATAGTAGCGCGGTCCGTTTTGCTGTGGGTTGGTTACGATGAGCGCCGTGTAGTAGAAGCCGTGTAGCGTGGCGAGGTCAGAGCGGTCGGTGGCTTTGGTGGGCTGCAGCGCTTCGATGCGTTGGATCACGCGCTGGGCCTCGTCGATATACTGCTGAGCCTTGCCGCTTTGAGGTTGCGAACAGACTGTACCGAGCAGGAGCACAGCCTGCTGGTATTTCGGCTGGATGCTGTCGGGCTGCATGGCTTCCAGGCGTTGCAGCGAGGCGAGTTGCTGCTCCACCGTGGGCTGACTTTGCTGGGCATGGAGACTGAGGAAGGAAACAACGATGAGGATGAGGACCATCATGCGGCGGTAGGCGACGGAGGCCAGTGCCTTAGAAATTTGCGATGTCATAAGCTTTATTACTTTTAAGTGAAACAAAAATTCCGATATAAAGGAAGCGGTCGGAGCCGTTGGTGATGGGCTCGCCGCCACGGTATCCATAGATGTTTTGGCGTCCGAGCAGATTGCTCAGTGAGGTATAGACGATGACGTGCTTGCTCGCAAGACAGGTGATGCTGGCATCAAGACTATTATAATAAGGTGTGGTGCGCCCCTCGCTCTTTCGTCCAGAGGCAAACGACTCGGTGAGTCCGAGGCCGAAGATGCCGATACTATATTTCAGCGCGAGACGCAGGTTGTGACGCGAGACGTATTGAGGCTGCTGTTCGGTGAGATAATCGAGGTAGCGTCGGCGTGAGTCATTGTAGCTATAGCTGAGCATTGTGTAGAGGTTGGGCATCAGTGACCGGTCGTCGATGAAGAGATCAAAGCCTCGGCTCTTGCCGTGACCGTCGGCAGTGTAGAGCCCTTGACGGAGGAGCGGCAGACGAGAGTATCGCTTGTAGTAGGACTCTATGCGTACGAGCGTGTTGCCAAAACTGTATTGCAGTCCGGCGATGTAGTGATGGGCCAGTGAGGATCGGGATGGCGCAAGGCTACGTACCAGGATGGTGTCGGCGGCTTCTTGGGTATAGCTTCCGGCAGAGAGCGAGAGCAGCCAGCGGCGTGAGGGATTGTAGTTGAGCAGCAGGCGGGGCAGTATTGTCCAACGGTGGGAAAGGCTGGAATATTCCGTACGCAGCGAGGCTTCGGCAGAGCAACCTTTGAAGAGCTTGTATTGCATCATGGCGAAGAGTGCTGGCAACAGATAACCTTTGGAATCGTGCAGACGGTCATGGAGGCGATAGTCGAGCCACTGATATCGGAAGAAACTCTCCATGCCGATGGTGCCTTTCATCCATGCAGTCAGTGTCTTCGATGCTTTCGTCTTGACGTGGAGCTCGCCCGTGCGGTGACGATAGCGGTCGCCATGGAGCAACGCGTCACTGATGTCTTGCCACACCATGCCGGCGGCGAGCCCAGCGAACCAAGTGACGCGACCTTTGGCGGAGCCTTTCGCCACGCTGTTGAGATAGAGGTTGTTTTCCTCAAGACGGAGCGTCCGCCCGTCTGTGTCGAGGCTCAGCGTCGTGCGGTCGAAGCCGAGATAGCTCTTCCACACGCTCGATGGTGTGGGCTGTGTCTTCCATTGCGTCTCGAATGACAGTTGTCGGTAGGGCTTGCGCCAATTCCAGCGGTCGGGGAAAAGGCGGTTGTACATCCCCAAGTCCATGTAGGTGGCATTCATCGACCAACAGCCTTGCTTAGTTGCCTTTGTTCCTCCGATGTTCCAGTCGATCAGCGACGCGCTCACGCCCAATTTGTCCGAGACCGGTGCGTCGGTAGTCTCCATGGACAGTACCGACGAGAGGGCCTGACCATATTCCGCGTCGTAGCCTCCGAGGGAAAAGGCGATGCCTTTGAAAAGAAAAGGAGAGAAGCGGCCGCGTGACGGACTGTTGGGGGCTGTAGTGGAATAAGGCCGCAACACGTGCATGCCGTTGATATAGGTCTGGCACTCTTCGCTGCTGCCGCCTCTGACGTAAAGTTTTCCATCTTCGCCTACCTTTTGTGTGCCCGGCAGGCTCTGCAGCGCCGATACGATGTCACCGCAGCTGCCTCCGTCGAGTACTACGTCGAGGGCGCCCATCTGTTTCACGCCATTGGCCTGCCCGAACTGGAAGGTGCTGCCGGTGACGACGACCTCGTCAATGGTGGTTGTGCGCTCATGCAACCGGATGGCGAGCGGCTTGTGTCCTTTTTGCCAATCCCGTTCCGCGTTGTCATATCCTATACAGGTGATCATCAGCTGTGCGCTGTCGGCTTTCAGCGTTGAGAAGGAGAAACGGCCGAGCGAGTCGGTGAGACAGCCGTCCGTCGTACCTTTGACAAAGACGTTGGCTCCGGCTATCGGATGGCGACCGTCGGTCACCGTACCCGATACCACCTGCTGTGCTCGGACAAGACAGTTGCCTGCCAACAGGAGAATGAGGATGAGAATGTTGCGTTTCATGCCGACAAAGTTAGTACATGAAACGCGGTGTTGCAAATTTGCGGGACAGACAGCTATCTACAGGGCTATATGCCTAAGCGCCAAGACGAAATGCAAGGATTAGGGACGAATGACTAAGCAGAAATCAGTGAATTTGCTTGCAGGTATAAAAGTTTATACCTATCTTTGCAAAAAAAGAAATGCCAACATTGCTTATTGCCTTTGGAATACGCTTCTTCTTTTATATGGATGAGCACGAGCCTATCCATGTACATATCAGCTATGGTGGGAAGAAGGCAAAGATAGAATTAATGCCTGCCGTAAAGGTTGTTTATAATCATGGAATAAAAGACCAAGTCGTGAAGAAGGCACTCAACACATGCAATAATTATAGAGATGAGTTTATTGCGGAATGGCACAAATGCTTTGGCAATGACTAATAATCAAGGAGACAACGATATGGAGAAGATTAAAACCATTTGGTTTGATGCAGACCGCATCTATATGAAGACACAGGAAGGTAAGGTGTATAGTCGCCCTTTGGAGGCATATCCCGAACTAAAGGATGCCACCGTTGAGCAACGCAATGACTATGTCATAGGTGATGATGGAGAAGACATTAGATGGGAAAGCATTGATGCCGACATGCACATCAGCAGTTTCCATGAGGTGACTGAGCCTAAGGACAACGAGATAGCACAGATGTTCGCCCATTATCCGTGGCTGAACGTGTCGGAAGTAGCCCGTGCCATCGGCATTAATAAAAGTCTGATGGCACGTTATATCTACGGTATATCCAAACCAAGTGAGAAACGTGTACAGCAGATTCGTGATGCCTTGCATCAGTTTGGCAAGGACCTGTTGAGTGCATAAGGAACGAATCACCCCACGAACGACCGCAGCTTAGTCACATAGCTCCTCGATACGGGTACTGTGTGGTGTTCGTCGCCCACGGTGAGCTGATAGCCGTTGGAGTTGCCATGGGCGGAGAGAATGTTGTTGAGGTTGACGATGAACGAACGATGGCATTGGAAGATGCTCTTCTCGTTGGTGTCGGCAAGGACTGAAGTCAGTGTGGTGCGTAGCTGTCGGTGCTCGACAAGACTCTCATGGAGGAAGTAGATGTCGACGAAGTTCTTCTGTGCTTCGGCGTAGAGAAAGTCGGAGAGGTGCAGCGTGAGATCGTTGCCACGCACAGATGTGTCGTGAAAAGTCACCGTTTGCGTGGTTTGTGCGTCTATGTCTTTAGGCAACAGTTCAGCCAGACGCGTGCGCAGACGCTTCTGATATTCCAAGGCTACGATGGTGAGCGTGATGGGAATGCCGAAGAGCAGGGTGACATAGAGATAGGCCAGGAAAAGCAGGAGAGAAACAGGGTTGGGAAACCAGAGGATGCTGAGTATGCTGTTGCCTAAGCTGACGCAGCAGAATAGCAACAGAATAGCAGCGCACTCATGCCACACCCGCCACGTCTTGACACGCCGCACCCAGGGTTTGAATACACACGTACCATAGCACCATGTCACGGCTACGGACAGCATGGAGAAGCAGAGGGTCACGAAGAAGATATTCCCTTCATACTGCCCAAGGCCAAAGGGCCTGAGAAAGTAGAGAAGGAAGAACACGATGCCACCGGCTATCAGTCCTGCCTGTAGCCAGTTGCCGTCGTCGTTTTGAGGCAATGCCCTTAAAAAGAAACCTGTCAACCTTTTCATTGCTGTTAATTCCTTTGCAAAGATAACAGAAAATAATCATAACGCAAAATAAAGGTCGGCTTTTATCTTCGGGCCTATTTCTTTTTCTTATTGCGGTGTTCCATCGGTGTGCAGCCGAGTTGCTGCTTGACATACTTGCCGAAGAACGAAGGATTGGGGAAACCGAGGATGTTGGCAATCTCCTTGACGGAGTATTCCGTGGAGCGAAGATAATAGTCGATGTCGGCCACGGTATACTCTTCTATCCACTGCAGGGCTGTCTTACCGGAATGCTGCTTGCAGACCAGGCTCAGATATTTCGGTGTAACAAAGAGTTGGCTGGCGTAGTCTGCCACCGGCCGGTGCTTGATCTTGCTGTTCTGCAGCAGATCGAGGAAGCGTGGGAAGAGGTCGCCGGTCTGAGGCTTCGGGGTGTGATCAATGAGATTCTCCTCAGAGAGAATGCCACAGAGCCCAAGCAGTGCTCCTTGGATAAACGACTGCACAATCTCCTTTTGATAAGGATTTGAGGTGTAGTCGAGACCGAATTGTATCGTCTCGCACAGTTTGTTGGCCATACTGATATCGTTGTCGCTCAACAGTCTCACCTTCATCTGGTTGACATACATTGCATGATTCCAAATGCCTATGGCCGGATGCAGCAGGCGCTGGATTATATTGTCGGTCAGCAGCAGGGCTTTGAACTTAAAGTCTACGCTAAACAAGAAATGATTAATCTTGACGTAGGAGGGTACGAGGAGCATCTGGTTGCGACTGATGGTTAGCGTCTTGCCATTGAAATCAGCTTGGGCAGACCCATCGAAGCATACAAGAACGGCATTCATCTTCATTCTATTTTTTTCGAGTTAACAATGTCCTCTAATGGATAAATAATGTTCAATAAGGAATATGAAATAGAAATCGAACGCTTAGCAGGCCTTATAGAACATCGGAATGTCGTAAAAAGCCAGTTACTTTGCAGGCGAATTCAGAATATAGGAAACGAATAATAGGACATCAAAATGAAAAGAAATGTATGTTTTTCAGTGGCTCTGGCCTTGACCACGTTGCTGCTGACCAGTTGTCATGACAAGAAGACGCCGGTAGGTGAGAAAGCCGTCAGCGTGGAGACGACGACCGCCAGTGAGGCCTTGGCCACGCAGGGCAACAGTTATGCCGGTTCCATTGAGGGCACCAATGCCGTAGCGCTGAGCTTTTCGGCAGCGGGCGCTATCCAGCGACTGAACATCAGTGAGGGCCAGTCGGTCAGTCGCGGTCAGCTGCTCGGCACCGTTGATGCCACGACCACGGGCAATGCACTGCTCGCCGCGCACGCCACGACACAACAGGCTGTGGACGCCCTCTCGCAGGCCGAGGACGCTTATCGCAGAATGAAACAGCTTCACACAGCGGGCTCGCTGCCTGACATCCAGTGGGTGGATGCCCAGACTAAGTTGAGTCAGGCACGTGCGCTGGTGCGACAGACCCGTGCTGCTGAGGCCATCGCCCGCAAAGGTATGACCGATACCCGGCTCATAGCACCCTTTAGCGGTTATATCTCGAAGAAGACGGCAGAGGTGGGACAGAACACTGCGCCGGGTGTGCCCGTGGCGACGCTGGTGACGATTGACCGCGTGAAGGTGAAGGTCAGCGTGCCCGAGAGCGACATCAGCCGCGTGCGTGTGGGCGAGGTAATGCGTTTCCGCGTAGCAAGTCTTAATGGTACTACCTTTGTGGGACGTGTCACTGAGAAAAGCGTCACCGCAGATCCATTGGCCCATACCTATGATGTCAGTGCCTTGGTCAGCAACCCGAAACATGAGCTGCTGCCGGGTATGGTCTGTGAGGCTTACTTCCAACAGCGAGGCTCACAGCAAAATACATTGCCTGCCAACTTGATACAAATCGACGACGACAACCATCCCTTTGTGTGGACGGTTGTTGACGGTAAGGCACATAAGCAACTGCTGACACTTGGCGAGAACATCGGAGATGTTGTTGTGGTGACGGGAGGACTGTCGCCCGAGAGTCAAGTCATCTGCGTGGGACAGCAGAAGGTGAGCGAAGGAAGTAAAGTGAGGAATATTGAGTGATGAATGTTGAATTGGGTTCAATGTTGAATATTGAATGATGAATTACGAATTATGAATAAGAAACGAAATATGGTGGAATGGGCGATGCACTACCGGCAGATCGTCATCCTTATCACCTCGTGTCTGTTGGCCTTTGGCGTGTTCGCTTTGGTGAAGATCAACAAGAACGAGTTTCCCGACTTCACTATCCGGCAGGGTCTCGTCATTGCCGCCTATCCGGGAGCCAGTGTCAGCGATGTGGAGCAGCAGGTGACTAAACCGTTGGAGAACTATATCTTCACCTATAAAGAGGTGGACAAGACCAAGACAAAGTCGTTCACCCGCAACGGACTTGCCATCATACAGATAGAACTGAACAAAGACATTGACAGCGAAGAGAAAGACAATTTCTGGAGCAAGATTAAGGACGGGCTGAAGACGTTTAAGGCCTCTCTGCCCATGGGCGTAGTGGCCCTGCAGGTGCAGGACGATTTCGGCGACACTTCGGCTCTGCTCATCACCATGGAGAGCAAGGACAAGACTTACCGCGAGCTGAAAGAATATATGAACGATCTTAAGGATCGGCTACGGCCTGTTGAGAGTGTCGGACGGCTCAATGTCTATGGACTGCAACAGGAGCAGGTAGCGGTGTATATCGACAACAAGCGGGCTCTCTGAGTATGGTATCTCACCGACGCTCGTGGCTACACAACTGCTGTCCAAGGGCTTCATCACCACGGCGGGCACGCAACGTACACCTGACTATGAGTACCCCATCGATGTGAGGCCTGCGCTCAATGTGGTGGGTGACGTGGAACAAACTGTTGTGTGGAGCGATGCTGCCGGACATGTGGTGCGGCTGAAGGACATCGCCGACGTGCGACGCGAATACCCGGCACCGTCGAGCTACATCACCAACAACGGGCGCAAGTGCATTCTGCTCAGCGTGGAGATGAAGAAAGGCAAGAACATCACTGACATGGGTGAACAGATTGATGAGCAGCTCAGCGCGTTTCAGCAGACGCTGCCCAAGGATGTGACGATGTTTACCATCACCAACCAGAGCAAGGTCGTGGGTGACAGCATTATCAACTTCCTGCGCGAGTTGCTCATCGCCATCATCGCCGTGGTTGTCGTCGTGCTGCTGCTCATGCCCATGCGCGTGGCCCTCGTGGCGTCGAGTACCATTCCCGTGACCATCTTCATCTCGTTGGGACTGTTCTATGCTTTCGGCATTGAACTCAACACCGTGACCTTGACGGCACTTATCGTTACATTGGGTATGATTGTCGACAACTCCATCGTCATCATCGACAACTATGTCGAACTCCTTGGCCAAGGCATGAGCCGTTGGGGCGCCTCCATCCAGAGTGCCACACACTTCTTCAAGTCCACCTTCTCGGCCACCCTCGCCATCAGTATTACGTTCTTCCCCTTCCTGCTCACGATGACGGGTATGTTCCATGACTTCATCCTCTATTTCCCCTGGGCCATCACCATCGTGCTCATGGTCTCGCTCTTGGTGGCCGAGCTCATCGTGCCCTTCATGCAGTTCTGGTTCATCCGCAAGCCCATGGAGGTGAAAAAGGGCAAGGACGGCAAGCCTAGCTTCTCTTTCCTTGGGCTGATGCAGCGCTACTACGACCAGCTCATCTCTTTCTGCTTCCGCCACTACTATGGCACTCTCGCCGCTGCCGTGGTCTGCACCCTTGGCGGCTTCATACTGATGGACAAGTTGCCACAGAAGCTCATGCCCACCGCCGAGCGCAACCAGTTTGCCGTGGAGATGTTCCTGCCCACGGGCACCTCGCTTCAGCGCACGGCTCAGGTAGCCGACAGTCTGGAGCATATCCTCCGACAGGACAAGCGCGTGGTGTCGGTGGCTTCGTTCAAAGGCACTTCGTCGCCACGTTTCCATACGGCATACGCTCCGCAGATGGGTGGCAAGAACTTTGCACAGTTCATCGTCAATACCACTGACGACAAAGCTACCGAGGCTGTACTCAAGGACTATCGCATGAAATACTCCGAAGCCTTCCCCAATGCCTACATCCGTTTCAAACAGCTCAACTACAGCAATGAGGACAACAGTGTGGAAATACGTCTGAGCGGATCCGACTGGGCGCTGCTCAAGCATGTGGCCGACTCGGTGACGGACGAGATGCGCAAGTGCCCGCAGTTGATGCTTGTACGCAACGACGTGCGCGAACCACTCTATAAGGACCATATCATCCTCGACGAGAGCAAGGCCAACCGTCTTGGCATCACTAATGCGCAGGTGGAGCTGGCCATGGCCTCGCGCTATAGCTCCGACGGCCTTCCCCTCGGCACGATATGGCAGGGCGACTATGGCACCAAAGTGGCCATGAAAGGCAGCAAGGCCAATGACGCATCAATGACCGACGTGGAGGATGAGCCTATCCCCGTGCTCGGTGGGGTGAAGACGGTACCACTGCGCGATGTGGCTAAAATAGAAAAGACGCAGGAAGACGGACAGATATGCCACCGCAATGGGGTGCGCACGATCACCGTCATGGCTGATGTGGCTGACGGCGTAAACGTCATGAATCTCACCAAAGCGTTGCAGAAACAATTCACGCAGGACAAAATGCCTGAGGGTGTGAAGCTTTCTTGGGGTGGCGAGTATGACGTGTCGGGCGAAACCATGCCGCAGATAGTCGGGGCTATCGCCATCGCTGTGGTCATCATCTTCTTCATCCTCCTCGGACATTTCAAGCGCATCAGCACTTCTCTGCTCGTCTTGCTGTCGTTGGCGATGACACTTTTCGGCGCGGCCATCGGCGTATGGGTGACGGATATCGACTTCTCACTGACGTGTTTCCTCGGTTTCATCTCGCTGATGGGCATCCTCGTCAGAAATGCCATCATCATGTTTGACTATGCCGAGGAATTGCGCACCAACGAGCAGCTTACGGCTCATGAGGCCATCTTCGAGAGTGCCAAACGTCGTATGCGTCCTATCTTTCTCACCTCAGCAGCCGCGTCGATGGGCGTCATACCGATGATTCTCGGTGGCAGCGGACTGTGGATGCCCATGGGGGTAGTCATCTTCTTCGGTACGCTCATCACCATGGTGCTCATCCTCACCGTACTGCCCGTGGCCTACTGGCTGATGATGAGCGGGTCCACAAAGAAGAGACTCGCCTCGGAAAACATAGAGAAAGAATAGAAACCATAGAGGCTATAGACGCTATAGAGAATAGAAAAAAATCAAAGCAAAGAACGCTATGCAGAAAACCATGTTATCCACAGCCCTGCTCTTGGGCTGCCTTTCGTTCCACGCCCAGCGTGTGCTGACTCTGGAGCAGTGCCGCGACGCGGCCATCAACCACAATATCGCCGTACGCTCGGCCAACCGCTCTTTGGAGAAAGCCCAGGAACAGAAGAAAGAAGCCTTTACCAAGTATTTCTCATCTGTGTCCGCGGCCGGCTTCACCTACCATTCCTCCAAGGACGTGGTTCGCGGCGACATCAATACTTCTGATGTCATTCCATCCTCCATTGCCTCGTCCATCCCCGAGGCTATCGCTACAATGATTCCCTCATCGGTACCCATTGGTCTGATGCGTAATGGCACGGCAGCAGGCATTACGGCCGTACAGCCCGTGTTCATGGGCGGGCAGATTGTCAATGGCAACAAGCTCGCCAAGGTGGGTGTGACCGCCGCCGACCTGCAACGTCAGTTGTCGGAGCGCGAAGTGAGACTCACCACCAATCAGTATTACTGGAACGTGGTGACGCTCCAGGAAAAATTACATACGCTTCAACAGACACAGCAGATGTTGCGGTCGCTGGAGAAGGATGTGAACACCGCTGTTAAGGCTGGCGTTGCCCTCCGCAACGATCTCTTGCAGGTACAGCTCCAGGAAAATCAAGTAGAAGCGGCTCTGCTTGAGGTGAACAATGGCATTAAGGCGAGCCGCCAAGTGTTAGGACAGTATATAGGCTTGTCAGACTCTAGTTTTGTGGTCAGTGGAATGGAGGCTAAGGACAGTACCTTCGTGTTGCCTGTTGCCATGCGTAGAGACCCTTCAGTGGCCGCAGCGAACATGACAAAGAGCCGGCTATTGGAGCAAAACGTGCAGGGGACTGTACTCAATCGCAAGTTGGAGGTGGGCAAGAACCTGCCCTCTGTGGCCGTCGGTGCTGGCTATGACTATGTGCGGCTGGTTCATAAGGATAACACTTTCGGCATGGTCTTTGCCACGGTCTCCATCCCTATCTCAAGTTGGTGGGGTGGCAGCCACGCCATCAAACGGCGGAAGATAGAGGAGCAGGAAGCCCGTGAGCAGTTGGCCGACAAGCAACAGTTGCTCAGCATTAAGGTTGAGAAGGAATGGGACGACGTCACTGTGGCCTACCGCAAGACACTCATAGCCCGAAAGAGCATAGAACAGAGCTGTGAGAACCTGCGTCTCAACCAGCAGTTCTACCACGCCGGAACGGGTAAGATGACCGACCTGCTTGAGGCTCAGCGACAGGTTCAGCAGAGCCGCGACAGTTGGGTGGAGGCAGTTGCCGCCTATCAGTTGCGGTTGGCGGAATACGAAGAGATGACGAAATGATTTTGTGAGGAGAAAAAAGTCTTAAGGAAATCTTAAGGAACAGTTAAGGTAATCTTAAGTGTCTTTGGTTTTAAAGTCCGTACCTTTGCACCGTCAAAAGGAAACAAAGAATTACAAACAATTAAAACATACAACGGATAAGAAGAAATAAGAAGAAATCAATCGAGGCTTTACAGTTCCTCGCAACAGAGTTGTCAAACATGAGGATCTTATGAATCTAAAAGAATTTGTGGAAAATCTCCACTTAAAATGACACAGACAATGAATATACGGCACTGGAAAGATGCCGTCATATCGATTTCTGACAAAAAGGGGCGGACTTTGCGTGCGCCCCTTTTATTTTCTCACCTTAGTGGGACGGTTTTACGAAAAACTATCGTATATTTGCATTAGTTTAATGAATATCCGCAATCATCCAAATTAGCAAAGTTTACACTGTCTGGACAATCCT
>OGEO01000167.1_pt1 | contig 77332 bp, 67 predicted proteins | sample 1570661 | NCBI WGS metagenome assembly OGEO01 (sample SAMEA2582142, study PRJEB24529) | metagenome | biome: Human gut stool | place: China | collected 2011
GATGGTTCCTCGGTCTGGAAATGATGGACAAGGTTCCCCATTTCTCTACGTTTGGCTTCTGGAGTGCTGACCCAAAGCGTTTTGTCTACAGTCTGAAAGGAGATATCCATAATGGATATCTCCTTTTACATACGAATGAAATTATGCGGTGATCACAGTGCCTGCCTTGCCCTTAATGGCATCCTTGACATGATCCATGGAGGTGATCAGTACTTTGCCGGCAGGAACCTTCTCCAGATAAGAGATAGCTGCTTCAATCTTGGGAAGCATGGTGCCTTCCTCGAACTGTCCTGCTGCGATCAGATCCTTTGCTTCTGCTACGGTGAGAGTCTCCAGTGCTGCCTGATCCTCCTTACCGAAATTCTTATAGACATAGGGAACTGTGGTCAGGATGATCAGCTCGTCACAGCTTAGGTCGGAAGCAAGCTTACCGGCGATGGCATCCTTCTCGATGACTGCGGAAGCACCCTTCAGCGCATGCTTCTGCTCGATCACGGGGATTCCGCCGCCGCCACAGGCGATAACTACCTGATCTGCGGCTGCCAGCGCACGGATGGCTTCGATCTCTACGATATCGATAGGCTTGGGGGCAGCAACGACACGGCGGAAGCCCTTGCCGGGATCTTCCTTGACATAATTGCCCTTCTTTACTTCAATCTCAGCATCTTCCTTGGACATGTAACGACCAATGACTTTGGTGGGCTCATAGAAAGCCTCATCATAAGGATCTACCGTGACCTGGGTGAGGATGGTGCTGACCGGCTTGGAGATCCCGCGGTCCAGAAGCTCGGCACGAAGAGAGTTCTGGATATCATAGCCTACATAACCCTGGCTCATAGCGGAGCAGACACACATAGGTGCTGGGGTATAGTCGATGTACACACGGCGTAACTCGGTCATGGCCTTATGGATCATGCTGACCTGCGGACCGTTACTGTGGGTGATCGTCAGCTGATAATCTGCCTCCACCAGATCTGCCAGTGCCTTGGCGGTTACTTTTACCGCATCCCACTGCTCGGTAGTGGTATAGCCCAGGGCATCATGTCCCAGAGATACGACAACTCTTTTTTTGCTCATAAGATTACCTCTCTATATGTATTTTCCTAAGAATTTCTTCGTCAAAAGATGTTATCAGTATAACATATTTTCTCCAGGGTGTATAGCCATTTCTATACAATGAAACCTTCCAGAATCGTAGTCAGCTCTTCTGAGCGGGCTGCCAGTGCGGAAGTGGCTTTGTCCAGATTCTGAATGGCCTGCAGCTGTTTTTCGGCAGCAGTCTGTACATTGGAGGACCCGGCAGCAGTTTCTGCGGATACTGCGGAGATACCGGAGATGGCGGACAGAGTAGTGCTGCGCTGGTGCTCCATTTCCGTCACGCCTGCATTGATCTGCTGCAGGAATTTCAGAAGCTCTGTTACCTTGGAATCTATCTCACGGAAGGAGTCTGTGGTACTGCCAACGGACTGGTTCTGATCCGCTACAATACCTTTGGCCTGTCTGGCAACCTGCGTAGCTTCGTCAGTGGTAATCTCAATCTCTTCGATGATCCGGGAGATCTCACCGGAGGAGTGCAGGGACTGATCCGCCAGCTTCTGGATCTCCTGAGCGACCACTGCGAACCCTCTTCCGGATTCGCCGGCTCTGGCAGCTTCAATGGAAGCGTTAAGGGACAGGAGGTTGGTCTGCTCTGCAATCTCATTAATGGCTTCAGTGATGGAGCCGATGGCTTTGGATTTCTCGTTCAGCCTGCCGATGGTATCTACGATGTTGGAGGTGATCTGCATGGTGGAAGAGGTATTCTCCTTCAGATGTTCCACGGATTCGATACCGGTATGGATCGCAGCGGTGGTGCCGGTGGCAAGCGCACTGATCTGGTCAGAATGTGAGGATACGCTGCCGATGGTGTCGGACAGAGAGTCCATCTGCTGCAGGCAGTCCTCAGAGCTTTCATCCAGTTTTTCAATACCCTGGCGCATTTCACCTACCTGATTCTGGATATCCTGGGAGGTCGCCAGGAAATGTGAGGAAGCCGCAGACATATCGGTGGCAGCCCTGGATAATTCTTCATTGACATCCTTCAGCCCGGATACCAGCTTCTTCATGTGTGCGATCATATCACAGATGCCATCAGCTAATAGCTGGAATTCATCATTGCGCTTGGAGTGGACTTCAATCGTCAGATCTCCGTCAGAGACTTTTTTCAGGCGGCGGATAAAATAGTAGATGGAGCCGCCATACTGCCCGGCCAGCAGAGACCCCAGTAAGATCGCCACAGCACTTGCTGCAACGACAAGGATCAGAGACACATTTTTAATCTCCGCTGTCTGACCGATGATATTTGCCTGAGGGATCAGGGCACAGATCATGGCATTACGGGCACCGATCTTGGAATAGAGAAAAAGATATTCTTCGCCTGCCTCTTCCACATAGGAGGAGCCGTTCTCTTCCTCAGAGGCAAATGCCTCATCTACATAGGATTTGCCGATAAAGGTATTTTCTGCTGCCGTATCGGAGCTAGAGGAGAGGTATTCGGTGCCATCGCAGGTGACAAAGCCTACGAGACTGCCCTCGCCGCCATCCAGGGAGGATAAGGAGGTATCCAGGACACTCGGTTTGAAATCAATGATCAGGATCGCCGGAGCATTGGAGAAATATCTGGCGAGGCGGACACTGTATTTGGAGGAATCCGTGCCAAGCTTTGCATCGACCTCGGACTGGTTGCCAAAAAGGTAATATTTTGCCTTGTCCGCGGATAAGATCTGACCCTGAGAGCTTTCAAGGTACGCACTTAAGAGACCGGTCTCCTTCGTTTTCGTGGTAGAGATCGTCTTCTCCTTGTCAGAGAGCACGTAAATATTGGAGAGCAGGGCATCCGTGGTCACAGCTTTGATAAAGGTATCTTCATAGGTGTTTGGAGTATTGTACAAGGTAGTGGCATCGCTATCATATAGACCGTTCAGATATTTCTTCAGGGTATCTTCATTCATATATCCCTTGTAGTTGGACTGGACCGTGTCAAAAGAAAGCGTCAGGTACTGATTCATCATGCTGACGGTCTGGTCCACGGAGTCGCGGTAGGTTGAGATGATCTGTGTGGTAGCCTTCTGATAGGATACGAGACCTAAGACAATGATAAAGACCACGGGGATCAGAAAAGCGAAGATCAGCTTAAAGCGTATCCGATTCCAGAGAGGGATAGGGTTTTTCTTAGTATTTTTTGTCAAAATAGACACCTCCGATGCAGATTTAGTATTAATGGATACATTTTACCAAAGTTTTGTCCAAATATCTACATTAATGTGAAAACGATTTCTTAAAATGAGCCTCTTTCATAGGTTTTAATAGGCAGGAGCGCTTTTGCTTTACATAATATGTTACAAAGTAATATAATGATGATACCAGGGTCAAAAGGTCTAAGCCCACATGAGCTTGCTCATAAGTGGGCGAAAGACCTTGGGTAGGATTGTGGGAGTGCGTAGCACGAAGCAATGTCAGGAAGGAAACAGGAATCGATATGCAGAAAAAAGAACGTATGGCAAATCTGGAAGTATTGCGCTGTGTGGCAATGATGATGGTCGTGGTGCTGCACTATCTGGGCAAGGGAGGACTGCTGCCGGATCTGACAGCGCCTTTATCAGTGCAGGATATGGCAGCCTGGCTGTTGGAAGCATTCTGCATTGTAGCCGTGAATGTGTATATGATGATCAGCGGATACTTTTTATGCGAAAGCTCTTTTAAACTGAGCAGGCTGCTTACGTTGTGGCTGCAGCTGTGGCTGTATTCTGTGGGCATCGGTGTGCTGGCGGTGGTGACAGGGGTCGTTCCCGCGGCGGAAGTGAGTACGCATTATTATCTGACATTATTGTTCCCGGTGACCATGGGGCATTACTGGTTCCTGACAGCATATGTATTTTTATATATCCTGTTACCCTTCGTGGGAATCGGGCTCAGACGGATGACGAAGCAGCAGTTTCAGGTGGCCCTGATGCTGTTATTTGCTGCATTTTGTCTGATAAAATCCATTCTGCCCTTCCGGTTGGAGGAGGATAGCAAGGGCTATGACTGCATCTGGTATCTGTGTGTGTTTTGTGCAGCCGCATATCTTCGCAGATTCGGAATTCCTTTTTTACAGAAAAAATCCCGGGCGCTGTTGCTGTATCTGATCGGCGTCATCGGAACTTTCGGAGAGGCAATGCTGCTGCATTTATTATATCTGCGCACCGGCAGCCTGGAACTGATTCTGAAGATTCCTTATGAATATAATCATATATTCCCGTTCTTAGCTTCCGTTGGACTGTTTTGCCTGTTCCTGGACAGTGACATCCGGGGGAAGATCGGCAGCGTGGCGGTGAAGATCGCGCCTTACACATTAGGAGTGTATCTGCTGCATGAGAACCTGGGGGTGCGTTATGCATGGCAGAAGTGGCTGGGCTCGGATCGCATAGACGGTGCCGTATCGTTGCTTTTATGGACTGTCATCGCAGTGATCGTGGTATTTATATTGGGAATTCTGGTAGATGTTATCCGCAAAAATATCTGTGGCGGATTGCATAAGATATTCCTGCACATTCGTCCTTATCGTGTGCTTACGGAAAAAATCCAGGCAGTAGATAATATGTTCAAAAGAGAGGTATCATAGTGACAGATAACGTAAAAAATAAAATGGCGGGAACCGGTGGTCAGAGTCATAGGCGCCTCTGGGAGTTCGTATTCGTGGCTGTTCTGGTACTGTATCCCCTGCGGCATATTGCCTGGGGGCTGGATCTGTGGGATACCGGCTACGGCTATGCGAATTTTGAATATATGGGAACCAGGCATATGGATCCCATGTGGTTGTTTTCCACTTATCTGACCACTGTCATCGGACATTGCCTTAGTCTGCTGCCCGGAGCGAAGACGTTGATCGGCATGAATTTTTACACGGGCTTAAGCATCAGTCTGCTGGCAGTCCTGGGATATTATTTTTGTACGAAAGTGTTGAAAATTCCGGCATGGCTTACGTTTTTGGGCGAATTTACAGCGGTAAGCTTCTGCTGGTGCCCTACGGGATCTTTTTATAATTATGTGACCTATATATTTTTCCTGATCTCCGTGATCTGTCTGTATCTGGGACTGTCCCGGGGAAAAGGAGGTTTACTGTTTGCCGCAGGGGTGGCACTGGGCTGTAACGTGCTGGCAAGGTTTTCCAATCTGCCGGAAGCGGCGATGATCGTAGGTGTGTGGGCATATGGAATCATCTGCTGGCTGGAAGAGCAAAAAAGCATTGCGCAGGATTGTGTTGACGTTGCGGGAAATGCGGAAACGGAAAATAAGGAAGCACGAAAAAAGGCAGCAGGCAGGAGGTTTCGTAAGAAGCTGTTGCAGGATACCGGTATGTGCCTGGCGGGGTATCTTACTGCACTGCTGGTATTATTCGGTTACATTCAGATCCGTTATAGCATGGATGAGTATGTAAGAGGCATTCAGAGGCTGTTTTCCATGACGGAGGTAGCAACGGATTATACCGCCGCATCCATGATCCTGGGGATGTTCGACTGGTATCTCCAGAATCTGTACTGGGAGCTTAGGATGTGCGTCTTCCTGATCGCGGGAATGATAGCGGTGGGATTTTTGGAATTCGCCGCAGCTAGTGTAAGAGACTCTTATGCAGGGAAGGACACGATAAAAAAGGCGCTGCGGATCCTGGAATGGGTCGTAAGTGCGGTACTTGCTGTGATCATGATATTCTGGCTGTACCGGCAGGGGTTCTGCGCTACGGAATATACGAACTACGGTGCAATTATCTGGCCCGGCGTAACGTTTTTAACGCTGACGCTCCTGGTGACGCTGTGGCGGATATTCATGCCTTCCGCACCGGGGGAGGAAAAGCTGCTCAGCGGACTGATCTTCCTGATCGTACTGATCACTTCTCTTGGAAGTAACAATAAGCTTTATCCCAGCATGAATAATCTGTTCCTGGCATTGCCTTATATGTATTGGCAGTTTTACCGGTTCTGCAAATATGCCGGAAGCTTCCGATGGAAGCGGATGACCATATCCCCGATTCCTGCAAAATGTCTCTTTGGTGGTTTTTTTCTGTTATTTTTTATCCAGGTGGGATTGTTTGGCAGAAGCTTTGTATTTGCCGAGGGTACCGGTGTGCAGGAGCTCAGTGCGCAGGTGACCAATAATGAGACTTTGAAGGGTGTGTGGATGAGTGAGGAACGCGCCGGATGGATGCAGGAGATCTCAGAGTATGTGAATACCGGAGGACTTGCGGGAAAGGATGTGCTGCTCTACGGTCAGATCCCGGCCTTGTCCTATTATCTGCAGATGCCTGCGGCATTCAATCCCTGGCCGGATCTGGATTCCTATCAGATCGCACAACTGGAAGAGGATATGCAGAAGATGCAGGAACGGATGGACGAGGATGCGACTTACCGTCCGGTGGTACTGTTAGAGAAAAAATATGCTGTGTATCTGGAAGCGGGAGAGGATGCTCTGGAGGCATTACAGCCCACGGAAAAAGAACGGAGTCTCATCGTGGATAATGCCAAACTTTTGTTGATCGGTGAGTTCATGGATGCATATGGATACGAGAAAACCTTTGAAAATGAGAAATTTATGATTTTTGAATAAAAACGGAAAACAGATCCCCGGGAGATTTCCATCTTCCGGGGATCTTGAAGTTTGAATTCAATGCCTTATAACAACTGTAAGCCGTTCTTTTCTGCAGTCTCCATAACTTCATCGGACCACAGAGAACACTGTACTTCGCCGATATGAGCTTTTCTTAAGAAGAACATACAGATACGGGACTGACCGATACCACCGCCGATGGTAAGAGGAAGCTCACCGTTAATGACTGCCTTGTGGTAAGGAAGTTCGGCACGTTCGGGGCAGCCAGCCTTCTGTAACTGGTCTAACAGAGCCTTTTTGTCTACACGGATACCCATGCTGGACAGCTCCAGAGCGATATCCAGAACCGGATAATATACCACGATATCCGCATTCAGAGACCAGTCATCGTAGTCCGGGGCACGACCATCATGAGGCTTACCATTTTCTAAGGTCTCACCGATCTGCATGATGCAGACAGCACCCTTAGCCTTGGCAATGTAGTATTCTCGTTCCTTCGGAGAATAATCAGGGAACATTTCCTCCAGTTCACTGGTAGTTACGAAGAAGATGTCGTGAGGAAGGATCTCCTCAATGTAATCGTAATGGATGGACATATATTTCTCCGTCTTGCGCAGAACTTTGTATACGGTGCGGACGGTCTCCTTCAGAGTCTCCAGATTCCGTTCATCCCTGGTGATGATCTTCTCCCAGTCCCATTGATCTACATAGATAGAGTGGATGTTGTCGGTGGTCTCATCCTGGCGGATGGCACTCATGTCGGTGTAGAGCCCCTCACCGGGTTTGAAACCATACTTCTGCAGGGCATAGCGCTTCCATTTTGCCAGAGACTGTACGATCTCTGCTTCACGGTCTCCCTGTGCAGCAATATGGAAATTTACAGGACGCTCCACACCGTTTAAGTTATCGTTCAGTCCGGATGTGGGATCCACAAATAAAGGAGCAGATACGCGCAGCAGGTGCAGGCGCTCTGCTAACAATCCCTGGAAAAAGTCCTTCACTGTCTTAATGGCAACCTGTGTCTCGTACAGGTTCAGCTGAGACTTATAATTTTTAGGTATGACAATATCTGACATACTGACCTCTCATTCTGCCGCCTGGCGGCTTGTGTTACAAAATACTCCTATATTATTTAACAGCGAAACGCGTGATTTTGCAAGCCTTTTTTCGGAAAAAATAACCACTTGCAAAAATCGAACGTATGTGCTAATTTAGATATACAACAGAACAAGCGTTCTGATTATGGAAATTTTCGGTAAGAGGCGGTGATAACTTGGAATATCTTATACAAAATGGAGAATTGTCCATCATGCAGAAGCTGGAGATCCTGACGGATGCAGCTCGTTTTGATGTAGCATGTACGTCCAGCGGTGTGGAGCGTAAGGGAGACGGGAAGCATATGGGGAACTGTGCGAAGGCAGGGATCTGTCACAGCTTTTCTTCCGACGGCAGATGTATTTCTTTACTTAAGATATTGATGACCAATGAATGTATCTTCGATTGCAAATATTGCCTGAACCGGAAGTCCAACGATGTCCCCAGAGCCACTTTTACCCCGGAGGAGATCTGCACCCTGACCATGGAGTTCTACCGACGGAATTATATCGAGGGACTGTTCTTAAGCTCCGGCATTGTACAGGATCCTACGTTTACCATGGAATTATTATACCGGACCATTTGGCTGCTTCGGAATCACTACCATTTTAATGGCTATGTCCATGTGAAGGCGATTCCCGGGGCAGATCCGGAGCTGGTGCAGCGGATGGGATACCTGGCAGACCGTATGAGCGTGAACCTGGAACTCCCTACAGCGGAGGGACTTCGGACACTGGCACCGAATAAGCACCGGAAGAATATTCTGACCCCCATGCGGCAGATCCAGAACGGCATCCATGCGAATAAGGAGGAACTGCTCCTGTACCGTAAGAGCCCCCACTTTGTATCCGGCGGACAGTCTACCCAGATGATCATTGGTGCGACGCCGGAGACGGATTATCAGATTTTAAATGTGGCGGAGAGCCTGTATCAGAAGTTTGAGTTAAAGAGAGTCTTCTATTCTGCGTTTGTAAAAGTCAACGAGGACAAAAGCCTGCCGGCGCTTCCGGGAGGACCACCGCTTCTGCGGGAACACCGTCTGTACCAGGCGGACTGGCTGCTCCGGTTTTATGGATTCCGGGCCGAGGAACTGTTGGATGAGAGAAGACCGTATTTTAATGTCATGTTAGATCCCAAGGAGGACTGGGCAGTGCGGCATCTGGAATGTTTTCCGATGGAGATCAACAGAGCACCTTATGGGAATCTGCTTCGGGTGCCGGGGATCGGCGTGAAGAGCGCCAGGCGGATCCTTGCTGCCAGGCGGAGTACGAAGCTGACTTTTCAGGATCTGAAGAAGTTAGGAGTGGTATTAAAGCGGGCAGTGTATTTTATTACCTGCAGCGGCAGGATGATGTATCCTACGAAGCTGGAGGAGGATTATATCGTGCGGAATCTGACGGATCCGAAGGACCGGATCCGGTTCGGAAGCGACGGTATGAGTTACCGGCAGATGACTTTATTTGATGATGGGATGTTCCCGAACGGGGTACGGCAGGAGGAGAAACGGATCATATGAAGATTTATCACTGTGAGGATTCGCTGGAGGGAATCTTCACCGCTATTTATAATACTTATGAAGATCACTGTATCATCCGGGATACTATGGTCACCACCATCGAGGAGAACCTGCTGTTCTCGGAGTCGGTGGAGGTCATACCGGATCCGGAGAAGACGATCAAGGTGATCCGTACGTTAAAGCGCAGATTCGGGGAAACAGATTATGAGACCCTGTGTCTGGCACTGGCATCGCCGAAGCCGGAGAAGGCACAGGCGGTATACCGGACCATTGCGAAGGGACTGGCTGAGAAGTGTACGGCGGGGCATCTTATGGATGCCATTGCAGACACCTATGTGAACCAGACCTTCAGCCTGGCAAGGGCAGCCGGGAATGAGTATCATCATCTGAAGGGGTTTGCCCGGTTTGAGGAACTGGAGAATACGATCCTCTACTCGAAGATCGCACCGAAGAACAATATCCTGACCTTTTTAATGGTACATTTCGCCGACCGTTTTCCCATGGAAGATTTTCTGCTGTTTGATGCGGGTCGATATCTGTTCGGGGTACATCCCGCCGGGAGACCATGGTATACGCTGCAGGGGAAGGATGCATGGGAGAGAGTACAGTCTGAGACGGAGAAGCTGTCCACGGCGGAGCTGCATTACCGGGAACTTTTCCGCTCCTTTTGTCATACAATAGCTATAAAAGAGCGGGAAAACAGGGAATTACAACGAAATATGCTGCCCCTCAGGTTCCAAGAATATATGGTGGAATTTCAGTAGATTTCGCCAAATTGGGATTTATATTTTACCGCGGTAACGCAACAAATATACAAAACGCCGAAAAGGTTTTCCATACGGCGGACATATATTGTGAAAATGATAACAGAGTGGTAAAAATGCCCAAAATGTGCGTTTTTTGGAAGAAAAAAACCGCTTTACATTTGGGGATGGTTGGCTATAATAGTAATGATTTCAGATGTGAGGGGAAAGTACCTGGTGTATTATTTTACTTACGATCGAACTTACTATTGAAAGGAAGGAACAAGAAATGTTAAAGACGATCCGTTTGACACCTGAAGACGTGAAGCATTTTGTTGATGTAGCTTCAAAGTGTGATTTTGATATTGATATATGCTATAACAGATACGTAATCGATGCCAAGTCATTCCTTGGAGTGTATGGATTGGATTTCACGAGGCCGCTGACGGTATCTTATGACGGCTACAATGATAAATTCGAAGAGCTGTTGAGACAGTATGCGATCGCGTGCTAAAACATCTTGTGATAACAGAATGTGATTTGACTCCCCAGGTAAGATAGAGTACTATTTACCTGGGGAGTTTTCATATACCGGCTTGTGAGAGTGTGCAGCATGGAACAAGCTGCAGGCATGCGATTATGGTAGAAATTTGTCAAGGAGGTGAAGCCGCATGGCAGGAGAAGTCAGAATATCGGTCCGTAATCTGGTGGAGTTCATTCTGCGCAGTGGCGACATCGATGACAGGAGACAGGGTTCCCCGGAGAATGCCATGCAGGAAGGCAGCCGGATCCACCGCATGATCCAACGCCGCATGGGCGCGGAGTATCAGGCGGAAGTGGCTCTGAAATATACACATCCCACAGAAGATTATGTCATTATCGTCGAGGGACGGGCGGACGGCATCATTGAGCAGAATGGGGAGACCACCATTGACGAGATCAAGGGAACCTACAGAGATCTGGCGAAACTGAAGGCACCGTTACCCCTGCACATTGCGCAGGCAAAGTGCTATGCCTATATGTACAGTCTGCAGAAGGAGCTGCCTTATATCCGTGTACGTCTGACTTATTGTAATATAGAGACGGAAGACATCCGTTATTTTTATGAAGATTATGAATTTGCGAAGCTGGAGGCATGGTTTCAGCAATTGATCGGTGATTACCGTAAATGGGCGGACTATACCTGGCAGTGGAGAGAGCTTAGACAGCATTCCATTGCCGGACTGCAATTTCCCTTTGATTATCGGGACGGACAAAAGGAACTGGTCAGTTATGTGTACCAGACCATTTATCATAAGAGAAAGCTGTTCCTGGAAGCGCCTACCGGAGTAGGCAAGACCATATCCACCATATTTCCTGCGGTAAAGGCAATGGGGAAGGGCATGGGAGACAAGCTGTTCTATCTGACGGCGAAGACCATCACCCGTACGGTGGCGGAGGACACCTTTTCTCTGCTGCGGGAGAAGGGACTGCGATTCAAAAGTATTATTCTGACAGCGAAAGAGAAGATCTGTTTTCAGGAACGTACTGAATGTAATCCGGAGCAGTGCCCATATGCCAAAGGACATTTTGACCGGATCAATGATGCAATTTATGATCTGTTGACCCGGGAAGAGAGTTTTACCAGAAGCAAAATAGAAGAGTATGCCCTGAAACATCAGGTATGCCCTTTTGAATTCGGACTGGATTTAAGTCTGTTCGCAGATGGGATTATCGGAGATTATAATTACCTCTTTGATCCCCATGTGTATCTGAAGAGATTTTTCGGGGACGGCAGCCAGGGGAATTATGTTTTTCTGATCGACGAGGCACATAATCTCTTAGAGCGGGGTAGAGAGATGTACAGCGCACCTCTGCGGAAGGAAGACCTGTTGGAACTGAAGCGGGAGATAAAACAGACAATCATGTCGGAAATGGAAGAGGCAGCATTTAAAAAACGCAATAAAGACGAGATTTCCGGACAAATGACATTACAAATGACAGATGCGTCAAAACAACTGCCACAGGTTAGTATCCCGGAGGAGAGCGATGGAACAGATTCTCTGTATATCAAGGGGCATAAGCTGAAGAAATCCGATGGAAAAAGTACTTTTGTGCGGGAAGGCTATGCGGAACGGATCAGCCAGATGCTGGAGAAGTGCAACGCCCAGCTGTTGTCCATGAAGCGGGATTGTGATGGCTACCGGCTGGTGGATGACATAGATATGTTGGTACAGCCTCTGACCAGACTTCACGGCATCATCAGCGATTATCTGGAGGAGCAGGAGAAGGTCAGTCTGGAGGTGCGGGAGAACCTGCTGGACTTCTACTTCAAGCTCAGCCATTTCCTGGATATTTATGAAAGACAGGACGAAAACTATGTGAAATATACCAGAATGTGTGAGGACGGAAGCTTTGAGCTGAAGCTGTTCTGTGTGAATCCCAGGGAAAATCTGAAGGAATGCATGCTCAGGGGACGCAGTACGATCCTGTTTTCCGCTACATTTCTGCCGATCCAGTATTACAAGAATCTGCTGGGTGGCGAGAAGGAAGACTATGAGGTATATGCGCACTCAGTATTCGATCCCGAGAAGCGTACAATACTGATCGCTGGGGATGTGACCAGCAAGTTCACCCGCAGATCCCGGGAGGAGTACTACAATATTGCCCGCTATATTCATGAAGTCGTGAAGAACCGGCATGGCAATTACATGGTGTTTTTCCCGTCTTATTCCTTTATGGAGCATATTTATGAGATTTATGAGCAGTATTTTATGACAGAAGAAGAGGAATGTCTGGTACAGCAGGAATCCATGAATGAGGAAGAGAGGGAATACTTCCTGAACCGCTTCCGGGGCAATGAGGACTGCGACCTGCAGAGCCTTATCGGAATGGAGATCGAGGAGGAAGAGGAACAGACGCTGATCGGGTTCTGCGTGCTGGGAGGTATCTTCGGAGAGGGGATCGACCTGAAAAAGGACAGCCTCATCGGTGTGATCGTAGTAGGAACCGGACTGCCACAGGTAGGCTGCGAAAGGGAAATCCTCAAGGACTATTTTGATGACAATGGGGAAAACGGCTTTGATTATTCCTACCGTTATCCCGGAATGAATAAAGTCCTGCAGGCGGCGGGACGTGTCATCCGGACCGCGGAAGATGTGGGGATTATCGTGCTGCTGGATGAGCGTTTCAGGCAGTATTCTTATCGCAGAATGTTCCCCAGGGAGTGGGAACAGGTAGTACCTGTGACAGTGGATACGGTGGCTAAAAAGGTGGAGCGATTTTGGGACGCCTGGTTGTGGCAGCAACGATGACATTCGATATGATAACAGAGTTGATATACAACATGACAATCCACATAACCACATATGACACGTGTGTATATGTGGATAACTCGGTGGATTTTGTGGATTATTTGAGCTTTTTTATAAAAAAACGACAGATGGATCAAAAATGGTGTATAATAGCAAAAGAATGTATGTGGACAAATCATAAAAGTAGTACTGAACCAGTCAATAATGTGATGGCGGGGGCTTTTGACCCCGACATCATCAAATGAAGACAGCATGAAATTAAGGCAGAAAGGCATGGTGACCAATATGTGGGCATATGAAAGTGTTTTTTATCAGATCTATCCTATGGGATTCTGCGGAGTTCCTTTTGAAAATGACGGAATACAGAGACATGAGATCAAACGTGTGGAGGAGTGGATCCACCATATGCAGAAGCTGGGAGTGAATGCCGTTTATTTCTCTCCGGTATTTGAATCGGATACCCATGGTTACAATACCAGGGATTACCGCAAAATTGATGTAAGGCTGGGAACCAATGAAGATTTTAAGGAAGTATGTGACGCACTGCATGCGGCAGGAATCCGGGTTGTGTTAGACGGTGTGTTCAATCATGTGGGCAGAGGTTTTGCACAGTTTCAGGATGTGATTAAAAACCGCGAGAACTCTCCTTATGTGAACTGGTTCTACCGTATTGATTTCGGCGGTAATTCCAACTACAACGACGGATTGTGGTATGAGGGCTGGGAAGGCTGCTTTGATCTGGTGAAGCTGAACCTGCAGAACCCGGAGGTAGTGAACTACCTGTTAGACAGCGTGAAGGGCTGGATCGATGAATTCGGTATTGATGGTCTGCGTCTGGATGTGGCGTACAGCCTGGATGAGAACTTTGTCAGAAGACTGCGGGAAGTGACCGGTGCCTACAAGCAGGATTTCTTCTTATTAGGGGAGATGCTTCACGGAGATTATAACCGCCTGATGAATGATCAGATGTTACATTCCGCAACGAACTACGAGTGCTATAAGGGACTTTACAGTAGCTTCAACAGTATGAACATGTTCGAGATCGTGCATTCCCTGCTGCGCCAGTTCGGACCGGAGAACTGGACACTGTATAAGGGAAAGCACCTGTTGTCTTTTGTGGATAACCACGATGTGACCCGTGTGGCAAGTATTTTGAATAATGAAAATCACCTGCCCCTGATCTATGCCATGGCATTTGGCATGCCGGGAATTCCCTGTGTTTATTATGGAAGCGAATGGGGCTTCAAAGCCAGAAAAGAAGATGGCGACCCCGCACTGCGCCCCTGCTTTGACAAGCCGGAGTGGAACGGCCTGTGTGACTGGATCAGCAGACTGGCAGAGGCCAAGAAGCATTCCGAGGCACTGAATTACGGAGCCTTTCGTTCGGTACTGTTGACCAATAAGCAGTGTATTTTCGAGAGAAAGTCGGAGCATGAGAGAGTACTGGTGGCCATCAATGCGGACGGAGAGGACTTCATGGCACATTTTGATGCCGGCTGCGGCACGGCAGTGGATCTGATCACCGGAGAGAAACATGACTTTGGCGGCGGCAGTCTTCTGCCTGCGTACAGTGCATATTTCTGGCTGATGGAAAACTAACGGAGAATTTATTTATGAAGGTACTGATCTTATCCACCGGAACCGGTGAGGGACATAATTCCGCTGCAAAAGCGGTGAAAGAACAGTTTGAAAAACGGGGCATTCCCTGTGAGTTGGCGGATGTACTTAATTTCGCTTCGGACAAGGCCAGCGCTTACGGACGCCGGATTTACATCTGGAGCACGGTCCGGGCGAAAAAGGTGTTCGCAGGAGCGTACCGGGTAGGCAGGGTCATTTCGTCTGCCAGATTAAAGTCACCGGTGTATTTTGCCAACGCTTTGTATGCGGATAAGCTGTGCAGCTATATCACAGAAAACGGATATGATACAGTGGTAATGCCACATCTGTTCCCGGCTGAGGCAATGACCTGGCTGCAACGACAGCATAAGCTGGAGGTACAGACTTATTTTATTGCCACGGATTATACCTGTATTCCTTTTACCGAGGAGACAAAGGTGGATTACTATTTTATCCCGCATGAGGAACTGGCAACGGAGTTTATCAAACGCGGCATCCCTGCGGAGAAGCTGGTTCCCACGGGAATTCCGGTATCGGAGAGGTTCCTGAGGCTTCCGGGAAAAAGAGAAGCGCGAGTGCAGCTGGGAATTCCGGTAGATAAATCCTGTATCCTTATGATGACGGGCAGTATGGGGTACGGCCGTGTGGAAAACATGACGGCAAAGCTGGTGGAGCAGACCGGTGAAGATACCCATCTGTATATCCTGGGGGGAACCAATGAAGAACTGAAGAAGACACTCCGTGATAGATATGCCGATACAGAGCGGGTGCATGTGCTGGATTTTACCACGGAAGCGCATCTCTATATGGCAGCGGCGGATATTCTGTTCACCAAACCGGGTGGACTGACTTCTACGGAAGCGGTGGCAGCGAAGGTTGCATTGGTACACACTAAGCCGATCCCCGGATGTGAGGATCGTAATGTTGCTTTTTTCACACAACATGGGATGTCTGTATCAGGAGATACGGAAGATGCCGTGATACAAAAGGGACTAAAGCTTCTGCGAGATCCGGAGGCACAGGCCGAAATGCGGAAGTGTCAGGAAAAATACGGAAAGCCTTATGCTGCAGACGCAGTCTGTGAATTTATCTGCGGACAAAAGGAAGCGGCGGAAGCAGCACAGAAGAAAGCTTAGGCACAGAGGAAAACGACAGATAGGAGAGACAGATGAGCATACGGGAACTGGGAATGACAGTCTTCGGATTATTATGCGGAAGTATATTGTTCGGCAGGGCATTACCGAAGTGGATCAAAGGAATTGACGTCACTGAGGTCAGCAACGATCATAATCCGGGGACTGCCAATGCCATGAAATACGCAGGAGTGCCTGTCGGGATCCTGTGCCTGCTTGGAGATCTGTTAAAAGGAGCACTGCCGGTATACGTGGCAGTTGGCATGGGGCTTGTGACAGACAGCTGGTTCCCGCTTATCATGGCGGCACCGGTACTGGGGCACGCCTATTCCATGTTTTATCATGGGAACGGAGGCAAAGCCATTGCGGTATCCTTCGGCGTGCTGATCGGACTGGCACCGGTACAGCCGGAACTGCTGCTGTTGCTGATCATATTGTATTTGTCGGGGTCTGCCCTTCTGATCAGACCGCACACCAAAAGAACCCGTATCACTTATATCTTTTTTGCCGCGGGAGCAGCGGTCCTGATGATGATACAGAGAATACCACGGCAGGTATTTTGGGGAGCACTTCTGATCTCTGCCATTGTGATCCATAAAAACAGTATCCGTCAGGAGTTTCTGGAGGAGTCGACGGAATCTTTGGAAAGTCTTTAGAATTTCTTACGGTTTCTCTATATTGACGCATGATATTATATGCCGTATAGTATAGCCACAGAGCAATACTATACGGCATATAATATTGTAAGGAAAGCCGGATAGCCGCAAATTTCAGAGAGGAGCGATAGGATGCTTTTTAATACAGGAGCAGCTCTGCTGGATGCTATCGTGCTGGCGGTGGTCGCCCGGGAACCGGAAGGAACCTATGGGTACAAGATCACCCAGGAGGTCCGGCAGGTGATCGAGCTGTCGGAATCCACCCTGTATCCCGTGCTTCGGAGACTACAGAAGGACGAATGTCTGGAGGTCTATGACCGGGAATGCAGCGGCAGGACGAGACGCTATTACAAGGTCACCAGCAGGGGCTGGGCACAGCTTCATTTATATGAAAGCGAGTGGCGAAGCTACAGCGGGAAGATCACAGGACTGTTTGAGGGAAGACCGGTGAAGAGGTCAGAGGCATAAAGATGCACAGATGGGAGAAAAAGTAGGATGAACAGAACGGAGTATATGAGGCAGCTGGAGAGCCTGCTGCAAAATATTTCCGCTACAGAGCGGGAAGAAGCGCTACAATATTATAATGAATATTTTAACGATGCGGGACCGGAGAATGAACAGAATGTTATTGAGGCACTGGGGAATCCTGCGAAGGTGGCGGAGAATATTAAAAAAGATATTCTGTGGAACGAGTACGGAGAGAACAGCTACCAGAGAGCAGGAGCCGACAGCCGGGCAGTGATCACTTATCCGGCAGATCCGCAGACAGAAAATGGTAATGGAGAACAACGTAACCGGCAGAGCGATGCGTCACAAACTGCACAGGCACAGGTGGTATCTCCACAGAAAAAAGAAGGAATGTCCACCGGTATGATCGTGCTGATCGTCATTTTGTGTATTTTGGCATCCCCGGTGATCCTGGGAGCAGCTTCCGCCGGTATCGGCGTGGCGGCAGGGCTGATCGCCGGATGGTTCGGACTGATCATCGGTTTCGGGGCAACGGCAGCAGCACTGATACTGCTTCTGATCGCACTGGTGGCAGTAGGGATCATCAGTATGTTTACACATCCCTTTGTGGGAATGTGCCTGATCGGTGCCGGACTGATCTGCGGAGGTGTCGGACTTCTGTTCCTGATGCTGACCGTGGCCATGGCGGGAATCGCCACACCGGCGATCTGTTGTTGGATCGGAGGATTATTCCAGAAAAGAGGTAAAAAAGAAGCATGAAAAAATTTATGAAGGGCTGTGCCATCACAGCGTTGCTATTTATATTATTGGGACTGATCCTGGGAGTGAGCGGAAGTCTGGGGAATGGCTCCACGCATGTTTCGCCCGGGGAGATCCTGTCAGCGGTTACCCTGGGAAGAATCTCCGGAGAAGAGGTGGATGACTGGAGCAACGGTGTGACGGAGCAGATAAGGGAAAATATGGGCGATGTGCACTATGATCTGGAGGACAATGTGGATTATGATTCAGATTATGAAGTTAGGTCGGGAAAGATAGAGCTGTATGTTCTGGGGGATGACAGCCAGGGCATCACGGATTTACAGGTGCAGGCCGGCGGCTGTGTCATGAAGATTCAGGTGTCAGAGGATAACTGTTTCCGGGTAGAAGCCGACGGTATGCGAAAGTTCCAGGGATATGTGGAAGGCGGTACGATGGAGATCCGCGGAACCTCAAAAGTAAGCAGCAACAGTGAAGGTAATCTGGGCGGTTCCATCTGTCTGTATGTGCCGGAGGGATATTATTTTGAAAATATCTCTTTGGATCTGGGAGCCGGAAGACTCAGTGTAGAGGAATTGCAGACGGGGGCGCTGGAAGCCAATGTGGGCGCCGGCAAGATGACGTTTGAGAAACTGGAGGCTGACCAGGCAGAGTTAGACTGTGGTGCCGGTCAGATGACAGTAGAAGAACTGAGCAGTCGCGTGGCAGAGGTTTCCGTAGGAATGGGATCCGTTCGTCTGAACGGAGATGTGACCGAACGATTGGACGGAGAGTGCTCCATGGGAGAACTGAAACTGACACTGGCAGGAGCGCAGACAGACTTCAACTACGACTTAAGCTGCGGTATGGGTGAACTGAAAGTCGGTGATGACAGTTACAACGGCCTGGCACAGGAGAAACAGATCAACAACAACGCTTCTAAAAATATGGAGCTGGAATGTGCTATGGGCAGCGTTGTGGTGGAGTTTAAATAAAATACTGCCGGACAGAGTTACTTTTATATCGCGGCAGTAAAAAATCTTCTTTCATTTGAAAAATTATCGTTATAATACCGCCTGAATGGAGTTATTATCCATCAGGCGGTATTTTTGAAAGTTCTATCTATGATTTGATAAAAATAATACCGCTTGGAGTATAATAACAGACTTTCAGGCGGTAATTATGGAGACGGCAATTATAATTTGCAAATTATAGTTATTTTATGGGAGAAATAAAAAATCCTTGTCCCGGAAAAGAAAAGTCAATGGAATCTTTGCTTTTTAGCTTTCATAGAGAAAAGTAGAAATCTGGCTTTTTTCAATCATCAGGAAGAGATACTCAATATCCCAGACACCGTCTGTTAAATTTGAAAATATTTGTTTTTCTTGTAATATCTTTCTCTTAATTCGTAGTATATAGGTGAGGCAGAAAGGAAGTGATGATTTGAACGATAGTGAAATTATTGATTTGTTCTATATGCGCTCTGAACAGGCAATCATAGAGTTGTCGGTGAAGTACGGAAATGTCTGTAACAAGGTCGCAAAAAATATTTTGAACAATATCCTAGATGCAGAGGAGTGTGTTAACGACGCTTATTTAGGAGCATGGAATACAATACCGCCTCAAAATCCAAACCCGTTGCTTACCTATATCTGTCGAATTGTCCGTAACCTCTCCATAAAAAAGTATCACGCGAATACATCTGTCAAGCGCAACAGCTTTTACGATGCGGCTTTAGACGAACTGGAGGAATGTGTATCCTCCTCTGAAAGTGTAGAGGCGGAGATTTCCGCAAAGGAGCTTACCCGGCAGATTGACTATTTTCTGGATACACTGGATGCAGAGAGTCGAATACTCTTTGTTCGTCGATATTGGTATGCCTATTCTATTTCGGAACTTGCAAAACAGTTTGGTCTGAAGAGTAATACCGTGTCAGTGCGACTTTCCCGTATTAGGGACAAACTGCGGGATTATTTGAAGGGGGAGGGATTTACAGTATGAAACGTGAAGATATTTCCGAGGCGGTTGGTAACATCAGCACAAAGTATATTCAGGAAGCAGCTCCCAACATACGGGTGAAGAAAAAGCCGGTATGGGTGAAATGGGGAGTAGTTGCAGCAGTTTTTTGTTTCTTTTCTATGACTGTTTTTGCAAACAGTTTGTTTTCCTCCCTATCCGGAGATGAACTTTCTCTGTCTGCCACATATGAGGGAAATGGTGTAATTTCTGTTCAAGTAGAAAATAGGTCTGACAAAGAGCTTAATTTTCAATCGAAACTTAAACTAATGCGCTGGTCTACCAGCGAGGAAGTTAAACCGCTTTCGGGAAAGGTGTCTTTCAGCAACACCGAGATACCTGCTAACTCAAGCGGTACGATGGTAATTGATCTTTCAGATGCCTATGATATATCACTGTTGGAGACACCGATTTCGGATGATGATTGGTACTACTTGGTGTTGACAAATAACAACTTCTTATTTGGACAGGATTGGATGTGTACGGTTGAATTTGCAGAATCTGTCCCAACCGAAAAAGTTGACGTGGCGCCGATTACTCCGGTTGACGCTGATCCGGAACTGATATCAGAAATTATGGAAGAATTCAGACCATACTTTGAAAGATACACTTTGGATATTAATGAAAGAAATCGGCTTGCTGGCGAATATCTGGAACATTGCCAGAGGGTGTTGGAACAAATGGATATAAACATCGTGCCCTCCGTGTCACCAAATGAGTTAACTTTGATTGACAGCGCCGAAAGTGTCCTTTTTGACCCTGCTGTGCCTGCGGATATGCAATTGCAGCTAACTGGTCTGCATCGCCGATCAACGGACGGGTATGACAAAATCATTGGTGCCTCCGCGGAAGAATGTGCGATGGTTTTAAGCGCCTACATCCCGCAGCACAAAGGTGAAATCGACGGCGGTGTGGATATTCCCTTGATTTATGTTTTCATATACGAAAAAAATGAAATTCATACCACGCAGGACTATGCCTTTATCCGCGGTCAACTTTTGACCTTTGAACAGATGGAGCAGTACAAGATCTATGAGGACGAACAGTATGTCTGCTATGATGTCAGCGATTTGTTCTATTCCGATCTTCGTCAGTATGTGGAAAGCATGGTTAGCCAAAGGAGCGACGTTTATTTTGACGAGCAGGTTTGGGAACGAGTTCAGAACATTTATACCTACTATCGGGATAACATGGGAACACTTCTCGGTTATAGAACTGACACGGGGCGCGGAACAACAGAGAATGTAACCGGAAACGACGCATCAAGTAAACTGGAAAATAAGTCGAACACTTGTGATAGCTTACCGGAGTTTCACCTGACTATTGAAAGCTGCTACGATAACCCTAACGAACCTGTTGCAGATCAGAGTTATAATGTTGGTGAACCCAATTGGAATGACTAAATAATCCGCTCTGTCGGGCGACGGTAAAAGAAAAAGCCGTCGCCTTTTTTACAACAACGCCGCCAGATACTTTTCAAATACCACGCCCTCCTGCACGGGCGTTCCCGCCTTTTCACTTCCGGCGATGCACAGACCTACGAAGTTCGCTGCCTTCTGCACGGAGGTTAGCAGAGTCTCCCCGCGGACGGCATCGGCGGCGAGAATGGAGGCGAAGATGTCTCCGGTGCCGGGGCGGGAGGCTCCGGCAATGGGGCTGGCTACAGTGGTATAGACGCCGTCGTCCCACAGGAAATTGACCAGAGAATCCCCCTGGCGGATGCCGGTGATGACGATGGATGCACTGACAGAATCTTTCAGACACAGAGAAGCCAGCTTCTCACACAATCCGGACAGCTCCTGCATCGTCCATTCCCCATCCTTCCAGGGAGTGCCGGTCAGCAGGCAGGCTTCCGTGATATTCGGCGTGATAATATCCGCCAGAGGCAGCAGTTCCTTCATCTTCTGAACATGCGTCTTTGTGATGGAGGAGTAGGCCCTGCCGTGGTCTCCCATGACCGGATCCAGCAAAAACAGGGGCGGACGGAACATTTCCACAAATTCCCGTACAATGTCGATCTGCTCTTCATTTCCTAAGAATCCACAGTATAACCCATCGAAGGTAAGTCCCAGTTCGTTCCATATTTTTATATAATCTCGCATATGAGAGGTGTAGTCATCAAAATGGCAGAGAGGAAATCCCAAATGGTTTGATAAAACAGAAGTAGGCACAGGGCATACCTGTACCTTCATTACGCTGATCACGGGCAGAGACACGGTGGTGGAGCAGCGCCCAAAACCGGCAATATCGTTGATCATAGCAAGGCGGGGAACGAAATCCCCGCCTTTATGAGCAGTAGTATTACAATTGTTAGCATTACATTTCATGGAATAATCCTGCTTTCTTCAGTGCCGGACGAAGTGCCAGATAAAGGACGGTTGCCAAAACAACTGCCCAGACAGCATTAAAGGCAGTAACACCGGTTGCAATTTTTGCCAATGCCTTGGAAATATCCTGAGGCACCCCTAACAAATATGTCTTATAGAAGTACCCTACCAAAGGATCGGCTACAATATTAAATGCCATACCGCAGACAGAAGCTAAAATAGTGACACGAGCCACATATTTTTTCGGATGCTCAGCACTCAGGTGGAAAATCTTGTGAGCTACCAGACCTACGATCAGACCGATGCACAGTTTTAATAGGAAAGTCTTGGGAGCACTGGTTACATAAGCAGTAGTCAGGTCAGCGATGGTCATACCCACGGCACCGGCAAGTCCACCCCAGTAACCACCCAGAAGCAGAGCAGCCAGTACACAGAAAACATTGCCGAAGTGCACTGCGGTTTTTTCCAGACTGCCGGGAACGGGAATGTCAAATTTCAAAAAAGCAAAGCCGATGTAGCAAAGAGCCGCCAATAATCCTGCCTGAGCCAGTCTGGTTACATCCACCTTTTTTTCTGCGGAAGGAACGCCTGCGATGGCATTGTACAATCCCTTGGCAGTTAACAGGATAGCGAAGAATACCAGAACCAGGCTGTAGGAGTAAGGGCGCTCTGCGGACAGCTTCTCATCGGACAGTGTGGATTTCTGAGCGGATAACTCATCTTTCTGTGCATTCAGGGCATCCAGATCTCCGGTTGCGGTACCTGCGTTAATTGCTTCAATGGACGCCTCTACTTCTTCCAGCTGTGCTTTGACATCGCTTAACTGGCTGCCATAAGCAACGGACTCTTGATAACTGTTATTGTGGGTAACGACTGCCAGGATGATTCCCAGGATCAGGAGAATGGCTCCAGCAATCAATACGCCGTAAGATTTCTTTTTTTCCATAATGATGATCTCCTCTTTTAATTTCTTTTTCATAATTCCCATTTGTTCGATGGGATATGTTAGAAATCAGTGTATAGAAAAAGTGGCTTGCTTAAAAGAGCCAGAATATGTTTTTTTTACCATGCCAGTTTTGAACGTTGATCATACAATCTGTAGGAAAACAAGATTTTCTTGACAAAGGATTGCTTCCTGTACTATATTTTTTATTAGAAGTTTTACAGATCAAAAGGCAATGACGAAGAGGAGTACACATATCCCCTTACCAGAGAGAGCGGCTGCATGTATGCGCTGGAAGGCTGCTTCAAGACAGGAATGTGGAAGGTAGCTTCCAAGCCGGAGAGCCGAGACCGGATATTCCGGGCGTAAGTTCTCACGAGTTATCCCCGTTACCGGATAGGACTTTGTAAGAAGTCGCGAGGCAGCGCAAGCTGTGAACAAAGGTGGTACCGCGTTACTGACGCCCTTTGCTGACGAGAGTCGGCAGAGGGCTTCTTTAGTTTCAGGAGAATTTAAGGAGGAAGCAATGAGCAAAGAATTAGCCAAAACCTATGACCCAAACGGCATAGAAGACAGACTGTATCAGAAGTGGCTTGACAAAAAGTATTTCCATGCGGAGGTAGATCACAGTAAGACTCCCTTCACTATCGTGATCCCGCCCCCAAATATCACAGGACAGCTCCACATGGGACATGCACTGGACAACACCATGCAGGATATCCTGATCCGTTATAAGAGAATGCAGGGTTACAACGCACTGTGGCAGCCCGGTACCGATCATGCAAGTATCGCTACCGAGGTCAAGATCATCCAGAAGCTGAAGGAAGAAGGCATCGACAAGCACGATCTGGGACGTGAAAAGTTCTTAGAGAGAGCCTGGGAGTGGAAGAAGGAATACGGTGGACGTATTATCGAACAGCTGAAAAAGCTGGGTTCTTCCTGTGACTGGGACAGAGAGCGTTTCACCATGGATGAGGGCTGTAACAAGGCAGTCACCGAAGTATTCGTGAAGATGCACGAAAAAGGCTATATCTACAAGGGTGCCCGTATCGTTAACTGGTGTCCCGTATGTAATACCTCCATCTCCGATGCAGAGGTAGAATATCAGGAGCAGGCAGGACATTTCTGGCACATCAAGTATCCGCTGATGAACGAGGACGGAACCCCCAGCACCACAGAGTTCCTGACCTTTGCCACTACCCGTCCCGAGACCATGTTAGGTGATACCGCAGTAGCCATCCATCCCGATGATGAGCGTTACACCCATCTGCATGGCAGAAAGGTACTGCTTCCTATCGTAAACCGTGTGATCCCTATCGTTGAGGATGCTTATGTAGACAGAGAGTTCGGTACCGGTGTCGTGAAGATCACTCCGGCGCATGACCCCAATGACTTTGAGGTTGGTAAGCGTCATAATCTGCCCGTGATCAACATCCTGAATGATGATGCCACCATCAATAAAAACGGCGGCAAGTTCGAGGGCATGGACCGCTATGAGGCGAGAAAAGCCATCGTGGAAGAACTGGATCAGATGGGTCTGTTAGTGAAGATCGAGGATCATGTACACAACGTAGGTACCCATGACCGTTGTAAGACCACCATCGAGCCCATGGTAAAAGACCAGTGGTTCGTTAAGATGGATGAACTGATCAAACCTGCAAGAGAAGCTGTGAAAAATGGTGAGATCAAGCTGATCCCCGAGCGTATGGAGAAGAACTACTTCAACTGGACGGACAACATCCGCGACTGGTGTATCAGCCGTCAGCTGTGGTGGGGACACAGGATTCCCGCTTATTACTGCGATGACTGCGGTGAAGTAGTCGTAGCCAAGGAGATGCCGAAGGTATGTCCCAAGTGCGGCTGCACCCACTTTACACAGGATCCCGATACGCTGGATACCTGGTTCTCCTCCGCACTGTGGCCGTTTGAGACCCTGGGATGGCCGGAGCAGACCGAGGATCTGAAGTATTTTTATCCCACAGATGTCCTGGTGACCGGTTATGATATCATCTTCTTCTGGGTTATCCGTATGATCTTCTCCGGATACGAGCAGATGGGAGAGAAACCCTTCAAGACCGTATTGTTCCACGGACTGGTACGTGACAGTCAGGGACGGAAGATGTCCAAATCTCTGGGCAATGGTATCGATCCCCTGGAGATCATCAGCCAGTACGGTGCCGATGCACTGCGTCTGACCTTGATCACCGGCAACGCACCGGGCAACGATATGCGTTTCTACTATGAGAGAGTAGAGAACAGTCGTAACTTCGCCAACAAGGTATGGAATGCTTCCCGCTTCATCATGATGAACATGGAGCAGGCGCTGGAGAAGACCGGAAAAGATATCACCACCCCTGCGGCAGCAGATTTACAACCCGTAGACAAGTGGATCCTGTCCAAGTTAAATACTCTGGTAAAAGACGTGACCGACAACATGGATCACTTCGAGCTGGGTATTGCCGTACAGAAGGTATATGACTTTATCTGGGATGAATTCTGTGACTGGTACATTGAGATGGTAAAACCCCGTCTGTACAGCACCGACGATGCAGTCAGCCAGAATGCGGCACTGTGGACTTTAAAGACCGTCCTGATCGATGCCCTGAAGCTGTTACATCCTTACATGCCGTTCATCACCGAGGAAATCTTCTGCACCATTCAGAACGAAGAAGAGTCCATCATGATCAGTAAGTGGCCGGAGTACAGCGAGGATCGTGCATTCCCCGCAGAGGAGAAAGCCATCGAAACGATTAAGGAAGCCGTTCGCGGTATCCGTAACATCCGTACCGAGATGAACGTGGCACCCAGCCGTAAGGCAAGAGTATACGTAGTCAGCGAAAATGACGAGATCCGCAAGATTTTTGAGGAGGGTAAGCTGTTCTTCGCAAGCCTTGCTTATGCGAATGAGATCATGATCCAGGCTGACAAGGCCGGCATTGCAGATGACGCAGTATCCGTAGTGATCCCCGGTGCAACCCTGTACATCCCGTTTGCGGAGCTGGTAGACATCGCACAGGAGATTGAGCGACTGAAAAAGGAGCAGAAGAGATTGGAAGGCGAGCTGGCGCGTTCTAAGGGAATGCTGTCCAATGAGAGATTCCTGTCCAAGGCTCCCGAAGCGAAGATCGCAGAGGAAAAGGAAAAGCTGGCAAAATATGAGCAGATGATGGAACAGGTGACAAAGCGTTTAGAACAGCTGGCATGAACTGCAACGAAACGTACAGAGTAAAAAGAACGTAAAGCATAAGGAATACGATGAGATTCGGTAATGACATGATAACGTTTGAAGAAGCGGTGGCATATCTGAAGGATATGCCCCGCTTTACTGTTAAAAAAAATCCTGCGGACAGCAGGGACCTTAAATGGTTTTTAAAAAAACTCGGAAATCCGGAGAAGGATCTTCGGATCATCCATGTGGCGGGTACCAATGGAAAAGGCTCTGTCTGTGCCTACATGAGTTCGATCCTGCAGGAAGCAGGCTATTGCACGGCCGTATTTACTTCACCTCATCTGGTGGATATGCGGGAGCGTTTTGCCGTCAATGGTAAAATGATATCCGAAGAAGCTTTTTTACAGGTTTACTGTGCAGTAGGGGATGCGCTGCAGGAGGCAAATTCCGTTAACCCGGGAGTCTTGTTGCCGGGAGAAGAAGCTGCCCCGGAATTTGTACTCAACTTTTATGAATACCTTTTCTGCATGGCATTACTCTGTTTTGCAGAAGAAAAACCGGATTATTGCATCATTGAGACCGGCCTGGGCGGAAGACTGGATGCCACGAATTACGTGGACAATAAGCTCCTGACCGTCATTACGCGGATCAGTCTGGATCATGTACAGTACCTGGGAGACACCACGGCTAAGATCGCTGCGGAAAAGGCAGGGATCCTGCGCCCGGGTGTTCCGGTGGTGTACCTGGATGGGGATGTGGATGCCAGTGCGGTAATTTGCCGCAAAGCGTCAGAACTTGGTGCCCCACAGATACCGGTGTCGAAAAAGGACTATACTTTCCTCGGATTTCGGAAGAAATACATTGATTTTTCCCTGCGCTCTGAGTATTATAATTATATTAGTCTTACTTTGCATACTATTGCACGTTACCAGATGGAGAATGCAGCGTTGGCGGTTCGGGCCGTGGAAGTGCTGTTTCGCAGTACGGATACGGAGGAGCACGGCGGCAGACTCTGTGCAGGAGCCGGGTGCCCCGCTGTGGGAGAGATCCGTCAGGGAATCCTTGGCTGCTTCTGGCAGGGGCGCATGGAAGAAGTGCTTCCGGAGGTGTATGTGGATGGTGCGCATAATGATGACGGCATCCGGGCTTTTCTGGATACCGTGGAACAGGACGGCTGCACGGAGGGCAGGAGACTGTTATTTGGTGTGGCGGCGGATAAGGACTGCAGGCATATGATACAGCGGGTGATAACGTCGGGATTATTCGACCGGATCGCTTTTACGCATATGCGGACGGCGAGGTCACTTTCGCTGGAAGAACTGAAAGGTTTACTGGCAGCTTATCCGGAAGACCGGTTTACTATGTATACGGAAGCGGATGCGGCGTTTCGGGAACAGCTGGCGGGCAAAGCGCCCGGCGAACGGTTGTACATTGCCGGAAGCCTGTATCTTGTCGGGGAAATAAAGGAGTCTTTGGACCATGATCAATTTTGAAGAAGAACTGAAGAAATTTCATCCCAGCCTGGAAGTGGAAGATGCTGAGGAAGCCATCTACAATCAGGATCTGACCGATGCGGCGGATCTTTTGGTGAAGATGATGAAAGAAGCAGAAGAAAAAGAAGAGAAATAAGGAGGGAAAGCATGTTTTGTTATAACTGCGGCTGCCATCTGTCGGAGCATGATTTCTGTACATCCTGTGGAGCAGATGTATCCCTCTATAAAAAGATCATGTGCATGTCCAACCGTTTTTACAACGATGGATTGGAGAAAGCGGGAGTACGGGATCTTACGGGTGCGATCAACAGCTTACGGCAGAGCCTGAAATTCAACAAAAATAATATCGAAGCCAGAAATCTGTTAGGACTGGTATATTTTGAGACCGGAGAGGTCGTGGCGGCACTGAGCGAATGGGTCATCAGCAAAAATATGCGGCCCGAGAAAAATATTGCGGACGATTATATCAATATGCTACAGTCCAATGCGACCCGCCTGGATGCCATTAACCAGACGATCAAAAAATATAATCAGGCACTGGTCTATTGCAATCAGGACAGCAAAGACCTGGCCATCATCCAGCTGAAAAAGGTGTTATCCCTGAATCCGAAGTTCATCCGGGCACATCAGCTTCTGGCACTGCTCTATATGGACAGCGAACAGTGGGATCGTGCAGAGAGAGAACTGCATAAGTGCATGGATATTGACCGCAATAACACTTTGACGCTCCGTTATCTGAAGGAAGTGGAGACGCAGCTGACCCCGGATGAGAACAGCAAACAGACCGGCCGGCGTAAAAAGGATGATGCGGTGCGCTACCAGAGTGATAACGAGATCATCATACAACCGTTGAATGTAAAGGAACAGAAGAGCGCGGGAATTTCTTCCCTGATCAATATTGCCATCGGACTGGTCATCGGTCTGGCGGTAATGTATTTCCTGGTGGTTCCGGCGGCAGTGTCCAATGCGAATAATGAGGCACAGAAGACCATTACCGATATCGGCAACCAGTTAGATACCAAGACTTCCCGGATCCAGGAACTGGAGACACAGATGGAAGCACTGCAGACGGAGAATGATACCCTGAATCAGGAGCTTCAGGGATATGTGGGAGCCGATGGAACCTTACAGACTATCGACAGCCTGCTGGCAGCAGCCACCACTTATCTGGAGACACAGGATATTACGCAGACCGCGGCGAACCTGGAGACGATTTCCGCTTCTGTGAATGTAGATGACACCTCCGAAGCGTTCCAGAAGCTGTACAAGACATTGCTTAGACTGATCGGCCCGCAGCTGTCGGCGCAGTACTATGAGACAGGTTATAATGCATACCGCAGTGAGGATTATGCAACGGCTATCGAGAATCTGTCCAAGGCGGTGATCTATGATGAGACGAACAAGGATGCCTGGCTGAGCCTGGGGAATTCCTACCGCAAGAGCGATGACGCACAGAATGCGATCACCACCTATGATAAGATCATAGAGCTGTTCCCGGAGACCGAGACGGCCAGAAGTGCGCAGAGATATCGTTCCCAGCTGGCAGAGAATACCGCACAGTAACGGAATTTAAAACATACCATCAGACAATTACACAATACACGAAAGAGAACTTGCTACAAGAGGCAGGTTCTCTTTTTTTATAGCAAAATGAAGAAACGCTGTGCAACAGCAGAATGAGAGGAAATATGGAAGATTTTCAAGACTTTCAGATCATTGATAATTGCCTGATGGTGCGTATGCCGGAGGAAGTGGATCACCACAGAGCCTCCTATATCTGTGAAGGGGCAGACAGGCTTCTGGTCAGGGAAAATGTGGAAAATGTAGTGTTTGATTTTGAAGATACCCGATTTATGGATTCTTCGGGGATCGGAATTATTATGGGACGATATCGCAAGATTTCCTGCTTCGGAGGCCATGTCTATGCGATCCATACGGATCGGCAGATCCAGCGTATTTTCCGGATGTCGGGACTTCATAAAATCGTTGAGATCCTGCCGGGATAAGAGAGGCGGAGCAAAGATATTGTCGAAAATCACAGAATATGAAAGAAATCATGCAAAAAAATATGAAAAACAGTGCAATGATAGGCGCAGAAATGAGGAGAACATGGTGGCAGAGAGGGAAGAAGTGCAACTGACAGAGGAAAGAGAGGATGTACAGTATAATAAACAGAGGAAGCGGAATGAAATGGAGATCGTATTTGATGCGGTTTCCTGCAATGAAAGCTTTGCCAGAGTGGCAGTGGCGGCATTCATCACCCATCTGAATCCGACGCTGGAGGAACTGGCGGATATCAAGACCGCGGTGTCGGAAGCGGTGACCAATGCAATTATCCACGGTTATGAAAATCTCGCAGGGTACAGCAGGCATGGGGAAAGCATTCCGGCGTACAGCATCGTCCATCCGGGAAAAGTGCGGATGCACTGTGTCCTGGATGGAGATATGTTATCCATCGAGATCACAGATCAGGGAAAGGGAATCGAGGATATTAAGAAAGCCATGGAACCTTTATTTACCACGAAACCGGAATTGGACCGCTCCGGCATGGGGTTTGCTTTTATGGAAGCTTTTATGGACGACCTGGAGGTAGAGAGTACGCCCGGTAAGGGAACGCGGGTACATATGTGGAAAAAAATGCGTTGCGGAGACTGGATCGGAAAAGAGGACTGAGGAATGGAAGAAGTATCAGTACTCATCGGAAGATCACAGAGCGGAGATAAAGAAGCAAGAGAAGTACTGATCGAAAAAAATCTCGGACTGGTACACCATATCGTGAAACGATTCCTGGGGAGAGGTTATGACCCGGAGGATCTGTTCCAGATCGGTGTCATCGGTCTGATGAAAGCCATTGATAAATTTGACCTGAAGCTGGAAGTGCGGTTTTCCACGTATGCCGTTCCGATGATCACCGGAGAGATCAAACGGTTTCTGCGGGATGACGGGTTACTGAAAGTGTCCAGAACCATCAAGGAGGACGGTCTGAAGGTCAGGCTGGCAAGACAGCGGTTACAGAGCTGCCTGCACAGAGAACCGACACTGCAGGAATTGTCAAAAGAAGCAGAGCTGAGTCAGGAAGAGATCATCCTGGCTATGGAAGCGGGAGCGGAGGTGGAATCTCTTTATAGCAGTGTGGGGCAGGAGGACGGTAGCGAACTGTGCCTGGCGGACCGGGTAGTGGCGGCGGCCCACGGCTGCGTGGGCGCCAGCATGGGGAGCAGCAGCGCTGTGGAAAATGATGTGGAGAAGGACAGGCTGCTGGACCGGATGCTGTTAACACAACTATTGGGAGAACTTTCGGAGAGAGACCGCGAGCTGATCCGCATGCGTTATTTTCAGAATAAGACCCAGACGGAGATCGCCGGGATCCTGGGGATCAGCCAGGTGCAGGTCAGCCGCCTGGAGAAAAAGATCCTGCGGGAAATGCGGGAAATGGCCGGGTAAATCGAAATTTCATTAAGAATTCATAAACATAATTTTTCCTCTTCCTTTCTTTTTGAAAATCTATATAATAAGAATAGAGAAATGTTGTAACAGGTCAAAAGGAGAGCAGGGGTACTTATGAAAAAACAAAATGAAAACGGACGGATCTCCGAGGATCGTCTGAGCAGAGCAAATAAGCGTAAGAAAAGCAACACCATAGCATCGATTCTGGTCATGACCGGATGTCTGTTAGTACTGGTGCTGGTGACCTATGTTGCCGGAATCCTGTATTCCTGGATCGACAGCAAGTTCCAGGATAATGCAAATGATCTGGCGGCAGCAGCGGAAGCGGGCGGTCAGACGGAGAGTACGGCAGAGGTTGCCAGGACTTATACGCAGGAGGAAGTGGACGCACTGATAGCGGAAGCAAAGCAGCAGGCTGAGGACGAGGAAGAGAACAAGATCCTCTCCGGGATCCGTGATGGTCTGACCTCCGGCACTACCATGGTAGAGACCCTGCGTCCTTACTATCCCAATGAACTGGTCGTGGTGAGCAACGGAACCTTTAATTTCGTACCCATTCGTGAGGATTTGCAGAAAAATGATTATGTATTGGAGAACCTGAATATTCTCGAGGACGGAGAAGTGCAGTATATGCAGGACGGTCAGGTAGTATCCCACAAGGGAATCGACGTCTCCAAGCATCAGGGCAATATCGACTGGACGAAAGTCGCTGCGGATGGCGTAGAATTCGCTTTTATCCGTGTGGGACTCAGAGGTTACGGTACTGAAGGGAAGCTTGTGGAAGACGAGTATTTCGAACAGAATATCAAGGGTGCTCTGCAGGCAGGCATCAAAGTAGGTGTCTACTTCTATTCCCAGGCGATCACGGATGCAGAACTGTTGGAAGAGGCGAATCTGGTATTAGAGAAGATAAAGCCTTACAATGTTGAGCTTCCCATCGTCTACGATGTGGAGAAAGTCAGCGGCGGCAAGGGACGTGCCAACGATCTGAGTGTGGAAGAGAGAACCCGTCTGACCGCACTGTTCTGTCAGACTGTTCAGGATGCCGGCTACAAGCCCATGATCTATCACAACATGGAGATGAGCACGCTGATGCTGGATCTGGGACAGCTGGAGCAGTACGATAAGTGGTTCGCTTATTATAATGATGATCTGTACTATCCGTATGCGTATAAAGTATGGCAGTACAGTGAAAAAGGTGCCGTGGACGGCATCAATGAAGAAGTGGATCTGAATATCTGGTTTGGGGACTTTTAGAATCCTTCTTTCTTACGAACTAATCTTAACTCTCTTCTCTTAATGGCATTATCCCACTCCATGCGTTCCCCGTCGTTCTCTAAGATCAGGCCGGGAACCGGGGTGGGTTTTCCATTGTCTCCCATAGCTACCATGACAAAATAAGCCCGGTTGATGGGGTGTCTGGTGCCGTCCTGCTCTTCGCGGTAGGTATCCACGCGTACTTCCATAGAGGTATGTCCCACATGGGTGACTTTACCGATCAGTACGATAATGTCATTCAGATAGGCACCGGATTTGAAATACAGGTTGTCGATGGCTACGGTGGTGGCATCTCTGCCGCAATGTCTTCTGGCGGTGGCACCGGCTACTTCGTCGATCCATTCCAAAAGCCTTCCACCGAACAGCCGACCAAATCCGTTGATATCCGGATGGATGACAACGTGCAACTGATGGGTCTCGGAAGCAGAGACTTTTTTTGCGGGAAGCGCTTCTGTCTTTATTTCTTTATTATTTTCCTTATTATCTGTTGTACTCATATTCTATAAACCTCACATTAATTTTTTCAGCCTAATAATGATCACACATCAGGCATGCCCTATGTTCCAATAATTCAATGACGCTGACGGGTACGGAGCATTGCGGAAATCAGCGTAAATGGAAAACACATAAATGTAGTATAACACATTCACGGAAAAAGTGCTATCCGTATAGGATTTTCGCTTTTGGGATATTCTATTTCGTATGGAAGGAAATTTTTTGAAGAAACGTTTATAATTGCCGGAAGCGTAACTTTACGAAAGGGGAACGGGAATGCTGATCAGACAATTATTGCTTATAGCAGCAGGAGCCAGTTACGGTCTGCTGTCGGCGGCGGGAGTGTTCACGGTGCTGGTGGCGGTGGGACTGATCCCAAGATTTGCAGGGAAAACGCATACGGCCCGCTATGTATTGCTGTATGAAGAAATGGTGATCTTCGGGACGCTGGCAGGGTGTTTTGTTACTGTTTTTCCAAAGTACAGTCAGTGGGGAAGCTTTTTGCGGGAGCAGTTTCCGAAGGAAATGAAGCTGTGGATGGCAACGGGGGTAGCGGCACAGGCAGTCTTCGGATTATTTTCCGGGATGTTTATCGGATGCCTGGCACTGGCTATCGCGGAGATGCTGGACAGTATTCCTATTTTTGCGAGAAGGATTTCGTTCCGGCATGGTCTGGGATGGGCGATCTTAGGTATGGCTGCGGGGAAATTATGCGGTTCCCTGCTGTATTTTGCAACAGAATTTTACAGGACGGTGCAATAAGTATGAAACAGCAGTTGGTTTATCTGAAATGTGACAGAAATGCGGAGGTTCAGGCGCAGGATGTATTTCTGAAGGATGTGGCGGAGGTCCGTTGCCGGGACAAAGTACTGTCGGCAAAATTAAATGCCATCAAGGTCTGCCATTTTCCGAAAGAAGGCGAAAAGCGCTGCGTGATCAGCTGCCTGAAGCTGGTGCGTCTCATGGAGGAACTCTGTCCGGAAATAGATGTGCAGGTGGTAGGAGAGACAGATGTACTGGTGGAATGGATCAGTGTGGATCAGTACAAAGGCTGGCAGCAGTGGCTCAAGGCTGCGTTCGTGTGCATGATCAGCTTCTTCGGGACAGCATTTACTATTATGGCATACCATAATGATGTGGGGATCAACGAAGTATTTACCGGGGTGTACCGAATGTGCATGGGTGCGGAACCCGGAGGAATGAATACGCTGGAAGTGGCATATTCTGTGGGACTGGCGGCAGGTATCATTGTGTTCTTCAATCATATCGGAGGCAGGCGGTTGACGAAGGATCCGACACCCGTGGAAGTGTCTATTAAAAATTATGAGACCGATGTGGAGAAGACGTTGATCGAGCAGGCGGGAAGAGAAGGCAGGGAGATCGAGGGGGATAGTTAGGGAAGCTATAAGAGCTAAAGGAAGATATAGGAAATGTCCGGAATGGGTTGACATAGTAAGAGGTGGAGGCTATAATCAATATCGTGATGTAATAAATTTGTAACAAATTCGTAAAAGGAATTTAACTGAAAGGTTTTTATGATAAAAAATAAGAAAAACAGACAGATAAGAATAATTGCAATGGGAATGGCACTTTGTGTACTGGCATCTCCGATGCCGGCATCGGCGGCAGAAAGCAGCGTTCTGATGGCATCCGGTGGTGTGGCGTCGGTTTTGGAAATGGAACGTTCCCTGGAAGAATACATTCAGATCGCCCAGGATGCGCAGGGAGCTTCCTGGGGATATACGAATATCGGTGTAGCCAATGTAGAGTCCGGCAATCTGAATATCAGAGCAGTGCCCTCTACAGACGGTAAGCTGGTGGGTAAGCTGCCCAAGGATGCTGCATGTGAAGTCATCGAGACGAAGGACGGCTGGTGCCATATCAAGTCCGGTGAAGTGGACGGCTATGTAAGCCGGGAGTTCTTACACACAGGACCGGAGGCTACGATCCGTGCGGCACAGCTGGTACATACGGTGGCAATTGCCAATACGGACGGACTGAATGTACGTCAGGAACCCAACACCTCCAGCGAGATCGTGACGCAGGTAGGACAGGGCGAGGAAATGGAATATGTGGAGACCGGTGCCGACGGCTGGGTGAAGATCTCCATCGATGGCGAGGATGCTTATGTGTCCCAGGAATTTGTCACAGTGGAGGAGAAGCTGGATACTGCCATTACCATGACGGAGCTGCTCTACGGTCAGGGCGTATCCGATGTGCGCGTAGGCCTGGTGGAATACGCAAAACAGTTCGTGGGTAACCCTTACGTCTGGGGAGGGACCAGCCTGACCAAGGGTGCCGACTGCTCCGGTTTTGTACTGGCAGTGTTCAAAAAATACGGTATTGCCCTGAGCCATTCTTCCAGAGCGCAGGCGAATGAAGGAACGAAGATCAGCGCTTCGGATTTAAAGCCCGGAGATCTGATATTCTACGGTAACGGTAAAGGTAACATCAACCATGTAGCAATTTATATCGGCGGAGGACAGGTCATCCATGCTAGCAGTCCGAAGACCGGTATCAAGATCAGCAGCTATAAATACCGTACTCCCGTGAAATGTGTCCGCGTGATTCAGGATTGATATGATTCGGGATTGATATAGGATAGAATTTAAAGTGTAAAGGCATTGCAACGTCTGGTGGCGGGCAATGCCTTTTTGGCATTTGGAAGGATGCTTTTATAATTGCGTTTCTATGGGAACTGTGATACTATTTTTATATGTCTAAGAAGGTGCCGGAATGGGTACAGCAGCAAATAGAATGAAACGAATTGGGTGATGGACATGCGCAAAGTAGCTTTGATCACGGACGGTTGGAGACGTCTGTTCACATATGCCTGGCCGGCGGGAATTCTGCAGAGGATCCGGGAGACCGGGGAGGATGTCAACCTGTACATTTTCAATAGTACGGGTAACTGGAGCCGGGATGCCGGATACAATAGAGCAGAGTACAATATTTATAATCTGCCGGACCTGTCCGATTTTGACGGGATTATTCTGGAATTAAATAATATCAGTTCTCCTGCGGTGCTTGCGGATGTGATCAGCAATGCAAAGCGATCGGGACGACCTGTGGTATCCATTGCCAATGAACTGGGAGACTTTTATTATGTGGGGATTGATAACTATTCGGCCATGAAGCAGGTTATCGCACATCTTCATGAGGTGCATGACTGTAAAAAGTTCTGGCTGTTAGTGGGAGCACAGGGTAATTACGAGAGCAGCTGCCGCCTGCAGGGAATGCTGGATTATGCCAGAGAACATAAGATTAAGATTCATAAGGATGATATCTGGTACGGTTCCTTTGATTATAAGAGCGGACTGGAAGGGTATAAACATCTATGGGACCGGCACAAGGAGCTCCCGGATGCTGTGATCTGTATTAATGATAATGTGGCGGTTGCTGTATGCGAAGCAGCAGCACAGATGGGATTTCATGCACCGGACGATTTCCGTATCACCGGATTTGATAATTTTGACAAGGCTGGCTTCTACACACCCAGCATTACAACTGTGGGACATATCCGGGAAGAAGCTGCTTACCAGGGGATGGATATACTCCTGCGGCTCTGGGCAGGAGAGAATGTACCCAAATACAACTTCACCGAAACGGAAATGCTGTGGCAGGAGAGCTGTGGCTGTGGAAAGGGCAGCAGCCGGGATGCGAGAGCGCATCTGAAGGATCAGATCATGTACGGTGTGGAGAGCGAAGAATTCGATGAGGAAGTACTCTCCATGGAAGCGGAAATGATGCAGTGCAATACGGTGGAGGAGATGATGTATTGTATCCCTCAATGCATTCCTTCCCTGAAATGCGATGCTATGTATCTTGTACTGGATGATCATCTGAACGCTTATAAAAAAGAGGCGGAAAAAAGTATTCACCTGGATGCGGCACCTTCGGACGAAGGTTTTTATGTACACGGTTATCCGAGGAAGATGCAGATGACCTTTGCCTATGAGAGAGACCAGAGACTGGATCTGGACAGACAGGAAGTGGACGGAATCTTCCCCACATTTGACTATCCGAAGCCGGGAAAGGATTTTCTGTTCCTGCCGCTGCATTTCGGAGAGCGCACGGTGGGGTATGTGGTCATCCGTAATGCGGTCTATCTTATGGAGAAGCAGTACTTGTTCCAGATCATGAACGCATTGACCCGTTCCATGGAGAATCTTCATAAAAAAGAAATGCTCGCATATATGAATAAAAAATTATCCTCGCTGTATATCATGGATACCCTGACCGGTATGTATAATCGGATGGGATACCAACAGTTGGGAGAGAAAGCGTTCCGGATCTCGAGACGGAATGGTCGCAGACTGTTGATCCTGTTTGTCGATCTGGACAGGCTGAAATATATCAATGATACGTTCGGCCATGAATATGGCGATATGGCCATCTGTGCGGCGGCCAGGGCATTGATGCAGTGCAGCAGCCGTGATGCGGTGCCTGCCAGGACCGGCGGCGATGAATTCGTCGTGGTACAGACGTATCAGTCCGATGAAGCCTCGAGAGATCTGGTTTGTCGGATCCGCAGAACACTGGAGGCGGAAGGAAAAGCACAGAAGCTACCATTCCCGCTGACCATGAGTATCGGAACGGTAGTGACAGATCCGGACAGCAATCTGACCTTTGCAGATTATGTAAAACAGGCCGACAGCCTGATGTACGAAGAAAAAGTACAGAAACGTGCTGCCAGAAAATAAAAAGTGTATTTACAACAGAAGATTATTGTGCTATATTGAAACAGTATGATTAGCCGATGCTCAGATTACGGACACTCCGACCTTAGTCTTAGTATCAGGCGTTTAAAAAACAGGAGGAAAAAGAAATGATTTCTAAGGAAAAGAAAACAGCCATCATGAACGAGTATGCAAGAACCCCCGGTGACACCGGTTCACCTGAGGTACAGGTAGCAGTCCTGACTGCAAGAATCCAGGAGCTTACCGATCATCTGAAGGAGAACCCTAAGGATCATCATTCTCGTCGTGGTATGCTGAAGATGGTAGGTCAGAGACGTGGTCTTCTGGATTACCTGAAGAAGAAGGATATCGAGAGATATCGTGCATTAATCGAGAAGCTTGGCTTAAGAAAATAATGCTGACTGGTGAGCGGGGTCTGCCGATTACATCGGCGCTCCGCTTTCTCTGTGTATGTGATGACAGAGTATCTGTCATTGCTTTTGGGTAACAAGCGGTATGGAAGTGAGCCCCGAGACCGCTGAAAAGGGTATGTTGGGAGAAACAACATGAATTTTTCAGTAGTTTCGGTAATCCTCCAGACCGTGGAAATATTTATTAAATTATTTATATCGTAGAGTGATAAGAGTGTCCCATGAGGAACACAAAAGATAAAGTCACGTACGATGGATAGGAGGAATTTATGTATCAAAGTTACAAGATGGATCTTGCAGGCAGACCTCTGGTGGTTGATATCAACCGTGTAGGTAAGCAGGCAAACGGATGTGCATTCATGCACTATGGTGATACCACTGTTCTCTGTACCGCAACCGCTTCCGAGAAGCCCAGAGACGGTATCGATTTCTTCCCTCTGAGTGTAGAGTACGAAGAGAAAATGTACGCTGTGGGTAAGATCCCCGGCGGCTTCAATAAGAGAGAGGGCAAGGCAAGCGAGAACGCTATTCTGACCAGCCGTGTCATCGACAGACCTATGCGTCCCCTGTTCCCCAAGGATTACCGTAACGACGTAACCCTGAACAACATGGTAATGAGCGTAGATCCCGAGTGTCGTCCAGAGCTGGTAGCCATGATCGGTGCTGCTATCGCTACCTGCATTTCTGATATTCCTTTTGATGGTCCCTGCGCTATGACCCAGGTAGGCATGATCGATGGCGAGTTCATCATCAATCCCAGCCAGGAGCAGTGGAAGAAGGGCGATCTGAACCTGACCGTTGCTTCTACCAGAGAGAAAGTGATCATGATCGAAGCAGGTGCTAATGAGATTCCTGAGGCTACCATGATCGAAGCTATCTACAAGGCTCACGAAGTGAACCAGACCATCATCGCTTTCATTGACAAGATTGTAGCAGAAGTCGGCAAGAAGAAGCACGAGTACACCAGCTGTGCTGTTCCCGCTGAAATGTTCGAGGCTATGAAGGAGATCGTATCTCCTGCGGAGATGGAAGAGGCAGTATTTACCGATGACAAGCAGACCCGTGAGGAGAACATCCGCGTGATCACCGACAAGCTGACCGAGGCTTTCGCTGAGAACGAAGAGTGGCTGGCTATCTTAGGTGAGGCTGTATATCAGTATGAGAAGAAGACCGTTCGTAAGATGATCCTGAAGGATCACAAGCGTCCCGATGGCCGTGCAATCACCCAGATCCGTCCTCTGGCAGCAGAGGTAGATATCATCCCCCGTGTACATGGTTCCGCTATGTTCACCCGTGGACAGACACAGATCTGTAATGTATGTACTCTGGCACCTCTGTCCGAGCAGCAGAAGATCGATGGTCTGGATGAGAACGAAGTAAGCAAGAGATATATGCATCATTATAACTTCCCTTCCTATTCCGTAGGTGAGACCAAGCCTTCCCGCGGACCCGGAAGACGTGAGATCGGTCACGGTGCTCTGGCTGAGAGAGCCCTGATCCCTGTACTGCCCAGTGAGGACGAGTTCCCTTATGCAATTCGTACCGTATCTGAGACTTTTGAATCCAACGGATCCACCTCCATGGCTTCCACCTGTGCTTCCTGCATGTCCCTGATGGCAGCAGGTGTACCCATCAAGAAGATGGTAGCAGGTATCTCCTGTGGTCTGGTAACCGGCGAGACCGATGACGATTTCGTACTGTTGACCGATATCCAGGGACTGGAAGACTTCTTCGGAGATATGGACTTTAAGGTAACCGGTACTACCGAAGGTATTACTGCTATCCAGATGGATATTAAGATCCACGGTCTGACCAGACCTATCGTAGAAGGCGCTATCGCAAGATGCCGTGATGCAAGACTGTTCATCATGGATACCTGCATGAAGCCTGCAATCTCTGCTCCCAGAACAGAGGTTGGCAAGTACGCTCCCAAGATCATCTCCATTCAGATCGATCCCGACAGAATCGGTGATGTAGTAGGTCAGCGTGGTAAGACCATCAATGAGATCATTGCACGTACCGGTGTGAAGATAGATATCACCGATGACGGTAAGGTATCTATCTGCGGTACTGATAAGGAAATGATGGATAAGGCTCTGGAGATGGTGAAGATCATCACAACTGACTTCGAGGAAGGTCAGATCTTCAAGGGCAAGGTAGTAAGCATCAAGGAGTTCGGTGCATTCATCGAATTCGCACCCGGTAAGGAAGGCATGGTACACATCTCCAAGATCGCTAAGGAGAGAATCAACCGTGTAGAAGATGTCCTGACCCTGGGAGACGTAGTAACAGTAGTATGCCTGGGCAAGGATAAGATGGGAAGAATCAGCTTCTCCATGAAGGATGTGGCTCAGCAGTAAGCTGAGAGAAATAAAACCGCTGTGGGCGCAAGCCTGCAGCGGTTTTTACGTGGTAAGTTGAGAGTTAGTGAAATAATTGTTCTAAAATCCACGCAGAAAGGACTGCCCGCCCTGGACTCAGATGCTAGCTACAACTGTGGATTTTCTAAAGGAAAGTGGCGAAGTGCTTCTCATCATGACGGGGCCGCCTTTACGCTGCCATCCATGTCGCTTACCGGCTAACGCGAACATCGTGTTCGCGTTGCCCCTGCGGCTCAACCACTTTCCAAGAAAATCTCACAGTCTCCGCCGCATCTATGTCCGGGGGAGCAGTCCTTTTCTGCTGGGTTATGAAAGACATCCCAATTATTTAGACAGAGCATTTGAGAATACATGTGCGGAAGTTAAAAACAAGAATCTAGTATGTGCGAAAAATCAAGAAATACATGCGGACAATTCAAAAACAGGAATTAGGTATGTGAAAAAAAGTAGGAAACACATGCGAATAACTCAAAAGTCATAATTAGGTATGTATAACAAGTCGGAAAATACATGCTTTAAAGCAAAAAATAATGATCCGGCATGTATGATAACTGGGAAAACACATGCGCAATAGGCTAAAACGGAAAATAGGTATGTATATTGCTTTAGAAAACACATGTATAAAATTTAAAAATAAGAATTAAGTATGTAAATGACTTTGGAGAAATACAGAAACTTATTGGGATATTGAGAGTTGGTTGAATAGTTGTTCTAAAAACTTCGTGGGTCTATAGAAGATAAATTTCCCTGTAGATACTTTTTGGGGATGGGTAAAAAGCAAAAACTAAACAATATGGGCCTATAGCGAAAAATTCGCCTGCCAGATACTCAATTTCTTCAAAATGAGTACCTCAGAGCCGTTTTTTTCTCTATAGACCCATATTCATCTTTTTATGCCTTATTTGTAGCAAATTTAGTATCTCACAACTCATTTTTTCTGTATAGACCCAAAATACAGGACACCCACGACGAACATTTTAGAATATATAGTTCCCTTGTTATACCTTCCGGTTTTCACATTTTGGGTATCAGCAGCAAAATAAGCTTCCCATACCCTCGAACTTTTCATAGCGTGGGTATCAGCAACAAAACAAGCTTCCCATGTGGGATTGATAATCATTTAATTTTACATAATTAGATGTCAGTAGAAAGTTTTTTAATTTTTCTTATAGCAATACGATAAGAAATGTAAAAAAATAACAATACTACAAGGAAATAAACAGTTAGAAATATTAAGGAGACAATAATTCTTTGATTAATCTGTTCAAGATAGAAAACAGTATCAATTTGGAAACTCTCAACAAAAACGATAATAGTATTTAAACTAGAATAGCATAGTGCAAATAGCCAACACCAGAGTGGAAAATGTTGGGTTCCATTAAAAAGAACTCCTTTTATTGACATCCAAATGATTAACACATCAGGCGCTAATGGAATAACCCAACCGTTTAAGCTTGTTTTAAAAAAATAATCTAGTAGATAAGTAAGTTCATTTGCTATAATTATACCCCAAAAAAGTTTAACATAAATTGTGTGCCGAATATTTGTGATCCTTTCATCACAGTGAATGGTGGTTTTCATAAGTTGTCCTCCTCCCAAAATAAATCGTTTAATGTTTTGTTAAGTACTTTACATATCCGAATACAAAGCTGAAGACTGGGATTAAACTTTCCGCCTTCTAGTAAGTTGATAGTAGGGCGTGTAACATTAACTTTGGCAGCCAGTTCTTCTTGAGAAAGATTCATCTCAACGCGCGCTAATTTAAGACGCATATTTTTCATTTATATAACCTCCTTTCTATATGCATTATATGATATATCAAACAAAATGTAAAGTATATATTACAAAAAATAATAAATACATAACGTTATGTGAAAAAGATTATTATGTTTTGGTAATAGAACTTTTAAGTATTTGATTCAAGTGTCGGAGTAATAAAAGAGTTACGAAATAAAGTAAAAGCAAATTAGGAGGAATTGATATGATGCCATATGAAGTAGGAAAGACGTTTATTATTAGGGTTCCATTATTATCTATAGAGACTTATAAGGAATTATGTTCAGAAAAAGATGGATTACCAGTTATTAAAACCAAGGAAACATTGACAGGGTATACCCACAAACTATTCATGTTGAGGCGGAAGAAGGGTACAGACTAGCTTGTTCCTATCTCCTGTGCCCACGCTGAGGCGGAAGAAGGGCACAGGCGGGCGTTCGCCGCATCACTCTCAATTTCCATCCATGACTGTTTTGCATATCTTCTATGCTTGTGGTACAATAAACAGAAAGCAGGCATTTTGAGGAGAAAATTGTATGAAAGCACAGGAATTATTATTTCAATTGCAAGATAAAGGTTACCGTGATTTTCAGAGCAAATTAATTCCGACGATTCCTGTGGAGACGATTATCGGTGTCCGCATTCCCGCTATTCGTAAGCTTGCGAAGGAGTATGGAAAGGATCCGGAGAGCGTAGAGTTTCTGAAGCAGCTGCCGCACACTTATTATGATGAAAATATTTTGCATGCGCTGTTGGTGGCGGAGATCAAAGATTACGAAGCCTGTGTAAAAGAAGTGGAGCGCTTTCTGCCTTATGTGGATAACTGGGCGGTGTGTGATATTTTTTCTCCGAGGGTGTTTCGCAAAAACAGAGACCGGCTGATAGACAAAATAAAGGAATGGGCTGCCTCAGAACACCCATATACCTGCCGCTTTGGAATGGAAATGCTGATGACACATTTCCTGGATGAGGATTTCCGGGTGGAATATCTGGAGATCCCGGCAGCGGTACATTCCGAGGAATATTATGTGAACATGATGATCGCGTGGTTCTATGCCACGGCACTGGCAAAGCAATGGGATGCCACAATCGGTTATATAGAGGATCAACGGTTGGATACCTGGACACACAATAAGACGATTCAGAAAGCACGGGAAAGCTACCGTATAACACCGGAACAGAAGGAATATCTGAAGACGTTGAAGATGTAAATAGAATGATATCTGCACAACATATGGAAGCACGAAAATACAGGAAACAAAAAAGGATGCAAAATTGCAGATTATGAAAAAGATGAGAGAGGATAAGACAGCATGAACGGCAACATGGAATTTCGCAGGGCACGCAGAGAAGAAGCAGAAGAGATCCTGCAATTATACCGTTCCCTGATCGGAACCGAATATTGTGTCTGGACAGAAAATTATCCAACAGAACGGGAAGTGGAATTTGACCTGTCGAGAAATGCATTGTTTTGCCTGCATGAGAGAATGCCGGAACCTGATGAGGGAGAACGATTAATAGGCACAATCTCCATAGACGATGACCCAGAAGTTAAGGCACTGTCCTGTTGGTCAGAGGATCTTACCCCGGTGGCAGAGCTGTCCAGACTGGGAGTGGCGGTAGAATATCAGAATCGCGGCATTGCCAGGATCCTGCTGCAGGAAGCTATGGCGGAATTGAAATCACAGGGTTATAAGGCGGTACACATTTTAGTGGCAAAGGACAATATGAAAGCATTACGCTCTTATGAAAAATTGCATTTTACCACGGCAGGGGAATGTGAGCTTTTCGGGCATTCCTACTGGTGTTATGAGAAAGAATTATAGAAGTGATCACTATGCAAATCAATGAAACAGAGAGGAAAGACGATATATGGTAACGATCGATCTGATCACAGGCTTCCTGGGATCCGGAAAGACTACTTTTCTGAAAAAATATGCGGAATATCTGATGGATCAGGGACTGCATATCGGTATTCTGGAAAATGATTTCGGTGCCATCAACGTGGATATGCTGATGCTCCACGAACTCAGGGGAGATCAGTGCGAACTGGAGATGATCGCCGGAGGATGCGATGCAGAGAGCCATAGGAGGCGTTTCCGTACGAAGCTGATCTCCATGCGAATGTGCGGTTATGACAGGGTGCTGGTGGAGCCGTCGGGAATCTATGATGTAGATGAGTTTTTTGATGTACTTCGGGAGGAGCCGCTAGACCAGTGGTATGAGATCGGCAATGTTATCGCCATACTGGATGCAAGACTGGAGGATAATCTCTCACAGCAGGCGGACTATCTGCTGGCATCGGAGGCTGCCAATGCCGGAAAAGTGATTCTGAGCCATGCGGATGCAGCCACCAGGGAACAGTGTGAGGACACGGTGGCACATCTCAACCGGGCACTGGAACAGATCCGCTGTGACCGGAGAATCGACCCCAAGAAGGACATCTTACAGAAAAATCTCACGGATCTGACAAAAGAAGATTTAGAGGAAGTATCCAAATGCGGTTATCGTCTGGAAAGTTACCGCAAGATGGATTTAGAGAATAGGCAGAGCTTCGACTCTTTATTTTTCATGGAAGAGAAGATTAAGCCGGAGGCTTTGGAACGGGCGGTGCCCAGACTGTTTGCCGACAAGTCTTGCGGAGAAGTATTCCGTATCAAGGGCTTTGTGAAAAACGGAGCAGGACAATGGATGGAATTGAATGCTACACCGGACAGTCATACGATGCAGTCTGTCGCAGTGGGGCAGGAGGTGCTGATCGTCATCGGAGAGTATTTACAGGAAGATAAAATCAGAGAGATTCTGAAGGAGGAAGAGACATGTCAATCTTAAGTCAGTTAAACAGTGTACCGATGTACCTGATCTGTGGAGGGATCATTGCTTTTGTGGCGGTGGTCTGCGTGATTTTTCTGGTGAGGGCATACCGCGCCGGTCAGGCACTCGGTATGGATACCACAAAAATGAAGCGAACCATCATCTCCAGCGCGACCTTTTCCCTGCTGCCCAGTGTGGGGATTCTGCTGGGCGTCATCGCCCTGTCGGGAAGTCTGGGAACACCCTGGCCGTGGCTTCGATTGTCCGTGATCGGTGCCCTGCATTATGAGACCCAGGTGGCGCAGGCAGCGGCAGAGCAGGTGGGCATGAGCACATTGTCTGCTGCGGAAATGACACCGCAGGCATTTTCCACGATCGCACTGCTCATGAGCATCTGCATTATCTGGGGCATGACATTGTCCATTTTCCTGAATAAAAAATATACGCAGAAGCTGACCTCGAATAAAAAATCAGATAAACCGGGCTTTGGAGATATGGCAATGACTGCCATGTTCATCGGACTGGTCAGCACCTACATCGGAAGATATCTCGGCGGTTTTATATCGGAGAACGGATTGTTTACGTTAAACGGCGATTACATTCCGTTAGTGGTAATGGCGGTATCGGCACTGGTGATGGCAGGGTTTGTATACCTCATTGAGAAAAAAGGAAAAGCCTGGGTGGACAGCTTTTCCATTGCCGGAAGCATGATCATCGGCATGACGGCAGCCGTACTGGTGGGGTTGCTGTAAAGTATTCTTCTGAAAAAGTTTTAAGTATCTATGAAATGTCGGAAAGCAAATGAAATAGTTGAAATAAAGACATTGTGTTGAAAACAGAAAAGCTGAAATCTGAAACAGATATTCAGGATTGAGAGTCCGAAGCTGAAAGCTGAATCCTTAGGAAGAGCAATATATTCCAAGATGAAAGGAATAAAAATTATGGAAAATAATGTAGAATTAAATAATCTCGAACTAGATAATACAGGTGTAAATACCCCCGGCACAGTTGGTGTCGATGCAAATACACAGCAAACACAGGGTGACAAGTCTGCCTGGGATATTTATACGAAGAAAACACATGTCATCGGGCGGACTGTGAGCATCATTACGCTGGTGATGTTAGTGGGAGCACCGTTTCTCATCGGTAAGCTTTTAGGTGCGTATCCGGATCTGGGGGCTGTCGGCAAGGGGTTCCTCTCTGTGGGAATCGTATGGCTGGTCAGCAGCATCGCAGAGTTTTTGATATACACACCGATGCTGGGAGCCGGCGGCGGATACCTGGCATTTATCACCGGTAACCTGATCAATATGAAGATCCCCTGTGCGGTCAATGCGAGAGATATGGTAGGAGCGAAGACCGGAACCCCGGAAAATGAGATCATCTCTACGATCTCTATCGCCACATCTTCCCTGGTGACAATCCTCGTCCTGGCACTGGGCGTGCTATTGATGGTGCCGCTGCAGCCCGTGCTGCAGAGTGAAGTATTGCAGCCGGCTTTTGAAAATGTGGTTCCGGCGCTGTTCGGTGCCATGGCGTACAAATATTACCGGAAAAATATGAAGATCGCTGCATTGCCGCTGATCCTCATGAGCCTGCTATTCATTCTGGTACCGTCCCTGATCGGCTCCACTAGCTTTATGATCGTTCCTTCCGGCGCGATTGCCATCGGTGTGGCATATCTGCTGTTCCGGAAAAAGAATACACAGAAAACGACAGAAGAATAATTAAGAAAAGAGGACAGATATGAAATACATAGGTTTGATACTTCTTGCAGTGGTTGCGGTTATTATATTACTGCTGTTGATCGCGGTGCTCCGCACCCTGCTGATGCCGTCGAAGACTTCGACTTATGTGGCAGACGAACCGGAGGAGGAAGCACTGGCACTGGCCCAGAAGCTGTCGAAAATGATCCAATATGACACCACCTCCTATGCCAACGTGGCAGAGGTGGAGAAATTCTTGGGCTTCCATAAGGTGCTGGAGGAACTCTTCCCACTGGTACATGAGAAGCTGGAGAAGACAGAGATCGATGGTAATCTGTTATTTTACTGGAAAGGAAAAAGCTCTGAGAAGCCGATCCTGCTCATGAGCCATCAGGATGTGGTACCTGCGGAGGGCGAGTGGATCCACGCACCTTTTTCCGGAGATATCGCAGACGGCAAAGTATGGGGCAGAGGTGCATCCGATACCAAGGCCTCTGTCATGGCATTTTTCCAGGCGGTAGAGGAACTGCTGGCAGAAGGATTCGTGCCGCCCACCGATGTCTATCTGGCCAGCTCCTGTACGGAAGAGTGGGGTGGTGACGGTGCACCGAAGATCGTAGCAGAGCTGAAACGCAGAGGTATCGAGCTGTTCTTAGTCTGTGACGAGGGCGGCGGTATCATCACGGAGCCTATCGGCGGTATCCCCGGCAATTTTGCCATGGTAGGTGTCTTTGAAAAAGGAAAAGCAGACGTAAAATTCACCGCAAGAAGCAACGGCGGACACGCCAGCGCACCGTCCAAAGGAACGCCGATTGCCAGATTGTCCGCATTTGTAAATGAAGTGGAGACACATTCTCCGTTTCAGAAGAAAATGTCAGCGGAAGTATCCGCAATGTTCACAAAGCTGGCTCCTTATGCAGGCTTTGGCCTGAAACTGGTATTCGGCAATCTGTGGCTGTTCCGACCGCTGTTAAAGGCAGTGCTGCCGTCCATCAGCGCCCAGGCGGGAGCTATGCTGAAGACTACCATTGCGTTTACGGTACAGAAAGGTGCGGACGCCTATAATGTGCTGCCGCAGGAGGCTTATGTTGGCGCAAACATGCGATTCATTCCTCATCAGGGAGAAAAGGAGAGCCTGGAGATTATCAAAAAGGTGGCTGATAAGTACGGACTGGAGACTGAAGTGCTGCATGCCAATGACTTTACACCGCCGGTAGATATCCACGGCGAAGCATTCCGCTTAGTGGAAAATACGATTGCAGAGACATTCCCCGGACTGCCTTCCAGTCCTTATGTCATGACGGGCGCTACCGATGCACAGTTCTATCAGCCCATCTGTAAGAGCTGTATCCGTTTCGCACCGGTAGTCTACGGACCGGAACAGATGAAGGGAATGCATGGACTGAATGAAAATATCGAGTATAACTGCCTGCCCGGTGCAGTCCGTTTTTACAAGAATCTGATCCGTGCGGAGAAGTAAGGAGCAAAAGCTATGAACACCATGACAACGTATTCCGGCAGAAAATTCGATCCCATGCAGATGACACCGGGAGATGTCTATATCGAAGATATCGCCCATGCTTTGAGCTTATTGTGCCGGGGCGGTGGACAGCTGACCTATTTCTATTCTGTGGGACAGCATTCGCTCAACTGTGCGGCGGAAGCGAAAGCCAGAGGGTGGTCTAAGAGGCAGCAGCTAGCCTGTCTGCTCCATGATGCTAGCGAAGGATATATATCGGATATCATCCGCCCGGTGAAGATCTATCTGACCAATTATCTGGAGATCGAAAGTAAGATTATGGGAACGATTCTCACACATTTCGGACTGGATGATCTGACGGAAGAGGAGAATCGCCGCTGGAAACAGATCGATGATGAGATTCTGGAGCTGGAATTGAAGACGCTGCTTCACGGGGAAGAGCACAGAGCGGTGCCGCAGCTTTTTTCCGTACCGGATCTGGCGGAGCATACGCCGGGAGAGATCGAAGTCAGGTTCCTGCAGGCGGCAGAGCGACTGGGGGTGCACGGCAGTGATCGTTGAGAAGAAGCCGGAGCGCAGTTATTCTACGACAGTAATGTACATTCTGGCATATTTGGATCGTTATGGCTATCCGGTATTGATTCTGATAGCAGGAGCGCTGGCAGACTTCTACCGGGGGAGAATTACAATGTTGTTTGTACTGGCAGTGGGAATATTATTGGATGGAATCTATAATCTGGTGGGGTATCTGTGTCGTTGGCGACATATTTATCTCTGCTATCAGAGCATGTGCCATACGAAGATGACACCTTCGCGGATTGAGTGGGATCGGATGACAAAAAAGGATGCGTACGGCATTCCTGCTACTTTCATTATTGGCGGAATCATAGGAATATTGGTGAGTATTTTTCTCAGGTAAAGCGCTTATAATTATGCTACAATGGTAACTATTCAGAGCCATGCAAAACTGCGTTCTGCGAATGCTTGCATTCAGGCAGATAAGCAGTTTTATAAGGAAATAGATAAAAACAAGAAAGGTAGGGTATTTTATGGGATTTTTAACAGGAAAGACAGCAATCATCACTGGCGGAGGAAGAGCGGTATTGAGTAACGGAGAGTGCGGATCCATCGGTTACGGTATTGCCACCGCTTATGCAAAAGAAGGTGCCAATCTGGTGCTAACCGGACGCAATGTACAGAAGCTGACGGATGCAAAGGAAGAACTGGAGGCAAAGTACGGTATCAAGGTACTTCCCGTACAGGCAGATGTCAGCGCCGGTTCAGACAATGAAGCAATCGTACAGAATGTGGTGAAGCAGGCGATTGACACTTTCGGAAGGATCGATGTACTGATCAACAATGCCCAGGCTTCCGCTTCCGGTGTGACTATCGCAGATCATACGACGGAGCAGTTTGACCTGGCGGTATATTCCGGTCTGTATGCAGCATTCTACTATATGAAGGCTTGCTATCCTTATCTGAAGGAGACCAAGGGCTCCGTTGTGAACTTTGCCTCCGGCGCAGGTCTCTTCGGTAATTTCGGACAGTGCGCTTATGCAGCGGCCAAGGAAGGTATCCGCGGACTGACCAGAGTCGCAGCTACCGAGTGGGGTCCCGATGGCATCAATGTCAACGTTGTATGTCCTCTGGCATGGACTGCACAGCTAGAGAAATTTGAGCAGGCATATCCCGATGCTTTCAAGGCAAATGTCAAGATGCCGCCCATGGGACATTACGGTGACGTGGAGAAGGAGATCGGCCGCGTCTGCGTACAGCTGGCTTCTCCCGACTTCAAGTATATGAGCGGTGAGACCCTGACACTGGAAGGCGCTATGGGACAGAGACCGTAAGTGGTTGGAAATGTTTTTAAATAGGACTTGAAAGAAAGAAAGAAAGAAAGATATTATAATCAAAACATAAAGAGAAGCAGCCGCCCACAAGTGGTTAGCCTCCCGGTGGTGATAGTAAACCTACCTGTACTGGCCAAGTGACAAGGTAGGTTTATTTATTTTCGCTTGTTTATCCTACTGTCTATGTAGGCAAGCAGCGCAATGAGAAATGTACCACCTAAAAACAACAGGTTTAATACTTCATACATATCCATTAGCACCTTCTCCGCTCCGCTTCGGTCCGCGCAAGGCCGAAGTCCCCCGGACTTCGTGCGCCCTCCCTTCTTAATTAGAGCTATAAGCCGGGAGGCTACCACCTTGCAACACGGTTGCTTCTCAAGAAGTGTATCATGCAGAGTAGTGCGTTTCAATTCTAATATTTCGTATACAATTCCACAACAAAAAAGTGCACAATACCATATTTAGTAGTCAGAGGAATAAAAAGAAAATTAAACGGACTATATATAGCAAAATAGAACTTTGACCCGGAATAGGCTGAAAAGTTTTTTCTAAGGTAAAAATTAGATTTTGTTATTTATCCCTGGGACATTTTCACAGACTCTTCCGTCTAATAGTCATAAGACGTATACTTATGAGGAAGAAAGGACGAGGCACATGGGAGAGATAGAACAATTGGTGCGCAGGGCAAAAAAACGGGATCCGGATGCTTTTACAGAGCTGATGCAGCTTCATGAGAAGGACATGTACCGGACAGCCAGTGCCATCCTTGCGCAGGATGCGGATATTGCGGATGCCATACAGGAGACCATTCTCACTTGTTGGGAAAAAATCGATACTTTACAGAAAAACCGGTATTTTAAGACATGGATGGTCCGCATCCTGATAAACAAATGTAAAGACATTTTACGTTCTGGGAGGCGTGTCGTATGTGTGGAGGAATTTCCGGAGCGGGAAGAGAAGAATACCGTGGAGACAGAAGCTAATCTGGAATGGAAGGAAGCCCTAAGAGGACTGGACGAAAAATATCGTCTGATCGTGGTCCTGTTCTATGCAGAAGGACTGCGGACAGCAGAAATCGGGAAGCTTTTGAAGCTGCCGGACAGTACAGTGCGCACGAGGCTTGCCAGAGGGCGGGAGCAGATGGCGAGATATTATGCGGAGACAGAGGAAGGAGGCGGAAGAAAATGAGACCGATGAATGAAATAGAGATAGAACTTCCACAGATCGTACTGGATAGGGCGGATGCAGCCTATGCACAGATCAGACAACAGGCAGCGCAGGAGAGTCCTGCGGGCAGGAGAGTCAGAAGCTTTCCCCGGGCAGCAGGCATCCTGTTAGCTGTGGTGATACTTTCTGTCACAGCAGTATCCGCCACCGCCGCCGGAATCATGGGATACCGCCGCTATCTGGCAGAGCGCATGACTGACATCGGGACGGAAGAATTGGGACACTTGGAGATGGTGGCAGGACAAGGCAGTGTTCAGGCGGAATTTAACAGAGAACTGACGGCAAGAGAACAGAGTGTATATGAGCAGCTGACCCGGGAATATGAAGAGGATGGCAAATATCCCGCGGGACAGCTTCATGAATTAGCCGAAGAAGAGAACTATTCCGGCACAGGTGTAGCCGTTCGGAGCACCCCCGGGGAAGAATACGGCTGTCTCATCTATCTGCCGAGTACCACTGTTACCGAAGAGGAATGGCTGGAAGTCATCGAATATGTGCATAAGCTGGATTACAGCATACAGGAGAAAATATGGCAGCAGAAATATTCCGAGATGTCCTATTTTGATCGTTATGAACAGATGTCAGATGCGGAAATCGATGAACTGTATGCAATGCTTTCTTCCGCACCTGTGGATGTCTGGGGAGGGGACAGCCGTGACCTGACACCGGAGGAACAGACCCGTTATGAAGAGTGGACGGAAAAGTACGAACAGGAAAATGCCTATACAGAGACAACCATTGCAGTGATCACATTCCCGGAAGAATATGACGGACAGGAACTTGTTTACTGTATTGCAGACGCACAGTTTTACTACCCGGAACGGTCGCTGACGGATGAGGAACTGTTGCAGCTGATCGATCTGGAGCACAAAAACCTGTATATCTACGAGCGGATCCAGAGGGAGATCGAGAGGGGAAAACGGGCAGGATGGCCGGACAGATATACTTTTTGATCCTGCCCAAAAAATGCTTGACAAGAGAGACCACAATATGTGGTCTCTCAGACTGTAGACAAAGCTCCCTCGCAGGAAGGCGCTTTGTCTACAGCCTGAAATCTGGGACAGTTCCTTTCCCGGATTTTTATTATTTAAGGTAATAATGCTATGAAATACATGCATAAAGCTTGAAAAAAAGATTTGAGTATGTATAATTGTCAAAGAAACACATGCGCAGGAAACGAAAAACGAAATCAGGCATGTATGCTAGCAGGGAAAACACATGCGTAGAAACTAAAAAACGAAATCAGGTATGTATGCCGGCAGGGAAAACACATGCGTAGAAACTAAAAAAAGAAATTAGGTATGTATGCCGGCAGGGAAAACACATGCGTAGAAAGCGAAAAACGAAATCAGGTATGTATGCCCGCAGAGAAAACACATGCGCAGGAAACGAAAAACGAAATCAGGTATGTAAAGAACAAAAATAAAGCAGAAAATGTGAGGAATACCATGCAGATAACAGCAATGAAAAAAGATGATTTTTACAGGCAGATGTTCAAACTGACCATCCCGATCATTATACAGAATCTGCTCAGTGCAGCGGTAAATTCCGCGGATGTCATTATGTTAAACTATGTGGGACAGTCTGCAATATCCGCAGTATCCCTAGCGGCGAATTACTCCAACATTTTATTTATGGTGTACTACGGACTGGGGACGGGAGCGTCCTTACTGTGTGCCCAGTATTACGGAAAAGGAAATCTGGAAGCTATCCATACGGTGGAGGGCATTACCCTGCGATTCTCCATGGTAATTTCCGGACTTGTGGCGCTGGTGGCATTTTTTATGCCGCAGTATATGATGCTGTTATTTACCTCCGATCAGGAGCTGATCACCATCGGTGCCTCTTATCTGCGGATCATGGGCATCACATACCTGTGCTGGGGCATCACGGAAGTGTATCTTGCCATCCTGCGAAGCGTAGGTCGTGTGACGGTCAGTATGGCGTTGAATATGCTGGCTTTCGTATTGAATGTCATTCTGAATGCCACATTTATCTTCGGACTGTTCGGCATGCCAAAGCTGGGAGCTACCGGTGTCGCCATTGCCACAGCCCTGTCCCGACTGGTGGAACTGATGGCATGCGTCATTGTATCTTCCTTGAGCAAAAATGTAAAACTGCATCCGAAGTACCTGTTCGTTCACAGTAAGGTGCTGACACAAGATTTCATGCGTCTGTCTCTGCCCGCACTTTGCAACGATGTATCCTGGAGTGTGGCGTTTTCCATGTATTCCGTGATCCTTGGGCATCTGGGAACAGATGCGGTGGCTGCTAATTCACTGGTCGTCGTAGTGCGCAATATCGGCACGGTGTTCTGTTTTGCCATTGCCAGTGCAGGTAGCATATTGCTGGGAAATATTATGGGACAAGGCGATCTGGAGAAGTCGAAGAGTTACGCTTCCCGGATGTTGAAGATGACGGTAATCGCCGGAGCTATAGGCGGCCTGATCGTACTGGCAATTACACCCTTTGTGTTACGGTTTGCTACATTGAATGACACTGCCATGCATTATCTGAAATATATGCTGCTCATCAATACTTATTATATTATGGGCGCTGCCGTGAATACGGCGCTGATCGCCGGAGTATTCCGTGCCGGCGGAGATACGAAGTTCGGACTGATCTGCGATACGATCGATATGTGGTGCTATGCGATCCCTCTGGGATTCTTCGCCGCATTTGTACTGAAACTCCCGGTGCTGTGGGTCTATTTCCTGTTATGCACCGATGAATTCGTCAAATGGCCCTGGGTCATTAAGCATTACCGCGAGGGCAAATGGGCGAAGAATATTACCAGAGAAGAAGTATGATCCTGAATTTAATTACATAGCCTTTTCCTGCTCTTCCTGAATCTCTGGGAAGACAGATAACATGGGCTTTACATCTTCTTTTTTAATGATACGTGCCACGTAATTTTTCGTGATCTTCATTACTACGGGAGACAGGGCTATGACACCGATCAGGTTGGGAATCGCCATCAGCCCGTTGAAGGTATCGGACAGATCCCAGGCAAGACCTAAGTTCATGGTGCAGCCGATGAAAATCATCAGTACGAATGCAATCTTGTAGACAATGGTGGATTTCGTACCGAATAAATATTCACATGCCGTGGAGCCGTAGTGACTCCAGCCCAGTACAGTAGAGAAGGCGAACAGCAGGATCGCAATGGCGATGAAGGCGGGACCGAAGCTGCCGAATACGGTTGCAAAAGCCTGACCCACCAAAGCGGAACCGGACACATCCACCAGTACGGCACCGGTATCCAGGTCGATCAGTCCGGAGGACAGAACTGCGAAAGCTGTCAGTGTACATACGACCATGGTGTCGGCGAATACTTCGAAAATGCCCCACATACCCTGGCGTACGGGTTCTTTTACATTGGAACTGGAATGTACCATAACAGAAGAACCAAGACCGGCTTCGTTGGAGAACACACCACGCTTCATGCCCCAGGTCAGAGCCAACTTCACTCCGGAGCCTACGATACCGCCGCCTACAGCGCGCAGACCGAATGCACCTTTAAAAATAGCGGTGAATACGGCACCCACGTGACTGATATTTGCAAAAAAGATCACCAGTGCACCGATGACATAAGCAATTGCCATGAAAGGAACCAGCTTCTCAGTGACAGCTGCGATTCTTTTTAATCCGCCGACAATGACCAGAGCACCGATGATCACCAGAACAATGCCGGTGGCGGTGGCGGGAATGGAAAAGGCGGAGGACATATTCGCCGCAATCGAATTGACCTGACTCATGTTGCCGATACCAAAAGAGGCTAACAGACAGAAAGCAGAGAACAGCACGGCCAGTACGGCACCGACCTGTTTGCAGCCCTTATAGGAGCCGAGACCGTCCTTTAAGTAGTACATGGCACCACCACTCCACTCGCCTTTAGAGTTCCTGCGGCGGTAATAGATGCCCAGTACATTTTCAGAATAGTTGGTCATCATGCCAAAGAAAGCTACGACCCACATCCAGAAGATGGCGCCGGGACCGCCGGCGACCAGTGCACTTGCCACGCCGACGATATTACCGGTACCGATCGTGGCAGCCAGTGCGGTGCATAACGACTGGAACTGGGAAATGGATTGATCTCCGGCCTCCGTATGTTTCGTTACATGCTCATCGTGAAAGATGCCGCCCACCGTATTTTTGAACCAGTGTCCCAGATGGGATAACTGGAAAAATTTTGTCAGGATCGTCATCAGGATACCGGTACCTACCAGCAGTACCAGCATGGGGACACCCCATACGAATCCATTGACGGCACTGTTCACATTTGTAATGAGCTCTACCATATACATTCTCCTCCTTTGTTTTCAGGTAAAAGAAAAAGCGCAGACACCCGAAGATGTCCACGCTGACATAGTTACCTGATCTATATTTCGTTTCTGATTTTTCCCAGTATAACATATAGGAAAAGATGCCGCAAGAGAAAATTTTTCTCAAAACCCCTATTGACCTGAAGTCAGCTTTAGGTATTATGATAAAACCATCCCGTCAGAAATGTCTCTAACGTGGAAAATCAAGCATATCGAAAGCTACGGCGCCAACAGCGGCTTCCCTGTATACGGCGGAAAACTGTAAGGCGAACCGTCAGTGTGACGAAAACAGGAAATGCGAGCGATTACGAAAAGTAATGGCTCGCATTTTTAGCTTTGTATTGTTTTGTACTATAAAGTTTCCCCCGGATGTGTCGATATTATTCATATAGGAAAATACAGACACCATGGATGGAGAAAAAGCTACGGATGGCGGCCTTGAGAGAGGCAGCCATCCGCTTTTTGCGGCAGTAATCGCTGTCGGAGAGGGAGATATTATGGCAATTACAGGAATCAGCTATGGAAGGACTTTCGTGTATGAGACACAGAAGAGAGTGAATGAGGGAGTTTTGCAGAGTACGTCAGATGTGGCATCTCGTTTTGCAGAGAGTCTGGAGGAATCTGCGGAGGAAAATGACAAGGCACTGGCTCCGGTGACACGTGGTGTACGGTTGAACCGTCGTATCGAAGGCAAAGACAAAGTGCCCTATGGGGAAATGGCGGAGGACGGTGTTATTGAATATAATGGGGTGGTCTTCGTCTGCGATTATGATCATAACCGTCTGACGCTGGGAGATACCTCTAATGAGAAAGATTGTATCAACATTCCGCTGTCCGGCGGTGGAAGCCTGCTGGTTAACCGGAATAACATCGATGCCCTGTCCAAGGCCATCGGTATGTTCAGCCCGGAGGATGTGAACCGGATCCTGCGCGCACTGGCACAGGATAAGAAGATCCAGGAGATGAAGAAGGAACTGGATGATATGGAGAACGGTGACGATGTAGACAGCAATGAGGAAACTTCGGAGACGACCGATGCGGACAAAGTAGCGGGAAAGGATCTGTCCGGAACCGCCGGAGAGTCGGAAAAAGAGGATTTGAGTCTCAGAGAACAGATCCGGGAGAAGATGCAGGAAATCTATGACAAGCTCCAGAACGGTGATACAGAGACCAAATTTCAGATTGGAAATCAGGAATTCAGTATCAAAGAGTGGGATAATTTCCTGGAAAAATTCGACAGTGTACAGGATGCCATTCGGGAGGCCCTGGAAGAGAAAATCGAAAAGCAGACCGAAGAGCGCTTAGAAGAGGAGGATTTAGAGAAGACTTCTGATAGAAAGCCCGATATCAGTCAGGATTTTTCCGATATTCCCGAGGAGATTTTCCGTATACTTTTTTGAACAGGTCCTTAAAATAGTTGCTGTCGTTGAAGCCGTATTCTAGAGCAATATCCGTGATGGAACTGTTGGAGGTAAGAAGCGCCGTCTGGGCGTGTTTGAGCCGTACATAGTTTAAATATTCCTTGAAGCCCATACCGGTGATCAGCTTGAATTTTTTACTGAAATAGGTGGGGCTTAGGGAAGCCACGGAGGAGACCTCTTCCAGTGTCAGTGGCTTGCGGAAATTGTTGTAAATGTATTTTGTGGCAAGCAGGATATCCGCATCCCGGGAATTTAGCAGATCCGGTTCCTTTTCATTCATGACGGAATGCCGCATCAGCATGAGCAGAAGTTCTTCCAGATAGCAACGTTCAAAATGTTCGGAGTATTGGTCGAAGCGGGAATTCTCGGTGAGCATACGGGTCAGCAGAGAGTGCAGATATTCCTGGTATACCGTAGGAACGCTGCCCATGAAGGAATGCAGCTGCAGCCCCTGCCCGGATATGGAAGTGAGGCTGTCGGCAGACCGGTCCGATAAATGCAGATATTCTTCTTTGAAATAGATCATTACGATCTCGCAGACCTCTCCGGCGGAATACAGAGAGTGATGCAGTTCTCCCGGAGCGATGAAGACCAGATCTCCGGCTTCCATCTGATAGACCGTATCTTTTAACAGGAAACGGCAGCTTCCCGACCAGAGATAAAAAATTTCATAAAAGCTGTGATAATGATCGGGCTGCAGGGGAGAAAAATCACCTCTGCGGCCTTTTTCCACGATGATCCGGTCAATATCCTTTCTGCCGCGTCTGCCTTTTTTCGTTGTGATATCCATAGCTGCTCCTTCACTTTTTAAATCTATTGACATTGATACAGTCAGAATACCACAAAAAAACAGTGCTTTCAACATAAACAAGCTATAAAAACAGCAGTAAATATTAAAAAATTACGCTATTATAATAATTGAAAAAGGAACCCGCCTCTTTCAAAAATACTTTTCTCTCTATCCCCCTCGGTACACTCCCCCCTCGCCGAGGGGAATTTTTTGCGCAAAAATCACAGAAAACAGGCAGTCTCGTTACAATGGATTGCGCATTTTCCAAAGGATTGTTACCATAAGGGTACAGATCGGCCGGCATACGGTGCTAAAGCAAAGGTGCTAAAGCAAAGGTGCTAAAGCACCTGAGAGTTTGTAGAGTACAGAAAGGTATAGGGATTAGTATGGATAAAAAGAAAACGGGCAATCTGATCCGGGAAGCCAGACAATGCAAAAATTATACCCAGAGTGAACTGGGAAGGATGTTAGGGGTGACCAACAAAGCGGTATCCCGGTGGGAGAATGGAGAAAGTTTTCCGGATATTGGCGTATTGGAGTCCCTGTCCCATCTGTTGGAACTGCCGATTCAGGACATTGTGACCGGAGAGCGGGCGGGAGACCGGGAGGAGGCAGTGACGGAAGTCGTGAGACTGGCAAAGCTCCAGGAGCAGCGGAAACGTGAAAAGAGGATCCTGTATCTGATCGTGCTGGGGCTTTTGATCTATCACTGTGTCATCGGGATCTGTTTATTTTCCGGAAGAGGGTTGTTTGGGGGAAGAGATATTGCCTGCCAGGTGGCCGGAATCTCCATGGCGGGGACACTGACGATGCTGGGGCTTGTATACCGGTATTTCGGAAAGGAAGAGGATGTGAAAATGATTCCCTCCAGTCAATTAAGCAGAGGACTTGGAATAGCATCCCTTGCGATGCTATTGTGGAGTGTTGGAATCATGTATTTAAGCTTCGGAATGGTCCGGGCAGGAAGTGTTCCCCTTGGTATGGAACTCAGCTCCCTGGGACCGTTTTTGAACAATCAGCTTTGTGCGGGCTATGCCCTGAATGTAATATTTCTGGCAGTGGAAATGTACCGTCTGCTCATGGAGCGGACGGTACTGCATCCGGGATGTGTGATCTCACCGGCGGTCATCTATCTGGATTTCTTTTACATAGACATTCTGGGCCGGATGGATACCCTGGACAGCGTCTGGAAGGCACTGGACAGAGGGACGGTACTCATTTTGCTGGAGGCAGTGTCGGGAATTGTATTTCTGTTTATACAGTCCCACCGTTCTCGTTCTCACGCATCCGATAGCCCACACCAATCTCAGTGAAGACATACTGGGGCTGGGCAGGATTCTGTTCCAGCTTTCTGCGGATGTTCGCCATGTTGACTCGCAGGATCTGGTTATTATTGTCCATGTAGGGTCCCCAGATAGCATTCATGATATAGCTGTAGGTCAGGACTCTGCCGGAATTCTCTGCTAAAAGTGTAAGCAGCTGGTATTCGATCTGGGTCAGATGTACCTCTTCGCCCCGCAGGCGGATCAGACGTTTTTCGAAATCAATCTCCAGATCCAGTGCCTTATACACATGACCGGGAGTCTGGGCGTGGCTGTGCCGCAGAGAAGTGCGGATCCTTGCCATGAGCTCGCCGGTGCCGAAAGGTTTTGTGATATAATCATCCGCCCCCAGATCCAGAGCGGAGACCTTCTCCTGCTCCTTGGTGCGGGCAGATATGATGATCACCGGAACATCGCTCCAGGAACGGAGCTTCTGTAATACCTCCAGCCCATCCATGTCCGGCAGCCCTAAGTCTAGCAGGATCACGTTGGGGCAGAAAGAAGTGCTGAGACTAAGTCCCTCTCTGCCGTTTAAGGCATGCATGATCTTGTAGCCTTCCCGGTCCATGGTAGCGGTGATGAAATTACTGATACTTCTATCGTCTTCGATTAAGAGAACTTTGATCTTATTCATATCTGTGATCCATATCCTTTCCGGTATTTTCAACAGTTCTGTCTTATGTGGCTGAGTATACTTATTTTTCCGTAGCGACAGCTCCCACCTTGGGCAGTGTGAAACAGAATTCCGCGCCATCCGCATGATTCCGGCCACTCAGCGTTCCGTGATGGGCGGTGATGATGGTCTGGCAGATGGACAGACCGATACCCATGCCCTTGCGGGAATCCGAGCTCTGGGAATTGTTATAGGTGCCTGTCTCGAACAGATTCTGTAATTTTTCTTCCGACAATCCTTTTCCGTAGTCTCTCACAATAAAAGATACATGCTCCGGATGATCTTCCACGATGAAATCAATGGGCAGGATGCTTCCGGAATGAACGATGGCGTTTTCCAGCAGATTGATGGTGACCTGCTCGATCAGCACCGCATCCATGGGGATCATCAGAAATTCCTCGGGGATCTTGACCCGGATGGCGGCATCGGGATAGCGCTTTTTCAGCTTTTCCAAAGCTTCTCCCACCACTTCCTCCACCGGTTCCTCTGTGGTATTGATGCTTAAGCTGTCTCCCTGGATACGAGTGACGGACAGCAGATTTTCCACCATATTCAACAGCCAGTTGGAATCCTCGTAGATGTTGTTCATGATCGTGCGCTGCTCGGTGGAGCTTAGATCGTTCTGACTTTCCAAAAACAGGGAGCTGTTGCCGATGATGCCGGTGAGCGGCGTGCGCAGATCGTGGGAGATGGCACGCAGTAGATTTGCACGCATCTTTTCCATTTCGGCCTCTGCCAGCCGCTTTTCCCGCTCTGCGATCATCTCGGACTGGATGGTCATATGGGAGGTCATGGTACACAGGATCAGAGTGATCCCGCTCATCAGCAGGAAGGTGATAGGGTAGCCGGTCAGTGTGAAATTAAGCTTATAATACGGATAGGTGAACAGATAATTGATCGCTATTACGGAAAAAAGGGTGCAGGCAATGCCGTAGCCGTAGCCCACCGTCCATCTGGCGATGATCACCAGTGCAAGAATGTAGAACAGTGCTACATTGGCATGGTTGTCCGGTACTATATGCTGATATAAAAAAGAGGCAAAAGTGGCGCACAGCATGCAGGCGGCACAGATCAGGATACTGATGGCGTGTCTGGTAAAGGGTGGTTTTAAGCGGAAGCTTTTCCGCGATGATTTTTTATCGGAAAGTGATCGGAACACGGTGTGATCCTCCATGAAATATTGTTAGTCGTTTTGTAAATTTATTATAACTATAGTACCATTACTTTGCAATGCAAGGTGTAAAGAAGTAGTTAAGGATATATGAAAACCGGTATATTTTCCCCTAAAGCTGTGGCAAAAGGCAGGCAGGTATCCTCCGGAAAAGCTAAGACACAAAAAATAGGAACATATACTTTCGTTAGGTTGACATCAGGAAAAACATTAGATTAAAATGTAGTATGGCGGCGGTCCTGAAAGGGCGGACCGTCTATGTGGACAGGAGAGGAATAGGTTATGTTTCTGACAGGATTGGCACTATTGCCGGCCATCGCACTGGTGGTATGGATCTATAGACAGGATAAGGTGGAGAAGGAGCCGGGGGGATTATTGTGGAAAATATTCCTGTTTGGTGTATTGTCTGTGATCCCCGCCATGATACTGGAAATCATTCTGGATGAAGTATTTCTGGTATTTATGGATGCAGATACGCTGTGCTACGTGATCCTGGATAATTTTATCGGGGTGGCACTGATCGAGGAACTTTGCAAGATGCAGGCGGCCAAATGGGCGGCATGGAAGCATCCGGCATTCAATTATAAATTCGATGCCATCGTGTACTGTGTGACTTCGGCATTAGGATTTGCAGCCATTGAAAATGTTCTGTATTGTCTGGACGGTGACATTGGGACGGCAGTGACCAGAGCCCTGTTGTCCGTGCCTTCCCATGCCATCGATGGCGTGATCATGGGATATTTCTTCGGTGTGGCGAAGGAGGCAGAACTTGCAGGCAATAAAAAACGCAGGAAACGCTACCTGAAGCTCAGCGTGTTCATGCCGATGATCGAACACGGTATCTATGATTCCGCGTTGTCTCTGGATGCGGACTGGATCTTCGTTTTCTTTTTCCTGTTTGTGATCGTGGTGGATGTCTGGGCCTATAAATTTGTGAAAAAGCAGTCTGGGCAGGACCGGGAGCTGTCTGCATAAAGATTGCGTTAAGACCCCGTGAAAATTTTATAAATTCACGAAAAACGGTAGGATCGGGTCTTTGCTTCATGTTAAGATAAAGAAAACATAAAGAAAGGAAAGACCAATATTGAAGTTATTAAATCCAAAGATCCGGCAAAAATTTGCAGAATCCTTGAAGGCGGTCCTGCCGGTAGTAGGGATCGTGATCGTATTAAGCTTTACCATAGCTCCCATTACCTCCAGTATCCTGTTGTGTTTTCTGGTGGGAGCGTTGATGGTCATGGTCGGTATGATGTTCTTCACCCTGGGTGCGGAGATGTCCATGACCCCCATGGGAGAAAAAGTGGGTGCCAGAATGACCCAGAGTAAAAACATTCTGCTGATCGTAGTGTTATCTTTTCTGTTGGGAGTGGTGATCACCATTTCCGAGCCTGACTTGCAGGTGCTGGCGACACAGGTGCCTTCGGTGCCGAACATGACGCTGATCCTGGCAGTGGCAGTGGGCGTGGGAATCTTCCTGGTCATTGCCCTTCTGCGTATGTTGATCGGTGTGGCCCTGCCGCCATTGTTGACCTTTTTCTACATAGTAGTGTTCGTTCTTGCATTTTTCGTACCGGAGAACTTCCGGGCAGTGGCGTTTGATTCCGGTGGTGTGACCACGGGTCCTATGACCGTTCCTTTTATCATGGCACTTGGTGTCGGTATTGCGTCCATCCGTAATGACCACCATGCGGCGGACGACAGCTTCGGTCTGGTAGCTCTGTGCTCCATCGGTCCGATCCTGGCGGTCATGGTGCTGGGGCTGATCTATAAGCCGACCAATGCGGATTACCAGCCGGTGGCGATCCCGGAGATCTCTGATTCCGTGGAACTGGCGCAGCTTTTTGCTCATGGGCTTCCGGATTATATGAAAGAGATCGCACTCTCATTACTTCCCATTGTATTGTTTTTCGGTCTGTTCCAGATATTTGCCCTGCGGCTGTCGGGGAAGACACTGGCGAAGATCCTGATCGGTCTGATCTATACTTATATTGGTCTGGTACTGTTTCTGACCGGTGCAAATGTGGGCTTTATGCCTGCCGGTAATTACCTCGGTCAGGTCATGGCAGCTAGATCCTACCGGTGGGTACTGGTGCCGGTGGGAGCACTGATTGGTTATTTTATCGTAAAAGCGGAGCCCGCGGTTTATGTGCTGAATCATCAGGTAGAGGAGCTGACGGACGGCGCCATTTCGGCCCGCTCTATGGGCGTGAGCCTTTCCGTGGGTGTCTCCTTATCCGTAGCACTGGCGATGATCCGCGTGCTGACGGGGATCCCGATTCTATGGTTTTTGATCCCGGGCTATGGTGTGGCGATCGGACTATCCTTTTTTGTACCGAAGATATTCACAGCGATCGCCTTCGACTCCGGCGGTGTGGCGAGCGGTCCCATGACAGCTACCTTTTTACTGCCGTTAGCGCAGGGCGCCTGTGTGGCGGTGGGCGGCAATTTAGTCGCAGATGCTTTCGGTGTGGTAGCAATGGTAGCCATGACACCGCTGATCACGATCCAGATATTGGGAATGGTATATCAGTTAAAGCAGCAAAAGAGCGGTGCAGGTATATTTGCCGGTGCGGCGGATGCATTTGGTGCTTTGGATGAGGATGCCATCATTGAACTGTAGGAGGTGTGCCCATGAGTGAATTATATATGATGGTCACCATCACCAATCGTCAGCTGACGAGGAAATTCGTGGAATGCTATAAGGAAAACGGTGCACAGGTCGGCGGTGTTACCGTCGGCATGGGAACCGCGGCTAACGAGATCTTAGATTATTTCGGACTGGACGGCATGGAGAAGAGCGTATTGTTCCATCTCGTCACAGATGCTGCCTGGCGGCAGATCAAGGCGGCTCTGCGTAAGAAAATGAAGATCGATCTCCCGGGAATGGGAATCGCATTTATCATTCCCGTGAGCAGTGTCGGTGGCAAGAAAGCATTGAATTATCTGACCTGCGGGCAGGAATTCGTAAAAGGAGAGGAGTCCACATTGAAAGAGACGAAGAATGAGCTTCTGGTAGTGATAGCTAATCATGGATATACGGAACTGGTCATGGATGCGGCGAGAGAAGTACATGCGGCGGGCGGTACAGTCATCCATGCCAAGGGCACCGGAACAGAGAATGCACAGCAGTTTCTGGGCGTGACACTGGTGCCGGAAAAAGAAATGTTGTTCATTGTGGTAAAAAGTGAGCAGAAAAATTCCATCATGCGTGCTATAATGGAAAAAGCAGGATTGGAGAGTAAAGCGAAAAGCATCGTATTCTCCCTTCCTGTGACGGATACTGCAGGCATGCGCCTGATGGAGGAGATGGGAGAGACATGACAAACGGCTTATCCGGACCCAGGAAGCAGTTCCTGGACGTGCTCCGGGTACTGGCAACCTGTGCAGTTGTGCTGATGCACGTACTGACGGGTGCGACAGATGTGACAGACGCGTCAATAGTGCCGGAATACCGGTCATTATTGCTGTCAGTTATGGATCTGGTGACCTGGTGTGTTCCTATATTTTTATTGATCTCGGGATATTTGTTCCTGAATCCGGAACGCACATTGACTTATCCGGTCATGATTAAAAAATATTGCAGGAGGATTGCACTGGCGATCCTCCTATTCGGCGTTCCGTATGCAGCTTCCGAGCTGGTAGTGGCGGAGCGGACCTTCCGGATCAGGATGATCCCGGAGGCACTGAAGATGACCCTGATGGGACATACATGGTCCCATATGTGGTATCTGTATCTGATCTTGTTTTTATATCTGATCACGCCGCTTCTGAAAAAAGTGCTGCGGGTGCTGCCGGTGTGGGGTGTTGCGGCAGTGATGGCAGTGATCTTCTTAGGAAGCAGTGTGGCACCGTTTCTGAATAAGGTACTGGACGTCAACAGTATTCCAGTATTGCCGGATGGCGGTGTGTATTTCCTGTATTATCTGTGTGGATATTTCTTCGCGGTGAGAGAAGTATGTGTGGACAAGGGAAGGAACGTAGGCGGTCAGATGGTGGAGCCCGGAAGTGGTAGAAGAGCCGGAGACAATACGGAATGGGACGGAGAAACACAAAACGTGGAAAGTCGGGCATGGAATGTGTGGCTGATCGCTGCGGCAGTGCTGATAATGGGAATGATCCTCAGCAGGACACTTGCCGGATTCTCCATCCAGATGGCATACAATTATCCGTTTACAGTACTGCTTGCAGTGCTTCTGTTCGCTGCAGGATGGAATGGAAGTATTAAAAAACACCGGATCCCCTGGCAGGAGGCGGGAGCTTTGAGCTTCGCCGTATACCTGGTACATCCGGTGTATGTGAACCTGCTGTATAAATTCGTGAAGATCACACCATTTACGGTGTTGGAACAATGCGGTGTGCAGTCTGTAGCCGCGGGACAAGCGGTATTGATTTTGCTGCTGGCTGCATTCTGCCTGGTAGTGCTGGCACTGGCAACGGCTACTGCGTGGGTGCTGCGCAAGATCCCGGTGTTAAGAAAATTTGTGTTGTGATCAGAAGTGAAATATAGGTGGCAAATCTGGTTTTGCATTACAAATATTTGATAATAGCATACCCCTTGCCAGCAGAAGACTTCTATGCTAGAATGTGCACAAAGCATAGAAGTTTTCTATTTCTACAGATATCTTGTGAAGTTCTGAATAGCGAGTCGGAAAGTCCATGCTTTTATTCCAAATTTACAACATTCTAAAATAACAGCGGGGTTTTGACCGCGATATACGTACTTTGTATGGGACATAGGTATGTTTGTTTTTGCTACTATAATCTCATAAACATGGAATGTCTGAACAGACTGTCACTTCAAGTTGTCATAGGGAGAATTTATGATAGAAATTAAACCAGAAGCGAAAAAGACGGATGGTATTACAAATTCGTTTTCAGCTCACGAAAGAGGAGTATCAGAACTTGAGATGCCAAACTGGCATTTCAAGTTTCGCACAGGACGAAAATAATTATGGTGGTCGTAGGACTCTTCCTTATGTATTTACAGAACAGGGAATCTCTATGTTTGGAATTCAATCATCAAGCGATAGTTGCTGACTTTGGCTGTGATCAAGAAGGAGCCTCGACCAGAGGCTCCTTCTTGATTTGGCTTATGATGCTAGTCTGATTACTTCCGCTGCCAACGTCCGGAAGCACCGCAGGGCAGTACCAGTCCGCTCTCGGTGACGGGGAGGCCGATCTCTTCGGCTTCCACATGACCGCCGAACTTTTTCGTCAGGGTGGAATTCATCATATAGGACAGCACGGCGGGCTGCAATCCTGTAGTGTACGAATTGATCAGGAAGAACAGCGCATCATCGGATAAAAGCTGTGCGGTCAGTCCTACGAAATCCCAGATATTATCTTCTATTTTCCAGATCTCACCCTTGGGACCTCTGCCGTAGGAAGGGGGATCCATGATGATGCCGTCGTATTTGTTGCCACGGCGGATCTCACGCTCTACGAACTTCATGCAGTCGTCCACCAGCCAGCGGATGGGAGCATCGGCAAGCCCGCTGGCAGCAGCGTTCTCCTTTGCCCAGCCGACCATACCCTTGGACGCATCCACATGAGTCACAGCAGCTCCTGCTGCCGCGGCGGATACAGTAGCACCGCCGGTGTAAGCGAAGAGGTTCAGCACCTTCACGGGTCTGCCTGCCTCATGGATCAGGCCGGAGAACCAGTCCCAGTTCACCGCCTGCTCCGGGAACAGACCGGTATGCTTGAAACTGAAGGGCTTCAGATGGAAGGTCAGAGGATCCGTCTTGCCGGAGGCTTCCTTCTGAAAAGGCAGGGTGTAATGAATCGCCCATTCATCCGGCAGATGGAAGAACTCCCATTCTCCGCCGCCCTTCGCACTTCTGTGGTAATGACCGTTTTTCTGCTTCCAGCCCTTATGATCGTGGGGCGTCTTCCAGATGACCTGGGGATCCGGACGGACGAGAATATAATCTCCCCAACGCTCTAACTTTTCTCCGCTGGACGTATCCAGCACTTCGTAATCTTTCCAATGATCTGCAATCCACATATAGAAACCTTTCTGTGTGTATACTTTGTAACTAACTTTTATAGGACATAATAATAGAATATAATACCGGAAAGACTTTTTCAAGGAATACTTGCTATTGAACCGCATTGAGCCATTTAAAGTCCTCTTCGGTCGATTCATGACATATTTGGGTCGATTCATGCAGCCCCTGGTTCCGCTGCGAGAAAGTGTGGTACGTTATCTTTAAGATAATGGGGATCACTATGCCCAGCGGAAAGAGGTAAAACGGTATGAAAAAACGAGTATTGAGCATGTTACTGGCATTTATTCTCTGTTTCTCAACACTGCCCATGACAGCATTCGCACAGGAGGCTGTACAGGAAGCGGATGCGGTGACAGAGCAGGAGGAACAGCAGGAAGCAGCCCCTGCGGCAGAGCCGGAAGAACAGCAAGTAGCAGTCCCTGCGGCAGAGCAGAAGGAAGCAGAAGCAGTGGCGGCACCGGGGGAAGAGACTCCGGCTGATAAGAGCACCACTGCGGCAACTCCCGGTACGGAAGATCCCACTGCGGGCGAAGCCCCCGATACTGTGAAATCCACTGGTGAAAGCATTAGCGATAATGATGCCGGCACGCAGGACACCGCGGCAGACGATGAGAAGAAGGCAGCAGTGCAGAAGGTACAGGCACTTATCGACGCTCTGCCGGAGACAGTGACGGTGGAAAATGCAGAAAGTGTCAGTGCGCAGCTGGAAGCCATTGACGAGGCTATGGAGTCACTGACCGAGGAACAGATCGCAGAACTGGATATGACACGACTTCATGCCATTTCTGAGGCGATGAATGCACTGATAATGGTGGCGGAACAGCATACGCACTTTCTCTGTGGTAAGGATACCTGTAATGGGGTAGGCGGACATACGGAGACGAACAAAGTCATCTTTACAGCATGGAATAATGAATCTAAGCTGCCCGAGATTAAAGGTAACTACTATCTGATGAAGGATGTTACATTGAGCGAGTCTTGGACACCTGTCAACGGTGTAGTACTTTGTTTAAATGGGCATAATATCACCATGAAATATGATACTAATGTCATTGTACCAAAAGCTGGGAGTACAGTCACACTCTGTGACTGCGAGGACAAAGGACAAATCACTCACAGCAATGGGTATAAAGGTTCTGGTGCGTTTGTGGCGGGTGGAAGTACTTTCAACATGTACGGTGGTAGCATTACTGGAAATACAGCACGTACGGGTGCAGGTGTAAGGATGTATAACAACGGTACCTTTAATATGTATGGTGGCAATATCACCGGGAACGAAGCCAAAAACTTTACTTCAAATAGTGAAAATGTAGGTATAGGCGGCGGTGTGTGCATGGAGAAAAACAGCACTTTCAATATGTACGCTGGAACAATAAGTAATAACACAGGTGAATATGGCGGTGGAGTGTATAGCTATGATGGGAGCGTTTTCAATATGAGCGGTGGTACTATTGAAAATAACGAAGCTACTGGCAAGAATACGGCTTTTGGCGGTGGCGGCGGAGTGAACATTGTTGGCAACACTTTCAATATGAGTGATGGTACAATTAAGGGCAATAAGACGAGCACATATGGTGGTGGTGTGTATGTGGGTTCGAATTTTAATATGACCGGTGGCGAGATTACCGGTAATGAAGCTAATAAATTCGGAGGCGGTGTGTACGTAAAATCCGCATATGGTAATATGGGTCATTTTACAGTATCCGGTTCCGCTAAAGTCTCTGGTAACACAACGAGTAACGTCTACCTGCCTGATGGTGCGACGATGGCCATTGGCCAAGGAGGATTTGACAACACTGCCAGTATCGGCGTGACCCCAGAGAATTTACCGACAGTGGGCAGCTATGTTGCCATAGCTACAGGTGCTGCGAATGGTGGCTATAGGGACGGCACATTTATCAATGACCAAAACCAAAATACTGGTGACTGTGAATTTCAACAGGTGGGCGATCAGATCCTGCTTGTCAATGGTATGCTGCATCAACATCCTATCTGCGGTAATACCTGTGACCATGACAGCGAACACGCCAACGTGGCATGGAAGGGTGTCTCTTTACTTAGTGAAATTACAACAAGCGGTTATTACTATTTGACGTGTGATATCAACCTGAACGAGACATGGCAACTTCAAAGTGGTAACGTGGTACTCTGCCTGAATGGTCATAACATCACTGCAAATGCGAATGTAGATGTAATCAAGATATCAAATATTGCACAGTTTATTTTGACCGACTGCATGGGTGGGAAGATGGAGTACGGCAAGATTACCCATAAAGAGGGAAATGAAGGGCGTGGTATATATGTCAATAGCATCTTCACCATGTACGGAGGGGAGATCAGCGGAAACACAGCTGATGCACCTTCTGCTTCTAATAAAAGATACGGCGGTGGTGTATATGTGTATGATGGGTGTTCTTTCACAATGAATGGTGGAAAGATTACCAGTAACACAGCAGAGTTTTATGGTGGCGGTGTGTATTTAAGCCGTAAAAGCAATTTCACAATGAACGGAGGTAGTATTACTGGTAATAGTGCCCAAATAAGTGGCGGCGGTGTGGAATTATGTGGAGGAAATTCCGGCGACGATAGCACATTCACCGTTAGTGGCAAAGCAGTGATCAACGGCAACTTTACGCAAGGTAGCTCTATAAAAGCCAACAATGTCGCTTGTAACGGAACGATTATCAACGTTGCCTCTCCCGGACTGGATAGTGAGGCACATATTGGTGTAAGTACAAGTGAAATTAGCGAGGGAGACTATAAGGTTGTGGCGCAAGGCAAAAGTTCCTACCAAATGAAGGATACGGATGCGGAACGCTTTCATAGTGATAATGGCTATGCATCGAAATTAATAGGAAACAGCATTGTTTTTATGAATGGTACGTTGCACGAGCATGCCGTTTGCGGTAAGACGGGCTGTACAGAGGAAGATCATGACAATACCCTGTGGATACCTTTGACTTATGACAGCGAGAACCAGAGACTGCAATATGGTGGAAAAAGTTTAAAGAAGTCCACGTATAATAATAAATATACTCTTTCAGCGGGCAATTATTATCTGTTTGCTGATATTACACTCGACGGATCTATTGAGATTAGCGGCGATGTAAATATCTGTCTGAACGGACATACAATTTCTACAAAATTATATAATAGTGTCTTTGATATAAATTCGCACAAGCTTGCGGTTTGTGATTGCAGCACAGGTCATTCGGGGAAAATAGAAATAATAGATAATCATAGCGAAACAAAGTCGTTCGTTGTAGGGTTGAATGCTGCACAGCTTTGTCTGTATGGAGGTACGATTCAGGGAGGCGATTATGGAGTATATAGCAATCGTTCTAGTGTGAAGCTTTTCGGAGGCAGCATTACCGGCAATACAATCGGAGTAGATGGTTCGTCTTACGATTCGCTAACAATTGGTGGTGATGCAAAGGTCATTGACAATACAACGAAGAATCTCAACCTGTTCGGCAAATCAGTCATCCGTATTGATAAAAGCCTGACATCGAATGCCAAGATAGGCATCACTACAGCTGCTAAACCTTCAGCGAATGCAAACATCAAGATTGCCACCGGTGCGACGAATCCTAAACTGGATTATTCCAAGATTTTTACATCCGATGCAACAGATCAGAATTATGTAGTCACCAAAGATGCAAATGGCAATCTGTACCTGGGAATTCATCAGCACAAATGGCAAGCCACTGCAGAAGGCGCTCAGATTACATTCAAATGCAGTGCGGATGGTTGTAAGTTGGAAAGTGATTTTGCTACAACCTATACGGTTACTGCACCGACGGATTTGGATTTGATCTACAGTGGCAGCGAGAAAGTCGCTACGGTAACAAAGGATGATAAGTATTCTGATGGTTTGGGCTTGCCCACTATACCAGCTATTACCTATCAGGAATTAAAAGAAACAGGATATGTTGGTATTGAAGGAGCACCTAAGGATGTTGGTACATATCAGGCTTCGATTACGATTGATAACGTAACAGCCAGTGTAACCTACAATATTGTGAGCAAGGAAGTTCCAAATCCGACCATTACAGTTGCCGGAACATATACATATGATGGCACGAAGAAGGAGCCGTCTGTAGTTGTAAAAGACGGAGAGACGGTGATTCTTGACAATGAGTATAGTGTTTCCTATGCAGATAATATCAATGTTGGCAACGCTACTGTAACAATTACGGATGTAGCAGGTGGAAACTATAATGTCAGCGGAAGTACGACATTCACCATTGATAAAGGAACCTACACCGGAACAGTAGGTAAGACGGTAAATATAATAAAGAACCGTGTCGGTGAGCAGACCGGTACTTTGACGGTAGCAGACTTTTTCCCGGAGGGACAGGTACCGGCGAGTGCTCAGATTATTGTTACTGCAACTCCTCCCAGTGGAATTGTGACCGTTACGACATATTTGGATACATACAAGGGATATATACTTACCTATATCGCTCAGGACAACATTACCTCCACGAGCGACCAGACCTGCGCAGTAACCATCTCTTCTGCAAACTACCAGGATATTCAGGCAACCCTGACCTTCCATCCTACGGATAAGGAGACGGTTACAATCTCAGGTCTGACCTATACGGAGAAGACCTATGACGGCAGTGCGATTCAGCCGACCGGTACCCTGAAGGTATCTGGCGACAAAGTTCCTGTGAATGAACTGAATGTGACGTATACAGGTACAGGTGACACGACTTACAACGGCTCCGATGCACCCACGGATGCAGGTACTTACCAGGTGACCTATAAAGTAGCTGACAGCAACGAGAATTATACCGGCCAGGTGACGTACCCCTTTACCATTTCTCCGAAGGCTGTTACCGCGGACATGATTGGAGCGATTGCTGATGAGACATACACCGGTAGTGCTATTACGCCGAAACCGGTTGTGACGGATGGCAATACTATACTGACTTCCGGCACAGACTTTGACTTCAGCTACGACAAGAATATCAATGCGGGCAAGGATACAGCGACCCTGACCATCACCGGAAAAGGAAACTACACGGGAACCGCAATCCGGAAATTCACGATCAAGCCGAAGGACATTAAAGGGGCAGTCATTACATTACAGGCAGACAGTCTGGGATATACCGGTCTGATGCAGGAGGTGCAGATTACATCCGTAACTCTTAACCAGGTGCCATTAACTACTAATGATTATTACATTGTAAATAACAGTAACGAACAGATCAGTGCGGATGCTTCCATCACTCTGACCATCGCTGGCAAGGGCAATTATACCGGAACAGCGACCACGACCTGGAAGATTACCAGGGCGACTCCTGCATGGGATAACTTTGACGTGACTCCAGATCTTTCCCAGAAGCAGACCTACGATGGCAAACCGAAAGAGGTGACTGCGAAGACTAAGAACGGTGTGATCGACATGGGTGATGTAACGGTATACTACGAGGGTATCTCCGGTACTACCTATTCCAGAAGTGAAACAGCACCTACCAACGCCGGAACCTATAAGGTGATCCTGTCCGTGGCGGAAGGCAAGAACTACACCGCAGCAGAGATCGAGGCAGGTACACTGACCATTGAGAAGGCGGATCTTACAGTAGAAGACGTTACAGAATTCTTCGAGTACACGAAGAAGGGCGAACAGACCATCAACTTAGCGGAGCTTGTACCGGGCGCAAGAAGTTATACACCTGATGCATATACCAATGACAACGGAATTGTGTCCGGAGATATTACCATAGATGCGACCGGCCTTATGAAGTTTGCGTTGTCTGAACTGACGAAAGACAATATTGACAAAAAGGTGATCGTACCTGTGATCATTACCTCGGAGAACTATAAAGATGTTAGAGTTAATGTGATCATTTACATCTCTCCGGAATATCGGATCATTGACGGGGCAGGCAGCTCCTGGACACAGAATACCACAGGCACTGTTGTGATCCGCGGAAACGGCGAATTTTCCAGGTTCCATGCTGTAAAGGTAGATGGAAAAGTACTCGATCCTGCTAACTACGAAGCAAAAGAAGGCTCTACCATTATTACCCTGAAGGCAGAATACCTTAAGACATTAGCTACAGGCAGCCATACCTTTGCTATCGTCTGGAACAATGGTATCGCCGGTACTAACTTTACGGTTGCAGCAAATACCTCCGGCAATAACAGTGGTAATAACAGTAACAATAATGACAGCAATCATGGCAGCGATAACAGCGGCAACAATGACAGCGGTAATACGGCAGGTGCGGCTGCCAATACCGCCGCCGCTTCGGCGCAGGAACTGGACAAGGTTCCGGCGACCGGAGATGCTTCCGGCATCTGGCTGACGCTCTTTGCGATATCCCTGATCGGACTCGCTGGAATGCTGGCAAGAAGAAAGAAGAACTAAGTAATACTAAGTAATACAGAAGCCCCACCGCAGGGACAAAACTCTGCGGCGGGGCTCTTTGTGCATTTTGCGGCACGCGTTTCTCTATTGGAATATAACTTATAGTGGTAAAGGTAGAAAGAACAATAAACATGTAGAAAAATGTTAAAAACACAAAAATATTCATGCAATATAATGTAAAATTGACATAAAAAATATTTGATTTTTACACGAATTTGGATTATGCTATACTCAGAAGTTTTATGGAGGACGAGTGATGTATAGAAAGATTATGGACTTCTTAGAAACGTGGAAAGAAAGTGAACATCGTAAACCCCTTATTTTGCAAGGGGCAAGACAGGTGGGAAAAACCTACTCCATTTTAGAGTTCGGACGAACTCACTATGAGAATGTGGCATATTTCAATTTTGAAACAGATCCTAAATTGAATGAAACTTTTGAAGAAAACATCAGTCCTGATTATCTGATCCCCATTTTGTCTCATATTGCGGGTCAGACCATCGTAAAAGAAAAAACGCTGATTGTATTTGATGAGGTGCAGCTTTGCGAAAGGGCTCTGACTTCTCTGAAATATTTTAACGAGAGCGCTCCGGACTATCATATCATCGTTGCGGGCAGCCTGTTAGGTGTGGCTGTCAACAGGGAAAAGTTCTCGTTCCCTGTGGGCAAGGTGGATATGAAAACCCTGTATCCCATGGATATGGAGGAATTTATGATCGCTATGGGTGAGGGAGATCTTGTGCAGCAGATCAAAAGGTGCTTTGCAACAGATCAGCCGATGCCGGCGGCACTCCACGATGCGGCTATGCAGCTTTACCGGCAGTATCTTGTGGCAGGCGGGATGCCGGAGTGTGTGATGCAGTTTGCCCAGACAAGGGACTATATCCTGATCCGCCATATACAGGATACCATTCTTGCAAGTTATCTCAACGACATGAGTAAGTACAATAATCTGAATGAAATCAAGAAGACCAGGCTTGCCTATGACAATATTACCGTTCAGCTTTCGAAGAAAAATACCCGTTTTCAGTATAAGCTGATGAAAAAAGGAGGGCGGGCGTCTGAATTTGAGAATGCCATAGAATGGCTCTGTCTGTCCGGAATCGTATCACGGGTCTATAAGGTAGAGCAGATCAAAAAGCCTTTGGAAAATTATCGTGATATCGACACTTTCAAGATATATGTTTCGGATTTGGGGCTGCTTTGTGCCAAGAAGGATCTGGCTGCCAATGATATTCTGTATATGGTGGAGGAATTGAACGATTTTAAGGGCGGTATGACGGAGAATTATGTCAATGTACAGCTCTCCATCAACGGTTACAATACTTACTATTGGGAGTCTGAGCGTGGTGCGGAGATAGATTTTGTTATTCAGCGTGATGGGCAGTTGATCCCGATTGAAGTGAAATCTGCCGACAATACCAGAGCAAAGAGTTTAAAGGTTTACATGGATACCTATAAGCCTGCATATGCCATCAAACTCTCTGCAAAAAACTTCGCATTTGAAGACAACAAAAAGATAGTGCCGCTCTATGCAGCGTTTTGTATCTGAATACGGCAGGCGAAGAATCATAGATCGTCCGCAGCGGCAAGACTTTTTGCGACTTTCACACATTACAGCGATAGCAAACTAATTTGTTGACGATAAGCCATTTCTTGTATATAATAAATCGTATCACTGTATACAATTTAGAAAATGTACAGGAAGAAAAATTTGAGGAGGCTATTATGACAGGAAATACGCTGGGCTGGGTAATTGTGGCATTTGTGCTGTATTTACTCATGATGATCGCTATCGGAGCGTTCTATGCAAAGGGAAACAACAATTCCGAAGATTACTTTTTAGGAGGCAGAAAGCTGAACGGCTTCGTCGCTGCACTGTCCGCACAGGCATCGGATATGAGCGGATGGCTGTTAATGGGACTGCCGGGAGCTATTTACTTAACCGGTGTCGGAGGTGACGGCTGGATCGCCATCGGACTTTTCATCGGCACGACGCTGAACTGGCTGCTCATTGCCACGAAGCTGCGCAGATATACGATCCGCGCCAACAACTCTGTGACACTGCCTACTTATTTTGAGAACCGCTTCCATGATGAGAAGAAGGTATTGATGACGGTTTCTTCTATTACTATTGTAGTATTTTTCCTGGTATATTGTGCGTCCGCACTTTCTGCCGGCGGTCAGCTGTTTGAGTCGGTGTTCGGTATTGATTATCATGTGGCGCTGACCATCGGCGCACTGGTAGTACTGGTGTATACGTTTCTGGGAGGATTCACCGCGGTATGTGTGACAGACTTTATCCAGGGCATGCTGATGCTGATCGGTATTCTGGCAGTACCGCTGTTCGCTTATCATTTTCTGACAACCGGCGGCACTACATTGTCAGCCGGTCTGGAAGCCAGCGGTGCCGACAGTGCCAACTTTCTGAATCTGATGAAGAACGGTGATGGCAGTAATAATATCGTCAGCGTGATCTCCGGTCTCGGCTGGGGACTGGGATATTTCGGAATGCCCCACATCCTGGTGAGATTTATGGCAGTCCGCGATGAGAAGGAAATGACTAAGTCCAAGGCTACTGCCATCAGCTGGGTAGCATTATCCCTGGGATTTGCAGTATTTATCGGTATCCTGGGCAGAGCTTATCTGCCGGAGCTGGTGAACGGCAACAACGAGAAGGTATTTATCGAGATGATCAAGAAGGTATTTACTATGGAGATGCGGGCTCCGTTCATTGCAGGATTGTTCCTCTGTGGTATCTTGGCAGCGATCATGTCCACGGCGGATTCCCAGCTGTTAGTCAGCGCCTCCAGCGTAGCGGAAGATATCTTCAAGGGACTGCTCAAAAAGGATGCAGATGACAAGACCGTTATGAATGTGAGCCGTGTCACAGTACTGGTAGTGGCTGTGCTGGCTTACATCATCGCATGGAATCCGAACAACACCGTCATGGGACTGGTGTCCAACGCGTGGGCAGGCTTAGGTGCCGCTTTCGGACCGTTGGTAGTGATGTCCTTATATTGGAAGAGAACCAACTTCCCCGGAGCGGTAGCCGGAATTGTCACCGGAGCACTTGCCGTTATCATCTGGGATTATATCCCTCTCATGGGAGGACAGACCCTGGGCAAAGCTACCGGATTGTATTCCCTGGTAGTAGGCTTCGGGCTGGGACTTATCGCTATCATCGCAGTCAGTCTCGCTACCAAGGCTCCTTCCGAAGAAATGCTGCAGGAGTTCGAGGACGTGAAGGCGAACAGACTGTAATCGATCATTTACGAAGTAAATATTGACAGACAAAAATACTGATGGACAGCGAAGATATCTGCCTGTCAGTATTTTTATGTATTTGCGTTGACGAGGGTATGGAATTCAGAAACAAGCTATCTGTACCCAACAGAACTTGCTGACGAGGGTATGGAATTCAGAAACAAGCTATCTGTACCCAACAGAACTTGTTGGCGAAGGTATAGAAGTCAGAAACAAGCTATCTGTACCCAGCAGAACTTGCGAAAGCGGGTATGTGAGACAAAATCAGGTCGATTATACCCACCGACTTTCACGGACGCGGGTATGTGAGATAAAATCAGGTCGAATATACCCATTGGCCTTCGCAGACGCGGGTATGTGAGACAAAATCAGGTCGAATATACCCATCGGCCTTCGCAGACGCGGGTATGTGAGATAAAATCAGGTCGATTATACCCTCCACCTTTGTACATCGGGGCACAGATAAGGATTTTGCCGTAATAAGCCCCGTCAATAGCGGAATATCGGGGCGCAGAAAGGAATTTTGAGTCAAGTCCAAATTTGTGTGTACATTCATCTTCCAGCTATGTTAGTCCGTCTAT
>OGEO01000173.1_pt1 | contig 76738 bp, 45 predicted proteins | sample 1570661 | NCBI WGS metagenome assembly OGEO01 (sample SAMEA2582142, study PRJEB24529) | metagenome | biome: Human gut stool | place: China | collected 2011
AAATTATGCGAGATTACCAAACTTTTAAGACCCTTTTCTTATCCCGAACTCAGGTTATAAGCTCGATAAGAAGAACCAGATCCGACTGAGCTATGGCCGCAGTGTCAACCGTCCTGAGTTCCGCGAGGTATCTCCTTCGGTCTACTACGACTTTGACCTGGCCAGTAATGTAGAGGGCAACTTCAACCTGAAGAACTGCTATGTCGACAACCTCGACGTGAGCTATGAGTGGTATCCCAGCCGCGGCGAGATGATATCCTTTCCAGAAAGACCAGGAGATCAACGGTCTGACCTTCGGTTACGTGGGTGCCGGAACAACCATCGACCACGTACAGGTGAGCTACTCCAACGATGACTCCTACGAGTGGTTCGGCGGTACCGTGAAGTGCAAGCACCTCATCGCTTACCGTGGTTGGGACGATGACTTCGACACCGACAACGGCTTCGCAGGCAGCGTGACATACGGTCTGAGCGTACGCGACTCCAAAATCGCCGACGCTTCTCAGAGCAACGGCTTCGAGAGCGACAACAACGCCAGCGGCTCCACAGCAGAGCCCTACACCACAGCTACCCTGCAGTATATGACCATCCTGGGTCCGAAGACCTTCGACGCCAACTTTCAGAACGCCACAGACTATATCAATGGCGGCGGCATGAACCCGGGCAACGGCTCGTCAATGGGTAAGTTCCAGGCTGCCATGCACATCCGTCGCAACTCCCGCCTCAACGTGCTCAACAGCGTCTTCATGGGCTGGCCTATCGGCATCATCCTCGACAACGAAAAGGGTGACACACACGGCGCTGCCACCAAAGGCCTGATGAAACTACAGAACAACATCTTCGCCGACATGACTATCACAGGCTCTGACTTCAACAAGGTCTATAAAGACGAGCTCTACGACTACAAGACAAAGACCACCGACGCTTCCAAGCCATCGTTCTCCAGCTCGTTCTTCACGCTCGCTGCCAACAACAACAGCATCCTCAACTGGACGGCTATGACCTGGAGCGGAATACAGAGCATCATCCAAGCCAACCAGAAACTCTCCAAGACGGCCGGCGCCTTCGCCGACGGCACTGACTGGACAGCAGGATGGGCCAACTGGGATCCTGAAAACACGAAATATTAGTATGTAATCTCTCTTGTGAACACTTTTCGCACCCCGTAGTCGCGATGACTGCGGGGCGTTTTTGTTTTTGTCCTTTCACAAACATGTTTCTGAGAAAAATAATCCGTAAAAGCAGAATCTCGCTTGTAAATGATAATTTTATCGATTTTAACTTGTTATATTCACAATCTTTTTATATCTTTGCATCACATTTCTCTACGAACTTTCGCATAGACGAATCAAAAGACATACAAAAAAAAGAATATGAACGAAGAGAGTTATCAACAACAACCCTTAATACTATAAACACAAAGAAGGATGATTGAACAGACAAAAACAAAAACAAAAACAGAAACAGAAATGAAGGCCCGGGCATACGGACGCACAGAACTCGCCATGATGTATTGCCCTCAGGACACCCCAGGAGCCGCATGGAGAAAGTTGCGGCAATGGACAGAGCATTGTCCCGACCTGCTGAGACGACTGCAAGACCTTGGATACACCGGACACCAACGCACATTCACCCCGGCACAAGTCAAATGGATCTTCTACTATCTTGGCGAGCCATAACAGACAGTAGCCCAGTCGCTTTCAGACTGACTATCTCTACAAAAACAGCAATCGCCGGAATGCCGCGGCATTCCGGCGATTGCTGTTTTAGAACCTGACGAGTCCCACTACTAAGCACACGCTGCGCAACTGGTCTTTCGGCACTGTGAAAGGCAGATACTTGGGATTGTCCGACACACACTTGAGTCCATCCTTATCGTCGTAGATGCGCTTCACCACGATGCCTTGTTCTGTATCCAGCACATGCACCTTACCCCATTGGATGAAGCTGGCGTCGGTCACCACGCGGCAGGCAAGCTCATCGCCGCTCTTGATCTCCGGCTCCATACTGTCGCCTTTCACCAGGATGGTGAAGTCGTAGGCGGGCAGCTGCTTGATGACAGGATAGCGCTCGTAGGAGACATCGATCTCCTCGGTCAGCTTTCCCGCCGATGCCGTCTGGTCGATACGCGGCCGCGTCTGATCGGTGTTGCGCAGACTGCCCTCTGTGTCGGCAAGGAAGAAAGACTGGTCGAGGCCATAGCGCCGGCAGACCTTCTCTTTGATGTCAGGGCTGATAGCCGGATAGCGGCCGTTGCGCGGGTCGGGACGGAAGAGTCGCGTGAGCGTCTGCTGGCGCACGTCGATCTCCTGTGCAAAGGCGGTCTGTCCGCCTGTCGTCTTGTCCATCATCAGCAGATAGAGGTTGCGCGTCTCACGCGGCATCGCCTCATAGTCGTATTTTGCTATTCTCATGGCAGTAATATTTTATTTAGCAACATAAACACACTGTACCTGCATGTTTACTCGCTATTACACTTGTTCTTGTTTGCAAAGATAGTAAATAATCCGCTATTCGCAAAGAAAAGCACACTTTATTTAGCTTAATCGGCACAGTTTCTCTATCGATACATACATCAACGGACTTTACAAAAGCTTGTCACCAAAACTGTTGCTTCTAGAGAGAATCCAGCGGCATTCTTATCCTTTCACCACGCTCTAAACCATAAAAAAGAGGTATCTTTCGCACAAAACAGTGACTTTTCAAGGTCAAAAAGCCGAGATGACAGGGTCAAAAAGCCAAGATGACTCATAGAAAACGGTACTTTGATGAAAAATTCTCTAGAGAATTTTTCATCAAAGTACCGTTTTTATTTTATCTCAAAAACCACCTTTTTCATAAACATCTATTATTCAGCACTTTACAAAAACCGCCTATTTTTCGCAAAATCACGGCAAAAGGCCGTTTCGTTGAAAAGAATCGCAAAATAAGGGTCGTTTTTTGTCAAAACATCCAACATTTCTAATTAACCATAAAATAATCAATTCTATTGCAACAGAGTCAATCCCATTAAAAAGGTAACAAGCTAAACCAAATTCCGGAGAGATTTACTGCAACATTCGCATTTACTTCTCAATACCTATTCTTGTTGGCATCAGGAATGCGTTTCTTACACCAAAAACAATCATAGAGCCATCCATCGGGGAAAAATATATGCCCCAACAACAAAATATGAAAGGGACATTACGATTTATGGATAATTTCTTGTATCTTTGCACTTGTAATATTACACATCTTTCATATAAAACTTTAGAGAGACTATGATTCTTTTCTTTAAGACTCCGAAGGAGACTGTCATTGCCACCGAGATGGATCTCCAGCCCAGTGAGCAGGAGAAGCAGGAACTGTGCTGGCTCTACGGCGACGCCGAGATGCTCAGTGACGAGAAGCTGGACGGCTTCTTCGTCGGACCACGCCGCGAAATGATTACACCATGGAGCACAAATGCCGTTGAGATCACGCAAAACATGAGTCTCACCGGCATTTCGCGTATTGAGGAGTACTTCCCCGTCAAGAGCGAGGACGCCGAGCACGACCCCATGCTCCAGCGTATGTACAAAGGACTCGACCAGACGATCTTCACCGTCAACCACGAGCCCGAGCCCATCAAGCATGTCGACGACATCGAGAAGTACAACGAAGAGGAGGGACTGGCGCTGAGCCCTGAGGAAATAGAATATCTCCATAAGATAGAAAAGCAAAACGGACGGCCGCTGACCGACTCCGAGATCTTCGGCTTCGCACAGATCAACTCTGAGCACTGCCGTCACAAGATCTTCGGCGGATCGTTTGTCATCGACGGCGAGGAGCGCCCCTCCAGCCTCTTCGCCCTTATCAAGAAGACCACCAAGGAGCATCCGGGCAAGATCCTCTCTGCCTATAAGGACAACGTGGCCTTCGCACAAGGACCGGAAATCGAGCAGTTCGCGCCAGAAGACCAGAGCACAAGCGACTGGTTCCGCGTGAAGCCCATCGAGAGCGTCATCTCGCTCAAGGCCGAGACACATAACTTCCCGACCACCGTGGAGCCGTTCAACGGTGCCGCCACAGGTACGGGCGGTGAGATCCGCGACCGTATGGGCGGTGGTGTCGGCTCATGGCCGATCGCCGGTACTGCTGTCTACATGACCAGCTACCCACGGCTGAAGACCGACAACGAAACAGCCGGACGCGATTGGGAAGACAAGATTGCTCCGCGCCCCTGGCTCTATCAGTCGCCTGAGCAGATCCTCATCAAGGCCTCCAACGGTGCCTCTGACTTCGGTAATAAGTTCGGCCAGCCGCTGATCACCGGTTCTCTGCTGACCTTTGAGTATGAGAGCACCACGGGCGACACAGCTACGACGGCCGACGGCAAGCCCGTCGAGGGCGAGCAGGTCGGCGAGGTCTATGGCTACGACAAGGTGATCATGCTCGCCGGTGGTGTGGGCTACGGCAAGAAGCGTGACTGTCTGAAGAAGGATCCACAGACCGGCAACGACATCGTCGTCGTCGGCGGTGACAACTATCGCATCGGACTCGGTGGCGGCAGTGTTTCGTCGGTAGATACCGGCCGCTACAGCAACGGCATTGAGCTCAACGCCGTGCAGCGTGCCAACCCCGAGATGCAGAAGCGTGCCTATAACCTCGTGCGTGCTCTCGTAGAAGAGGACGTCAACCCCGTCGTCTCTATCCACGACCACGGTTCTGCCGGTCACCTCAACTGTCTCTCTGAACTCGTTGAGGACTGCGGTGGTGAGATTGATATGACCAAGTTGCCTATCGGCGACAAGACACTCTCTGCCAAAGAGATCATTGCCAACGAGAGCCAGGAGCGCATGGGACTGCTCATCGACGAGAAGCATCTGGAACATGTCGAAAAGATCGCTGAGCGCGAGCGTGCCCCGCTGTATGTCGTCGGCAAGACCACGGGCGACGCCCACTTCAGCTTTGTGCAGGGCGACGGCGTGAAGCCTTTCGACCTCGACGTGGCTCAGATGTTCGGTCACTCGCCTAAGACGGTGATGGTCGACGAGACCGTCAAGCACCACTACGAGGACGTGACCTACTCGGCAGACCATATCGATGAATATCTCAACCGCGTGCTGCAGCTTGAAGCCGTAGCCTGCAAGGACTGGTTGACCAACAAGGTGGACCGCTCGGTGACGGGCAAGGTAGCCCGCCAGCAGACGCAGGGTCAGATACAGTTGCCACTGTCTGACTGTGGCGTGGTCGCTCTCGACTACCGCGGCAAGCAAGGCATCGCCACTGCTCTGGGCCATGCACCTCAGGCCGGTATGGCCGACGCTGCCGCAGGCAGTGTGCTCAGCGTGGCAGAGAGTCTGACCAACATCGTCTGGGCACCGATTGCCACGGACCACGACCATCCTTATCCTGTGCAGAACATCAATCTCAGCGCCAACTGGATGTGGCCGTGCCGTAGTCAGAAGGGCGAGGACGCACGCCTCTATGCCGGCGTGCAGGCCCTGAGCGACTTCTGCTGCGAGCTTGGCCTTAACGTGCCGACGGGCAAAGACTCGCTCTCGCTGAGCCAGCAATATCCCGACGGCCGCAAGATCATCGCTCCGGGTACAGTCATCGTCACCAGCGGTGCCGAGGTCAGCGACGTGAAGAAGGTCGTCAGCCCCGTGGTTGTCAACGACAAGAACTCCTCCTTATATTATATAGACTTCAGCTTCGACGAGCAGCGCCTCGGCGGCTCGGCCTTCGCGCAGAGCCTCGGCCGCATCGGCAGCGATGTGCCGACGGTGAAGAACAGCGAGTATTTCGCCGACTGCTTCAACGCCGTGCAGGAACTCATCGGCAAGGGATGGATCATGGCCGGCCACGACGTGAGCGCCGGTGGTCTGATCACTACCTTGTTGGAGATGACCTTTGCCAACACCGAAGGCGGCTTGCATGTCAACCTCCACGATGTGGAGCCAGAGAGCGACGACATCGTGAAGATGCTCTTCGCCGAGAACCCAGGTGTGGTCATCCAGGTTTCTGACCAGCACAAGAAGGAGCTGCGCGAGTATCTCGAAGACAACGGCATCGGCTACGCCAAGATTGCCTATCCTACGCCACATGAGCGCAAGGTAGTAGTGGTCAAGGGCGACTACAGCCACGAGTTCGACATCGACGCCCTGCGCGACGTGTGGTATCGCACTTCCTATCTCCTCGACCGCGACCAGAGCATGAACGGTATGGCCCGCAAGCGCTATCTCAACTATAAGAAGCAACCGTTGGAGATGAAGTTCGGCAAGAACTTCCAGGGTACCTTCGAGTCGCTCGGCCTCAACCCCGACCGCTGGAAGGATGCAACTGAGCATTCTGCACCTAAGGCAGCAATTATCCGTGAGAAGGGTACCAACGGTGAGCGCGAGATGGCTTACACACTGTGGCTGGCCGGTTTTGACGTGAAGGACGTGATGATGACCGACCTCATCAGCGGACGCGAGACATTGGAAGAGGTCAACATGATCGTCTTCTGTGGTGGCTTCTCTAACAGCGACGTGCTCGGCTCGGCAAAAGGCTGGGCCGGTGCCTTCCTTTACAACCCCAAGGCCAAGGAAGCCCTCGACAAATTCTATGCCCGCAAGGACACGCTGAGCCTCGGCATCTGCAACGGTTGCCAGCTGATGGTGGAACTCAACCTCATCAACCCGGAGCACAGGCACCGTGCTCACCTGACACACAACGTCAGTCAGAAGTTTGAAAGTCTGTTCCTCGGACTGGGTATTCCACAGAACAACAGCGTGATGCTCGGCAGCCTCAGCGGCGACAAGCTCGGCATCTGGGTAGCTCACGGAGAGGGCCGTTTCTATCTGCCCGAACCTGAGGATCACTACAACGTAGTGGCTAAATACAACTACGCTGAGTATCCCGGCAACCCCAACGGATCGGACTACAACGTGGCTGGTATCTGCTCGGCCGACGGCCGCCATCTGGCCATGATGCCGCACCCCGAGCGTGCTATCTTCCCTTGGCAGAACGCTTGGTACCCGGCTAAGCATCGCCACGACGATGTCACACCGTGGATCGAAGCCTTCGTCAATGCACGCAAGTGGATTGAGAATTGCAAGAAGTAAACAAGAAAAGATCCGTCCCCCCACACGCTCCGAAAGAAGAGTGTGACGGGGGGTCTTTTAGCTTTAAACGTGCCATCGTTGATGGCATTAAGAACATAAACGAATATCAAGAATATATTTTTTATATTCGGTAATATTCTCTATTCCGCAAAGCGGAGCGTTTACAAAAAAAGTTCCATTACAAGATGAGTTCATATTCTCTGCTCTTCTCGACTTTCTTCAAGATCGGAGTCTTTACCTTGGGTGGCGGCTACGCCATGCTGCCCATCATCGAAAGGGATGTCGTGGACAAATATCACTGGATCAAGAAAGAGGAGTTTATCGACATTGTCGCCGTGGCACAGAGCTGTCCCGGTGTCTTCGCCATCAACATGGCGACCTTTGTCGGCTATAAGCTCAAGGGCACGAAGGGAGCGCTGTGCACCACGCTGGGCTCTGCCCTACCCTCCTTCCTCATCATCCTCACCATCGCTATGTTTCTGCACCACATTATGGAGTGGCACTGGGTGGAGGCAATGTTCCGCGGCATACGTCCTGCTGTGGTGGCGCTCATCGCCGCACCGACGTTCACGCTGGCCAAGAGCGCCCATATCAGCTTGTCCAACTGTTGGATACCTATTGCCTCGGCGCTGCTCATCTGGGGGCTGCACGTCAACCCCATCTGGATCATCATCGCCACGGGACTGGGCGGATATGCCTATGGTAAGTATCTTATCAACGAATAACCTATGATCTTTCTACAACTCTTCTACACGTTTTTCCTTATCGGACTCTTCGGTTTCGGTGGCGGTTACGGCATGCTCTCGCTCATCCAAAACGAGACCGTACACGTCCATGGCTGGTTGACAACGGCAGAGTTCACTAACATCGTCGCCATCTCGCAGATGACGCCGGGACCTGTGGGCATTAACTCCGCCACCTATTGCGGCTACACCGCTGTGAACAACGCTGGCTACGGCATGATGATGTCGACACTCGGTTCGGCCATTGCCACCTTTGCGCTCGTGCTGCCCTCGTTCATCATGATGATCGTCATCGCACGGATGTTCATGAAGTATATGCAGACGCCGACTGTTCAACACATCTTCTTAGGCCTGCGCCCGGGTGTCGTCGGCCTGCTTGCTGCCGCCGCCCTGATGCTTCTCGACAAAGAGAACTTCTCGTTGTGGGCAGAGAATCCCTGGCAGTTCTGCATCAGCGTAGCACTCTTCATTGCCACCTTTGTCGGCACCTATTGGTTGAAGATCAATCCCATCCGCATGATTTGCTACGCTGCCTTTGCCGGTCTCGTACTGCTGTACTAAAACCCAGAAGGCGACATATGGGAAAATCCATGGCATCCATGAAATCTGTGAGAACAAAAGAGCATAGTTCCCTGCCACTCTTTGGGTATTGCCATTCCCTCCCCTTGGGGAGGGTTAGGGAAGGGCTTTAGGGAAGGGCCTGAGGAAAGGACTCTTTCTATTTTTTCATTACCTTCTTTCCATTCTGTATCACCATACCTTTATAGTTGCTGTCCGCACGCTGCCCGGCGAGATTATACATCGGAGCGTCGGCAGTGTTAGTAGTGGTCGTTATCTTGCTGATGCCCGTGGTGGCATCGATGACGTTGCCAAGAACAACATTATATCCATAGTAGTTACCGTTCTTGAAAATCATATCACTGGTCTGCATAGAACCATTATTCTTATTGGTGAAGATGATATGACCAGGAGTTGTAGCTGTTGTGCTTGTGTATTTACCATTCCATGTCCACTTCCATACAGCATTGCCAGCATCGGTAGTGCCCACCTTTGTACAGACTACGCCAGGCCAAGAGCCACCCGTGTAATTACCTTTATCATCCCAAGCCCAGCAGCTGATGGTTCCGGCCCAGTTGCTGCTTGTTGGCTGCTCGAAAAATGCGCAAGTCTCACCGCTGTTTACCTTGCAGAACGAAGGAACAGTCCAACCAGTGGCTTCGTCCTTGATACTGTTGATGCTGCTGATGTCAAGACCATTGGATACATAGTACTTAAAGTTCTCACCCTCGCAAGCCAACTGGAAGCCGGTTGTATTGACCGATGGTGCACCAATGACGATGAGCACTTCGCCCTTAGTACCTTTCACCTTAGCATAGTATCCGGTAGAAGAACCTACGGAAGTCTCAACAGTACTGGTGTTAGTGATTCCTGCGAGCTTACGGGCAAGGATGCACTTTTTGATGATCGTCTTGTAAGCTGTCCAGTGGCTGATCCATATACATGGTGTGCCCGGCATAGCGAGAATGTAAGCGTTGGCTGCAGAGATATTTGCACGGAGAGGAGAAGGATTGTCGTGTGGATCACCCGTATCGTGGTTATCGATGAAGGTCACAGCATACTGAGCATAGCCACTTGTACCCATCAGCGTAGAAGAAGTATAGTTGGCAAGTTTATTCCAATTGCTGTTGCTGAAGGCATCCTGGATGAAGTATTTCATCGGGAAGTCGAAGGCCGCACTCGTCTTACCAGTAGCGTCTACCCAGTCTTTCACGCCGCCATAGGGGTGGTCTCCGCTTTTGGTGGTCGTCACGTCGCCTTGCCAATATTCACCCACAGAGTAGGCAGGCTTGGCATTTTCGTTGTACAACTTGACATAAGAGGGATCGAAGCCTTTCACGAAATCGTAGCGGAAGCCCGTGTAGCCCATCTCGTTGAGCAAGAAGTCCTCGTAGGTCTCCACATTCTTCTGTGTCGTGGCGTTGGTATGGTCGAGGTCACGGCAACCGCCGTCATTGAGACCGGTATCCTTGTTGCCCTTTACTTTGCCGTAAGCCTCGGACGAAGTGGAGGTGTTGGCCTCGTCATCGCTACATATCTGCGTGTAGTTGGTGTTGTCCCAAGTCACTGAATAAGTCTTACCAGTATTCTGGCCTTCTACGCTCTCATTGACAAAGTCGCACCATTTCGATTTTCCATTCTTATGGTTGATGACCACATCGGCGATGATGCCCGTACCTTTATCCTTAAAGGTCTTGATCATCGTGCGCAACTCAGTTTCCGTACCGAAGGCGCTGTTTTGATTGAGCCAGCAAACAGGGTAATATCCCATGTTGTTGCTCGTAGTGTTCGGGTAGCCCGAAGGTGGTGCCCAGATAAGGTTGAAATACTTTGAGAGTGTATCGGCTTGCTGAGTGAGGCTGCTCCACGAAGACTCTGTGTAACTGCCCCAGTAGAAGCTTTGCAGCATGACGCCGCCGTAGTTATCCGGCCATCCCTGTGCCATCAGGTTGGCAGCAGCGAGAAGAGCCACAAAAGTAGAGAAAATCTTCTTCATATTAAATCTGTTTTTACCGTAAATCTTATGTAATGCTTGCCTCGTATAATAATAGATGTAGCAAAGTTACGATATTCCGTGCAACTTGCATTGCATTGATTTACGTCAAGAAGTGATTTAACATGTAAACGTTTGCATAGAGAGGAGGTTAGCGCGCTAATGATCTTATTAAGTTTTTCGCTGAAGAGCTTATGTATGGAGGCATAAATATTAATTGTATTCCTCTATTACGTATTTAGCTATCTGTTCCGCATAACCAAAAGGATCCTTAATTGCCTTTTTGTTTACCAGAACATATAATGACAGGTCATTGCGACGATAATGCTCAAATAAACGGTTACTGACAGTTGAAGAAACGAAGCGTCTGTATACTCTAAAACGCCTTGTAGCAGATCCAAGCTCATCCTTCTCGTCTTCTGCGCCGATAAAGAAGAAAGAGGCTTTTTCATCATTACGCAGTACATCAAGCATAATATGATAAAGCGTATAGAATATAGTTCTTGGCTCAAAAGTATTGGTACGCAAACTGAACTTGTTCTTGCTATTAATATTCGCCTTATCAAAGAACTTTAGGCAATAAGAATGAGAAACATACTTCTCAACACGCACAATATAAGTATGATGAGACTTTGTAGATTTAAAACGATATTGCAAAGTCTCAACTAATAGTTCATCTGCCCCTGATTTATCCGTCATCTGATAGATAAAGGGGTAACCGTCTTGCATCTCAGCCATCAGACAAGCATCATATATCCTGGTATGCGCAAATTATCCAATTCCTGATCCGATACCTTTACCACATCAGATGAGGCATCGAAATAATCCACAGGATAGCGATACTTACCATTAGGCATCAACACCTTAGTAACCCGTCGAATCAAATGCTGACCATCATCAGTCATGATTCGCGTCATTGTCTGATGAATTATCTTTCCCATCATAAATATTATTAATAATGTATATATTGCAAAGATAAGGCTTATTTTTCAATTATACAATAATTATGCCATCTTTAACAAAAGACCACGAAAAAAGGACAGCCCCCGCAAAGGAGCTGCCCCTTCATGATATAATGATAAAGCTGTAAATATAACTATTTAATCTACTTAATCATTCTTTGATTATCATGAATAATAACGGCTTTCTATTTCTTGGTGAAGACAGCCTTGTTAGCACCGCCATAGCTCAGATAGAGCTTCACGTCATAAGTACCAGCCTCCACGGTGATGTTACCACCGCCTTTGACAAGATTGTCAAGCGAGCCACCGAAGTCAGGTACGCTCTCTTTATCGGAACTCCACTTGTGGTTGCAGCGGAACTTCAAATCACCAGTAGTAGGAATCACAACATCCTTAGCCTCCCAAACGCCTTCTTGGACATTGTAAGTCAGATCTACATCGCCACTCCAGGAGTTGAATGCACCAATGAGAGAGATCTGATCGATCTTATAGAGAGAATAAGAACTGGAGTTCAAATCCACATCAATCATGTAGAAGCCAGCTCCCGGATCAGGGATATTGTCCTTGCCGTCCTGTGTGAGTTTACCCTCACCATTGTACTCATAGTCGCCATCCCAGTTGTCAGCATTCGGCTTGAACTTGAATGCGCCATTAAGGTAGTAGAAGCCTTCGTACTTGCCGTCCATATCAGGCGAGCGCAAAGCATGAGAAGTTTTCCAACTGCTCTCGTTGCCAATCTCATAGAAAAACTCAGAGAAATCGGGAGTAACGAGATTTACAGTACTGGTAAAATCAGCAGTAAGCACATAGCCTTCACCCGAACTAACCAACACAGAGTCGGTTAAAGTAATAGGAATCTGACGCTCCACGCCAGCTTTACCATACAAGTTCTCAACGGCATTCTGCAGGTCAGCAGCAGCCACCTGGTTCTTATCATCCGTAGAGAGTTTCACCGTGGCCTTCTTGTCGGCACTAAACAGAGTAAGGAACTTTTTTTCACTTCTTACTGTAGCATCAGACTTCAAATCATAGCTGAAGAACTTAATGGAATCTGTGCTTACCTTGTTAAAGTCAACGGCTTCACCCGGCGTTGCAGTCAAAGAGATAGACTGCTTAGCTTCCTCTGGATTGGACTGGGGCGAAACCCAGCTGTCGTATTGGTCACCAGAGCAACTTGCGAGCAGTGCCACAGTGCCAAGAGCTAATATAATCTTTTTCATAGCTGTATTCTTTTATTATTCCTGATAGATGAAGTTGTACTGACCCGTCAGATCATTGAACCACACCTGATATTTACCTACTTTCACCTTGATATCCTTACCATTCTTGGCTGCGGTACCATGAGTGAAATCGGAAGAGCCAAACTTCGTGCCATCATTAGTAACAAAGTGGCAGCTACCATTAGCAGTAATATCAACCATGCCTACCCAGTCGTGGTTTTTGGCACCTGCATAAGTGTTGAAAGGCTTCAACTCTACATTGACATCACCTTCGAGCTTGACAGAAGTGTACTCAACAGGAGTACCCGTGATGGATGTTGCCTTAACCACGCTCAGTTCTTTCTTGCCGGTCTAGCAGGTCACCGTATAGTAACCATCAGAGGGGACGAAGAAGTTCTGTGAGCCACCATCATTCCAAACAGGGGAGAGAGCACCGTCGGATGTACCGATCTGCTCAGCCCAGTTGTCAGTGGCAGAATGGCGGAACTTAAATCCAAGAGATGCGGGGAAGTATCCCGTGTAAGAAAACTTACCGTCACCAGTAGTCATGCCGTATTTCTCACCGGAAATAGGATAGAGAGGTATCATGTCCTTACCAATATTGCCACCCCAAGAGCCATCGCCGATACAAGATCCAATGAAATACCAATAGTTCGGCTCTTTATCGCGCAAATTGATCCAATAGGGACTGACCTGAATCTTAACAACGTTACTATAAATGGTATCATTGTTGAAAACAGATGCGCAACGAACATACACGTCCTGCTCGGCCGGCACTTCGTTCTTGCTCCACTGTGTGACATGCATGATAGCAGTTGCCACATCATTGGCCTCTACATCGTTGGAGCATACCGTCTTCACGCCACCGGCAGTGCTGTAGGTAGGCACAGTGGTTCCGGTCTCATCAGCCTTTGCCTGAGCGTAGGAAGTAGAGAAGTCATTCTTGGGTGAGAACTGAAGCTCATACCGTGCGACCACAGGAAATCCGTAATCAGGCTGTGACCAAGTGAAATGCAGGGTGTTGGAAGCGGCCAGATTGACTGTAGAGTTGGAGAAGGCCGGAGTATTCAGCTTGAACGTAGTAGGCTCCTGCAGGACAGGATCGTTGTCCCTGTCATCCTCGCAGGATGCGAACACGGCCATAGCACAAAGCAACAAAGCTGATATTTTGAATATACTTTTCATTGTTTATTCCTTTTTTGTTATATGGATAGGGATGAGACTTACTCATCCACTATCCTAAGAAATGAAATTGTTTAATAGCCTGGATTCTGCACGAGCGAGCCCTTGACATAGTTAGCTGGAATAGCAAAGATATTGCGCGTCTTGTCAAAGTTGCGGCCTTCCTTCACACCACCTTTATAACTCCAGTTATAGTTGTTGTTGCCACCAAAGCGGTTGAAACGAATCAAAGTAGGACGGCGGAGCCCCTCGAAGTAGAACTCGCGACTCCACTCATCACAGAGGTCATTAAGTTTGTAGCCTGCTTTCTGTTCGGCATGGGCACGGGCGCGCAGGGCATTGACATACTTGGTACCCTCGGCATCTGTAGAGTTACCATTCAGACGAGCATCAGCCTCTGCATAGGTCAGGTAAGCCTCAGCAACACGGAAAAGGAAGAAGTCACCATCAACGAAGTTGGCATCATGGGTAGCAGAACCATCAGACTTTACGTTGGTCCACTTAGCACAAGCGAAGCCATCGATAAACTTACCCTTGTATCCGAGTCCGTTGTCGAGCGTACGTCCGACACCGTCAAAGATAGCACGGTCATCACCAGCCTTCTTAACCATCTCTTTGCTATTCACATTAGGTGCATCCCCATCCTTGAAGAATTTAAGAATAAGGTCTTTACGGCAACGGTTACCCGACCATGTCTGACTCGTACCCTTGTCACCCATGGTAGCGTCCCATGTAGAAGCTATAAGGAAAAGGGTACCTGCCCACGTGGTGGTTGTCTTACCATCCTGGCCGATACGGAAGATCCCTTCCTGTGCGGCATTGGACTCACCATTATCACCCATAAACAGCATTTGATACGCAGAATATCCATTAGCTCCTGTTGTATTCAGCTTATAGGGAGAATCGATGACCTTCTTGGCGTAATCCTTTGCTTTCTGCCACTCAGGCTTACCTGTATAGACTTCTGCATTGAGATAAAGACGGGAGAGGAAAATCCATACGGCAGCCTTGTCTGCGGTAAGATACCCCTTGTCCGTAGAATGCTTGACAGATGGATCGGGGAGCAGAGGCTCCACCTCCAGCAACTCCTTTTCAATCCAAGCATAAGCTTCCTTACGTGTCATGTACGACGGCTCGTCAGTAATGTTGGTCGAGAAGGGTATGTTGCCAAAAGCGTCCATGAGGAAGTAATACTCCAAAGCACGGAGGTAGCGTATCTCAGCTGTCTTCGTAGCATCAACATCGCCACAACTGTTGATGTACTGGTTGCAGTAGGTGATGCCTGTTGTCAGACGGGCGAAAAAGCCGTTAAGCATCGGCTGTCCAGAGCCGTAGGAGTTATAGTCAAACTCCTGCATACCATCATCTGTCCAGTGACAGATAGCCTCATCAGTAGTGAGCTCGTTAGAGTTCCACAACTGGCGGATGAAACCAGAAGTACCACCGTCAAGTCCATCAATATCGCAGTCGCCGTCGCCCTGACTGTTTCCTGACATGGCCAAGTTGGCGAAGCACTTGTTGAAAAGTGCATTGGGCTGAACCTCTGTATTCATGTTCGGGTCAATAGGCTTTACGTCCAAGTCACCCGTGCAAGATGACAACCCCAGCATCATTGCTGCAGCCGTAAAGCATATATATTTAAATTTCTTATTCATGACTGAAAATTCTTTAATTAGTTAAAAGTTGAGGTTCAGACCGAAAATCAGTGAGAACGGACGCGGATAGAGGTTGTTGTCATATCCATTGAAGACCTCCGGATCGAGTCCGTCATACTTGGTAATAGTGAACACGTTGGATGCGGTAGCATAAACACGTCCGCTGAGGCCGTGATAGCCCGAATTTTTGAACAAGTCACTAAAACTGTAACCTAAAGAGATATTGTCACACTTCAAGAAGCTTGCATTGTGTATCCAACGGTCAGAGAGCTGAATATATTCCGTGTTAGAAGTCCAATTCTCAGCGACGGCCGTTGATGTGGTATTGCCCAAGAACTTAGTAGAAGGCCACAATCCATTCTCACTGACATCATGGAATCCTTGGTTAACAGCATCATAGACATAGTTGCCGATGTTGGCACGCAGAGAGAAGCTGAAATCCCAATTCTTATACTCCAGACGCGAAGCGAAGCCCATCGTCACAGGAGCCACCGGGCTCTTGTAGAAATAGCGGTCGGCAGAGCTGATCTGACCATCACCGTTTCTATCAACTACGACTCCCTCAATAGGTTTGCCATTCTTGTCATAAGCCTGCTGATAGACCCAGAACGAGTTCATGGTGTGTCCTACAGCCTGATACTCAAGGTGCTTATCCGTACCAATGGTGATGGACGTGTTAGCGACAGGCTCATCACCGGTGCTCACGCCATTGAGGTTCGTGATACGGTTGCTATTGTAAGTGAAGTTATAGTCGATGGTCCAGTACCAATCCTTAGCCTGAATGGCTTTCCACTCGAACGAGGTTTCCACACCCATGTTGCGCAGCGAGCCAATGTTCTGGTAAGCCTGGTTACGGTATGCGGTGAACACTTTTGTCGGAGCATAGTTGATCAAGTCATCGGTCTTACGATAGTACCAATCAATGCTACCAGTAAGGCGCTGTTTGAACAACCCCCAGTCAAGACCGATATTATAAGTAGTGGTGGTCTCCCACTTCAACTTCGGTGTAAAGTTGTTAGGGCGATAGAGGGTTCCGTCGTCATCAGCAGCAGGATAAAGGGTACGGTTATCCTTATTAACTGTGTAAGTAGGTATCCAACCATAGTCCTGACCAACATCTTGCTGGCCGGTCATACCCCAGCTTAGGCGGAGTTTCAAATCAGAGAGCCATTCGATTTCACGGAACTTCTTCTCTTCATTCATCTTCCACAAAAAAGCAAAAGAAGGGAACACAGACCAATGATCTTCGAAACGTGAAGAACCGTCGTCACGGACCGTCGCTGTCACATAATAACGATCCATCAAGCTCCAGTTGGCACGGCCAAAGAAAGAAACGAGGTAGTTTTCCGTCTTTGTGTAGTAAGGGCGCTCATTGTACTTACTTCCTGGTTTGTGGTCGGTTCCTTGGTAATTTGCACCATAATAACCGTAGTAGTTATTTTTCGTTCTTCTCCAGAAGCGCTGCCACTCATAACCTCCCATGATGTCGAAGTGGTTCTTGGCTTGATCGTTAAAGTCATGATAATACTGGGCATACGCACTCAGAGTGAGGTTTCTCTTGAGAATACTCTCAAAACCATGGTTGCCGTAGTAAGCATCGCCGTTGCTTGGGTAAGCCGGAGAGATGTCAGTATTCTGGCGGCCATTAGCGATGTCGGCACCCAAGGTAGTATGCAGGCGTAAGTCCTCAAAGCCATGCACCTTATAGTCAAAGTCTGCACTTCCGATGAACTCGCGGCTATTGGCCACATCTTTCTTTTCGTTCATCAGAGCCAGTGGGTTGGCAGTAGCCAACTCATTATAAGTATAAGGCCAACTGGAGTCATTGTAATTGGCAGCCTTCGGCCACTCATAGTAGCCACCGAAATTCTTCTGCATCTGGCTAAGATAAGCGCCAAAGAAGGGCTGTCCTCCATAGGTTTTCTGCTGATAGAAGTTGTTGGTATAAGCATACGGATCCTGAGTAGGATCGAAATGAACAGCAGCGCCCACAATGCCACCCTCAGCAAAGCGGCTATGTGCATACATACCCTTGGCATTGAGGTTGATGTTCAAGTGATTATCAAGAAGAGACGGATTCAAGTTCAGTGAGGTTGTCACACGCTTGAAGTCAGAGGTCTTCACAATACCCTGCTGATCAGTATATCCTACGCTAACACGATAGGGAAGATAAGCACCGGCCGAACCCGACACGGTCACGCCATGATCCTGGCTGATGGCAGTACGATAAACCAAATCCTGCCAATCTGTGTTTGCCGTACCCAAGGCCTGATAAGCTTCGGAGTTTTCACCCAACTTACCTTTGATGAAACTACGGAACTCATCTCCGCTTAGCACATCAACGGTTTTAGGATTCCAGCTGACAGTGGCACTGCCATTGTAAGAAACCTTCACTCCGCCCTTATGTCCCTTCTTGGTTGTGATGATGATAACACCATTAGAACCACGGCTACCATAGATAGCTGTAGCGGAAGCATCTTTTAAGACATTAAAGCTTTCAATATCCTGCGGGTTGATGCTCGCCAACATATTAGACACACCTTTGACACCATTATTGTCAATAGGAATATTGTCTATGACGATTAACGGGTCGTTGCTGGCGTTCAGAGACGAACCGCCACGAATACGGATATTAGCACCGGCACCAGGGGTACCGTCGTTGCTGGTGATAGTTACACCGGCGACCTTACCCTCCAACATATCCTGGGGATTGACCACGACGCCCTTGTTCTTGCCATCAGGGCGAAGAGCAGTTACCGAACCGGTAAGGTCAGCTTTCTTAGCCACACCATAACCGATGACGACGACGTCGCTGAGCGTCTTCTCGTCGGCCTTGAGCGTGACAACCATGTTGTCGCCGGCAGTGACCGTCTGCGGAGCCATACCCAAGTAAGTGAATGTGAGCTTGGTGCCCGGAGCTACGTTGACGCTATAGTTACCGTCCATATCGGTGATGCCCACCGTCTTGCCATTGGCAGAGATGGTAGCACCCATGACGGGTTCGCCGGTAGCATCCTTGACCTGACCCTTGACAGCACCAGACTGTGCAAAGGCCGTAGCGGAAAGGAACAGACCGCCTGCAAGAGCGAGCGTCCTTAGCGGCAATTTGATTTTTACCTGCTTCATTTGCTTTAAATTTAAGTTAATGTTATTGCATTGTTTTTAGTTATCTACCTTGTCGATGATGTCTCCGGCCATCCCGTGGTCACGTGGCTGCTGTTTAGGTTCCTCCTTATTATATATAGGTTGTGTGAGCAGTCTTAGGCTTCATCTTCATGTGCAAAAGTACTTTCTTTAACTTATATTTGTTGATTTTTTCCGGTAAAAACACAGTTTTATCCGTGCAAACGTTTGCAATAGTGTATCAAAAGCACTGATATCTATTAACAGTTGCACTGCCGTTTGCATGAGAAGTCCGTTGTTCGTTCTTTGTTACAGGGAAGAATGCGTGTTCTTGCAGATGGCTTTCTATAGGAGAGGAAACGGGTAGAACTATATATAAATAGGTGTGGAGAACTTTGAGTCTGCCTATACCGCTCAGTAGATAGTGCCTTTGCATGAAATTCTGCTTATGACCATGAAAGGATGAAGTCATTTTCCTATAGGGACGAAGCTATGTTCTCATGGGGGTGAAGTCATGTTCTTGAGGGGATGAAGTTATGTTCTTGCGGGGGACAAAGCCGTATGATTAATATTGTAATCCTATAGAAAAAGATCGTTTGCTGCGTAGGGAATGATCTTTTCCTACGCAGCAAATGATCTTTTGTTAGCCACCAAAATCAGCTGCCTACGACATCGTGCTCCATGCCTTGGCTGACGGTCAGGCTTATTGCACGCTGACGAAGAAGTAAGGTTTTTACCGCTTTATCATATTTTGCTATAGAGGGCAGCTCCTGTTGGGGCTGCCCTCTTTTCGTACTGTTGGCCGTCGGTATTTCTGGCAACTTTGGTGTCGCTGCGCCCCGAACGTGATGCCTCCAGGGCGTCGCTGGGGACGAACGCGATGGTTCCGGGGGGGGGATGCATGGCTCCGTAGGGCACTGCTCAGCAGCGTCTAATAGAACGAAGCGCGCCCGTTACTCGCACAGCCACCGTGCGATGTCGTTGAGTCCAAGGCACTCCGTGCGGCTGATGGACTTGTGCTCATTGCTGTGATAGGTGGGACCAAGGAAGAGCAGCTGGCCGAGGGCGCAAGCATCGAAGCTCTTGCCCGACGGCTTTGCCAAAGGAGCAAAGCCGTTGTCTTTGAGGATGATCTCCGGAAAGCCCGCGTCAAAAGCCGCCCGCATGATAGCTTTCTCACCTGGGGAAATCGATGGCGAGACGAGGATAGCACCTTGACGACAGAGTGCCAGCGCCTTTGCCTTCTCCGCCTCTATCTGCTCTTCTGTGAGACTTCGTGAACACTGTATTTGGATGAGGAAGGGTTTACGGAGGAGGAAGCGGTTGCCAAGAGCCGAGAAAGTCATGTCCTTCCATGTCAGCGATCGCTGGACACGGAAGAACTCCGGGTGCTCGCGCTTGACAAGAAGCCGACGGGGATTGTCCATGACGTAGCGTATCCAGGCATCGAGTTGTCCTTCCCTAAGAAGTATCTTATCATTGTAGTTGATCTCATAAAGGATGCCATGACGGCGATCCTTTCGGTGTTCATCCTGATGCTGACGTTGTTTATCTGCGGTGTACTCATCAGGGCAAAGTGCAAGGTAATCATGTCTACAGCCTACCTTGAAGCCGTTGAGTATCTTACCCAAGGAGCAGGAGAGGTGCTCTGTGACAAAGAGAATGCCATGGAAGTGGTCAGGCATGAGTTGAAAGGCGATGCCTTTCATCTGCGGTACGCGTGCCAGCATCCCTTGCCAGTTCTGGATGATGGTCTCGCCGAGGGCGCTGGGCAACAGACGCGGAGCATCGGGAGCACCCAAGGGTTGGTGCACGTCGCCAACCACCTCACCGAAGAGTGGCCGCCGTCTTTCCACACACATTGTGATCAGATAGATCTGACGCGCCTGGTAGTCGTGGTTTTGCAAGCGCCGGTTCATGGAGGCGATCTTCGGTCCGGCGTACTTCAGTTTTTTCTTCAGCGTCTCTTCGTCCATAGGCAATCTTTGTTTCTTCGGTTCTTTGCAAAGATAAGGCAAAAAGAAATAGGCGACAAGGATTGCGGGCAAAAATTTAGAGAGGAAAGAGAAAAAAGAAAGGAAAAAGAGGGAAAGAGAAAGGAAAAAGAGGGAAAGAGAAAGGAAAAGAGGGGAAAGAGAGGAAAAAGAGAAGAGAATGAAAGGAAGAAAGGGAAGGCAAGGGAAGGGAAGGCAGGAAAAGGAAAGGCAAGGGTGCGCTGGGTTCAGTTTGATGCTGCTCAGCAGCATCGTACAGAACAGAGCTAACCGGCGCCCACCCTTGTGATAACCGGCGCCCACCCTTGTGCTAACCAGCGCCCACCCTTGTGATACCCAGCGCCAACCCTTGTGCTAACCTGCGCCAACCCTTGTGCTAACCAGCGCCAACCCTTGTGCTAACCAGCGCAGACCGCCGCTGACCTGCGATCCGCGCGCCGCTTGCGCAATCGTTTGCGTAAATAATCCTTAAATAATCATGGCGCATATAGGAGGGCTCTTGCTTTTTTTGCTACTTTTGCACTGCAAGCACATATAGTGTGCGAAAAAACAAGTAAAGCGTTATATACAGAGCAAAAGCAAGGCGCAGAAGGTTTGCACGCCCGAAAATGGTCATGCAATCCATTGCGGCAAGTCTGCCATACAACCTAAATTTGACAATGGAACAACCAGCACCTATCACCATGAAAGACATCGCCAAGGCTCTTGGCGTGTCTGTGGCCACTGTGTCGAGGGCTATGAAAAACAGTCCCCGCATCAGCGATGAGCAACGTGAGCGTATCCAGCAATACGCCCGCGAGCATAACTATATCCCCAACGTGATTGCAGAGAACTTGCGCAACAGCCGCACGAAACCTGTGAAAATCATCGGTGTCATCGTGCCACAGTTCGAGCACTTCTATTTTTCCTCTATCCTTAGCGGCATCGAGCAGGAAGCTATGTCGCGCGGATATACCATCATGGTGGGACAGAGTGCCGAGCAATACGACCGCGAGACGCTCCTCTGCGATAAGTTTTACCAGAACAAGGTCTGTGGCATCATCGTCAGTCAGGCCAAGGACACAATGAACTACGACCATTTCAAGAAGCTCATCAACAGTGGTGTGCCCTTGGTGTTCTACGACCGCATCTGCACCGGCGTGGATTGTAGCCGCGTCGTCGTCGATGACTATCAGGGAGCGTTTAATGCCGTGAGCCATCTCATCGAGACCGGTTGCCGCCGCATTGCCTGCTACATGTCGCCGATGACGCTTGAGATCTCGAAGAACCGCTACAACGGTTACCGCGACGCCCTGTTGCGCTACGGCTTGGAGCCCGACAAGAAGATGTTCCGCATCTGCGACAACCGTGCCGAGGCCGAGGCCATCACGACCGATTTACTCTCGCAGGACGAGAAGCCCGACGCTTTCTTTGCCGTGAACGACGACACCGCCATCGGCATCCTGTATACCGCCAAGCGCATGGGCTTCCGAGTGCCACAGGACATCTCTGTCTGTGGCTTCACCAACGGACAGCGTGCCGTAGCCTGCGACCCAATGCTCACCACCGTGGAGCAGCGTGGCGTACTCGTCGGTGAGGAGGCTGCCGACATCCTCATCAGTAAGGTAGAAGGAGAGATACCTATGGATAAGGTTATCAAGCGCGTCGTGCGCACGAGGCTGATCATCCGCGGCACGACAAGATAAGGAAGAAGTGTACAGCTCTACATTTCTACATTATACATTGCACATTATACATTATACATTACCTCGATATGAAAGAAAAACCAAATCTATCCTTCTGGGGCCTGTGGAACCTGAGCTTTGGGTTCTTCGGCGTACAGATCGCCTATGCACTGCAGAGTGCAAACATCAGCAGGATCTTTGCCACGTTAGGCGCTGACCCGCACAGCTTGAGTTATTTCTGGATACTACCACCATTAATGGGCATCATCGTACAACCGATTGTCGGTACCTGTTCCGACAAGACCTGGTGCCGTTTCGGTCGTCGCATCCCTTATCTGTTCATCGGTGCCGCAATTGCCGTACTGGTAATGTGTCTGCTGCCTAACTCCGGTTCCTTTGGCATGACCGTGTCTACAGCCATGGCCTTCGGTTTGATTGCACTGATGTTCCTCGACACCTCTATTAATATGGCCATGCAGCCGTTTAAGATGCTTGTGGGCGACATGGTCAACGAGAAGCAGAAGGCTGCCGCCTATTCCATCCAGAGTTTTTTGTGCAACGCCGGTTCACTGGTAGGCTATGTCTTCCCCTTTGCCTTTGCGCTCTTAGGCATTGCCAACACGGCGCCCAAGGGTGTCGTTCCCGACTCTGTCATCTACAGTTTCTATGTCGGAGCTGCCATTCTCATCCTTTGCGTCATCTACACCGTCGCTAAGGTAAAGGAATGGAATCCAAAGGAATACGAGGAATACAACGGCGTGAAGAAAGACGTCAAGGAAGAAGAAAAAGGCAGCGGCAACTGGCTGACATTGTTGAAGAACGCTCCCGCCACCTTCTGGAAAGTAGGCCTTGTGCAATTTTTCTGCTGGTTTGCGTTTATGTATATGTGGACATACACCAACGGCACCGTAGCCGACAACTGCTGGGGAACCACCGACGTGACCAGTGAGGGCTACCAGGCTGCAGGCAACTGGGTAGGCATCCTCTTCGCCGTACAGGCCATCGGCTCCGTGATTTGGGCTCCTATCCTGCCGAAGTTCACCAACCGCAAAGTTGCCTACGCCGTGAGTCTGCTTTTAGGTGGCATCGGCTTCGCCTCCTGTGCTTTCATCCATGACCAGTACCTGCTGTTCATCCCGTTTCTGCTCATCGGTTGTGCTTGGGCCGCCATGCTTGCCATGCCGTTCACCTTTGTCACCAACGCACTGCAGGGCTACGGTCATATGGGCGCCTACCTGGGTCTCTTCAACGGCACCATCTGCATCCCGCAGATCGTCGCAGCCGCCATCGGTGGCACGCTGTTGGCGCTTGTAGGCAGTGTACAGAGTCACATGATGATTGTGGCCGGTGTCGCACTCATCTTCGGTGCACTGAGCGTGAGCGCCATCAAAGAGAGATAAGGAAAGCCCACCCCTGCCCCTCTCAGGGGAGGGAAAAGCCCACACCCGCCCCTCCCGAGGGGAGGAGGATAACTAAACGACAGGCTTTTCTTTGATACACTCTCTATCAAAATTTAGGAAAGATGAAAAGACTTTTGGGCTTTGCCCTATCCCTGTTGCTCGCCGTGTCCATATGGGCACAACGGGCCTACCATGGCGACGGACCCGACGACGCACTGCGTTTCGTGCCCGTCGCCTCGGCGTTTGCGCTCAAGGCGTGTGGTGTGGAGACCGGGAGCAGTTGGAAACGTTTGGCTGTCAACACGGCCGTGTCCTACGCCTTTTCTGTCGGTACCACTTGGGCGCTCAAGCATAGCATCCATGAGCGGCGACCCGACTGGACCGACAACCACTCCTTTCCCAGCGGGCACACCGCATTGGCCTTCACCGGCGCCGTCATCCTCGACAAGGAGTACCGCCATGTATCTCCCTGGATCAGCGTGGCTGGTTATGCCGTAGCGACGGGAGTCGCCGTCGACCGCGTAGCGCGCAACCGCCATGCCTGGCAAGATGTAACGGCCGGAGCCGCCATCGGCGTGGGCAGCACGCTCTTAGGCTATTGGCTCGGCGATAAGATCACGGAGGAACACAGCCGCTACGCGCTGACCACCGACAGACAAAGCCTCAGCCTCTGCATTCAACTCTTCAATAAATAGCCCCCTACCTCTTCTCTTACAGCGTTTGACTTTAGTCCCGACAAGTTACATCCTCTGACAACACACGACAAAGAATGGAAGCAAGCTTTGCCATCAAGACAAAAGCAAGTCACTGCAATCGTTTGCACATTCTTTTCTTCTGTTTGTGCAAAACAGCGACTCAAGCTTCTTTCTTTTTTAGTAATTTTGAGCCTAAATAGATAAATAGAATAAAAACCTAAAGCTCTATGAACTTAATATTTAGCATAGACTACAAGACGGTCTTCGGAGAAGAACTGGTCTTGAACGTTGTGAAGGATGGATCCATTGCACAATACCACTTAGGCACCACCGACGGTGCACGATGGACGTGCCAGCTGACCATCCCCGACACCCCTCAAGTATTGGAATACTATTATAGTGTGGATGCCATCGGCAGTGAGCACCGCCATGAGTGGACCACCGTGCATCACAAGCTGGAGCTCAACACCTCAAAAGGCAAGAGCTACACGATGTATGACCATTGGTCCGACATCCCTGAGGACGCTTATCTCTACAGTTCAGCTTTCACGGACTGTCTCTGTCCTCATACGATCCATGCGCTTCCCTCCTCATCATTCAGCAAGACCGTGCGCCTGATCGTACGTGCTCCTCAGCTGCGCTCCTCTGAGCGTCTCGCCATCATCGGCAGCAACAAGGCATTAGGCGCCTGGGACTCTACCAAAGCCGTGGAGATGACCGAGCACAACATCAACGAGTGGGTCGTGGACCTCAATGCCGACGACTTCCCTGAGGGCGAGATGGAGTTTAAGTTCGCTGCCCTCGACAACAAGAAAGACGTCACACCACTTTGGGAGTGCAGCAACAACCGCACCATCGAATTGCCGGCATTGAAAGACGGTGAGGTCGTAGTCTACGATCTCAACGAGGCCTATATGCCCATCTATAACACAAAGATTGCCGGTACACTCGTGCCGGTGTTCTCGCTGCGTTCCAAGACCAGCTTCGGCGTGGGCGACTTCGGTGACTTGAAGAAGATGATCGACTATATCGACAAGACCGGGCAGCGCGTGCTGCAGATCCTGCCTATCAACGACACCACCATCACCCACACTTGGACCGACTCCTATCCTTATAGTTGCATCAGCGTGTTTGCACTGCATCCGATGTATGTCGATCTCACGCAACTGCCACAGCTGAAGGATGCCAAGGAGCGCGACCGCTTCGAGAAACTTCGTGTCGAGCTCAACGGTCTGAAGCAGATCGACTACGAGCGTGTCAACAATGCCAAGCTCGACTATCTCCGTCAGCTCTTCGCCCAGGAAGGCAAGCAGATGATGAGCTCTAAGAAATATCACGAGTTCTTCCACGAGACCGAGCAGTGGCTTGTGCCCTACGCTCAATATGCTACGTTACGCGACAAGTATGGTACGGCCGACTTCTCGCAATGGCCCGACCACAACACTTGGAACGAGGCTGACCGCAAGGAACTCTCCAACAGCCGTAGTAAGCTATATAAAGAGGTGGAGTTCTGGTATTTCGTCCAGTATATCCTCAACTCTCAGCTCGACGAGGCGCACGCCTACGCCCGCAAGCATCACGTCATTCTCAAGGGCGACATCCCTATCGGCGTGAACCGCTATGGCTGCGACGTGTGGATGGAGCCCCGCTACTTCAACCTCAACGGACAGGCCGGCGCACCGCCCGATGACTTTTCTGTCAACGGACAGAACTGGGGCTTCCCCACCTACAACTGGGACGAGATGCTCAAGGACGGTTGCCAGTGGTGGGTACGCCGCTTCCAGAATATGGCAAAATTCTTCGATGCCTACCGCATCGACCACGTGCTCGGCTTCTTCCGCATTTGGGAAATTCCTATCAACTCTGTACATGGTCTGCTCGGACAGTTTGCTCCCGCCCTTGGCATGACAGCCGACGAGATCCGCGGCTATGGCCTCAACTTCCAGGAGGAGCGCTTCACCACACCGTTCATCACCGACTGGACGCTGGACCGCATGTTCCATGAGAAGGCCAATGACGTGAAGGCTAAGTACCTCGACCGCCTCGACGGTGAGCGCTACAAGATGAAACCAGAGTACGACACGCAGCGCAAGGTGGAGAAAGCCTTTGCCGATGTCACCGACCAAGACGAACTCAACATCCGCGATGGTCTCTATGCCATGATCAGCGACGTGCTCTTCGTGCGCGACACCAAGGATGCCTCGAAGTTCCATCCACGTGTGTCGGCACAGTTTAGTTTCATCTACGAGAGTCTCTACGACAATGACAAGGGTGCTTTCAACCGCCTGTACAACGACTACTTCTATCGCCGCAACAACCAGTTCTGGTATCGCGAGGCCATGAAGAAGCTGCCACGCTTAGTCGAGGCCACACGCATGCTTGTCTGTGCCGAAGACCTCGGCATGGTACCCGACTGTGTGCCATGGGTCATCAACGAGTTGCGCATCCTCTCGCTGGAGATCCAGTCCATGCCGAAAGACCCGCACGTACGCTTCGGTCACCTCTCCCGCAATCCCTATCGCTCGGTCTGCACTTTCTCCTCTCACGACATGCCGACACTGCGACAGTGGTGGGACGAGAACTACGAGCGCACACAGGACTATTACAACAACATGCTCTACCGTGGCGGTGCTGCCCCGCATCCGTTGCCGGGCTGGCTGGCCCGCGACATCGTCTCGCGCCAGCTCACCTCACCTTCTATACTCTGCATCCTGGGCATTCAGGACTGGCTGGCCATCGACGACAAGTTGCGTCTGCCCGATGCCAACGCAGAGCGCATCAACATCCCGGCTAACCCGAAGCATTACTGGCGCTACCGCATGCACCTCAACATCGAGGATCTCATGGCTAACAACAACCTCATGTCCAACGTCAAGGAACTCGTCAACCAGAGCGGACGCACCAACACCTTTGGAGAAAGGTAAATTGTAAACGTTATCAAGTATACGATATGAACAAGATAGCAAGCATCATCTCACTGGCACTGCTCATGTCTTTGACAGCCTTGGCACAGACGGTGAAGTCACCTGACGGTAACGTCAGTCTCACCTTCTCGCTCACCGGCAATGGCGTGCCCACTTACGAAATGACCTATAAGAACAAGGCCGTCGTCAACCCTTCCCACCTCGGCCTGGAACTCGCCAAGGACAAACATACCAGCAAGGGCATGCGCGAGACCAGTCTCATGGATGGCTTCACAGAGACCGGCAGCACGACATCGACTTTCGACGAGACTTGGACTCCCGTATGGGGACAGTATGCCAAGATCCGCAACCACTACAACGAGATGGCAGTAAACCTCACGCAGCCTGCCACCAAGCGCAAGATGACGATCCGCTTCCGTGTATATAATATAGGTATGGGTCTGCGCTATGAGTTCCCACAGCAGGACTCGCTGGTCTACTTCGTCATCAAGGACGAGCACACTCAGTTTGCCATGACCGGTGATCACACCGCCTGGTGGCTGCCCGGCGACTACGACACCCAGGAGCAGGAGACTCAGGAGAGCAAGCTCAGTGAGATCCGTTCCCGTTTCCACGATGCCGTGAACTGGAACAACTCTTCCGTGGCAGTCTTCTCGCCCACCGGCGTGCAGACTGCCTTACAGATGAAGACCAAGGACGGACTGTATATCAACATTCACGAGGCAGCCTGCATCGACTACGCCACCATGCACCTCAACCTCGATGACAAGAACATGGTCTTCGAGAGCTGGCTCACACCCGATGCTACAGGTATAAAAGGCTATATGCAGACACCCTGCAATACGCCTTGGCGCACCATAGCCGTGAGCGACGATGCCCGCGACATGCTCTCCGAAGCCAACAACCTCATCTATAATCTCAACGAACCATGTAAGATTAAAGACACTTCCTGGATCCATCCTACAAAGTACTGTGGCGTATGGTGGGAGATGATCGTCGGCCGCAACTCATGGAACTATACCGATGAGTATCCATCCATCAAGCTCGACAGCATCGACTGGAGTAAGGTGAAACCCAACGGCCGCCATGGTGCCAACAACACCGAGGTGCGCAAATACATCGACTTCGCTGCTGCCAACGGCCTGTCCGAGGTGCTCGTCGAGGGTTGGAATGTCGGTTGGGAAGACTGGGCCAATCACTGGAAGGACTACGTCTTCGACTTCGTCACTCCTTATCCCGACTTTGACATCAAGGCGCTCAACGACTACGCTCACTCCAAGGGCGTGAAGCTGATGATGCACAACGAGACCTCTTCGAGCGTGGTCAACTACGAGCGTCATCTCGAAGCAGCCTATAACTTGATGAACAAATATGGCTACGACGCCGTGAAGAGTGGCTACGTGGGCGATATCATTCCCCGCGGCGACCACCACTTCTCGCAGCCGATGAACAACCACTATCTCTACTGCGTCACCGAGGCTGCCAAGCACCATATCATGGTCGACGCTCACGAGGCCACCCGCCCTACCGGCATCGCCCGCACATGGCCTAACCTCGTCGGCAACGAGAGTGCGCGCGGCACGGAGTATGAGGCTTTCGGCGGCAGCTATCCCAACCACACCGTCATCCTGCCCTTCACCCGTCTGCAGGGCGGTCCGATGGACTACACGCCGGGTATCCTTGAGACGCAGCTGAAGACATGGAGCGACAACCCAAGCTATGTACGTACCACACTCGTGGGTCAGCTTGCCCTCTATCTCGTCATGTGGGGTCCGTTGCAGATGGCAGCCGATCTGCCTGAGAACTACGCCAAGTACAACGACGCTTTCCAGTTCATCAAGGATGTTGCCGCCGACTGGTCCGACAGTAAGTATATCGAAGCTGAACCCGCCCGCTACATCACCGTAGCCCGTAAGGCCAAGGGCAGCGACAACTGGTTCCTCGCCGGCAAGTGCGACGAGCACGGACACCTGAGCACAGTGAAACTCGACTTCCTCGACAAGGGGCGCAAATACGAGGCTACCATCTATGCTGATGCCAAGAACGCCAGCTACGACAAGAACCCGAAGGCTTACGTCATCACCAAGCGCACGGTGAAGAAGGGCGACACCCTGAAGTTCACCGAGGCACCTGGCGGCGGGTTCGCTGTCAGCATGATGGCGAAGTAAAAGAGCCCACCCCCTACCCCCCTCCCGAAGGAGGGGGAAAGAGCGGTTCGGTAGCCCTTCTGCTTTTCCTTCACTTCCTACGTTACCTATAAGCAACACACTATGAACTTTCGACAACTATCCATCACTGTAATTACAATGTTGGCAACAAATATGTCTGCTTGGGCGCAGGATGTCTTTCGCGAGATGTCCTACAGTCCCAAGCAGACTGTTTTTTATCTCAATAGTCCCAAGCGCCCCATACTCTCGTTATGGAGTGACGGTCTCGGCGGTCAACCTCTGCGCACGGTGAAGATGCGCGCCGACGGCAAAAACCGTTGGACTGCCACCATCAAGGGCGACCTCAAAGGACAGTTCTATACCTTTAACATCGGTCGCGGTGACACGCCGGGCGTCTTCGCCAAAGCGGTTGGTGTCAACGGACAGCGCGGTGCCATCATCGACCTAAGCCAGACCGACCCCGAGAGTTGGGCCAATGACCACCGTCTCACCACGCTCTCTATGTCCGACCTCGTCATCTACGAGATGCACCATCGCGACTTCTCCATCGCCAGCCACGCTGCTCATCCGGGTAAGTTTCTGGCACTGTCAGAGCCTTGGGCAGTGGGCTATCTCAAAAGTCTCGGAATCAACGCCGTGCATATCCTGCCGTCGTTTGACTTTGCCTCGGTCGACGAGACAAAGCTCGACAAGCCACAGTACAATTGGGGCTACGACCCACTGAACTACAATGTCCCGGAGGGCAGCTACTCCACCGACCCCTACACACCCGCCACACGCATCCGTGAGTTCAAGGAGATGGTGCAAGCCTTGCACAGGGCTGGCATACGTGTTATCCTTGACGTAGCCTATAACCACACCTTCGACCTCGCCAACAGTAACTTCCAACGCACCTACCCCGACTACTACTACCGGTTCACCAAGAACGGTAAGCCCAGCAACGGATCGGGCTGTGGCAACGAGACCGCCTCGGAGAAACCTCTCATGCGTGAGTTCATGCTCGAGAGCATGAAATACTGGGCCACGGAGTATCACATCGACGGCTTCCGCTTCGACCTCATGGGTGTGCATGACATCACGACGATGAACATCATCCGCAAAGAGCTTACCGCCCTCGATCCAAATATCTTCATCTATGGCGAGGGTTGGAGTGCGGGCAGCTGTTCCCTGCCCAACGGCCAGTTGGCCATGAAAGCGAATATGAAGCAGATGCCGGGTATCGCCGCCTTCTGCGACGACCTGCGCGACGCTGTACGCGGACCGTTCAGCGATGACCATAAGCCTGCGTTCTTAGCTGGACTGCCAGGGAGCGAGGAGAGCATCAAGGCGGGCATCGCAGGCATGATCGCACATCCGCAAGTGGACTACACCAAGGTGAACTACAGCAAAGAACCATGGGCCACCGAGCCTATGCAGATGATTGCCTATGTCAGCTGTCACGACGACATGTGCCTCGTCGACCGATTGAAGGCGTCCATCCCTAACATCACTTCCTCTGAATTGCAAGCGCTCGACAAGCTCGCCCAGACGATTGTATTCACCTCACAGGGTGTGCCGTTCATGCTCAGTGGCGAGGAACTGCTACGCGACAAGAAGGGTGTGCACAACAGTTTCAACTCGCCCGACAGCATCAATGCCCTCGACTGGGGCAACCTGCAGCGCTATCCCGGCGTCACCGACTACTATCGTCGTCTCATCGCCCTACGCCGTCATCATCCGGCTTTCCATCTCGGCTCTGCAGCCGCAGTGCGTGAACATTTGGAGTTCCTGCCGTCGCAGCCTGCCCTGGTAGCCTTCCGTCTGAAGGATCTTGCCGGTATCGACAGCTGGGGCGACATCTATGTGATCTTCAACGGTAACCGTGACACACGCACCGTCTCCCTGCCCGAGGATAGCACCTATACCGTGGTATGCGAGAACGGACAGATCGACGAGGCCGGTCTCCGCAAAATCTATGGAGGGGGAAACGTCAGAGTCAATGGACAGAGTGCCATGATCGTAATGAGCAAATGAAATAATAGATAATATGAAGAAATCAATCATGACTTTAGGACTGGGGCTGATGATGGCCACGGCCAGTGCCGCCACCACCACCATCAGCCGCATTGACCCCACAGATTGGTATGTGGGAATGAAAGACCCGTGCCTGCAGCTCATGGTCTATGGTAAGGATGTGAAGAACGTCAAGCAAGTCACCACCGACTACGCCGGCGTGAAGGTGGACTCCATCGTACGCCTCGACTCACCCAACTATCTCCTCGTCTATCTCAACCTGCAAGATGCCAAGGCCGGACAGATGACACTCAACTTCGACGGCAAGAAGGTGCGCTACACACTCAAGGATCGTGCCATGCGTGGCGAGGACCACAAGGGATTTTCCAACGCCGACGTGCTCTACCTGCTCATGCCCGACCGCTTCGCCAACGGCAACCCGAAGAACGATGCCGTCAAGGGCATGCGCGACCAAGCCTGCGACCGCTCCAAAACCAGCCTGCGCCACGGCGGCGACCTCGCCGGCATTGAGCAACATCTCGACTACTTCAACCAGCTTGGAGTTACAGCCCTTTGGTTCACACCCATTCTTGAGAACGACTCGCCCGACCAGGGTGGCTTTAGCACCTACCACGGCTATGCCACCACCGACTACTATCGGGTAGACCCACGCTTCGGCACCAACCAAGACTATGCGCGCCTCGTCAGCGAGGCCCACACCCATGGTCTCAAGGTAGTCATGGACATGATTTTCAATCACTGCGGCTTTGAACATCCTTGGGTGAAAGATATACCTGCGAAAGATTGGTTCAATTCACCCGAATGGCTCAGCGAGGCGAAGGGCAACGGCCACGACCCCATGACGGGAAAAAGTACAGGCGACAACAAGAGCAAGTACCTGCAGACAAATTACAAGCTCACGCCGGTGCTCGACCCCTACGCTTCCGATGTGGACAAACGAGAGACCGTCGATGGGTGGTTCGTTCCCTCCATGCCCGACCTCAACCAGCGCAACCCACATCTCATGCGCTACCTCATTCAGAACAGCGAGTGGTGGATAGAGACCATAGGCATCGACGGCATACGCATGGACACCTATCCCTATGCCGACCGCAAGGCCATGGCACTGTGGATGAAGACCCTTGACACGGAGTATCCCAACTTCAACGCCGTGGGCGAGACATGGGTCGCTGAGCCCGCTTACACCGCCGCCTGGCAGAAGGATTCCAAGCTAAGTTCCATGAACAGCTACCTAAAGACTGTCATGGACTTCAGCTTCTACGACAAACTCAACCAGGCCAAGCACGAGGAGACCGATGACTGGTGGAAAGGCTTCAACCGCATATATAATAGTCTCTGCTACGACTATCTCTATGCCGACCCGTCGCATGTACTGGCCTTCATCGAGAACCATGACACCGACCGTTTCATAGGCAACGGAAAAGACTCCACAGCCCTGAAACAAGCTCTCGCCCTGCTGCTGACGATAAACCGCATCCCACAGCTCTACTATGGCACAGAGGTGCTGATGAGCGGCACCAAGGAAGAGACTGATGGCAACGTACGCAAGGACTTCCCCGGAGGTTTCGTCGGCGACACGCATAACTGCTTCACCGCCGAAGGCCGCACCAAAGCCGAGAACGCCATGTTCCAGTGGGAGAGCAAACTGTTGCACTGGCGTCAGGGCAACGAGCTCATCAGCAAGGGCAGGCAGACGCAGTTCATACCCTATAAGGGCATCTACGTCATCGCACGACAGTACCGGAACCGCACTTCACTGACCATCCTCAACGGCAAGCGCGCCGAGGCTACCATGCCTGTAGCCCGCTATGCTGAGGTCATCGGCAAGGCCACCACAGCCACCGATGTCATCACCGGACGCAAGATCGATCTCACCCACGACCTCACATTGCAGCCGCGGGAAGCAATCGTGGTAGAATTCTAATCCTAAAGGAGAGGGGAATGACATTTTAAACACTCTGCTCTCTACACCGACCTGCTACGATAACAATAAGGAGTGGTAATTTAAAAAACGCGTTTGACCAACTACATAATAGCCTTTTGACCACTATAAATTCACGCTACAGAAGAAGGTGACAAGCATCGGCACGCTGATTTCCAGACAGAGACCATGGAAGATGGCGATGGGCATATAGCGCTTATTACCCGTACTGCTCAGGATGGAAGGCAGGCATACGCCCATGGAAGAGATGCCCGCCACACTGATAGCTTCCGGCCATGCCCAAGAGTGCCACCACAACAGCCTCCAAGCCGTAGAATCCGATGTTGTGCATCAGCGAGTCGTTGGAGCCTAAACCCAGTCCGAAGACAAAAAGCAGGGCACAGATAGTATAATGAGCGCTTGTCTCCACCTGACGGATATGTAGCACACGCCGCAGCGTAAAGCCCAGTACGATGCCGACAAGCAAGACAATGAGTATCCTAAACATTCTTTTCCTTTATTGGTTACGGCGTGCAAAGGTATAAAATTAGCATCAATATACAAAAAGGAAAAGAAAGTCTGTTGGTATAAAAATTGCATATTCATAGTTTTATTGACCTGTGTCAAGCGCTTTACAACCACTATTATGATTATGTGACACGGGACGCGTCACCTCCTACTTCCTCAGCTCTTGGCGGTAATCACTCCCCCTCTCCCTTTGGAGAGGGGGTGAGGGGTGAGGCTGAAGGGGTATGGGGGTGAGACTGTATTTAGGCATTGACACTGTTTTCCCGCAACAGTTGCAGCAATTCGTCCTTGGAGAGTTTGGCACTAAGGTCGCCGCCCTCAAGGAGCGCGTCGGCAAGTGACTTCTTGCTCTGATGGAGTTGGATGATCTTTTCCTCGATGGTACCCTCAGCGATGAGGCGGTAGACGGTGACGGGATTCTGTTGTCCGATGCGGTAGGCACGGTCAGAGGCCTGCTCCTCAATGGCGGGATTCCACCACGGATCGAGGTGGATGACATAGTCGGCGGCGGTGAGGTTCAGTCCCAGTCCGCCCGCTTTCAGACTGATGAGGAAGAGTGGCATGTCGCCCGTCTGGAACTCATGAACGAGTTTGTCACGCTCTTTGGCCGGTGTGGCACCGTCGAGATAGAGATATTCGATGCCCCGCTTGTCAAGCACCTTGCGGATGAGTGCCAGATGAGAAGTGAACTGGCTGAAGACCAGAGCACGGTGGTGGTTGTCGTGGAGCGAGTCGACCATCTCCAGAAAGACAGCCTCCTTGGATGAAGGTATGCGCAACTTCTTGTCGATGAGCTGGGTGTTGCAGGCAGCCTGACGCAGGCGGGTGAGCTCGGTGAGCGTCTGCAGCGGCGTGGCCTCGCCGTCAGCGAGGTTGATGAGCGCCTTCTGCCGGATATTGTCGTAGAGTGCCCACTCCTCGGGAGACAGTTGCACCTTGCGCGTGACCTCTGTCTTCTCGGGCAGTTCGTTGAGCACATCGTTCTTCGTCCGTCGCAAGATAAACGGCGAGATGACGCTACGCAGCACACGCTGCGTAGCTTTGTCGTGGAGCTTCTCGATAGGCGCAATAAAGCGGTCAGAGAACTGTTGGAACGAGCCGAGCAGATTAGGATTGGCAAACTGCATGAGGTTCCAGATCTCACTGAGGTTGTTCTGCACCGGCGTACCGGTGATCAGGATGCGGAAGGTGCCTTTTAGCTTCATGGCCGCCTTCGACATCTTCGTGTCACGGTTCTTGATGGTATGTGCCTCGTCGAGCACGATGGTGTTCCACTCCCGGCCACAGAGGCTCTCCTCCTCGTTGATGAGCAGGCCGTAGGTGGTGATGACCACATCGAAGGCGGTGGCCTCCTTGACCATGCCGCTACGGCCGTCGCCGGCCTGGTTGAGGATTTTCACGTTGAGTCCCGGCGCAAAGCGACCGAGCTCGTCGCGCCAGTTGAGGATGAGCGAGGTGGGCACCACTACGAGGGCGGCACCCTCCTTGGCACGGCTGAGCAGCACGGTGATGGTCTGGAGCGTCTTGCCCAGTCCCATATCATCGGCGAGCAACGCACCCGCGCCCCAATAGGCCAGTCGTGACATCCACACGTAGCCTTCTTTCTGATAGTCGCGCAGCTCAGCATTAATGTTTCGGGGCACACGCACCTTCAGGTTACCCGACTCCTCGACACGCTGGATGAAGTCGCGATAGTGCTGGTCGGCTTCGAGGTCGATGCCTGCCGCTTCCATGTCTTCAAGTGCCGGAGCGTTGTAGGTAGCAATGCGCAGGTGGCCGCGCTGCTGCTGGCTCATCTTGTCGAGCGTGGCCAGCTGGCGCCGCAGTTGTTCACTGACAGCCACATACTCGTTGTCGCCGAGCTGGATGAAGTTGCCTTTGGCCTGCCGCACCTTGTCCATCAATTCCGCTATCTTCATCTTCTCTCCATTACCGATCTCTATGTTGCCGGAGATGTCGAACCAGCTTGTCATGGAGTTCACGGCGAGATGCATGGCGTTGGGTACGAGTTTACCGCGTCGTACCGTGAAGCGTGCGCCTTCCGGCCACTCCACGATGCCATCGTCGGGATGCTCGCGCAGCGTGTCGAGAAGGCTGAGACACTCCTCGATAGACAGTGCCCAGTGGTCACCGTCCTGCTCGTTCTCAAAGGGCTTAAGCAACTGAGAGGCCTTCTTGAGGTTCTTGCCCTCGGCCTTCATGTCGCGATGTGTCTGGAGACTCTCGCCCTGATAGGTGGTGGAGATCATCTCCATGCCTTCCATAGGCCGCATATAGGGTGGACACTTCGTAAACGGCCGGACGAGCAGTTGCAGGTTGATCTCGTCCTCACTGGGCTGCAAGCGGAAGATAATGCGGCTGTCGGTCTCCACCGTCTTGATGTTGGTGTTTTGCAGCAGATCGCCCATGACCACCATATTGTGCGAGAAGGCTTCGAGCACCTTCGTGAGTTTGTCCTTAGCCTCGGGCGGGAAGGTGCCGATGGAATTGAGCAATTTCAGGTTCTGCTGTTGCTTCCCCGTGATCTTCACAACCTTGAGCAGTTGGGGTGTCTCCTCGCAGACAGCATAGCCGGAGCTGTCCATATCCTTCAGGAGAATGTTGCTCTTGACGGTATATCCCCGCTCGTTGCGTGTCACCGACAGTTGAAGCTTTTCCTTGACGATGTCAATGCGGCTCGTCGGGTCTTTATCGTCAAAGACGAAAGGATGCCCGGCAAGCGCGTTGACGACGGCAGCCCCTTCGAGTTCATACGATGTATTGCCATACCAGCCCGAGTTATATTCCACCACCAACGAGGCCACGGCACGATCCTGCTGCGTATAGGGCAGGGCACCGCCGTCGCGGAATCTGGCCATCGCGATGTTGCGTCCTGACGACCAGGAGATGCCGTCACGACTTTTCTGCAACCGAGGTTGCACGTAGAGACTGTCCCGGTTGAGAAGATAGCTAATGCGCTCAGTACTCACCTGACCCGTCTTTTCTGCTCCTTTGCCGTGCACTGTCTCTTCTTCAAGCAGTTGGTTGAGCACATTCTCCCATGGCGGAACCACCTTGATGTAGGGCAGCGAGGGGTGCATGCCGGTTGTCTTCTCCAAAGCGGCCTGCTCGTCCTTGAGGAAGTCAAAGTCTGCGCTCATCTCCAGTTTGAGCAGATTCAGTCCTCTGTCTAATTGTTTTTGAACATACGAGTCAAAGTCCTCAAGCAGTTCCCTGTTCTTCACTACATGGAAATGCTTCAGAGCAAAATAGTAAAGTATATTCTCCAAAGGTGCGCTGTCGGCTTTCCTGACGATGCAGTTGTCTAATGCCGACTGCCCAAGCTTAGCCGTCAGAATGACGTTCTCCGCGGCGAGATAGCTGAAGTAGATCTCTTTGCTCCGCAGAATCGTCTCTGTTTTCTTCATGGCAGCGGCAGACTTGTCGAGGTAGAGGACTACGGCATAATAGAAGTTAGCCAAAGGGTTCTCGGGCAGGAAATATGCACGTGTTCCCTTGACGAGCCGTTGAAAGATCGTAATTGCCAGACCGTAGTCTTTCTTTTGAACAGCTTGTATCATTTGCAGCACGCTGGTGGACTCGCAGGAGCCAACGACCGAGTGAAGCGCCGCTTTCAGATTGCCGTCGCGCAGAAAGCGGAGATAGAGATTGACAAAGGCGTCGCGCTCCACGTCTTTCTCGGTAAGCACTTTTCCGGGAACGATCAGCGTATCCTGTATCAAATCTTCGTTGACTGGCAGCAAATAGAGGATGCGCACCTTGCGAACATAGAACAGGAATTCTTTGAGCTTCTCACTTGTCGCCTTGATATACGGCGCATTCTCCGGCATGTCGGCCAAGCGGTCGATGAACTTATAGAAGAAGACTCCCCACATCATGTTCATAGCGTTGCGCTCGGTCATAAAGACTGTCGAAGCCCACTTAGGCCATCCTACCTTGGAAGCCTGGGGTTCAAACGGCTGACCATGGAGGAAGGCGTAGAACGACTCGGTGAAGTCATTCCTCGTACTCGTGTCTTCATCGTTCTGGATATACCAATGACCACGCTCTTCGACCGCGCCGACCCAATGTTTAAAAAAGTTCTGCTGTACGTTTTTTAGCACCTCTATCCATATCTCCGGCTTGAGATAATACCGTTCCACATTATTTTTGTTCGTCCCGATGCTCTCTATGACATTGCCCTCATAGCGTGCCAGAAAGCTCTGTGAACTCTTCATGCGGGTGTGGAGTGCGGTAGAGCCCCACTCTATAATGTCAGTCTTTGTGAATGGCCGGACATTGCAGGCCATCATTTGCAGAACGGCGTCGTCGATGTATTCAGTGTCTTCTTTTGCCATGGATATGTTTTGGGAATAATGCTATGATTGAAATACTTTAGGTGCAAAAATACAAATAATCAGTCAGTATCGTGAATCAATGACTGATTTTTTTGCCTGCGAGGCTTTATTTCCGCTGACAAGCATCCATATCATTAGGTATTTTAGGACGTTTCTTTAGTTGCCTTGACAATTCTGTCGTTCTTTTTTATTACCTTTGCAATGTATTAGTCATATTCATTGTAGAAGTTTAGGTAACATTCATCTTGTCAATGCACATGGGCCCAACTGCCAATAAATAAATCTCTATCTATAATCACAATCAATGCAAAAGCAGACATTCCATTTTCTACTTCTGTTCGTCACCCTGCTGTCGCTTGCGCTTCCGACATTTGCCGGACCGGCGCAGGGGCACGATCACCTACGACAAAAGCAAGACCTGACTCGAATCGCTCAAGGGTCGTCTCGCCCACACACGCTACCGCCTCACCGCCTACGATTCGCATGAGGTGATCCGCCGCGGCATTGGCTTCCACATCGCTGAACTCTCCGACGAAAGCAAGGCTCAGCAAACTCGGCAATTATAACGTAGGCATCAAGGATGGGATCCCCACGATGCCGTTGTACATGGGCTTCCTCCTGAAATGAAACAGGGTCGGTAATCGCCGACCCTGTTTGCTTTAAACCAATTCCTGTTATCTGATAACAATCTTCTTACCGCTCCGGACATAGATGCCGGGACGTGTAGGCTTCGCATTCAGACGGGTGCCTGAAAGTGTATAATATATGGTATTGTTCTCAGACTCCTGACGTTCCAGACTGACGATGGCTGTTGTGATAGCTTTCGCTTTCGCGATCGTCTTGACGCTTGTCATCGGACTGGAGGCTGTGTAGTATCCATGGTTGGTAAAGGTACCGTTGGTATTATCGTACTTCGAACCGCCGTCATGCGTGAAGAGGAGACCTGTCGGGAGCTCCGTCTCAGTACCCGTGTAGATCCATTTATAGACCTTAGCGCCGGAGGCGAGGGTCGTGCAGAGCGTCATGACGTCTCCCGGCCACTCTGCAGTGAGCCAGGTCGTGCCGTCCTTCCATGTGTAGACATACGGCGTTTCCGAGCCACTGGTCTCAAAGAATACCGAGATCTCATCACTGTTGTCAAGCATGATCTCGCTGTCAGTCGTAGTAGAACCACTGCCATCAGGGCGCTCGGTGGTCGCAGTAGCCGAAGAGCCGTTGACAGCATAGTAGACATCAGCAGTAACACCCTCTACATCGCCGGTAAGCTTGTCACCGCCTGCTGTTGAAGTCAGGATGAAGTTGATGGGGGAGACACCTGCCGGAGCCGTGTAGACATACCATCCTGTGGAGGAAGCTGTCATGGCCTTCGTGCTGTACCAACTGCCGTTGGGCTCCTCTGTGGTGCCATTGTTGTCGTACCAAACATAGATATAAGGAGCGCCGGAGGCCTTCACATAGACGTGGATATTGGTGTTATCACCGGTTTCACCGCCTGTGTTATCACCCGTGTTTCCACCTGTATTGTCACCTTCCTTGACCTTGGTGATGGTCTGTGTAGCAGAGGCAGCACTTGACTCGGTGTAGTAGCCATGGTTGGTGAATGTACCGTCAGTATCGTTGAACTTCGTCTCTCCGTTATGTGTGAAGATGACGTTTGTAGGTGTAGTGGTCAGCGTACCATTGTAAGTCCACTTATAGATATAGCTGCCGTTGGCAGCCTTGCCCATGAGCGTCATCGACTCACCGGGCCATGAGCCGCCGGTGTAGTTGTTACTGCTGTCCCAGATCCAAGCTTTCACGCCATTGCCATCAGAGGTCTCGAAGAAGCAACTCAGCTCGTTAGCATTGTCAAGTGTAGGCGTACAAGCGTCTGTCACCTCGCTGCCGGTGTTGCCGCCGGTTTCCTCACCCGTGTTTCCTCCGTTAGAAGTCTCACCCTTATAGATGACAGCGATACCTGTGGAGCCCACCTGTCCGCTGATGGTAGAGGAAGTGACAGTGAATGTTCCACCACCTATCTTATCCGTGTAAGTACCCGTGGCGAGCCACTTGCCGTCACCGGCACCATTGGCAACGCTTACGCTTTGATTGTTGCCGTTACCGAGGACGATGATCGCACCGCTCTTGCGCACCTGTGCGGCCACGTTGTCGCTGTGGACATAGTAGTTGTCCTCACCTGCACAGATGTTATGCATGTGGTTGACCTCAGCGACCTCAGTGCTGGTGAAGTGGGTGCTGCCTTTCTGACCGAGCTTCATGGAGTTCTTGTCCGTAGACGAGGGACGCGAGAAGTAGAGGGCTGTGGCACCGTTGTTACCGGCTACGACAGCATAGGCACGGTCGATATTGTTCTGACTCATATACTTCGAAGAGCCGCCGTCGTTAGCGTAGGTATCGTGACTCTCGCCCCAGTAGACGAGCTTTGCCGTAGCGGCACCCTTCTGATTGAAGTTGCCAATGGAGCTGTTGACGATGCCACTGCTGAAAGAAGAGGCGAAGCCGTTGCCATAGCCGTTGTCGGTGATGGAGATATACTTCTGGTATTCCGGCAAGAGCTGGCTATCGTTTCCGCCCGTGCCGTCAAGGATCTCACCATAGTTGTACATGCTCTGGTCGGGCACGTTCTGCCAGAACGAGTCGCCTTCGGAGGGCAGACCGATATGCTTGGCAGCGTCCCAGCGGATGCCGTCGACACCACAGCCCTTCAGGCTCTCGACATAGGCGTGGATCTTCTGCTGCACACGGCTGTCCTCGGTCTTGAGGTCTTTCATGCCTATCTCGCCGTGAGTCACCTGATAACGGTCGTTCCAGTTCGACACACCGCCGTAGTTGTGATACAGGTCGGTGTTCTTCCAAAAGTCGGCGACATAGTTCAGGTTGCCGTTGGTGTGGTTGGCCACGACGTCGACAATGACCTTCACGCCATACTTATGTGCCTCGGTGCAGAGTGCTCTCAGGTCATCGGCTGAGCCGAGTCCGTTGCCGATGACATAGTCGTAAGGCTGATAAGCCATATACCATACCGAGCCGTAACCCTCTTTCTGATGGATCGGCGAAGTCTGTACGGCCGTGAAGCCCGCTTTGGCGATGGTCGGAATCTCAGCCTTGATGTCATTGAGTTTCCAGTCGAAACAGTGCAGGATGACACCATCCTGGATGTTGTCCTTCAGCCCATAGCTGTTGTCAGCCCAAGCGTTGCCCATGAAGGAGAGCAGCGCGACGAGCGAGAGGACGATGGTTTTCATTGATTTCACACGGTTCTCTTTTTTTATCTTGTTATTTATGATCTTTCCAAGCACTTTTTGATGCCGTAGAACCAACATCAAAAAGCGCTGTTTTCACCATGTCTTATCTGATGACGAACTTCTTGCCGTTGCAGATATAGATGCCGCTCTTGAGCAGATACTCGGCATCGCTGATATTTTTCACCTCAGCCACACGCTGTCCGCGCAGGTTGTAGATGACGCAGGTCTTCTGCCCCGCTCTGCTGACCTGGCCGATGGCCGTCACCTCGTCCTTGGTCTTGCTGACCGTCTTGACAGCCGACTGCGGACTGGAAGCGATGTAGTAGCCGTGGTTTCTGAAAGTGCCGTCAGTGTTGTTATACTTCTGTCCACCGTCGTGGGTGAAGATAATGCCCGTAGGAATGGCGGTCAGCGTACCTGTATAGGTCCACTTATATACCTTTGCACCTGAGGCCAGCGTGCATTGCAGCTTCATGGCGTCGCCCGGCCAGGTAGAGTTGGCGTTGTAGTTCTTGTTGCCGTTGTTGCCATCCCAGACCCATACACTCGGAGTCTCAGAGCCACTGGTTTCGAAGAATACAGAGATCTCGCCCTTCTTGTCGAGCCAAGGTTCATTGCCGGACGTCGTTGTCGTACCGCTACCGTTGTTGTCGGGTCGGTCGGCGGTGACATCAGCCGACGAGCCGCTGACCACATAGTAGACATCCGACGTTACATTCTTGATGTCGCCGGTAAGCTTATTGCCGCCCGCGCTCTGCTGAAGGATGAAGTTGAAGGAAGACACGCCGGCAGGTGCCGTATAGGAGTACCAGCCCGAATAGGTCGTAGCGGTCATGGCCTTGGTGTTAGTCCAGGTGCCGTTGAGCTCCTTCATGGTGCCGTTGGCATCGCTGTACCATACATATATATAAGGTGCAGTGGAAGACTTCACCCATACGGTGATGGCAGCGTTGGGATCCTGCTTGGTGAACGTCACCTTGTCGCTGTTCGTCTCCGTGCCGCTGTCGCCTTGGCCGGTAGCACCCCAGGTGACGGTCTTCGACTCACCGTAGCTCATGTCGCTGCCGATGGTAAACGTAGCGGAAGAGCCGTTGATGGCTACCTTCTCGCCGTCGCCGATCTGATACCAACCACTGGTGGCGTTGTTGAGGGTGATGGTCACCGTCTGTGCGTCAGAGGTGAAGGAGCCGCCATTGGGTGTCACCGTTGCCGAGGGGTCTGTGGTCTCGACGACATCGTTCCATGTCGTACCCGGGTCAGCAGCCAGTCCGCTGTTGTCGGCGCTGGCAGCAGAAGCAGTGTAGAGGAACGGGCCGTCCTCGCCGATCTTACCCGGTCCGTTGAGGACATAGACGCGGGCGTTGCCTTGGTTCGAGGGACAGGACACGGTGAGTGTACCGTTGGAGACGGTCTTCACGTCGCCCGTGACGCAGTCTTTATAGGTACCGTTGGGAATGCCGGTGAACGTAGCGCCGCCATCCATGCAGACGCAGGCATAGGAGTTCACGCCATTGGCGTTGTACGCCTTCTTCCATGACCAGCCACTCGTCGAAGTGCAACCGTCGGTGGTATACTGTCCTTTGCGCAGTGCGGGCACAGCCTGACGGATGCGGTTAAGGCGCTCCAGGTGCTTGGCCAACGGGTGGTTAAGGGTCTTGGCGACCTGACCCGTAGCGGTGAACACGCCGAAGTCGGAAGCAGTGACAGTACCTTCAAGGTTCTGTCCGAAATAAGCGCGACCGGTATCAGAGAGCGGGCCGTTGGGTCCGTTGTCGATCTTCTTGCCGGCCTGGAACTCCACCTCAGAGCCATAGTACAGGCAGGGGATGCCGCGGAAGAGGAACATCCACGTCAGGTTATCGGCCCACTGGTTCGTACCACCGCTGAAACGAACCTGATCGTTGGGCTGTGGACCATAGTCGTGAGAGTCGACATAGACGACGTTCCAAGTGGCGTCATTGTAGAGGTTGTCCTCCTTGACCATATTCATGACCGAACCCACGCTGGTAAAGTTGTAGTGCACGGGGAAGTCGATGACATTGAAACCGCTGGACTGACTGTAGTCGGGCGTGTGGTAAGCGCCGTTCTGCATCCACGCATTGTTGGAGGTCTTCTTCACGCTGGGCTCGTTGAGGCACAGCGTCATGTTGCCAAGCGGACTGGCACCTTCGGGCACTACCTGGTTGTCCCACCACGAGGCGTCGTTGTTCCAATTGGCAAGGTCGGAAGCACTCGAAGCCCACGTATAATAATAAGGAGAGAGGTTAGGCTGGTCGCGGTAGGTGACACCACTAAAGCGGGCGCAGACCTCGCCGAACATATAGAACGGAGAGCCTGCCTCCTTGCCGTCGTAGAGCTGACGGGCTGAGGCGTACTGCTTGCCGAGCTCAGTGAACTGCGGGATGAAGGCTTTGTTGAACGACAGGCGGGCGATATGTCCGGAGGTGTCGATGCGGAAGCCGTCTACGCCGAGCTTGATGAAGTCGCCGTAGCATTTCACGAGATAAGCGTCGACAGCTGGATTCTCGGTGTTCAAGTCCACACAGTCGCCGGCGATCTGCCCCCACCAGCGGCTGGGCTCGTCCCAGTTCCATGCATTTGCCACATGATGCCAGTAGTTGTGTGTATCGTGGTTCTTGCCGTCGGTATTCTTCATCAAGGCCAGACGGCGTTGATACTGGTCGCCCGGTTTCAGGCTCTCATAGTCAGAGCCGAGGACACTCGTGATGGGTTTCACGCAGGCGATGGAGCCTTGTGTGGTGAGCTTCTCGCTGCGCGTGAACTCCGGGCATAGTTTAGACTCACCGAAGTTACCAGTGTGGTTGAGCACGATGTCGAGGATGATCTTGATACCCTTCTTGTGTGCGGCATCAATGAGCTGCTTAAACATCACGTCGCCACTGCTGCCGTCACTACTCTGATAGCGGCAGTCTACTTTCGAGAAGTCGGAAGCATGGTAGCCGTGATAGTCATATCCCGAAGCATTCTGCACGACGGGATTGATCCAGATAGCAGTGAAGCCGAGTGCCTTGATATAGTCGAGCTTGTCGATCAGGCCTTGGAAATCACCACGCCAGCAAGGGTCTTTGGTGGACTTTTGGCTTTCCTGATTGTCCCAGCACAGCACATTGTTGCCGGGATCACCGTCGTAGAAGCGAGTGGTGAGGACGAAGTAGATACTCTCGTCGCGAAAGTCTGTTCGGCCGCCTACAAAACTGTCTGCCATCATGCCCTGGCTGAAGAGCAGAGCGGAGAGCGCCAGTGTGGCGGCCCGTCGTGTAAATGTAAAGTGTTTCATGTGTGGTTTTTTTTTTAATGAATATTGTGTGATCGTAGGATCTAAGATGTAGTAATGGTTATCTGACTACAAAGTTAAAGAAAAAGCGCAATTATTGATATAAGTAAATCGTATTATTGCGTAAAATTTTATGCAAACGATTACAAAAAAAAGAAAAGCCGTTGTACAGAAGAAGAAAAAAGAGATGGCAACAGACCAAAGGAAGAACTCCTCGGCTGTTGCCATCTCTTCAAAAATGTATTATAATTATACTAGTTTCTATCAATTACATACTGTTAAGTCTTATTCGTTCCAAAGACTCTTGGACTTTGACCAAAGATTATCGTCAGATTCACTAAAGTCCCATGCGCCTTTGGCCATACCAATGTTGCCGTCACCGGCATTTTCGCCTTTATTAATTGAAGGATCCACGATTCCTTTCTCCGATCCCATGACGATATTCGGCAGCTCAAGCTTTATATAGGTTGTTTCCGGTTGTATATATTTCATAGTTTTCTCTGTTATTTTACAATGACTTTCTTACCGTTGTGGATATAGATGCCGACACCTGCCGGCTTGTCCAAACGGATACCCTGTAACGTGTAGCAGCCTTCCTTGTCAACAATCTGATTGTTGAGCGCATGGATGCCCGTGATGTTCTCATCTTCATTGCCCTCAAAGAAGAGGTTGACCTGATATTCCTTGGCACCAAATACAGTCTTGTCGTCTGTGCTGATTCCTTCCACGCGCTCGTAAGCAGCCTCGTCGGAAGGGTTGAGGGTTGTAGCGCCAACAGCCTCACCCGTCAGCGAAAGATAAGCACGCTCCGAAACACTCTTGCCGGTCTTTGAACGCAGGAAGCCAAGTTTATAGGAGCCATTGCTCTGCTTCACCCAAGAGAAGAGGTACTGACGGCTGGTAACAGGATCACCGGTATTCGTGGATGTCTCAGGAGTCGTCATATTAATCTTTTGATTAGGCAAATAGACAGCCTTGAGCAGATTACTCCCGTTGTCGACAGTCTGGCCGAGTTTCTCTATCATCGGGCGAACAGTGATCGTGCTGACCTTATCCGTAGCTGTTGCAGAGAGAATCACGCCGCTCTTGGCGGGTATGTATTGCTTGGTGCTGGTCTTGTAGTTGTCGCTCTGATCGCGCAGGGTCACCTTGTTGGCATTCATATCATAGCTGATGATGTCATAGACCTTCACGTCTGTACCGTTGACGATCTCCAAAGGATAGTTGCAGGCGAAAGAGGTGTAGCCATTGCCGTCGCTGCCATAGTTGAAGAGCTTCACGGGGCGAGTGATGGTATAGAACGGAGCAGCCTTGCCTGTCATCTGCTGGTCGAATGCATTGCTGGCAGAGACGCGGATCTCGGTCTCATAGGTATCCCCATCCTTGAGACCCGGCATCGCGAAGGAGATGTCATTACCGTCAGAAAGACCACTCTCGCCGGAAGTACCCGTCGGGTTCACATCAGTAGAAAGCGTATTGCGGCTGATGTGGTTGTAGTAGCAGACATCGCCATTCTCCTTCGCAGGAGCAAAGTCCTTGTCGTTCGGAGTGACATCGTCCTCACCAAAGTTGGTCAGATACTTGTTGTTCTCGATGAAGCGGAACTTCTCTCCTGCCTTAAGCTTTACAGTAGTATAATAATAGGTACCGTCGTCGCTTGGCTTCAACGTGATAGCTTTCGTTTTATCCCAAGTGCCGCAGGTAGCATCTTTGCCGGTATAGTTGCGTGCAGCATCTGCCGTCCAGCTCTTTCCGGAGACGACAGCAGGGCCAACGATCTGAATGGCATTACGGAAAGCAACACTATAGGTACCCGTTGTGACATTTAGTGAGAGCTCATAGGAATCATACTTCTGCTTCTGATCGTCAGTCAGCAAGGGATTGATAGACTGCATCTGGTTCTTACCCATCCAAGTGTCAGTAGTTTTAAAACCTAAAGGATTAGGAGAACCAGTAAAATAGGCTGCACCCGCCGTAGTACCCTTGATATTCGAGAGGTCGTTACCAGACTGGTAGAGCGCGCCGGACAGTGTGTTGCAGTCGCGGTCGTCAAAGATCTCCGGACGCCAGACATAGTCCCAAGCGCCCTTGCCTTTGTTCGTTATCCAGCTATTCCAACTCTCCATATAGCGTTGGATGCAGAACATAAAGAAAAAATTGTCGAAAGAGGCATTCACCTTCGACATGGTGGTATAGTAAACCACGCTGTCCACCTCATTCTCTGCATTGCAATAGACCACCGGTGTCATCTCCTTGAACGAAGCATCTTTTCCACCCCAGAAACCGTAAGCATAGAACTTCTCGTAGGCTGCCGTAGGATCTGATGTGCCTGATTGCTTCGTCACGATGCCAAGGGTGGTTGGGTTGCTGGTATTGGCAGCGTCATAGACAACACCATTGGTAAATGTCAATTCCTTAGTCTGATTAGTACCATTGCTACCACCATTATTAAACATGATCTTGGTCGGAGTTCCTGCCTTGCCGGAGCTCATCTTCCACAGATAATAGGTAACGCCATTTGACTCTGCCGTCGTTGTCAATTGCTCACCCGGCCAAGAAATGACAGAAGAGTACTGATTCTTATTATCATCATATACCCAGGCATACACTTTGCTCCATCCTGCTGGCTTTTTCACATAGCAGAACGTTCCGTCGTAGAAGGGAAGGTCTCCGAAAGAGGAGGAGGAAGAACTGTTGTAAGTAAGGCTGTATTTGATACCACTCAAGTTGCGCCAATATTGCACACCGGGTTTACCATAATTCAGTTGCGAACCATTATTGGAACTGGTTTCATAAGTGGCATCGGCATTGGAATAAGCGAAAGTGCAGGAAACAGCACTTGACTTACCTTTGGTACAAGTAAAATAAGTAAATGAAGACTCGGTACCGTCACTTTTCAGCGAAGTCTCATTCTTATAGCGCATACGGCCATGGACAGAGGCAGAACTACTGCTATTGTCCGTGCCGTCATCCATATTCTCCCCATTAGTATTAGGACCAATAATGTCTCCCTCACTGGACTTTATATACCAGTAGACCTCTCCATCTGCGATGTCTTTCCATCGTGGGTCGTCATATTTCAGGCTGATCTGCCAACGGTTGTTGTCCTTGGTGTGTCTGAGGTCCTCTGCTTTATCATTGCGGTAGAGTGCAGCGACCATCAACACCTCTACCTTCTTGTCAAAACTGCTGCTGTTAGAGAAGACAACAGAATAGGTTGTCTGTCCATAAACTTCCATCGACAGAGGTGCGGCAAAGAGTGCCATTGCCATGCAAATTGCACGAATATGTGCATGAAAATGTAAATGTTTAAACTTCATTTATAGTACTAATTGATGTTTCTTATAAGTTTTTCCCAACTTAGATTACGCGGGTCGTTCAAGTTCATACATTATATACGAGGAAAATAGGCTTATGTTTCCCCCGTAGCGGGTGTTGCAAAGTTATTAAAAGAAATACAAAGTTGCGCAAATCCGCAGAATAATAGAGGGTAATAAAAATGCAATCGTTTACATTTTGTTAAAATAGTGATTTGTTGAGATACTTTCTCGTCTTTTCAGTTCCATCGGGTCATCGACATGTGGACTTCTCTTCAGTCCAAAATAACTAAATAGAACGCTAAAATAGACAAATGGACAGTGCCTTGAAACGAGATTGCTTCATGAGCTACAAAGCGCCCTCACCTCATCCGAACCAGTATTTTCCTTGACAAAAGTACATCCGCACGAACATGTAATCCAGAGAAGAGAAAAACAGATTTGCCACTTCGCGTGCCGATTTTTGCTTCGTGTGATGACGAAAAAGGTGGGATGAAACGCTCATCTCAGCCTTTTTACTTCGTCATCTCGGTTGTTTTACACTCTCATCTCGGTAGTTTCATCGGATCAAATAGGCGTGATGACAGAAAATTCTCTAGAGAATTTTGTGAGAAATTAGTGATTTTATAACAAGGCAGGAAGGTAATAATCATAACATACTGATTATCTGACAATTACAAAAGCAGTCAAATTTTCGCGAAAATCAGAGCAAGACGGGTGTTCGTGGAAAAGAATCGATTCTCGTGAGCGGAAAATTGTCACTTTATAAGACAAACGAGACTGACATACAAAAGCGCAGTAGTTTTTTTTGTTGTTCTTCCACGGATCTTTATAAGTGTCAAGTCATAGTTTCGTGGATTATTCCGAGATATTCTCACTGAGACTTTTTATTTCTCACAGATTTACACGGATTTACACGGATATGAAACCCTTCAGCCCGATAGGCAACGTGATAGTAAGGAACTGTGAGAATCTGTGAGATCTGTGTGACACTCTCTCACGATTATTTCTTCTCACAGATTTACACAGATCTACACAGATGCGTAACCATCATCGCTGATCAGCTTTGCGAGAGCTTTTCGTTTCTTGAAGCATGTCACTCCCCTCTCCCCTTGGAGAGGGGGTGGGGGGTGAGGCTGCTCATCTGTGAGAAACCATGTAGCGCAGAAAAAGGCGGGGCACGATTTTGTGTTCTCCTTTTTTTTAATTAAATTTGCAACATCATCATCACATGCATGAAATGAATATTCGTACCGATCTTCTCATCCCCGCCCTCGCACTGTCGCTGTGCACAGCCCGTGCGCAGAAACTTGCTGGCGGCGACATCTCAATGCTCCCCCGCTATGAGCAGGCCGGAGCCACCTACTACACCCATGACGGACAGTCGATCAGCGACCTCATCACCTACAGCAAGCAGGTGGGCATGAACGCCATGCGCGTGCGCCTCTTCGTCAACCCGAAGAAGCAGACTACCAACAGCAGAGCTCCCTATACATGGAGTACCGACGACAACGTCTGCCAAGACATCGCATGGGTGAAAGCCCTGGGCAAGCGCATCAAGGACGCCGGCATGAAGTTCATGCTCGACATCCACTACTCTGACACCTGGGCCGACCCCGCCAAGCAGTGGACACCTGAGGAATGGAAGAGCCTCGGCGGCGACGACCTCGCACAGGAAGTGTACAGCTACACCGCCGACGTTCTGACCCAACTGAAAGCCGCCGATGCCGAGCCCGACCTCGTACAGACCGGCAACGAGATCTCCTACGGCATGCTGTGGGGACGCCCGAACGGCACGCTGAAGCAGTGCTGGCCTTCGTCAACAGCCAACTGGGACCGCTTCGCCAACCTGCTCAAGCAGGCTACGCAAGCCGTGCGCAAGACGTGTCCTTCGGCAAAGATCATCCTGCACGTAGAGCGCGTGTCCATCTCACAGCAAAACGACAACAAAGAATATAAGGCGCTGACCAACTTCTTCAGCAAGATGAACACATACGGCATCGACTATGACGTCATCGGACTGAGCTACTATCCCTATTTCCATGGCGCGCTGAGTGAGCTCGACGGGGCGATCACAAAGCTGGAAACAGGCTGGCCGAAGAAAGAGATCATGGTGGTGGAGACCGGATACCCCTACGCTTGGGCCGTCGGCGGAACCACCTACGACGCCACGAAGGTATGGCCCTATAGCGACGAAGGCCAGAAGCAGTTCACCGACGATCTCATCACGATGCTCAACAAGCACAGCCATGTCAACGGTCTCTTCTGGTGGTGGCCGGAGTACAACGCCAAGGGTACAAGTCTCAGCGGATGGTACAACGCCCCGCTCTTCGACAGCAACACCGGACGCGCCACCTCAGCCTTCACTGCACTGGCCAAGTACGCCACTACCTCCACGGGCATCAGCCAGCTGAAAGTCAACATGTCGAAGACGACCGACGATAGCTACTACGATCTCAGCGGCCGCAGCGTCAGCCAGCCCAAGGACAGCGGCGTGTATATCCATCACAAGAAAAAGATCATCGTGAGATAAGTCACATATTATGAAGATATTCTGCATCGGAATGAATTATGCCGCGTACAATAAAGAGATGCACGGTACGTTAAAGAAACCGGATGAACCCGTGATCTTCCTCAAAGCTGACTCCAGTCTGTTGAAGGATCATAAGCCGTTTTTCATCCCCGACCACCTGGGACGCATAGAATATGAGACCGAGGTGGTGGTGCGCATCTGTAAACTCGGTAAGACGGTGCCGGTGCGCTTTGCACCCCGCTACTACGACGCGCTGACGGTGGGCATCGACTTCACGGCGCGAGAGTTGCAGCATAAGCTGTCAGCAGCGGGACAGCCCTGGGATCTGGCCAAGGGCTTCGACGGTGCTGCCTGTCTCGGAGAGTGGGTGCCAAAGGAGAAGTTCCGCGACCTCAACGCCCTGCGCTTTCATCTCGACATCAACGGACAGACGGTGCAGGAGGGTTGCACGGCCGACATGCTCTATAAGACCGACGAGATCATCGCCTACATCAGCCAGTACTTCACGCTGAAGACGGGCGACATCCTCTTCACGGGCACTCCCGCCGGCGTAGGTTCCGTACACATCGACGACCACCTGGAAGGATATCTTGAAGAGAGGAAGGTGATGGAGTTTAATTGCAAATAAAAGAAGCCCTCAGACCCTCTCTCTAACCCTCCCCCCGAGAGGAGGGAATGAGCCCACCCAATAATCCCGATGAGTTATATTCCTCTATGAGTTCTATAATCTCTATGTTCTCTATGACTAAACGACAAGGAAAAATGAAAGCCCCCACATATCGCCCTTTACCCTACTGCTCTTTCCCTCTCCCTTGGGAGAGGGTTAGGGAGAGGGCTTGGGCTCTTCTTATTCTCCTCCTCTTTCTCACCCTTCCTCTCTCCGCCCAGCGTTTCTTCAACCTGACCAATGAGCAGGTGCGTATTGACAGCACGCTGCCACGGTTTACCTATACCATCGCACTGCCGACGAACTATGCCGACTCGGTCTATACGCCCTCCATCCTCTACCCCGAGTTTGTAGATATGGCAGAGAGCGACATCGAAGCTTATCACCGGCTGAGCAGTACGCCGCTGCCGAAGCTGCCCGCCATTGATCAGCAGGTGGTGATGGATCGCCGCCGCCCCAACCTGCAGCTGTCGTTCTGCCCGCTCGTCTACCGTAATGGCAGATACCAGATCCTGGCCAGCTTCATGCTGCGTGTAGACGCAAAGGCCACTGTTGCATCGTCACGACGGATGGCAAAAGCCAACACGCAACATTCAACACTCAACACCGACCGCTACGCCTCGCATTCCGTCTTGGCTTCCGGCCGATGGGTAAAGATACGCGTGCCGGCGTCGGGCATCTATCAGCTCAGCAGCAGCCTCATCCGCCAGGCAGGCTTCTCAGACATCAACAAGGTGAAAATCTACGGCTATGGCGGTAACCTGCAAGACGAGATCCTCAGCGGCAACACGCTCAAGGCACTCGACGACCTGCCCGAGGTGGAGCAGTGCATCGTCGGTGGAAAACATCTCTTCTACGCCAAAGGCCCCGTGAGCTGGAGCAGCAATACGGCTGCGCGGCGCACACGCAACTTCTACTCCGACTACGGCTATTACTTCCTCACGGAGAGCAACGACTCCGTGGCCACAGTAGACTCCACGACGTTTCTGAAAAAGTACTATCCCACTGCCGACGACTATCACAGTCTCTATGAGGTCGACGGATACTCCTGGTACCACGGCGGACGCAACCTCTTCGACAGCGAGACCATCAGCAAAGGTAACACCAAGCGACTCGTGCTCTCCAACCTGTCAAAGTCCAGGACCGGAAAGCTCTCTGTGGCAGTGACCGCCGGACAGGCCAGCACGGAACAGATCATGCTCAACGACTCGGTGCTCGGCACGATGAGCATCAAGCTCAGCGGTGGAGAATACAACGACTATAACAAAGGTGGGGAGAGCTACGCCACCTATGCCATCAATACGCTGCACGCCAACGATACAGTGAAAATCATGTGTACGGATGGCGGACCGCTCCGACTGGACTATGTGTCGATGGCGTGGAGCGATCCTATGCCCAAGCCCGACCTCTCCTCCACCTTCCCCACACCCTCTCTGGTGGGCACCATCAGCAACCAAGACCATCATGCCGACACAGCCACGGACATGGTGATCATCATCCCGTCGTCCGGTAAATACCTCGAACAGGCACAGCGGCTCGCCGACTTCCATGAGCAGCACGACAGCCTGCGCGTGCGCATCGTCAAGGCCCATGAACTCTACAACGAGTTCAGCAGCGGAACGCCTGATGCCAACGCCTACCGCCGCTACCTGAAGATGCTCTACGACCGCGCTGCCACCGACGCGGACCTGCCCCGCTATCTGCTGCTCTTCGGCCGTGGCGTATGGGACAACCGCATGCTCACCAGCGACTGCCGCGGACTCGACACCGATGACTATCTGCTCTGCCACGAGAGTGAGAACTCGTTCAACGCTGTGCTCTGCTATGTCGACGACGGATTCTTCACACGACTCGACGACGGCGAGGGCGGCGATCCCATGACCAAAGACATGGACGACATCGCCGTGGGACGCTTCCCCGTGACGAGCGTAGAAGAGGCAAAGACCATGGTAGACAAGACCATCGCCTATGCCGAGAACAGTAACGCCGGCGCCTGGCAAAACGAACTGATGTTCATGGGCGACGACGGCAACAACAACCTGCACATGAACGACGAGAACGAGAACGCCGACTATATCGAGGCGTTGCATCCTGAGTTCGTTCTGAAAAAGGTGATGTGGGATGCCTATACCGAACAGGCCTCTGCCACGGGACATACCTATCCCGAGGTGTCCGCCATCATCAAGCGGCAACAGCAAAACGGCGCACTCATCATGGACTATGCCGGGCACGGCAGCGCGGGGCTCATCGCCCACGAGGGTGTGCTCAAGCTCTCCGACTTCCAGACTTTCTCCAACACCAACCTGCCACTGTGGATCACTGCCTCGTGCGACATCATGGCCTTTGACGACATAGAGGACAACATCGGCACGGCAGCCGTCGTGAATCCCAACGGCGGGGCTGTGGCTTTCTTCGGTACCACGCGTACGGTGCTTGCCTCCTACAACAAGCTCATCAACCGCGCCTTTCTCACTGCCGTGCTCAGCCGGAAAGACGGAAAAGCGCTGACCCTCGGCGAGGCACAGCGACAGGCCAAGAACCAGATGATCATCACCGGACGGGACCGCACCGTCAACAAACTGCAATACTCGCTGCTCGGCGATCCCGCGCTGAGACTCAACCTGCCCGAACCGTGTGTCGTCATCGACTCGATCAACGGCATTCCCACCACTTCGGGCACACGGCCGAAGTTCAAGGCCGGAAGCATTGCGCACGTCACCGGACATGTCAACAAGACCAACACCGAGAGCTTCAGCGGAGTAGCCACAGCAGTGGTCAGAGACTCGAAGGAGAAGATCGTCTGTAAGGAGAACTACAGTGCAGAGGCTGATTCTGCCTTCGTCTTCTATAGCCGCAACAAGATTCTCTACACAGGTTCCGACAGCATCCGCCAAGGACGCTTCGCCTTCACCTTCTCGGTTCCGATGGACATCAACTACAGCGACGACAGCGGACTGGTGAATGTCTACGCTGTCAACAACGAGCATACCAGTATCGCCAACGGCGTGAGCGACCACTTCTTCGTGGGTGGTTCCACGACGGCTTCCGCCGACACGATAGGACCGAAGCTGTTCTGCTATCTCAACACGTCGGAATTCCAAAACGGAGGCACGGTAAACTGTACACCTTATTTTGTGGCTGAGATCAGCGACACCAGTGGCATCAACGCCACGGGCAACGGCGTGGGTCACGACCTGCAGCTCATCATCGACGGCGACGCCAACAAGGTCTACTCACTCAACGACGAGTTTACCTATGACTTCGGCTCGTACACCAGCGGCAGAACGGCATACAGCATTCCACCGCTCGAGCCGGGCAAGCACACACTGACCTTCCGGGCCTGGGACATCCTTAACAACTCGTCGGCAGCTACGCTCAACTTTGTGGTGGCAAAGAGCCTGCAGCCGACGATCAGTTCGGTTGGCGTGTCGAAGAATCCGGCTTACAACACCACGACGTTCATTGTCAGCCACGACATGGCGGGCAGTAAGGTCGACGTGTGCATCGAGGTCTTCGACATGAGTGGCCGCACGCTGTGGAAGCATGCCGACACCAGTGTCACCAACCTCGGAACCTATACAAAGGACTGGGATCTGTGCGACTCTCAGGGCTGCCGCCTGCAGACCGGTGTCTATCTCTATCGTGTGCGCATGCGCGCCGACGGCAGCAGCTATGCCTCGAAGACACAGAAACTCATCATCATCAGGCAATAATCGACATACCCTCCGCGTTAATTAAGGTGTAGCTTTCTCCCCCAACCCGGGAGTCTACACCTTATTTATTATATAGCACATCCATCAGAATGACAAGAATAGCACGTATCACGCTGGCATCTCTCTTTGCGGTCCTTCCACTATGGACCTTTGCGCAGGAAAAGCTCGACGAGTTCAACCCTGTGCAATATGCCATCATCTCACAGACCATCTCGCCCGACGCCCGGGGCGCCTCTTTGGGTGACGCAGGTGCGGCAACGGATCCGGATGTCAACTCGCAACACTGGAACCCGGCTAAGTATCCGTTTACCATCAGCCGTGCCGGTGTCGCACTGAACTATACGCCTTGGCTCCGCCAACTCGTCAACGACATCGACCAGGCTTATCTCGCCGGATACTATCGCATCGGCGAGCACAGTGCCGTGTCAGGCTCTCTGCGCTATTTCTCCCTCGGTGAGGTGCAGACCAGTTCCGAGGACAACGCCATGACCGTCAACCCTTACGAGATGGCCATCGACGCTTCTTACTCGCTCATGCTCAGTGAGAAGTTCTCCATCGCCGCCACACTGCGCTGGATCTACTCCGACCTGCGTTATGACTACACCAGTGAGGACAACTCACCGGCATCGGCATTCGCCGCGGATCTCTCGGCTTACTATCAGACTTATCCCACCATCGGATCGCGCGAGTGTCAGCTGGCCTTCGGTCTCAACATCTCGAATATCGGTAGTAAGATCACGTTCAGCGGTTCGGATGCCGCGGAATTCCTGCCTACCAACCTCAGACTGGGTACTTCGCTGATGGTGCCTATTGATGAATACAACAAGTTCTCCATTGCTTTGGACGCTAACAAGTTCCTGGTGCCCACACCGCCTACCATGGAGCAGTACACCAAGGAGACTGGCCTTAGCGACAACCAAGGCTATGACCAGTGGGTGCATGAGCACTACAACAACACGTCGAGCATCAGCGGTATCTTCAAGAGTTTCAGTGACTCACCGGAAGGCTTCAAAGGTGAGATGAAAGAAATACAGTGGAGCATAGGTGCCGAATATACCTACAACGATAAGTTCTCGCTTCGCGCCGGTTACCATCATCAGGATCCGAGTCAGGGCAACATGAAGTACTTCACCGTCGGTGCAGGTTTCAAGATGAGTGTCTTCTCGCTCGATGCCGGCTATGTCATCGCTACGGCAAAGACCAACCCGCTCGACCAGACCCTCCGCCTGTCGCTGAGTTTCGACATGGACGGTATCAAGGATCTGCTGCACCGCCGCTAACTCCCAAATACATCACAATAATATCTCAACGAAATGCAGAGCTATGACATACCTCGTGTGGGCATGGGCTACGATGTTCACCAGCTCGTCGAAGGCCGCGACCTATGGCTCGGCGGTATCAAGATCGAGCACAGCAAAGGACTGCTGGGCCACAGCGACGCCGACGTGCTCATCCACGCCATCTGCGACGCGCTGCTCGGTGCCGCCAACCTTCGCGACATCGGCTATCACTTCCCCAACACCAGCGACGCGACGCTGAACATGGACAGTAAGATCATTCTGAAAAAGACGATGGATTTGTTGGCTGACAAGGGTTATGTCCTTGGCAACATTGACGCCACGGTATGTGCTGAGCATCCAAAACTCAACCCGCACATACCGGCTATGAAGACTTGTCTGGCCCATGTCATCGGCTGTGATGAGGATCAGATCAGCATTAAGGCCACCACGACCGAGAAGCTCGGCTTCACCGGACGTGAGGAAGGCATCAGCGCCTACGCCGTGGCAATGATAGCAAAAATCGGTTAGCGTGTCAGTGCCCCAAACGGTGCACAATCATCGATAACACTATCTCAGGAAATTAGTAAGCATTCGTGTTGATTCGTGGATAAACAAAGACCACGAATCGACAACATGGTAGTAATACATTCTCTGAGAGGACACAATCTCCCGCTTCCTCTCTTTACTCTTATCAGACGCTGCATCACCCCTTGCAGCATATCACTTCCCCCTCTCCCTTGGAGAGGGGACAGGGGGTGAGGATGGATGAGGCCGTCTGCTACGATATCTCCGCCCAGTTGATATTTGTCTTCCGCAGTTCCCGCAGGTGATTCCACAAAAGCGCGTTGACGGGGAGATTGCATTCCGGGTCGGCATCGATAATCTTCTGGGCCTCATCACGCGACAGCTGTACAAGTTGTCCATCGCGCGCAATGTCCGCTATCTTCAGGTCAAAGGCGATGCCACTTTGCTGTGTGCCCTCCAGATCGCCGGGTCCACGCAACTTCAAGTCAGCCTCAGCAATGCGGAAGCCGTCGTTGGTGTCGCACATGATGTCGATGCGCTTGCGCGTCTCTTCCGACAATTTATAGTTGGTCACAAGGATGCAATAGCTCTGTTTGGCACCACGTCCCACACGCCCACGCAACTGATGGAGCTGTGAGAGACCGAAGCGCTGGGCATCAAGAATAACCATCACAGAAGCATTGGGCACGTTGACTCCCACCTCTATGACCGTTGTAGCTACTAAGATTTGCGTCTCGCCCTTGAGGAATTTCTGCATCTCCGTCTCTTTCTCCGCCGGTTTCATTCGTCCGTGCACCTTGCTGAGACGGAACTCCGGAAACACATCGCACAGCGCCTTGAAGCCATCCTCCAAGTTTTTCAGGTCCATTTTCTCGCTCTCTTCTATCAATGGGAAGACGATATACACCTGTCGGCCCTGGTGTATCTGCTGACGGATGCCCTGGTAGAGGCTCGTCATCTGGTTGTCATATTTATGAATAGTGACGATCGGCTTGCGACCCGGCGGCAACTCGTTGATCACGCTCACGTCGAGATCGCCGTAGAGTGTCATGGCCAGCGTGCGCGGTATCGGCGTGGCGGTCATCACGAGGACATGCGGCGGGTTGTCACTCTTGCCCCATAGCTTGGCACGCTGAGCTACGCCGAAGCGGTGCTGCTCATCGACGACAGCCAGTCCAAGGTGATGGAACTGCACAGTGTCCTCGATGATCGCATGAGTACCCACAAGGATGTTGACGCTGCCATCGAGCAGTCCGCCAAGAACTTCTTTCCGTTTCTTGCCCTTGACGATGCCGGTGAGCAGCTCCACGCGCACGGGCATGTCTTTCAAGAACTCGCGGATCGTGGCCAAATGTTGCTCTGCTAAAATCTCTGTCGGTGCCATGATACAAGCCTGAAAGCCATTGTCCAGCGCGATGAGCATGGCCATGAGCGCCACCAAAGTCTTTCCAGAGCCTACGTCGCCTTGTAACAGGCGGTTCATCTGACGGCCCGAGCAGAGGTCGGCACGTATCTCGTGCATCACCCGCTTCTGTGCTCCCGTGAGCTCAAACGGCAGGTTGTCGCGGTAGAAATCGTTGAACAGCGGACCGATGCGCTTAAACACATAACCCTGATATTTCTTGCGGCGCTCCGAGGTATAGCGCAGGATGTTGAGCTGTACATAGAAGAGTTCCTCAAACTTCAACCGCATCTGCGCCCGCTGCACGTCATCCATCGACTGCGGATAGTGGATCTTGCGCAACGCCTCCTCGCGTCCGATGAGATGAAGACGGCTAAGCTGTTCGGGCAACAAGGTTTCGGGGATCGCACCTTGAGGGATACGGGTGACAAGCGCCTTGGTCATCTTTTCCAACGAGCGTGATGTCATGCCCCGGTCCTTCATCTTCTCCGTGGTCATATAATAAGGTTGCATGCCCATCTCAGTGACATTGCTCTCACCGGCTTTCTCCATGTCGGGATGGGCGAACTGCCATCGCTGTTGGAAGATGGTGGGGCGCCCGAAGACGATATATTCCTGACTTATCTTATAGGTCTGCGTGACATAGCGCAAGCCGTGGAACCACACCAAGTCGACGACACCACTGCCATCGGAGAAGTGGGCCACCACACGACGCTTCTGTCCCGGATCGGTGTAGGTGTCGAAGCTGAGTATCCGTCCTTTGATCTGTACGAAAGGCAATGAGCCTGCGCTCGCCACGTTGTCAAAGAGCAGTGGCGACTGGAACTCCGCGATACGATAGAACTTCGTGCGGTCTACGTATTTGTAAGGGTAATAGCCGAGCAGGTCGCCCCACGTCTTGATATGGAGCTGACTGTCGAGCAGGTCCTTGCGATGAGGGCCCACCCCTGGCAAATACATGATGTCCTGACTCAGTATGTCTGTCATACCACCTTATTATATATATAACGCTACACGAGCTGCTCTTTGATGAGTGCCTCAGCGACGGCAAGGTCAAAGGGCGTGGTGAGCTTGATGTTCTCACGATTGCCCTCTACCATTGCCACCTGACAGCCCATGGCCTCTATGACCGAGGCGTCGTCGGTGAAGTTCTCCTGATAGGACTGTTTAAACGCCTGCTTGGCCAGCGTGATGTCAAAGACCTGCGGGGTCTGCACCACACGATAGTCCGACCGCCGCACGTTGCGTCCGCCACCCTGTTCGTCGACATAGCGCAGCGTGTCGGTGATGCCATACACGGGAATGGCAGCATAATCCTCACGCGCAGCCTCGAAACAGCGGTCGATGACCTCCTTGGCAACAAACGGGCGCACACCATCGTGGACGGCCACCACACCACACACGTCGTCAGGCACCAAAGCCAGTCCGTTGCGCGAGCTCTCGAAGCGAGTCGCACCACCGTCGGCCAGTTGGTAAGGAATGTCAAACGCATATTGCGCACACAGCGACCGCCAATAGTCCTGCTGCTCCTTGGGCAGCACGAGGATGAGTTGAAGCGACGGGTCGTAGTCATGGAAACGCTCCAACGTGCGCATGAGCACGGGGCGACCGCCAATCGGCAGGAACTGCTTGGGCACGTCACTGCCCATACGCGTACCCCTGCCACCGGCGACAATGATCACATAGTTCTGCTCTGTCATCACTTCGACTCCATCAGGTGAGCATACTGCATCTTCTTTTGCAACTCGTGCGTCTTCTCCTCGCCAACGAAATAGCTGAGGATGCGATAGGCATAGGGCAATGCAGCGGCTGGTCCCTCTCCCGTGATGATGTTGCCATCCTCCTGATAGAGTTCTGCCGTATAGGTGGCTCCGGTGAGATATTTCTGGAAGCCCGGTGAACAGGTAGCCTTCTTTCCGTTAAGGATGCCAATGCTGCCGAGCACCATCGGAGCCGCACAGATAGCAGCCACACGCTTGCCGCTGTTGTATTGCCACAGCATTGCCTGGCACACGCCTTCGTGAGCGTTGAGGTTGGTAGAACCGGGCATACCACCCGGGATCATCAGCAGGTCAGCGTCGCGATAGTCCTCCGGACGTGTAAACTGCATGTCCGCTTTGATAGTGACGCCATGCGAAGACTCGACAAATTCTGAACCCGTCACACTCACCGTATGCCCCTCTACGCCACCGCGACGAAGGATGTCAACAGGAGCCAAGGCTTCTATCTCTTCAAAGCCATTGGCAAGAAATTCATAAACTTTTGCCATGATTATTGTCCTTTTCCAATAAATTATCGTATTTTTGTAACTGAATCAAATGCAAATATACGAAAAGTTTGTCATATAGACGAACAAAGCATAATAAAGAAAGCAAAAACAAACAGATATGCCACAGAAGCATCTACGCTTTGCCCTCTTCGGCAATGCATTCCAAGCGCGGAAGTCGGTAGCCATTCAGCATATCACCGACATTCTCAAAGCCCATGGCGCAGAGGTACTCATTGACCGACCTTATTATGAGTTTCTCGTCCGCGACCAGCATCTCGACATCTGGCACACAGATGTATTCGACGGCGAGGATTTCACTGCCGATTTCGCCGTATCGCTCGGCGGCGACGGCACCTTCCTCAATGCGGCCAGCCGTATGGGAGCCATAGGCATTCCTATGCTTGGCGTGAACATGGGGCGACTGGGCTTTCTCGCCGACGTGCTGCCCAACGAGGTGAGCATGGTCTTCGAGGAGATATACAATGGCACCTACAAGATTGAAAAACACTCCGTCATCCAAGCCGAAGCTGTCGGTGAGCAACTCAGCGGCTGTCCCTTCGCGCTCAACGACATCGCATTGCTCAAGCGTGACATGGCCGCCATGATCTCAGTCAGATGCAGCATCGACGGGGAGTATCTGGTCACCTACCAGGCCGATGGTCTCATCATCTCCACGCCGACAGGCAGTACGGCATACAGTCTGAGCAACGGCGGTCCCATCATCGTGCCGTCGGCCCAAAATCTCTGTATCACACCAGTGGCGCCACACAGTCTCAACATCCGACCGATCGTCATCAACGACAACTGCGAGATTGAGCTCGACGTGGAGAGCCGTAGCCACAACTTCCTCATTGCCATAGACGGACGTTCGGAGAAGCTCACTGACAAGACCAAGGTCGTCATCCGTAAGGCTCCCTATCAAGTGAAGATCGTCAAGCAACACAATGCCCACTATTTCTCCACCCTGCGCGACAAGCTCATGTGGGGCGCTGATCAACGACAACCATGAGAATCTGATTATCTCTCCACGATGGTTCTTCCGTAAATATACGACCGTTTCTCTCTGATTATTCATAGATGAAAATACGAAATCTCTTTAATCTTCCCAAGTCCAAGTACGACACTCGTACCATCGTATGGTGGCTGTGGCAGGCATGGCGCGGCAACAGACTTCAAGCTACACTCAACGCTGTCATCGGCCTGCTCGGCGTTGTGGTATCACTGGCTCAAGTGGGAGCAGTGCAACATGCCATCGACGTGTCCACACCCGCATTGCAGGGACATGCCTGCAACCCTCACCACATCGTCATCGCTGTCGTGGTCATGGCGCTGCTCATGCTGGCCGGACTGCTCCTCACCATAGCAAGTACGTGGGTAAGTAATATCCTCGGCATCAGAGCACAGAACCGCATGCAGCAGCGAATGCTCGACCGCATCCTGCGCACCCAATGGCACGGCAGAGAGAAGTTTCACTCCGGAGATATCCTTAACCGATTGGAGTTTGACGTGAACAATGTGGTTACCTTCCTCACCGAAACGATCCCAGACTCACTCTCGGTACTTGCCATGTTCATCGGCGCCTTCTGTTATCTTTTCGCCATGGATGCCGTACTGGCTCTCATCACAATTGCCATCATTCCTGTGTTCATCGCTGCCAGTAAGATTTATGTCAGACAAATGAGACGCCTCACCCGTGAGGTGCGCACATCAGACTCTAAAGTACAAAGTCTGATGCAAGAGACCATCCAGCACCGTATGCTCATCAAGACACTCGAAAGCGAGGCACCCATGACCGAACGGTTGGAGCAGACACAGAGCGTACTGCGACATAAGGTCGTACGCCGCACGGTGTTCTCTGTATTCAGCAACATCATTCTGTGGTTGGGCTTCCGCCTCGGATATCTCATTGCCTTCCTCTGGGCCGCCCTGCGCATGTCGCGCGGCTCGCTGACCTTTGGCGGTATGACTGCATTTTTACAACTCGTCGGCCGTATACAAGGACCAGCACGTAACCTCACTAAGCTCGTACCGCAAGCTGTATCTGTGTTCACTGCCGCCGAGCGACTGATGGAACTGGAGGAAGACCCGCTCGATGAGACGGGAGAGCCCGTAAGACTGGATACGCCTTGTGGCATCCGTCTTGAACATGTATACTATCAATACGAAGACAAGGAGCGCGAGATCCTTCATGATTTGAGCTATGACTTTCCACCCGCCTCATGTACAGCCATCCTCGGCGAGACGGGAGCCGGCAAGACGACGCTGATTCGCCTGATCCTGGCTCTGGTCTCTCCACAGCAGGGAAAGGCGGTCATCTACAACAACCACCATCAGGAGGCTGCGCTCACCCCACTGACGCGCTGCAACTTCGCCTATGTACCGCAGGGTAACACGCTTCTCAGCGGTACTATCCGAGATAACCTGCGTCTGGGAAGACTGACGGCAACGGAAGAGGAAATGAAAGAAGCCCTGCACAAGAGTTGCGCCGACTTTGTCTTCGACTTGCCCGACGGTCTCAACACACTTTGCAGTGAGGCCGGTGGCGGACTCTCGGAAGGACAGGCACAGCGCATCGCCATCGCACGCGCACTGCTCCGCCGAAGCAACATTCTCGTTCTCGACGAAGCTACCTCGGCTCTCGACCCGGAGACAGAACACCAACTGCTTAACAACATCCTCGCTGACCGCAACACTACGGTGATCTTTGTCACGCACCGCATGGCCGTCATCGACTACTGCGATCAGACACTGAAAATAGCGAGAAGTTTGAAGTAGCCCTACAACACCTACATCACTTACAATACAAGAATATGATTCATCTTCACGATATTAACAAGACCTATTTCGGTGCTCAGCCGCTGCACGTGCTCAAAGGCATCAGCCTCGACATCGAAGAGGGCGAGTTCGTCTCCATCATGGGAGCGTCGGGCTCCGGCAAGTCTACGTTGCTCAACATCCTGGGTATCCTCGACAACTACGACAGTGGGGAATACGTTCTCGACGGTACGCTCATCAAAAATCTCAGTGAGCGTCGCGCCGCCGAATACCGCAATCACTTCATCGGCTTCATCTTCCAAAGCTTTAACCTCATCGGCTTCAAGACGGCCGTGGAGAACGTGGAGCTCCCACTCTTCTACCAAGGCGTATCGCGACGCAAACGACATAAGATGGCATTGGAATATCTCGAGCGCCTCGACTTGTTGCCTTGGGCCGACCACTATCCCAACGAGATGTCGGGCGGACAGAAGCAACGTGTGGCCATCGCACGCGCTCTTATCGCGAACCCCAAGGTGATCCTTGCCGACGAGCCCACCGGTGCTCTCGACTCAAAGACGAGTGTGGAAGTGATGGAATTGCTCAAAGCTCTCAACGAGGAAGAGCACAAGACCATCGTCGTCGTCACTCACGAGAGCGGTGTGGCCAACGAGACCAATAAGATCATCCACATCAAAGACGGACTCATCGGAAAGATTGAGGAGAACTTTGACCACCACGCCTCACCCTTCGGGATCAATGGCGTGATGAAGTAGATGCTCCCTACACTACCTACACTACCTACACCACCTACAATATAACACCATTACGAAAGCTTATGATTGACCTCTTAGAAGAAATATGGGCAACTGTCAGACGCAACAAGCTGCGCACGGCCTTGACAGGCTTTGCCGTGGCCTGGGGTATCTTCATGCTCATTTTCCTGCTCGGTGCCGGCAACGGACTTATCAACGCCACGGAGAGTAACTCGGGACGCTTCCTCGACAACTCCATGTCGGTGGGTGGCGGTACAACCTCCAAGGAATACAAGGGACTGAAAGAGGGCCGACAGATACAGTTGCAGGACAAGGACATCACCAGCACCCGACAGAAGTTCTCTGCCAACGTCGACAGCATGGACGCACAGATACGCCACGCCGGGGCCACCATCACCTACGGCGAGAACTACCTCAGCACCGAGATCGACGGTGTAGCGCCACTGCACGCGCGCATCAACAAGATAGAGATGCTCCACGGACGCTTCATCAACGACGTGGACAACAGCCAGCAGCGCAAGGTCATCGTGCTCAACGAGGATCAGGCCAAGGAGCTTAACGAGCACGACCCGGCAGCTCTCGTCGGACAGTACGTGAAGATGGACAGCCTCGCCTTCCGTGTGGTGGGCATCACAAAAAGCGACCAGACCGGCATGAACGCCAATGCTTACCTTCCGTTCTCCACACTGCGCATCATCTATCAGATGGGGGATAAAGTCGACAACATCAACTTCTCGTTCCATGGCTTACAGACCCAAGCCGACAACGAAGCTTTTGAGAAACGCTACAAGGCCACGCTCAACGCCAACCACGACGCCGCCCCCGACGACGAGGACGCCGTGTGGATATGGAACCGCTTCACGCAAGCCATGCAGATGAACATGGGTATGGGCATCATCCGCAAGGCGCTGTGGATCATCGGCCTGTTCACCCTGATGTCGGGCATCGTAGGCGTGAGCAACATCATGCTCATCACCGTCAAGGAGCGCACGCGCGAGTTTGGCATCCGTAAGGCCATCGGTGCCACACCCGCCTCCATCCTCCGCCTGATTATCACCGAGAGCGTTATTATCACCACGTTCTTTGGCTATATCGGCATGCTCTGCGGCATTGCTGCCAATGAGTATATGGATGCCACCATCGGTCACGAGCAGGTGGACGCGGGACTGTTCAAAGCGACGATGTTCCTTAACCCCACGGTAGGATTTGACGTATGCATAGAGGTCTTGGTGGTCATGGTGGTCGCCGGTACGATTGCCGGTCTCATCCCCGCCCGCAAAGCCGCCCGCATACGACCCATAGAGGCATTAAACAATGTTGAATGATGAATGATGAATGATGAATGATGAATGATGAATGAATTCAATGTGGAATAATGAGTGATGAATTATGAGAATTGACATAGACACCTACCGCGAGATACTCGACACGCTGACACGCAACAAGAGCCGGTCATTTCTGACAGGCTTCGGCGTGTTCTGGGGCGTGTTCATGCTCGTAGCCCTCATCGGTGGGGGCGACGGACTGAAAGACCTATTGAGCAAGAACTTCGAGGGCTTTGCCACTAACTCTGCACTCGTCTTTGCCCAACCGACGACCAAACCCTACGACGGTTTCCGAAAGGGACGGCAGTGGAACATGGTCTACAAAGATGTGGACCGACTGAAAGCACAGGTACCCGAACTCGACGTGGTCACGCCGATGGTGGCACGCTGGGGCAGCGTGGTCGTCTTCGGTGACAAGAAGAGTACGGCCAGCGTCAAAGGAGTAGAACCCGACTACGCCAAGGTGGAGCAACCCAGCCTCTACTATGGTCGGTATATCAACCCGATGGACATGGCGCAGCACCGCAAGGTATGCGTGCTTGGTAAGAAGATCTATAAGACGCTCTTCCCCGGCGGCGGCAATCCTTGCGGACAGCTCGTGCGCATCGACTCGCTCTACTACAATGTCGTCGGCGTGGACTACAGTTCTGGTAATATGAATATCAACGGTTCGGCCGAGGAGAGTGTCATCCTGCCCATCACGCTCATGCAACAGACCTATAATCTCGGTGACCAAGTAGACATCATCAGTCTCACAGGCCGTCCCGGCGTGGTGCTCAGTAAGCTCAGCAGCCGCATCCGTGGTATTATCGCCCGCGAGCACCATGTCGACCCCACGGACGAGAAAGGCATCACCGTGTTCAACACCGAAGTGCTCTTCGGCATGGTCGACAGTCTGTTCAAAGGTGTGAACTATCTGGTATGGCTCGTAGGCATCGGCACGTTGCTGGCCGGAGCCATCGGCGTATCAAACATCATGATGGTGACGGTACGTGAGCGCACCGTCGAAATCGGCATCCGGCGCGCCATTGGTGCCACACCACGCATGGTACTCTCGCAAATCATTACCGAAAGCATCGTGCTGACCATCGTAGCCGGCATGAGCGGCATCCTCTTTGCCGTGGCCGTACTACAACTCTTGGAGATGGGCAACACTACTGACGGCATCGTGCAAGCTCATTTCCAGGTGGGCTTTTGGACAGCCGTAGGTGCCATGGCCCTGCTCTGTGTCCTCGGCGTCTTGGCCGGTCTCGCTCCTGCGGCCCGCGCCATGAGCATCAAGCCGGTCGACGCCATGAGGGATGAATAGCCCCCACAACACGTAAAACAATAAAATAATATATAATGAGGAAGTACAGTAAGTTTATCGTGGCAGGCATCATTCTGATTGTCTTTATTGCCACATTCGTTTTCCTGTGGATGAAGAGCCAGCCACAGCCCGTAGCCTATGAGGAGTTCACACCTGCGCTAAAGGACATCCGCAAGACCACTGTCATCACGGGCAAGATAGAGCCCCGCAACGAGATCAACATCAAGCCACAGATCTCCGGCATCATCGTCAAGCTCTATAAGGAAGCCGGACAGCACGTACAGGCCGGTGAGGTCATCGCCAAGGTAAAGGTCATCCCCGACGAGTCGCAGCTCAGCTCGGCACAGGCGCGCATCCGCTTGGCAGGTATCAACGCGCGTCAGGCCAAGATCGACTACGACCGCATGAAGACGCTCTACAACAAAGGACTGGTCTCCGGCGACGAGTATGACCAAAAGCGCAAAGCACTGCAGCAGGCCGACGAGGAGGTGCGCGCAGCCAACGAGAACTTAGAGGTGGTGCGTGACGGCGTCTCTGCCGAGAACGCCAGTACAAGCAGCACGCTGATACGCTCCACGGTAAGCGGCCTCATCCTCGACGTACCGGTGAAGGTCGGCAACACCGTCATCCTCTCCAACACGTTCAACGACGGTACGACTATCGCCACCATTGCCGACATGAACGATCTCATCTTCCGCGGCAACGTCGACGAGACAGAAGTGGGACAGCTTGTCACGGGCATGCCCATGCGCATCACCATCGGCGCTCTGCAGGACGAGAAGTTAGAGGCTTCATTAGAGTATATTTCGCCCAAGGCTACCGAGGCCAACGGCACCAACCAGTTTGAGATCAAGGCAGCCCTGCACGGACTCGGCGGCGCACAGATACGCTCGGGCTACAGTGCCACGGCAGAAATCGTACTGGCTCAGGCCAACCAGGTGCTCACCGTACCCGAGAGTGCTATTGAGTTCCAAGGCAACAACACCTATGTATATATCATCCACAGCACCGGCGACAAGAAGACTTATACCAAGAAGCGCGTGACCACAGGACTGAGCGACGGCATCAACATACAGATCACCAGCGGACTGACCAAAGCCGACAAGGTGCGCGGACCGAAGATCGTCAAGGACGACAACAATAGCGACGACAACCATGCATAGCGGATAACAGAGAGAAAAGAGCATGATGTAACCATCAGCGACTATATCTCACACAGAGTCACAGAGACACAAAGTTGGAGCCATAATGGCTTACGAGTACACAGAGAATTCTCACCGAGCGACTCTCTGTGTACTCCATAAGGCGTAGCCTTCTTTGTGTTCTCTGTGGCTCTGTGTGATATAAAAAACTTGTTACTTGGTTAGGTTTCTCACAGTTCATGTGTATAGATAGGTGAATGAATAACAACGAGACCATCGCACAACTGTTTCGCCAGCACTATCCCGACATGATGCGGCTGGCGCGGCTGCTCCTCCACGACGACGCGGAGAGCGAGGATGCCGTGGGCGAAGTCTTTTCCGCCCTCATGGACAAGGACATCCTCCCCACGGGCCCCACGGCGCGCGCCTTCCTGATGACCGCCGTGCGCAACCGCTGCCTCAACCAGCTGCGCAACCGCACCATCCAGCAACGCCTCCAGAGACTCTATCTCCTCGACAGTCAAATCAGCGACAATGCTAAGGACATGGAGGAACGCATCGGCAACGTAAGACACATCATCGAACATGAACTCGACGACACCAGTCGCCGCGTGCTCACACAGCGCTACGACCAGCAGCTTTCCTATGCCGAAATTGCCAAAACGGAAAGTATCAGCGAGACAGCCGTATACAAACGTATCCGCAAAGCCTTGGACTCACTCAAAGAAAAACTACAAAACAAACAAGACCATGGACAAGATTGAACGCCTCATCAAGATGATGGAGCAGCCTGACCACTATTCCCAAGACGAATGGCAGGACGTGCTCGCCGACAAGGACTGCCGCGAATACTACCGGCTGATGTGCGACACCGCTACAGCATTCCGCGAGTCACACACTTCTGACAGTCACCCCGATGAAGCAGAGACGGAAGCGGCCCTGCTTCGGTTCCAGCAACGCTATATGCCGGGAAGCCGTCACATGGCACTGTGGCGGCAGGTGGCCGCCGTGTTCATCGCACTCGTATGCGTCTCAGGACTGGCCTTGGCTGCCATCAGCCTTGTAAGCCGACACAGCGCGGCAACACGGAAGGAAGTAGTGGTGAAGCCCACACAGCCCACAGCAACGGTGAAGACTGCCACGGCCACTCGCGACACCATCAAGGCACAGCCACAGGCCGCAACCGGCATGAAGCAGTTTGTCAACGTCTCGGTGGGCAACATCCTCAACGAGATGGCAGCTTACTATGGACTGAAAACAGAGATTCGCAGCGACGAGGCCGCCCGCATACGCCTTTATTTCAATTGGAACAAACAATATGATGCCGCGCAGGTGGTGGAGCAGCTCAACCAGTTCGACCACATCCACGTCACACTCAACGGCGACACTCTCGTCTTGGAAGCAGCAGGAGGAACCGACCGATGAAATGCAAGCTTTTACTCCTCGCCGTTCTGTGCCTTCTCGGCGGCCGGATCGGCGCTCAGACCATCACCCATTCTTTTCGCAACACCTCCATGTCCGATGCCCTGCGCTATCTGAGCACCGCCACCAGACGCTATGTCATCAACTTCGCCTACGACGACCTCGAGGACTTCAAGGTCACCACCGACGTGCAGGGCCAGAGCGTGCCCGACGCTATCCATCAGCTCATCGGCTTCTACCCCATCGCCATGAAAGTGGTCAAAGGCGAAGGACAGGACAGCAAGGGACACCTGCTGCCCGACATGATCTTCGTGGAATGCACACAGAAGGAAGACCGTAAGCTCATGGGCCGCGTCGTCGACGAGAAGGGGCAGCTCATGGAGTTTGTCAACGTTGCCGTGCTCAGTCCGCGCGACTCGTCGTTCATCAATGGCGGCGTGACGACAGCCTCCGGCGACTTCGTCATCCCCTGCCGGGCCACCGATGTGCTCGTCAGCCTCACCAGCGTGGGCTACCGCCGGCTTGTCCGTCACCTCACTACAGCCAACGCCGGCGTGCTGACGATGCGGCCCGATGCCTACAGCCTGAAAACGGTGACCGTGAAAGGCCGGCGCAAGGTGGAGCGCGAGGACCGCAATGTCTACACCTTCTCCGAAGAGCAGGTCAAGGCTTCGCGCCAAGGCCAGCAGCTCGTCGCCACGCTGCCCGGCCTGCGTTTCGATCCCATCAGCGGCAAGCTCGCCACCCTCTCGGGCAAGTCGCTGACGATTCTCATCAACGGCATCGAGGTCAGCGACAACGACCTGAAAGCCCTGCAACCCAAAGACATCCGCAATGTAGACTACTATGTAGTGCCACCGGCACGCTATGCCGAGGCCGGCACTGTGCTCGACATCCACACACGTGCCGCAGAGAACGGCTATGCCTTGGGATTCGACGTGTGGCAGGGCACAAAGGCTGGATTCAACAACACCAACGTCTACGCCAAGTACAACCACAGACACCACCAGTTCTCGTTCGACTATTCACTCGAGCTCCGCAACGCGCCCAACTGCAATGAGCAGGATGTCTATACCTTCAACGACAGAGGACAGCAGGCCACATACGATTATAGTGGCACCTACCACTTCGGCTATGCCCATCACGACTTCAATCTCAAATACCTCTATACCCGTGGCGACAGTCTCAACTTCCAGGCCAAGTTTACACCGACCATCTTCACCTGGTTCTGGAACAGCGGCATGATCGTCACTGCACAAGGCAATCCACTGTGGCAAAACGGCTCTCAGGACAAACGACAGCGACGCAACAGCTTCTCACCCTCGATCGATCTTTACTTCGACCGCAAACTGCCCGGTGGGCACGAAATCATGCTCAACGCCGTCGGAACCCTCTTCCATAACAACCAGCACGTACACAACCTCCAGGCCGACGAAGGGCAGCAGACCCTCAATGATAATATGCGGCAACACAACAACAAATACTCGTTCATCGGCGAGGCGGCTTACACCAAGGACTGGGGCCGCACGCAGCTCGCGCTCGGCTACCGTGCCACGTTGGCCAAATCGGACTATCGCATCAGCAACATGCTGTCCGACTACCAGGAATATTCCTACCACGCCACTGACGACAAGCACTATGCCTACGCACAGCTCAACGGCAAACTCGCCAAGATGGGCTACCGCATGAGCCTCGGCGCTACCTATGTCAGCACACACAACGACGACACCCGTTTCCACAAGCTCTACTTCACTCCCGACGCCCTGCTCACCTACCCCGTGAAGAACGGTGCACTGCGACTGCACGGTAAGATGTCGACCATCACGCCGGGCATCTCCAGCCTGAGCAACAACAGCACAGTGACCATCCCCGGACTGCTCTACCAGGGCAACCCTTGGCTGAAGAGTGCACTGGCTAAAGAGCTCAGTCTCACCTACTCACTCAACACCCCGTGGCTCAACATGGACATCTCTGCCGAAACCAAAAAGATCGACGACGACTTCAGCACCTATTACCAGTGGCAAACGGTAGACGGCAACCGCGTCATCGTGGGACGCGATGAGAACTGCGACTACCTGCTCGACTATGGTTTTACCGGCTCTCTGACACTGAAACCTTTCCGCAACGACCTGCTCGTAATGGAGATAGAGAGCGGCTATCGCTGGCAGAAGGAAAAGAGTAACATCATCGGCACCCACCACCATCATTATATGCCGCTGGCCTGGACGGTAGACTTCCGTAAGGGCGACTGGGGGGCTGAGTACTACCAACGTATCCCGCATAAGATGCTCAGCGGCAGTTTCATCAACTCAGCGGAGAACACGCAAAGCATCATGGTCTTTTACCAGCACAAACAACTTATGGTGGGACTGCTGTGTATCTTTCCTTTTGCCGCGGCCAAATACACCAACGGCATCCTCGACAACGACGTGCTCGACAATCATGGATGGAACCGCGTCTCGAGCCAAAAGCGCACGTTCTGCATCACGCTGAGCTACAACCTCTTCTCAGGCAAGCAGAATCATGTACAAAAGAAGCTCGACAACAAGGACAACGACCAGGGGTTCTTCTAACCTATATAATCCGTTGCTATACTCTTCCACATGAATATCCATGCATAAGAGTAGACACGGATATTGGTATCACCCCCACCAAAGAGCATGACGGCCGTGGTACTATCAAATTGTCACAATTTTCCACCCTTCGTGCTCTTTGTTTGCGTTAACACCATCGAAATATTTGTTAAACAGACACATAAAGTCAGCGGATTGTGTTAAAGAGACAATAAAAGGCAAGCGTCAAGTAACAATTTTACCGCATTTTTATTATCTTTGTAACGCCTTCATTCGTTTTGATGTATTGTTGTATGATACACTCATTTCACAGTTAGGAATTCGTTTCCTCTTGAAGGCTTAAACCTATGATAGAAAGAAAATAACTTTATGACATTAAGATCGGCAATAAAATCATTCGCAATATCCGTACTATTCACCTTAGCGGCGGAGCCCGTCCTAGGACAGGATCTGCTGGCACGACAAGCCCCTATCGACCGCCGCGCCAAGAAATTGGACTCTATTGAGGTCAGCCATTTCGCAGAGAAAGAGAACCTGCAGTCTCCCGCAGCAAAGCTCTACGGTGATGAGTGGGACAACCGCTACGCACATCGCGTCACCGAGCTTCCCGACTCTTTCGTCATCAACCTTCGTCATTTCTGCATGCCCACGTCGAGCCGCGTCGTCACCAGTAACTTCGGCAGTCGCTGGGGGCGTATGCACAAAGGCCTGGACATCAAAGTATATATCGGCGACACTATCCGTGCCGCTTTCTCCGGTAAGGTGCGCATCGTGCGCTACGAGGCCAGTGGCTACGGCAACTATGTCGTCATCCGTCACCCCAATGGCCTTGAGACCATCTACGGCCACCTCTCCAAGCAGCTTGTCAGTGAGAACGAGCAAGTGCGCGTCGGCGAGCCTATCGGCCTGGGCGGCAACACCGGCCGAAGCACAGGTTCTCACCTTCACTTCGAGACGCGTCTGTGCGGCGTAGCCCTCAACCCAGCCCTGATGTTCGACTTCCGCAACCAAGATGTCACGGGCGACTACTATGTCTTCAACCGCCGCCGCTACGACTCAGAGTCTGACCTTGCCACACGTGCCCGCGGCAAAGTGGGCAATGGCGGTTACAGCAGTGAAGAGGTCAGCGGTAGCTATGCCGGCAACGACAGCAGCGAGCGCGTCTACTACAAGGTGATCAAGGGCGACTCTCTGGAGTCTATTGCCGAGAAAAACAACATTTCTGTCGATCAGCTCTGCCGTCTCAACGGCTTCCGCAAGACCCAGCGCGTGCGTCCCGGGATGATCGTCAGATGCGCATAAGCGTCTAATCGAATACCCCATAACAAGCGGGCTCAAGCGTTTCTTTCGCATCAGGAAACGCTTGAGCCCGCTTTTTTATGCTCACACAGAGCCACTGAAGAACAGAGATGGACTCCTTATTATATATAGAGCTCACGAAGACGTAGTCGCCATATAAGCTCCACAGGACGAGCCCCTCGCAAGAAACTTATGCACACTCAGATATGTAGATATCTCTGAGTCTCAGTACTTCCATCTTATTTGTCTTCTTCTCGGTCTGTACCATTGTTTTTCTTTACGCGTTTCACAGTATGCTTTATCTTACCAATAAAGAAGTTCAGTTCCAGCGTTGACTCTGTCTCTGTCGTTTCTAAGTCCGGCATCACTATGTCAGAAAGTAATTCACTAAAGTGATGCATCTTCTCGCCTTGCCTAATTTTGTCTTTTTCTTGATGCAAAGCGACCAATTCGCTTTTCAGACTTCGCACCTTAGCAAAAGTCTCGATGATGGCAAAGGTTACTTCTGTTGCCTGTTTGCTCTTAAGCACGGTGGCAAGCATATAAAGTCCCTTCTCGGTAAAAGCATAGGGAAGCGTTCGTCTGCCACCCCAACTTGCGATCACATTTTGTGATTTCAAGTTCTTGACATCATCCTCTGAAAGTTGGAAACGATAGTCTTTAGGGAATCGTTCCTGATTCCTTTTGACAGCTTGATTGACAATTCTCGTCCCTACCCCATAAAGTATAGCAACATCTTTGTCAAGGATGACTGGTTGTCCCTTCACATCTTGTATGCTTGCCATCACCTTAGAGTACAGATCTGGTGAAAGGCTACCAAAATTAGGCAGGTTGTTTACTTCTGTCTGTTCCATAGCGTACTTTACTCATTGATGCACAGGAGAATTCTAAATATATTCTACCTATTACTGCTCAAGTGACGGATACTAACTGATCGTCATGAGCAAAATTAAGAATAAAAAAACAGATAACAAAACACCTCCTTAAAAACTTTAGAAAGAAAAGAGTATTCTATTCTTTCAGCAGCAATGCCACTACTCTACCCTTGCGGCTCCAACACTTTGCAATAATTGTTGGATAAACTGACAAAAAACGGGGCACGAGAAGGCGCTCGTTGAAAACAAAAGCAGAGTCGGCTTCAATTTCGCGAATTTTAGACAATTTTACAACATACTAATAATCAGATAGTTATAAAACACGCGATTTTACAGTCTTGTCAAAGTACCTTTCTGACCAAAAATTCTCTAGAGAATTTTCTATCAGAAAGGCGAGATGACCGCATCATCTCACCTTTTTGATCGCTAAAAACAACCGAGATGACCAAGTAATCTCACTGAGATGACACCTTCTTCAGGCAAAAATCAAAGAAACAGTCCACTTTGGCCTGCTTCACAAACAAAAAAGTCTGTTTGCCGCTCTCTACATTGAGAGCTGCAGCGAACAGACTTTTGTCAAGAAAAAACGGATGACATACCACCAAGATAAAGGTAACGGATTGCCATTCTGAGGGAAGGAAGGACATTAAGCCCGCACTTTCTATCCATTTCGTGTACCCATGAGTAGAGATGATGTCTCCTCTATCTTCTTCTCACCACAAACCACAGGTGCATGAGCAACGTGGTGACGAGACCGTAGTGTCGGGCCATGATGTGGAAGCGCTCGATGAGCGAGGCGCGGTGGTTTTTGTTCGTCATGCCCCCGTCGAGATAGTTAGCTACGACCTCGTTGACGCGCACGAGCTTGAGACGGCGGCGCCGTGACTCACGCATCACCCGGATGCACCAGTCCACATCAGCCGAGAAGCGGTAGCGCAGGTCATAGGGATTGTTCTTCGCGATGTCTGCCCGAGCATAGAACGCCTGATGGCAGACAAGCATACCCCGGCAAAACGAGCGCCACGACAGATGGGCAGGCGGCTGCAAACGGCGGTGTGCGACAAAGCGGCGCTCGCTGTCCACGATGTCGGTAAAGCCGTAGAGCACCCCGGGCAACGGTTCGTCGGGCTTCACGCAGTCCGCAACATGCAGCAACGTGTCGGCCGACGGGAAAGCATCACCGGCATTGAGAAAGACGATATAGTCGCCCGTAGCCAGCGCCAGTCCCTTGTTCATCGCATCGTAGAGACCACGGTCGGGCTCACTCTGTATACAGACCACGTGACTGCTTCCCTGCAGCTCGGTCTGCCGACGATAGTCCTCAGCCATCACCACGGTGTTGTCGGTCGACTTGCCGTCGATGATCCAATGCTCCACATTGGCGTAACTCTGTGCCAGCACGCTGTCGAGTGTGGGCTGCAGCACGGGAGCCGCATTATAAGTGATGGTGACAACCGTAAACCTGATCATATCCTGAATGTTTTTTGAGCTATGGCGTTGGTGTATACCTCTATATATTTCACGGCGACATTCTGCTGGCTGTAGTTGCGCTCCACCTTGTTCACCGCCTCACGGCTGAGCTGCCGGCGGTCAGCCTCATGGAGCGTCCAGTAAATACCTGCCGCGAGATCGTCGGCCGAGCGGTATTTGGCCACATAGCCATTCTTCTGGTGGTCGATCATCTCGGGGATGCCGCCCACATTGAATCCTACGCACGGCACACCGCAGGCCAGTGCCTCCATGATGGTGTTGGGCAGGTTATCGCTCAGCGACGGTATCACGAAAACGTCCGCTGCCTGATAAGCCTGCACGATAGCCCGCGTGTTGTTGACATAGCCCAAGGGATAGACAGGCAATTGGAACCGCCCCGCTATCTCGTCGGCGTGTCCTCCCATGACCACCACGCCCCACTGCTCTTGCAGTTCAGGGTGGCTTTCCACGAGTTTGTTGCAGGCCTCGACCATATAGTCCATACCTTTGATCGTTTGGGGCACGCGCTGCGAGACGAAGAGAATCAGTTTCTTATCAAGAGGCAGATGCATGCTCAGCCGTGCCTGGCGCTGGTCGCCGGGACGGAACACGCGCGTGTCGATAGGATTGGGAATGGCCGTGATGTCCTGTCCCATGAGCAGGCGGCTGCTACGGGCCTCACCGGCGAGCCACTTGCTGCAAGCCACGAACTTGATGGCGTGCTTACCCAATATCTTTGCCTTACGCTCCCATACCTTATAAGACAGGTCGTGCTTACTGCCGCCACCGGGCAAGAGCCTGCAGTGCTGGCAATGCGTCGTGAAGTTGGAACATGACAGAGCGTAGTGGCAGATAGCCGTGGCAGGCCACATGTCGTGCATGGTCCACACCACCGGCTTGCCGTCTTCCAGTATCTTGTTGATATCTTTCAGTGAGAGCATCCCCTGATTGATCCACGCCAGATGGATCACATCCGCTTCTTTATACTCGGGCAGTGAGGTGATGTCGGTGCCAGAACCGGCCGTGTCGATCTCGAAGAGATGGTCACGCTTGAAGTGGAGACGCCAGAAGATGCACCACCGCTCCCAAAGGAAGTGGAGGCGGTGGCGTCCCGGATGAGGCAACTCCACCACCGTGATATTGCCGGTCTGTTTGTCGGCCACAAGCATCTTAGCCTTCACACCGTTGTTGTTGAGTGCTTCCATCAGCCGGTTGGCGGCCACGGCAGCTCCCCCGGTCTTTTCGCTGGTGTTGACAATGAGTACGCGCATAGTTTTATTCTGTATTACTAAGACAAAGTTACGAAAAGAATGCCCAACAACCAACGATTCTGTGATATTTTATTAAATGAATATCCGCAATCATCCAAATTAGCAAAGTTTACACTGTCTGGACAA